>JACXTT010008947.1_pt1 | contig 13774 bp, 10 predicted proteins | sample 9270951 | NCBI WGS metagenome assembly JACXTT01 (sample SAMN15532306, study PRJNA645909) | rock metagenome | isolation source: weathered quartz diorite | place: Puerto Rico | collected 2017-06-21 | reverse complement strand
GTATCAGGTGAGTGGTCTGCGCGCCGACCCGCACCGGGAGATGCACACCCGGGGCGGGTAGCACATCCCGTGACCCCGCGGGAACTCGCGGGGTCGCTCCGAGGAAAAACCCAACCAGTCTGCCACGGAACCCATGCCACTGCTCCAGGTCCACGACATCGCCAAACGCTTCGACGGCATCACGGCCGTCGACCAGGTCTCCTTCACGGTGGATCGCGGTCAGGTGGTGGGCTTTCTCGGCCCCAACGGCGCCGGCAAGTCCACCACCATGCGCATGATCACCCAGTTTCTCGACCCCGACGCCGGCACGATCCAGTTCGACGGCGTTCCAATCGCGAACGACCCGCGCGCCGTCAAACGCCGCATCGGCTACCTCGCCGAGAACAACCCGCTGTACGGCGACATGCTGGTGAGCGACTACCTCGACTTCATCGCCGCACTGCGCCAGCTCTCTGGCGCCGAGAAGGCGCGCGCGATCGACGAGGCGGTGCAGGCAACCGGTCTCGATAGCGCCTTCTACCGGCCGATCGGCGATCTCTCCAAGGGATTCCGGCAGCGCACCGGTCTCGCGCAGGCGATCCTGCACCGTCCCGAGCTGCTGGTGCTGGACGAGCCGACCGAAGGACTCGATCCCAATCAGCGCCTCGAGATCCGCCGCCTGATCGGCGACCTCGGCCGTGAACGCACGGTGCTGCTGTCCACGCATGTCTTGTCCGAGGTGCGGCAGAGCTGCTCCCGGCTCCTGATCATCAACAAGGGGCGCATCGTCGCCGATGGCGCGGTCGACACCCTGGTGCAGAGCGCCGAAGGGGGACGCCAGGTGCGCGTCGAGGCGAAGGGCGACCGGGTGCTCGAGAAACTCGGGGCCGTTCCCGGTGTCACCCGCGTGCAGCCCGATGTGGGGACGGCCGCGGTCCGCGCGGTGCTCACTGTCTCGGGGGACGCGGACGTCCGGCCCGCGATCTTCGAGCTGGCGAAGCGCGAGGGGTGGACGCTGTACGAGCTGTTTCAGGAGCAAGGCAATCTCGAGGAACTGTTCCGCCAGCTGACCACGGAGCCGGCGGTGGAGGCGGCGGTATGAACGCGATCCGGATCATTACCCGGCGCGAGGTAAAGTCCCTGTTCGACCTCCCGACCGCGTACATCGTGCTCCTGATCTTCATCGTCTTGAACGATCTGCTCTATTTCCGCCAGGCGGAGCTGTACGGGCTGGCGACGCTGCGTCCCATGCTCGAGCTGCTGCCGATCCTGCTGCTCTTCTTCGTCCCGGCGGTGACGATGCGGGCGCTCGCCGAGGACGTGCGTGCTGGGACGCTGGAGGTGGTGCTGGCGCAGCCGATCACCGAGCGCGAGCTGCTGCTCGGCAAGTACCTGGGACAGGTCGTGTTCCTGTGGATCGCGTTGGCGCTCACCCTTGCCATCCCGCTCGGCCTGTGGCTCGGCGCCCGGCTGGAAGTCGGTGTGCTCATCGCCCAGTATGTCGGTTCGGCGCTGCTAGTGGCGGGCTTCGCGGCGGTCGGGGTGTGGGCATCGAGCGTCACCCGCAATCAGATCACCGCGTTCATCCTCGGTGTGGCGGGGATGTTCGCGCTGGTTTTCGTGGGATGGGACCCGCTGATCGTCGGTCTGCCAGCGCAGCTCGGCGCTATCGCGGCTGCGATCGGCGTGCAGGCGCCATTCCAGCAGATCGCCCGGGGGGCAGTGGACCTGCGGGACGTCATCTACTTCCTCACCCTCGTCGCCGTGTTTCTGAGCCTCGCCTACTTCTCGCTGATGCGCCGCAAGTTGGCCCCGAGCGGAGCGGAGCTGAAACGCCTGCAGCTTGGGACGACGCTGCTCATCGGCGTGCTCGTGATGCTGAATCTGTTCGGGCGCTGGATCGGCGGGCGGATCGATCTGTCGCCGGGAAATCAATTCACCCTGTCGCGCGCGTCCCGGGACCTGCTCGGCCACCTGCCCGACCTCGTCACGATCAAACTGTTCGCCTCGAGCGCGCTCCCTCCCGAAGTGGCGCCCGTCAAACGGGACGTGGACGACTTGCTGGGCGACTATCGCGCGGCGGCGCACGGCAAGCTGCGGCTCGTCGTGATCGATCCGACGGGCGACAGCACGGCGGCGCGCGAGGCCGCATCCCTAGGCATCCCGCCAGTGCAGTTCAATGTGCTGGGTCAGTCCTCCCTGCAGGTGAAGGAAGGGTACCTCGGTCTCGCGGTCCAGTACGCCAACGAGGTGCGCCAGATCCCGCTGCTGCGCCAGACCAACGATCTCGAGTACCGGCTGACGTCGTTCATCCGCGACCTCACGCGGACGACGCGCCCGGCCATTGGGTGGGTCGGGGCGCCGGTCAATCCATACCAGGAGCAAGGACCCGTGTATGGCACGCTGCGGTCGTCGCTCGATCGCAGCTACACCGTGCGCGACATCGCCTTGCCCTCAGACACCGCCCTTGGCGCCGACGTCAAGGTCCTGGTGCTCAGCAACGCTCCCGATACGATCCCTCCGGCGCAGCTCGAGCCGCTGCAGCGGTTTCTCGCCAACGGTGGCAGCGCGCTCGTGATGGCGAGCGGGATGCGCCGTGCGCCGCAACAACCGTTCGCGATGTCGCGTTCGGTGCCCTGGAACGCGCTGCTGCAGCCGTTCGGCGTGGCGGTCCAGTCCGATATGGTCTACGACCTCGCCGCGAACGTGGTAGTCGGGCTTCCCACGCAGTACGGCCAGGCCGTGGTGGCGTATCCGTTCTTCGTCCGCGCAGGATCGACGCGTGCCTCGGCGGTGAACGCCGAAGTCTCGAGCGTGTTTCTCCCATGGCCGAGCTCGATCGACACCACCCACGCGACGAAGGGCAGCATCACGCCGCTGCTCGTCTCGACTCGTGCCGCGGGGGTGATGCAGGGTTCCGTCATGCTGACACCGCAACAGGATTTTGCCCGTACCAACCTCGCGACCCGGGTTTTCGCCGTGGCGGTGAGCCCGCCGCCCGGGGCTCCGGCCACTGCTCGGAAAGGCCGACTGATCGTGATCGGCAACGACGATTTCGCCAACGACAGCTACGCACAGAATCAGACGGCCAACATCGTCTTCGTCGAGAACGCGATCGACTGGCTGGCGCAGGACGACGCCCTGATTGCGATCCGCTCCAAGGACCGGACGCCGCCGCCACTCGTGTTCCCCAATGCCGCAGTCAAGGTAGCGGTGCGCTACGGCAACCTGATCGGCATCCCACTCGGCATCGTCTTGTTCGGAGCGGCGCGCCTGATGCGGCGGCGCCGCCTCACGCGGCAGCCCTATCGTCCGCTCGCCGCTGCAGCGGCGGGAGCAGGGCCATGAGCGCCAATCAGCTGCGAGTCATCGCCCTGGCGCTCATGCTCCTGATCTGCGTCTGGCTCGGGGCACGCCTGCTGTCGCACAAGTCGGACGTGATTCGCGGCCGGTTGACGCTCCCCCCCGTAAAGGCCGACCAGACCGACTCGATTGTGATCCGTCACGGGGCGGACACGCTGCGGCTGGTGCGCGCCGGGACGGCGTGGACGGTGAACGGATACCGGGCCGGCGAGGAGCTCGTGGGACAACTGTTTTTTGCGTTCATCGACACGGCGGTTCCCGATCTGGCGGCGGTGAGCCCCAATTCGTTTCAACGGATGGGCGTCGACTCGAGCACCGGCTACTGGCTGCGCGTGTGGAGTGGCGGGCAGCCCACGGTGAAACTGGTCATCGGTGCGCAGGCCGCCCAGCCCTCGAGCGGCTATCTGCGTCGCGAGGGGTCCGATTCGGTCCTGCTGTGGCGCAGCGACCTGATCGACCTCGCGCGGCGCCAGGTCAACGATTGGCGCGACAAACAGATCGGGGCGGTCGTGCCCGAGAGTGTCGTCGCCGTCAACGTCACCGCACGACGCTCGTACGGCCTGCGCCGCACCGGTACCAACTGGCGCTTCGCAGCCGGTGGTGTCGCCGATTCCGGTAAAGTGGGCGGGCTGCTGGCCCTGTACCGGAGCTTCAGGGCCAGCGGTTTCGGGACTGCCGTGCAGGCCGACTCGGGGAAGAAATCCGCGGCTCGTCGGACGCTCGCGCTCGTTGGGGCGGGCGGGGCCAAGCTGCTCGAGCTGACGTTCGACTCGAGCAGCACCGGCGTCTGGGCCCGCCGCTCGGGCGATGACAACGTGTATCGGGTCGATGCCTGGCGGCTGAACTCGTTCGTCCCGCCGGATTCCTCCCTGCGTCCCGCCCTACTCGCCAAACCGGCGTCACCGCCGCGCCGCTGAGCGCGTTGCCCGCGCGCGCCGTCCGCCCTTAGTTTCCGGCGTCGACAGAGCGTCCCCGTACCCTCTCACGCGCGAGCGCATCCTCATGTTCGAGAAGATTACGGTGGTCGGAGCCGGCAACGTCGGCGCCACTGCCGCGCAGCGGCTGGCCGAGAAGAACCTGGCCCGTACGGTGGTCATGGTGGACGTCGTGGACGGGGTGCCACAGGGGAAGGGGCTCGACCAGTGGGAATCGGCCCCGGTCGAGGGGTTCGATACGCGGGTCGTGGGCGCGAAGGACTACGGGCCGGCGGCGGGGAGTGAGCTGTTCATCGTGACCGCCGGGATCGCGCGCAAGCCGGGGATGAGCCGCGACGACCTGGTGCGCACCAACGCGGACATCGTGAAGCAGGTCGCGCAGCAGATCAAGCAGGTGGCGCCCAAGGCCATCGTCGTCGTCGTCTCCAACCCGCTCGACGTGATGTGCTGGGTCACGAAACAGGTCACCGGTTTCCCGCGCGAGCGGGTGATCGGCATGGCAGGGGTGCTCGACACGGCGCGCTATCGCAGCTTCCTCGCCGAGGCGTTGAATGTCTCGGTCGAAGACATTCAGGCGATGGTGCTGGGTGGTCACGGCGACACGATGGTGCCGCTGATCAGCTACACGACCGTCTCCGGCATTCCCGTCACGCAGTTGCTCGATGCGGCCAGTCTCGACAAGATCGTCGATCGCACGCGCAACGGCGGCGCCGAGATCGTGGCGTTCCTGAAAACCGGCTCGGCCTACTACGCTCCCTCGGCGGCCGCGGTGCAAATGGTGGAATCGATTGTGCTCGACAAGAAGCGCGTGCTGCCGTGCGCCGCCTGGCTGCAAGGGGAGTACGGGTTGTCCGGGATCTACTGCGGCGTGCCGTGCAAGCTCGGCCGGGGCGGTCTGGAGCAGATCCTGAAGGTGACGTTGACACCCGAAGAGCAGGCGGCGCTGGCCAAATCGGGGGCCGCGGTGAAGGAGACGATGGCGGCGGTGCAGCTGTGATGCTGCTCGCGCTTGCGGCCCTCGTCGTCCGGGTTTCCGCAGACACGCCCGCAGTCGTCGCGCGCTACCAGGACGACACACACCGCCTGATCGCCGCCGCGCTGAGCGACTCGAGCGCCTACTCCCGTATCGCCGAGCTGTCGGACCGCTTCGGCAGCCGCATCTCCGGCTCGCCTGCGCTCGAAGCGGCGATCGACTGGATCCTGGCGAAAATGAAAGCCGACGGGCTCGCCAACGTCCACGGCGAGCCGGTCAGCGTGCCACACTGGGTGCGGGGCGAAGAGTCGGCGGAGCTCATCACGCCGCGCCGCGTGCGGCTGCACATGCTGGGACTGGGCGGCAGCATCGGGACGCCGCACGGCGGCATCACCGCGCCGGTGCTCGTGGTGTCGAGCTTCGCCGACCTGCAGCGCCATGCGGCGGAGGCGAAGGGAAAGATCGTCCTCTTCGACGTCGTCTATCCCGATACCCTCACGCCGTTCGGGGCTTACAGCGCCGTCGTCCCGTATCGCGTGACGGGCGCGATCGCCGCGGCGCGAGTCGGCGCGGTGGCGAGTCTGATCCGTTCGATCGCATCGCTTTCGCTGCAGAGTCCCCACACCGGCGTGATGATCTACGACTCGACGGTGCAGCGCATCCCGCATGCCGCGCTTTCCGTCGAGGACGCCGAGCTGCTGCACCGCATGCAGGACCGGGGCGACCACCCGACGCTGCACCTCGTCATGGACGCCCGGAAACTGGCCGATGCGCCGTCGCGCAACGTCGTCGCAGAGGTCGTGGGCCGCGAGCATCCCGACGAGGTCGTCGTCCTGGGCGGTCACATCGACTCCTGGGACGTGGGGGAGGGAGCGATGGACGACGCCGGTGGCGCCGTCGCGTCGTGGGAGGCCGTGCGGCTGTTGCAGCGGCTTGGGCTACACCCGCGCCGCACCGTTCGCGTGGTGTTGTGGACGAGCGAGGAGTTCGGCGGTGTGGGTGGCCGGGCCTATCGCGAGTCACACCGAGCCGACGCGCCGCGCCACATCGCAGCGATGGAGTCGGACAACGGCGTCTTCAGCCCGCGCGGCGTGCGATTCACCGGATCAGATTCCGCGCGCGCCATCGTGCGGCAGATCGGGGCGCTGCTCAAGGAGATCGGCGCCGACAGCGTCACACCCAACGCCGGCGAGACCGATATCGCTCCGCTCGTGGCGGACAGTGTGCCGGGGTTCGGGCTCGACGTGGATGCGTCGAAGTACTTCCGCTATCACCACTCGGACGCCGATACGCCGGACAAGCTCGATCCGGCGGAGGTGGCGCGCTGCGTGGCGACGCTCGCGGTCTATGCGTATGTGATCGCCGATCTCCCGGAACGCCTGCCGCGCTAGGCGGCTCCCGTCCAGGCCTTCCCCTCACGAGGCGGTAGGAGCGTCGCCTTCAGCACGTCGCGATTCAGCTGAGCGATGAAATCCTGCGAGATCTCCTTGGGACATGCGGCGGTACACTCGCCGTGGTTGGTGCAGGCACCGAACCCTGCTTCGTCCATCGAGTCGACCATCCGCGCGACCCGCTCGTAGCGCTCCGGCTGCCCCTGGGGCAACGCGCCGAGATGGCTCACCTTCGCGGCGACGAACAGCGTGGCGCTGGCGTTGGGACACGCGGCAACGCACGCGCCGCACCCGATGCAGGCCGCCGCGTCCATCGCGCGATCGGCGTCGCGCTTGGGGACGAGCAGCGCGTTCGCTTCCGGGGCGCTTCCCGTGCGCGCGGTGATGAACCCGCCCGCCTGCACGATACGGTCGAAGGCGCTGCGATCGACCACCAGGTCCTTGACGACCGGGAACGCCCTGGCACGCCACGGCTCGATCCACAGCGCGTCGCCGTCCCGGAAATGCCGCAGGTGCAGCTGGCAGGCGGTCGTGGCGCGCTGGGGACCGTGCGGCCGGCCGTTGATCACGACGCCGCAGCTGCCGCAGATCCCCTCGCGGCAGTCGTGATCGAACGCGATCGGTTCTTCCTTGATCGCGATCAAGCGCTCGTTCAGGACGTCCAACAGCTCGAGAAACGAGATGTCGGGCGACACGTCGTCGGTCTCGTATCGCACGAACCGTCCCGAGGCATCAGGCCCCGCCTGGCGCCAGACATGCAGGATCAGGCGCATTACGTGTAGCTCCGCTGCGCGAGGTGCACGTATTCGAAGCTGAGCGGTTCGTGGTGGCCCACCGGGGCACTGTTCGCGCCGGTCCACTCCCAGGCGGCGACATACGAGAACCGGGCGTCATCGCGCTTCGCCTCGCCGTCCGGCGTCTGGTACTCCTCGCGGAAATGCGCGCCGCACGATTCCTCACGCTGCAGCGCATCCAGGCACATCACTTCGGCGAATTCCATGAAGTCGGCCACACGCCCGGCGCGCTCCAGCGATTGATTCAGGTCTTCACCCTTGCCGCCGACAAAGACCTCCTTCCAGAACCGCTCGCGCAGCCGTCGCACCTGCTGCAGGCCGTTCTCGAGGCCCGCCTTGGTGCGCGACATGCCGCACTGCTCCCACATGAGCGTGCCGAGCTCCCGGTGGAACGCATCGACACTCTGCGAGCCGTTTACCGCGAGGAGGCGGCTGGTGCGCTCGCGGACCTCGGCTTCGACCCGACGAAACGCGGCGTGCGAGACGTCGACCGGCTCGAGCTTCCCCTGGGCGAGGTAGTCGCCGATCGTGTACGGAAGAATGAAGTACCCGTCCGCGAGACCCTGCATCAGTGCCGAGGCGCCGAGCCGGTTGGCGCCGTGATCCGAGTAATTCGCCTCACCGATCACGTGCAGGCCGGGGAGGTTGGACATCAGGTTGTAGTCGACCCAGAGCCCGCCCATCGTGTAGTGCGGGGCGGGGTAGATCCGCATCGGCGCGTCGTACGGATTCTCCCCCGTGATGCGCTCGTACATCTCGAACAGGTTGCCGTACCGCTCGGCGATCCCCGATTTCCCGAGGCGCGCGATCGCGTCGGTGAAGTCGAGGTAGACGCCATGCCCGCCGGGAACGACGCTGTATCCGTCGTCGCACATGTCCTTGGCGCGGCGCGAGGCGACGTCCCGCGGCACCAGGTTGCCGAAACTCGGGTAGAGCCGCTCGAGGTAGTAGTCGCGCTCGCTCACCGGGATGGCGGCGGGACGGCGCGTGTCACCCTTCTTCTTCGGCACCCAGATGCGGCCGTCGTTGCGCAATGACTCGCTCATCAGCGTGAGCTTCGATTGGTGGGCGCCGTGCGCCGGGATGCAGGTCGGGTGGATCTGCGTGAAGCAAGGATTGGCGAACAGCGCCCCGCGCTTCGCCGCCCGCCAGGTAGCCGTGACGTTGCAGCCTTTGGCGTTGGTCGAGAGGAAGAACACGTTGGAGTAGCCGCCGGTGGCGAGCACCACGGCGTGCGCCGCGTGCGACGTGATTGCCCCGGTCACGAGGTCGCGGACGACGATGCCGCGCGCCCGGCCGTCGATCACGACGAGATCGAGCATCTCGGTGCGCGGGTACATCTGCACCTGGCCGAGACCGATCTGGCGCGACAGCGCCTGGTAGGCGCCGAGCAAGAGCTGCTGGCCCGTCTGGCCGCGCGCATAGAACGTGCGCGACACCTGGGCTCCGCCGAAGGATCGGTTGGCGAGGAGCCCGCCGTACTCGCGCGCGAACGGTACCCCCTGCGCCACACATTGATCGATGATCTGCACGCTGATCTCCGCGAGGCGGTAGACGTTCGCCTCGCGGGAACGGAAATCTCCCCCCTTCACGGTGTCGTAGAACAGGCGCCACACGGAGTCGCCGTCATTCTGATAGTTCTTCGCGGCGTTGATCCCGCCCTGTGCCGCGATCGAGTGAGCGCGGCGCGGTGAGTCCTGAAAGCAGAAGCACGAGACGTGATAGCCCAGCTCGGCGAGGGAGGCTGCGGCCGAGGCCCCGGCGAGCCCGCTCCCGACGACGATGACCTCGAAACGGCGCTTGTTGGCGGGATTCACGAGCTTCATCTCGAAGCGGTGCCGCTCCCACTTGTCCTGGATCGGTCCTTCCGGGATCCGCGCGCGCAGCTCGCCGATCATCGCACGGCTCCAGCGAGGACCGCGACAGGAACGGCGATGTATCCGGCTGAGACGACGAGGCTGAACGCCAGGGCGACCCACCGCCGCCAGGCGTTGTAGCGCGGGTGATTCAGCCCCAGTGTCTGGCAGCCGCTTTCGATGCCGTGATAGAGGTGCAGGCAGAGCGTTCCCATCGCCACGATGTACCAGAGCGACACCGGCACGCGGCTGAACGTGGTGACGACGTTGTGGTACGGGTCACCAGGGACGAACGACGGATTCAGCCTGCCGAACGTCAGATCGAGCAGATGGAAAACCACGAATAAGAGAATGATGATGGCACCCCAGCGCACCGTTCGGGCCGCGTACGTGGTGTGGACGAGCCGCAGGTCGTGGTAGCCCACCGGGCGGGCGGCCCAGCTCGCCCGGGTCACCGCCCATGCAGCCGCGATGTGCAGCACGACAGCCACCAGGAGAATGATCCGGGCGATCCACAGCAGCTGCCCGCGCCCGAACAGCGGAGCCCCAACAGTCCGCAGCCATGCGGCGTAGGCATCGAAGTGCTCGGCGCCGAGGAACACTTTGAGGTTGCCCACCATGTGGAGCAGCACGAATCCGAGGAGGACGACGCCGCTCGTCGCCATGACGACTTTCTTGCCGATGAGCGTGTGCGTGAGGGCGGTCACGCGCGACATCGCGGCTCCGAAGGGAGGGTGGAGTTCGGCCCGGATGATACATTGGACGCGCAGGGCGTGCCAACCTCCAACGGGAGCGGACCATGGCGATCACGTCGGCGATGATTGCGTCCACCACCTTCGAAGTCCAGGGCCGCCGCATCCGCGAGTACAAGGGCATGGTCCGCGGCATCATCGTCCGCGCGCCGACGATCAGCCAGGGGATCCTCGGCGGATTGAAGTCGATCGTCGGGGGGCAGATTGGGGCGTATACGGAAATGTGCGAGCAGGCCCGTGCGACGGCGTTCGACCGGATGGTCGAGCACGCGCGCGAGATGGGCGCCAACGCGGTGGTCGGTGTGCGCTACGATGCCTCCGAGGTGGGCGGCCAGTCGGCGGCGACCGAGGTGCTATGCTATGGCACCGCGGTCGTCCTGGAGTAACGGTGCTGCCAGCGTGAAGCCGGCCGTCGTCGTCGTCGGTGCCGGGTTCGGTGGGCTGCGCGCCGCGCGCGCCCTGCGCAAGGCGCCGGTGGACGTACTGCTCGTCGACCGGCACAACTACCACCTGTTCCAGCCGCTGCTCTACCAGGTCGCGACGGCGGGGCTCGAGCCGGAAGAGATCGCAAAGCCGGTGCGGGCGGTGCTGCGCGGGCAGCGCAATTTTGACTTTCGGCTCGCCCAGGTGACGGGCGTCGAGTTCGCCGCCCGGCGGCTCGCGACCGATGACGGGCCGATCGGCTACGACTACCTGATCCTGGCGACCGGAGCGGCGGCGAACTTTTTCGGCCTGAAGGGCATCGAGCAGTTCGGTCTCACGCTGAAAGACATCCCCGACGCCGTCCGCATCCGCAATCACGTCCTCGCCTGTTTCGAGGAGGCGATGTTCGAGCCCGACGCGGAGCGGCGGCGGGCGCTGTTGACGTTCGTCGTGGTAGGCGGCGGGCCGACGGGAGTCGAGATGGCGGGCGCGCTCTCCGAGCTGATCCGCCTCGTCCTGGTGAAGGATTATCGGCGGCTCGATCTCACAGACGTCCGCATCCTGCTGCTCGAAGCCGGCAACCGGCTCCTCGCGGGATTCCCCGAGCGGCTCTCCGAAGCTGCTGCGAGCACCCTCTGGAAGAAGCACGTAGAGGTTCGCCACGGCGCACTGGTCACGGGCTTCGACGACCGGGCGGCGACGCTCAAGAGCGGGGAAGTCGTCCCGGCGAGAACGCTCATCTGGGCCGCCGGCGTCCAGGCCGCGCCGCTCGCGAAAGCGCTCGGCGTTCCCACGGCGCACCTCGGGCGGGTGAAGGTCGAGCCGACGCTGCAGCTCGCCGGGCACCCCGAGGTGTTCGTCATCGGGGATGCGGCCTATCTCGAGGCGCAGGGCCCATCGCTGCCGATGATGGCACCGGTCGCGATCCAGATGGCGGAGACCGCGGCGCGGAGCATCCGGCGGCTCCTCGTCGGAGACGCCGCCTTGCCGTTCGTCTACAAGGACCCCGGTAGCCTGGCGACGATCGGGCGCAATGCGGCGGTCGCGCGCATCCGCGGGATTTCGTTCACCGGTTTTCCCGCCTGGGTGGTGTGGCTCGTCGTCCACATCCTCCAGCTGATCGGGTTTCGTAACCGCCTCTTCGTCTTGACCAACTGGGCGTGGGACTACTTCTTCTACGACCGCGCCGTCCGGTTGATCACCGATCCCACCCACCCGCGCGTGTCGCAGGAGGCACCGTCATGAACCGTCTCGTGTTCGCCTGTGCCGCACTCATGCTTCCGGGCTGTGCCCGGGCAGCCTCCACTTCCCGGGGCGCAACCCAGCAGCCGGCTCCGGTCGCGGCACCGGCCCGGCAGGACACGAGCCACGCCAGGCCCCAGGCACCCGCCGCAGAGGGTCCCAAGCCGTACGACCAGGTCATCCCGCGCGGCGCCAAGACCGATTCGGGCGTCTTCATCGTCCACCAGTCGAACGAAAAGCTGTGGTACGAAATCCCGCGCCGGGCGCTGGGTATCGAGTTCCTGCTCGTGTCCGACTACGCGGCCACACAGGAGGGCACCCGCTACGGCGGCGAGAACCTGAACAGCCAGGTGGTGCGCTGGCAACGCATGGGGAATCGGGTGCTGCTGCGCAGCGTGTCGTACGACATGGTGGCCGACAGCGCCAATCCGGTGTCGCGCGCGGTGCACCTCTCGAACGTCGAGCCGGTGCTGATGAGCTTCGACGTGGCGGCCTTCTCCCCCAATGCCGATTCCAACGTCGTCATCGAGGTGACGAAGCTGTTTACGACCGACGTCCCGGAGCTCGGGGCACGGCGCGTCTACCGCATGCGACAACTCGACCCGGCGCGCTCGTTCATCGAGCGGGTGAAATCGTTCCCGATCAACGTCGAGGTAACGGCGCTGCACACCTTCGCCAACGACTCGGTCCCCGGCCAGAACCGCAATCTCGGGTCGTTGACGTTCGAGATGCACTACTCGATGGTGCAGCTGCCCGAGCGCCCGATGGCGCGGCGCCTGTGCGACAACCGCGTGGGCTACTTCTCGATCACGCAGCTCGATTTCGGCACCGACGAGCAGCGCGTGGCGACGCGCTGCTACATCACGCGCTGGCGGCTCGAGCCCAAGGATCCCAACGCGGCGGTGAGCGATCCCATCAAGCCGATCGTCTTCTACATCGACCCGGGGACGCCGAAGCAGTGGGTGCCGTGGTTGATCAAGGGCGTCGACGCCTGGGCGCCGGCGTTCCGCGCCGCCGGGTTCTCGAACGCGATCATGGCCCGGCTGGCCCCCACGCCGCAGGAAGATCCCAACTTCGATCTCGACGACGCGCGCTACTCGACGATCCGCTGGCTGCCGTCGACGATCGAGAACGCCTATGGCCCGCACACCAGCGACCCGAGAACCGGAGAAATCCTGCAGACGAACATCGGATTCTTCCACAACGTCATGAACCTGGTGCGCGATTGGTACTTCGTGCAGGTCGGCCCGCTCGATCCACGGGCACACCGGCTGCCGCTGCCCGATTCGCTGATGGGGGAATTCCTGTCCTACGTCGTCACCCACGAGGTCGGTCACACGCTGGGCTTCCCGCACAACATGAAGTCCAGCTCGTCGTATCCCGTCGATTCGCTGCGCAGCGCCAGCTTCACCGCGAAGTACGGAGATGAGGCGTCGATCATGGACTACGGGCGCTTCAATTACGTCGCCCAGCCGGGTGACGGGGCGCGGCTGATCCCCATCCTCGGGCCGTACGACTACTACGCCGTGGACTGGGGCTACCGCCGTATCCCCGGTGCCGCGACCCCCGAAGCGGAGCGGCCCGTGCTCGATTCGCTGGCGCGGCTGCAGGACGGGAACCGCATGCTGCGCTTCGGGAACGCCGACGGCGTAGACCCTGAGGCTCAGACCGAAGATTTGGGCTCGGATCCGATCGCCGCGACGACGCTGGGCCTCAAGAACATCCGGCGGGTGATGCCGCTGTTGCTGCCCGCCAACACGACCGATCCGCTGCGCGACTACAGCGACCTGAACGAGAACTACGGCCGTTTGATCGGGCAGTGGCAGCGCGAGCTGGGGCACGTGGTGACGCTCGTCGGCGGCGTGTATCGCGCTGAGAAGTATCCCGACCAGTCGGGCGTGATCTTCACGCCGACGCCCCGCGCGCGCCAACAGGCGGCGGTGCGGTTCCTGCTCGACAACGCCTTCGAAACGCCGGCGTTCTTCTTCGACGCCGACGTGTTGCGGCGCATTGAGCCGAACGGCACGGTGGACCGGATCCGCCAGAGCCAGGGCCAGCTGCTCGAC
>JACXTT010008945.1_pt1 | contig 13776 bp, 8 predicted proteins | sample 9270951 | NCBI WGS metagenome assembly JACXTT01 (sample SAMN15532306, study PRJNA645909) | rock metagenome | isolation source: weathered quartz diorite | place: Puerto Rico | collected 2017-06-21 | reverse complement strand
TGGAGTATGGTCGCCTGGAAATTGCCGCCCAGGACGGGCCCCATGAAGTTGTTGCCGTCGAAGGTGGCCAGCTTCATGTCCACGCCGATGTTCTTCAGCTCCGCCTGGAAGAGCTGCGCGGTGGAGATGGAGATGGGGTTGCCGGAGACGATCAGCATCTCGAAGCGGAGCGGCTTGTGGTTCTTGTCGAGAATACCGTCGCCGTCGGTGTCCAGCCATCCGAGGGAGTTGAGGATGCGCTTCGCCTCCTGCGGGTTGTACTGGATGGCCGGCACATCGGGGTTGTAGGCCCACTGATCGGGGGTGAAGGGCCCGGTCATGGCCCGCGCCGTGCCGTGGTAGAGGTTTTTCACGATCGACTCGAGGTCGAGGCACATGGCCAGCGCGCGGCGGACGCGCTTGTCCGTGAAGAGCGGGTCGTGCTCGTTCCAGGGGATGAAGTTGTAGCTGAGCATGTAGAAGCGGTGGAAATCGATGTACCGCTTCAGCTCCGGTCGCGTGCTCTCGTTGGTCCAGACGTCCGCGCGGATGATGGTCTCGTCGATATCGCCGCGCTTGAGCGCGTTCCAGGAGGTGGCCTCGTCGGTGATGACTTTGAACAGCACGTTTTGCAGATACGGCTTCGGCCCCCAGTAGTCCGGCCGCCGCTCCAGCAGTATTTCCTGGCCGGGGAGGCGGCGCACCAGGCGATACGGCCCGCTGCCGACCGCCACCTCGTTGAAGGCAGTCTTGAAGTCGCCCTTGCCGTAGACATGCTCAGGAATGACGCGCAAGTTGTTGAAGAAACTGAGCTGCGGGGCCAGGACCTCCTTGAAGGAGATGACGATGGTGTGGTCGTCGACGATGCGCGTCCGCTTGAGGTCGGCCTGCTCGAACATGCTGGAGAACTGCAGCGACTCGCTGGTGGGATCGATGATCTTCCGCAGCGTAAAGAGGACGTCGCTGGCGCGCACCGGCGTGCCGTCGGTGAAGGTGGCCTTCGGGTTGAGGTGGAAGGTGTAGTCCTTGCCGTCGGAGGAGATCTCCCACTTCTCCGCCAGGCCGGGCATCACCTCGAGCGAGGAGTCGTAGTGCAGCAGCGGCGTGAAGAGGTAGAAGAGGACGTAATGGTCGTACTTGGTTGTGGCCATAACGGGGTTGAGCGTGGAGATGTCCGCGGGGAGGCAGCGGACAACCGTCCCCCCATCCTGCGGCTTGTTCTCGTCTTCGGCGCGCGGCGCGGCCGGCACCACGCGCCGCTCCCCGCCGCAGGCGAGGCAGACGATCAGTAAGAAGAAAGCAAGGGTCGCGCGGAACCGGCTCACGCGGCCATTATAGTTTCCCCGCCCCTCACGGCAGGGTCAGCGACTCCGTGGCCACGTTGTAGTACGAATCGACGGCGCGCACGATGACGAACTTCCCCGCCAGCGCGGAGCGCTTCAGCCGGTAGGTCTCGTTCGGCGAGTCGGCGATGCCGTCCACCGGGATGAGGCGGATCCACTTCTGCGCGTCCGCCGAATACTCCACCTTGCCGATCGGCGAAAGCTTGTCCCTCACCTCAATGACCACGTCCTCCCCCTCGGTCGAGAGGGTGATGGCGGGAGGGGTGTTGTCGATGCGAAACTCGATTCCCTCCTTCGCGTCGCTCAGCGGCATGTCGGGGTTGTCGAGCGCGTCGCTGGCCACCAGGCGCAGCTCGTAGGTGCCGTCGGGGAGCTGCGAGGTGTCGAAGTTGAGCGAGGTCTCCTCGATGTTGTCGCGCAGGCGAAGCCACTTCTCGGTGCCCTTGCGGCGGAAGGAGAGCGAGTAACGGAGCGTGTCGCCGTTCTCGTCGCGCGCGCGCCAGACCACGGTGCGGAAACCCTTGCGGAAGACTTTTTTTCCCGGCTCGTTCTTGTCGCGCGGCGTGTCCAGGCTGGTGAAGATGCCGTACTCGTCGGGATTGGTGGCCTCCACCACCTGCGGCGACGGCGGATAAGAGCCGGTGATGTAGACAACCGCCGGCTCCTGCACCACGACGCTGTCGATCACCGGCGCGATGTTGCGATTCATGAAGCCAACGCTCACGGTGTCGACGGATATCGCCGGCACCGGCTTCGGCATGCTGAGCTTCCACTGCAGATAGCGGCCGGGGGGCGCGTTGACCGATCCCTCCGCCGCGGCCACCGGCGTGCTCCAGGCGCTCCATGTCGCATCGGGGGTCTTGGTGTTGCCGGAGCGGAAGGCGATGGCCAGATGGCCATCGCCGACGTCCTCTCCCTCGATGCGGTAATGGCCGAATTTCGAGAAGCGCTCGACGTCCTTGGCCGCAGAGCGGAACTCCGCGCGCGGCGACGGCGCGCCGTCCATCCGGTAGACCGCGCCCGCGTTCGTGGTAGTGATGAGCGTCTCGTTGCTGCCGCCGGAGATGGAGACGACCTGTTTCTCCGGCACGGTGGCCATTAGCGACACCTCGCCGCCTTTCATCGAGTAGACGCGTCCCTGCGGGCCGGTGGAGACGAAGATGGCGCCATTCGGGCCGCCGGTGATGGCGTAGGCCATCTCGTGGTCGAACTTGCGCACGGTCTCCACGAATCCATCGGCGTTGATGCGATAGACCTCGCCGCTTCCGCTCTGTTGCGCTGCCGGGTTGGCGTTCTGCTCGTCGAAGGAGAAGCTGACCTCCACGTTGCCGGAGGGCTCCTTCTCGTCCTTTTTCTCGCCGCCGCCCGTTCCGCCGCTGGTGGTGGTCGTCGTGGTCGACTGCTGTCCGGTCGGTTTGGCCGGCTGCGACTTCGACGGCGCGCTACTCGGCAGGACACTAGTCGCCGCGGCTGCCCACCCGACCCCGTTGCCGTCGACGTAGATGGTGGAGATCTCGGCGAGAGGCGACTCGTAGAGGGCGTGCGCCGTGCCGTCGGGGCGCACTTCGTAGAGCCGCGCCTTCGACGAGCCGCCCACCAGGATGGTGCCGTCCTTCTTCACCGCCATGGAGCGGAGATGCGTGTCGGGCGAGTCGAAGAGGACCTTCCCCTCCCCCGCCGGCGTGACCCGGAAGAGCTTTCCTTCCACGCCGGTGGCGACGGCGAGGTCGCCGCTGGGAAGGAGCCCCATGGCCCAGATGTAAGCCTGCTTCGGATCGAAGAAGGTCGTCGCTTTGCCGCTTTCGGGATCGATGCGATAGATTTTCCCGTTCGGCGAAGTGCCGGCGTAGAGCGCGCCGTCGTGGAAGGCGACGCTGTAGATCTCCTGCTCCGGCGCGGTGTAGAGCAGCTTCAGATCGGTACCGCGAAGGCGGTAGACCTTCCCGGCGTTGCCGGTGCCAAAGAAGCGATCGCCGTTGGGCGCGGTGGTCTGGGAGAGGACAAAGGGATCAGTGAATGTGGCCAGCTTCTTCACCGAGGGTCCGGGCCGCAGCTCGCCGCGTGAGGTGACCGCGAAGCCGTCGATGTCTCCCGACAAGAAGTCTTCGGCGGTGCGTACGCGCCAGAACTGCGGAGCGACGGCGAACGCATTGGCTGCGAACAAGGTGATGAGGAGAGTGAGAGGGATACGCATGAACGCCTTTCCAGAGTCCTGCGTGCTGCGTGCTGCGTCCTGCGTGCTTTGAAGCGGACGCAGTACGCAGGACACAGGACGCAGGGCTCGTCGATTCAGATTTGCGGCTTCACGTCGAGATCGATCTTCAAGACCCCGTCGACGATGTAGCCGAGGGAGCGCGCGAGGTGCTCCGACGGGTGATAGCGTACCGGAGCCTGCGCGCCGTTGGAGGTGTCATTGCTGACAACAGCGCGCATGGTCGGCGGAAGATTGGGCAGATAGACGCCCGCGGTGACTGCGCCTTCGGACGACGAATAGACGCCCACGGTGAGGTCGGTGGAGGGACGGAGGCGCGCCAGCACGCCGATGACCTGCTCGAGCGTGCGCGGGTCGGGCGGCACGAGCATGAAGTCGACCTGATTGAGGACCGACCCGCTGCCGACCAGGATGTACGCGGCGCCGGGCGGCTGGTCGTCCGGGATCTTCACGTCGAAAGTCTCGGTGAACGGCTCGCCGCGATACGGGCGGAGCACCGTGCGCACCTTGACCGTGTCGCCTGGATTGATCCGTCCCTTGTCGGACGTGACCAGCGAGGCCTCCACGAGCTTGGCGATCTTCAGGTTGTCGTCGTGGCGCAGATGGATCTTCACCGTGTCGATGTCCGCCGGGCGGAACTCGTTGGACATCACGTAGCCGACCACCACGGCCAGGTAGGCCGGAATGGCCTGCCGCGCCTGCGCCCCCGCCCACCCCTCGCGCAGCACGATCGGCTGGTGGAAGCCCTTGAGGCGGATCTCCGACTCCAGCATCACCGTCCGCTCCCCCGCCGCGCGCTGCGCGTTGGCCACCACGCTGTCGGCGGCCATAGCCATGATCAACGGTGAGAGCTGCGAGTGGCGCACCACGCTCATGTGGTAGGTCTTCACCGGACCGGAGCCGTCGACGGTGACGTCGATGGGAATCATGTCCGCCGCGTCGCCGAGCTGCCCCATGATGCCGGTGGCGCGGTCCTGCCGGAAGGCGCCGACGATCTCGCCGCTGTTGGAGAACTTGAACGATGTGGCCAGGCTGGGCAGGACGCCGACGATCTCCGCCTTCGCCATCGGGAACTTCACCTCTCCCATGTCGAGGAAGGGATGGCCGAAGGCGTAGACGCGGTCACCGTCGACATACGTGACCGTGCCGGTGGCGGCGAGATTGAAGTCGCCGCGCAGCAGCACCGCGCCGACGGCGTCGCCGGGCGCGAACTGTTTCGATGCTGTCTTTGACGTGGCAGTAGTCGACGAGGAGGTCGCGCCGCTGGGCACGGCGACGAACCCGAGCGCGTCGAGGTACTTGCCGAAGCGGCCGACGGTCTCGGGCGAAAAGCTCGACATCGACAGCGGCACGGCGATCGGCTTCGCGCCGCTGATGCTGTTGGCCGGCGCCGCCGCGGCGAAGCTTCCCAGCATGGCATCGAACGCCTCGCTGGTCTTGCGATCGCTGATCGCCTTCAGCAGCTCCGCGCCGCTCATCCGCGGCGTGGCCGCCACCACCGCCCCCGCCGATCCGTTTCCGGCCTCGGCGATCTTCAGCATCTCCTCGATGGGCGTGATGCCGGCCACCGGCTCCTTGGCGAACTGCCACGAGTAGGCCAGCGCGCCGATGCATTTGTCATCGATGAAGATCGGCGAGCCGCTCATGCCGGCGATGACGCCGGCGCGCTGCACTTCCGGCGCGTCGACCTTGGCCAAGATGAGGCTCTGTCCCGGGCCGATGTTGTTCAGCACGCCGATGATCTCGACGTCGAACCTCTTGAGGGTGGTGCCCTCGAAGACCGTCAGCCCGTAACCGCGCATTCCCTTGCGCACTTGCGAGAGCGGCATGGTGTTCGCCGATAGGGCCATCGCCATGCAGGCGGCGAGGACTGCAAGAAGGAGCACTCGTTTGGATTGCTGCACGTGGAAGCTAACCCTGTGCGAAGAATGGCTATTTCGCCGAGTTTATCCGTCGCGAAGCGACGGGATCAGCGGTCACATCGCACCTAAGTGCCATGCGGCACGCATCGCGCGGTGGAACCGCTGACGCCGCGTCTGTGCGCGGCGTAACTGAAGCTGCCAGCTACTCGTAACGCAACGCTTCGATCGGATCGAGCTTCGACGCCTTGGCCGCGGGGTAGATGCCGAAGATCACGCCGAGGAATGCGCAGAAGGTGAAGGCGATGATGATGGCCCACAGCGGCGTATGCACCGGCGGCAGTTCGACCAGCCTGGCCAGCGCCAGCCGCGCCACGTTCGCCAGCAGGTACCCCCCTGCCACCCCCACCCCGCCGCCCAGCCCTGACAAGGCGATGGCCTCGACCAAAAACTGCACCAGCACGTCGCGCCGCCGCGCGCCGATCGATTTGCGGATGCCGATCTCGCGTGTCCGTTCGGTCACGGAGACCAGCATGATGTTCATGATGCCGATGCCGCCGACCAGCAGGGCGATGCCGACCACGCCGCCCATCACGGCCGAGGTCGTCGTCAGGGCGGTGGAGATGATCTTGAGGATCTCCTCCTGCGCCAGGATACGGAAGTCGTCCTTCTGCTCTTTTTTCAGATGATGTCGCGTCCGCAGCACCTCGGTGACCTGCTCTTTGACCAGGTCGAGGTCGCTGCCGCTCTTCATCTGGAAGGCGAGCACCAGCCGCTTCATGTTGTCCGCCCCCCAGATGGTGGAGGCGGTGCTAAAAGGGATGAGCACGATATCGTCGCGGTCCTGGCCGAACGAGCCGCCTTTCTTCTCCATCGTGCCGACGACGGTGAAGCCGTTGCCGTCGATCTGAATGAGCTTGCCGATGGGATCTCCGCCGATGTTGATCTTCTCCGCGGCGCTGACGCCGATGACGCAGATGCGCTTCTTGGTCTCGTCGTCGAGGGGAGTGAAGAAGCGGCCGCGCTCCACCCAGTGATTGAAGACGTCCTGATAGGCGCTATTGACGCCGTAAAGCTGCAGGCGATGCCGCGCGTCGGCGTACTTGATCTCCACCGACGGCAGGAACAGCGGCGTGAACTCCTTGATCGACGCCGCCGACTTCCGCACCGCCTCCGCGTCGTCGATGGTCAGCTCCGGCAGCTTCTGCAGAAACGAGTTCCGCTGCTCGCCGGCGTCGGGAAAGACTTCTATGTAATTCGATCCCACGCTCTGCAGGTCGTTGGACAACTTGTACTGCATCCCCTGCACGAGCGAGACGACCGCGATCACGGCCGCCACGCCGATCATGACGCCGAGAACCGTCAGGATCGAGCGCAGCTTGTTGGCGCCTATCGCGCGGAGCGCGATTTTTAGGTTTTCTAAGAACATTTTCAGGACTGAGGACTGGGGACTGAGGACTGAGCTCGCTTCTGTCGTTCGACGGCGCGCCGAAGACCGCCGATGATTCGACTCACTTCCTCGGCATCACGCAACATCGAGGTGCAGACCTCCTCTTCGAGGTAGCCGATGTCACCAGCGACGTAGAGATCTGATCGCAGTTCGGCACATGAGCCCTTCGCGATTGACAGGAATTGATGGAAATCGCCGCGTCGTCCGCGCTCGAAACCTTCCGCGATGTTGGAAGGCATGGAGAGTGCGGCGCTCCTGATCTGATTCCCTAGGACGTAGTCTCTGCGCATCGCGCCTTCGAGCGATGCACGATAGACGCGTGCCGTGAGGAGCCGCGCCTTCTGCCACGCAATGAGGTCTTCGAATCGTTCAATTCTTTCTCGCATTCGAAGATTGTCCCTCGGAGTCAAGCACTCTACTCCACGTGGAAAACTCAGTCCTCAGTCCCCAGTCCTCAGTCCTGTATCCGCCCATCCCGAAGATGAATTACGCGCTTCGCTTCCTGAGCAACGTCGGTTTCGTGCGTCACCATGATGATCGAGTTGCCGTTGTTGTGGAGGGTGCGGAAGAGCTCGAGGATCTCGCGGCCGGTTTGGGAGTCGAGATTTCCTGTGGGCTCGTCGGCCAGTAAGAGGGACGGTTTGTTCACCAGCGCGCGGGCGATGGCCACGCGCTGGCGCTGGCCGCCGGAGAGCTCGTTGGGCTGGTGGCTCATGCGGTCGGCCAGGCCGACGGCGGTCAGCGCTTCTTCCGCCATGCGGCGGCGCTCCAGGCGCGGGATTCTGGCGTAGACCAGCGGCAATTCCACGTTCGCCAGCGCGCTGGTGCGCGCCAGGAGATTGAAGGTCTGGAAGACGAAGCCGATCTTGCGGTTGCGCACCGCGGCCAGCTCGTCGTCGTCCATCGATTCCACCGGCGTGCCGTCGAGGATGTACTGCCCGGCGCTGGGGCGGTCGAGGCAGCCGATGATGTTCATCAGCGTCGACTTCCCCGAGCCCGACGGTCCCATGACGGCCACGTACTCCCCCTGCTCGATGACCATGTCGATGCCGCGCAGCGCGTGGATCTCTTCCGCGCCGAGCTGGTAGGTGCGCGTCAGCTCGCGCATCTCGATCAGGTGCTGCCCGTTTCCGTTGGTCCCTATCACGATTTCTCGCTTTGCGGCTTTTTCTCTTCCTTGGAGACTTCCACTTTGTCGCCGTCCTTCAACTTCTTGAGGATGCGGAATGGTCCGGTGACCACCTGGTCGCCCGGCTTGATGCCCGAGATGACCGCCACGTGCGTTGCGTCGCTCACTCCCGTCTTCACCTCGGACATCGTCGCCTTACCGTCTTTTACGATGAATATGTACTTCCGTTTCGGCGCGTTCTCGTCTTCTTCCTCGTCGGCCCCCTTCTTCGCCTTCGACAGCGAGGGGGGGACGCGCTCGACCACGCTCTGGATGGGGACTGATGGTGTCGCGCCGGCGGTGCTGGTGATGATCGACACCTGCGAGCTCATGCCGGGCCGCAGGCGCTCATCGGGGTCGTCGATGGCCACCTTGACCTTGAAGTAGCGCAGCCCGGTGCCGCCAGTCTGCCGTACCGCCGCCGAGCTGCCGATCTCCTCGACGTGGCCGTTGTACTCCTTGTCCGGCACCGCATCGATATGCACCTTCGCCTTCTGCCCCACGCGAATTCCTGTGACCTCGGTCTCCCCCACTTCCGCCTCCACCAGGATCTCGGAGAGGTCGGCGATCACGGCGATGACCGAGGCGGGGTTGTTCATGGTGCCGGTGACCACGACTTCACCCTCGTGCGCGTTGAGCTCCACCGCCTTCCCGTCGATGGGCGAGACGATGGTGGTACGGTCGAGGTCCGTCTTCGCCTGCTGCAGCAGCGCCTCGGCCTGCGTCACGCCTTCTACGGCGGAGGCGTACCCGGCCTCTGCGTTCTGGAATTCCTGCCGGGCGCGGTCGAACAGCTCCTGCGCCTGAATGCCCTGCCGCTCGAGATTGACGGCGCGCTTGTACGCCGCCTCGGCGGTGGTCATGGCCTGCTTGGCGCGCGTCACTTCGATGCGCCGGTTGGCCACCTCGGCGCGCGCGCGGTCGTACTGCGCCTGATAGGCGAACTTCTCGAGATCGACCAGCTTCTGCCCTTTGCGGACCTTGTCCCCTTCGTGGAAGTAGAGGCGCTCGATCTTGCCGACGATGTGCGCGCTGATGTTGACCTTGACCTTCGGATTGATCTCGCCGGGGGCGGTGACGATGGCCTGGATGTCGCGCGGCTTGACCGCCTCGACATAGACCTTCTCCCCTTTCGGCCCGCCCCCTTTGACGCTGGCGATGACGATGACGGCGATCAGGACGACCGCGCCGGCGACGACGAGGACCTTTTTCTTCATTTACGCAGAGTCTGAATGGCCGGTCCGATGAGCTTGAGGAGAATGCAGACCACCCAGAGCGAGATCACGATCGCCGCCGATTTGGCCTTCGAGGCGCGGGAGAGCGCAGCGAAGCCGATGATCAGCAGCACCATGGTCCAGATGGTGAAGATGTCGAGCGACGAGAGCAGCGCAAAGAGCAGCGGTTGCGTCTTCATGCTGACCAGGAACGCCGGGTTGGACTTCACCAGCGTGGCCATCTGCATCGGATCGATCTTCCCGCCGCGGGCGACCGCGACGATGGTCAGGATGATCGAGTTGAGCACCAGCGGCATCCATGCGTAGAGCGTCGCGGAGAAGGCCTGGCTGAATCTTCCCTCACCTCCGAAGAGGCGGAAAGCGAGCAGCAGCACGCCGGCGACGATGAGATACCAGATCACCCCCACGATCGGCGCGATCCAGGCGATCACCTTCCCCACCGCCATCCCCATGCGCGACACGCGGTCGAGGTCTTCCTGCGACATGTTGGGATTCTTCGCCTTGATCTGCTCGGCCTGCGCCGCGGACACCGCGTCCCAATCGAGGCGCGGCATGATCAGGAACGAGCCGGCATAGCCGATCAGCACGATGACCAGCAGCGGGACGGCCCAGTCGGGCCGACGGGCTACGGACGCGAACGTCTCGCCGGGCGAGAAGAGCGCCCCAAACATGCGGGCGAACGAATTGGGCTTCGGCTCTGCGGCCGGAGCGGGAGCCGACGCAGGAATCTCTGTCATTTGTTCTCCTTCGACCCGACGTTGGACTTATCGTATTTCAGCCAATTGTAGCGGTCGAAGGTGGAGAAAAAGGGAATGCGCGGTTCCTTCACCGGCTCCTCTTCCACCTTGATGTTGCGGACGTCGAGCAGGTCGCCGACGGCCTGGTGGTAGGCGGTGACGGCCTTGTTGTAGCCGACCAGCGCGTTCAACTCGCGCACGCGCGCATCGGAAAGCTGCTGCTGGATCTGCAGCACCTGGAAGTTGGTGGTCATGCCGTTCTCGTAGCGCTTCCGCTCGGCGTCGAGGTTCTTCTCCGCGGCGTCGCGAGCGGCGCGCGTGGCCAGGATGTCCTTGGCCGCGGTGTCGATGGCACGGGCGGCCGTGCGCACCTGCACGGTGATGTTCTGGCGCGTCTGCTCCTCCTCGGTCTTCGACTGCGTGAGATCGAGCTCGGCCCGCTTGGCCTCGGCGCGCGCGCCGATGTTGCGGATCGGCACGCCGATGGTGAAGCCGACGCTCCAGGTGGGGAAGGTTCCCAACACCACCTGGCGCAGCGCGGTGGGGTACGTGGTCGACGGAAGGTTGGTCGGCTGGCCGGTGAAGGGATCGGTGGCCAGCGCCGGCCCGGCGATGCCGGCCGTCCTGTAGAGGAGCGAGAGGTCGAGCTGCGGGCGCACCTGATTTCGGGCGTAGGTGTACTGCACGCGCTTGGTGGCCTCGGTGAGCTGCAGCTCGTGCATCTCCGGGCGGAGATCGAGCGCGCGCGACACCGCCTGCGTCACGTCGACGTCCATGGGCGTGTAGCTCACGGGATCGACCGGGATGATCGGGCGGTCCCAGTCGGCCGGGTCGAGGTGCAGCAGCGCGCGCAGCGCGTCCTCGGCGTTGCGGACCGCGGCCACCGCGTTGATCAGCGCCTCTTCCTCGGTGGCGATCTGCACGCGCGGCTGCAGGATGTCCAGCGGCGCCGAGGCACCGACGTCGATGCGAATCTGCGTGATGCGCGCCTGATCGCGCGCCAGGAAGAGCGCTTCCTTCACCACGTCGACGAACTGCCGCGTGTAGATGAGGTTGAGGTAGCCCTGCTCCACGTCGTTGGCGGTGTTGATCAGCGTGCCGCGGAAGACCTCGCGATCGATCCCCAGCGTGTTGCGGGCCATGGTGATGCTGCGCGTGGTCACGTCCACGCCGAAATTGCGCAGCAGCGGCTGATTGAAGGAGAGCCCAAGGTTGGCGTCGTAGGTCGGATTGCGCACCACGAAGCCGCCGGCGATGGCGCTGCGATCGTTGTTCCAGCTAAGGCGGTAGGTGCCGCCGGTGGGGATCAACTGCGACACGCCGAAATCCCAGACCGTTGTCCGCGATGCGGATGACTGCAGGCGGCTGCTGGTCGGCGTCTCGCTGCTGGTGTGCGAGAGCGTGGAGTTACCGAACCAGTCGAAGAGGCCGTACTGCGAGCGGAGGCTCTCGCCCGCCATCTCGTACGAATAGCGCTGGAGCTGCACGCCTACGTTGCGCTCCATGGTGGTCTTGATCGCTTCGTCGAGCGTGAGGCGCAACGCGCGCGGATTGCTGAGGTCTTTGTCGGTATCGGCGGTGACCGGCGCAGTGGCGGCCTGGTCGCTCACCGGCACATCGGCCTGGGCCGGGTTGGTCGTGACGATGGTCGGCGCCGGCTCGGGGGCCGGTTTGGTCGTTTTCCTCGTCGTCTGCGCTGACGCCATCGTCGCGGCGAGCGCGCAAACGATGATCAGCGGCCGTCGAACAGCGATCATGCAAGTCCTCCTAGACACGCCTCTTCTACGAAAGGCTCAGGTGAGAGTTTCCAGCGCCGCGCGGGCGCGGCCCGATCTGGCGCAGGCATTCTAATGTGAGCAGTACGCGCGCGGAGAAGAAACGCAGAACCCGCGACGCCGCGTTGCGTATCAGCGAGCGGCATGCGAACAATAACCTTTCTCTTCTTCGCGGTCACGGCGTTCGGGCGCGAGCCGTTGCTCGCCCCTCCGGCGGCGGTCGTCTCGCGCGCCGTCGCCCGCATCGCCGATCGCGTCGTGGTGGCCGAGGCGACGCTCACCGGCGCGCGTGCCGTCATCAGTGACTTCGACGGCCATTCTGCCCAGCTCGTTAGTCTCTCGTCCAATTCTTCCACCGCGGCGGCCGCTGCATCCGACGGCCACGACTTCCTTATTACATGGATCGAGCAAAGCGAGTTGCACGCGGCGATTCTGCACGGCGGCGCGATCGAGCCGGTGGCGATCGATGCCTCGGCCGGCGACGGCGCGCCGCTGGTGACGCTCTTCGATCGGTCGCGCTATCTCGCGCTCTGGAGGGGTGGCGGCGCATTCATTTCGACCGCCGGCGTCGTCGAGGAGCGCTTCGCGCTCTCCGGGCCGCCGATTCTTTCGGCCGCCGCAGCCGACGGCCGCGTGATCGTCGCCTGGCAAGGCGGAGACGGGACGACCACCACGATCAACGTGGCCGAGCTGCGGCCGGATCACACGCTCGCCTCGGAGCACGTCATCGCCAAGCAGGTCTTGCAGTTCACCGGCGGACAGTGGTGGGTGCACAATCCGGCCCTCGCAGTCTCCGGGCCTTCGGGCCTCGTGCTGTGGGCGCACCGCGCAGGGCGCGCCGCGGAGACTATGGAAGGGTCGCCGATCACTGTCGATCTCGCGCCCTTGAAAGTGCAGCCGCTCAATGCGGCCTTTTCCACGTTCGCCGATCATCTGAGCGTACGCGTGATGCCGTTCGGCGCCGAGTTCTTGGTGTTGTGGCAATTCAGCTCCTGCTTCTGCCCCTATGACGGCGCTTGGGCGTCCGAGGTGAACAGCGACGGCACGATCCGCTCGCTCGCGCAACTCCGGCGCGGCGGCTTGACACCAGCGGCCGTCGAATTGCCGGGCAACCGCGCCGCGGTGGTCTACGGCACGTCCGACGGCGTCGTGCTGCGCGTGGTCACGCCGGCCGCGCGGCGGCGCGCCATCACGCGCTGACGGCGCTCTGCTGCGGAATCGGCGCGCCGGCGAAATGACACGCCGCGAACTGTCCCGCCTTGTGCTCCACCAGCGGCGGCACCTCGGCGGCGCAGATGGGGAACTGCGCGATCGGGCAGCGCGTGTGAAAGACGCACCCGCTCGGCGGGTTGAGCGGCGTGGGGATGTCGCCCTTGAGGATGATGCGGCTCTTCTTCACGTTCGGGTCGGGCAGCGGCACGGCGGAGAGGAGCGCCTTGGTGTACGGGTGCAGCGCATCGGCGTAGAGCGCGCGGCGCGGCGCCAGCTCCATGATCTTGCCGAGGTACATCACGGCCACGCGCGTGGAGATGTGCTCGACCACCGAGAGGTCGTGGGCGATGAAGAGGTATGTCAGCCCCAGCTCGTCCTGCAGGTCTTCCAGCAGGTTGATGACCTGCGCCTGCACCGAGACGTCGAGCGCGGAGACCGGCTCATCGAGAACCAGGAACTTCGGGTTGGTGGCCAGCGCGCGCGCCACGCCGATGCGCTGCCGCTGTCCGCCAGAGAACTCGTGCGGATAACGCCGCCGGTAATCAGGGCTGAGTCCGACTTTCTCCAACAACTGTGCCACGCGCGCGCTCCGCTCGCGCGCCGACATCCCGCCGTGAATGATCAGCGGCTCGGCGATGATGGTGCCCACCGTCATGCGCGGATTGAGCGACGCGTACGGGTCCTGAAAGACGATCTGCATGTGGCGCCGCATGCGACGCATGTCGCCCGCGTCGAGGCCGCGCACGTCCGTCCCTTCGAAGTCGATGACGCCGTCGGTCGGCTCGATGAGCCGCAGGATGCAGCGG
>JACXTT010008944.1_pt1 | contig 13776 bp, 11 predicted proteins | sample 9270951 | NCBI WGS metagenome assembly JACXTT01 (sample SAMN15532306, study PRJNA645909) | rock metagenome | isolation source: weathered quartz diorite | place: Puerto Rico | collected 2017-06-21 | reverse complement strand
GGTGGTGAGGGGTGGGGGGGACCCCCTTGCGGGTCTGCCCCACCTGCATGCGGTGGGGCAGGCCCCAGCCCGCGTCCACGGCGGGGCGGGAGGCACCGACGACACCACCGAGGGCCTCGGCGAGGTCCTCGAGGATCTTGAAGTTGGCGCCTTCCTTCATACCGCGGCCACCGCTCACAATTACGTTGGCTTCGGTGAGATCCACCTTGCCGCCGGCCTTGGCGAGAATCTCCTTCACCACAGCCTTGAAATCGCCCGCGGGGGCCGCGAGGGTCTCAGCAGCGCCCGCGCCGGCCTTGGGGGTGGCTTCGAAGACATTGGGGCGCGTGGTGGCCACTTGGATGGCGCTGGAGAAGGAGGTGGTGGCGAAGGCCTTGCCGGCGTAGACGGGGCGTACGGCCTGCAGTTTGCCATCGACCATGGAGAGGCTGGTCACGTCGCCCGCGTAGCCCGCGGAGAGGCGCGCGGCGGCGCGGGGCAGGGCGTCCTTGCCCGCGGCGGTGCAGGCGCCGAGCACCACGGTGGCGCCCTTCGCCTTCACCGCATCGGCGATGGCGGTGGCGAAGGCGTCGCTGGAGTAAGAGGCGAGGGAGGCCGCCTCGCAGGAGAGGATCACGTCCGCGCCGTACTGGGCGGCGTCGGCGGAGCCTGCGTTGGAGGCGCCGACGAAGAGGGCGCCCAACTGCTTGCCGCTGGCATCGGCCAAGCGGCGGCCTTCGCTGAGGGCTTCGAGAGAGGGCTTGCGGACCTTGCCGTCCTTCAGTTCACAGAAAACGAGAATCATGGATATGCCTTTCGAGGGTTCGGGTTCTGTGACTCAGATGACCTTGGCTTCGTCCTTGAGGAGACCGATCAGCGACTTGGCCTGGGAGGCCGCATCGCCTTCGATCTTCCGGCCCTCAGGACGGCTCGGGGGCAGAGTGAGGGCAGACCAGGTGGTGGCGGCGCCGAGGCCGGCCACTTCCACTTCCTCGATGGTCTTCTTCTTGGCGGCCATGATGCCCTTGAGGCTGGCGTAGCGGGGTTCGTTGAGGCCCTTCTGGGCGGTCATGACGACGGGCAAGTTGCCCTCCACCACTTCAGTGCCGCCTTCGATCTCGCGCTCGGCCTTGAAGGTGGTGCCGGTCACTTCGAACTTCAGCACCACGTTGGCTTGGGCCACGCCGAGGAGCTCGGCGAGCATGGGGCCCACGGCGGCGTTATCGCCCCCGATGCCCTTGTTGCCGGCGAAGATCAGATCGAAGCCCTTGTCCTTGGCGTAGGCCGCCAGCAGGCTCGCGATGGCGAGTGCGTCGCCGTGACCGTCGCCCTTGAGCAGCACGGCGTTATCAGCGCCTAGGGCGAGGGCGTTCCGGAGGATGTCCTTGGCCTTGTCATCGCCCACGGTCACCACGGTGACTTCGGCTTGGGCAGATTCCTTCAGGCGGATGGCCTCTTCCAGGGCGTACTCATCGTAGGGGCTGGTAATCCACTTCACATCCGCGGGGTCCAGGCTCTTACCGTCCGCGGCCACCTTAACCTTGGTTTCGGTGTCCGGCACCTGCTTGAGGGCGACAAGGATCTTCATGAGGTCTCCGATGGGCCCCGAGCGTGTCCCCGGGCCAAGCTCCCAGTTTACCTGGAGGAAGGAGGACATCCATCACGGACCTTGGATGGGGCCACAGGCCCTGGCGGAGCCTCAGAGAGAGGGATCTCGCTGAGCTTAAGGGGGCCTCATCACCCCTGAATGCCCGCTCAAATGCCCGGAGTTGATCACGGTGATCAGGGGGCCGAAAGGGAAGTTGGAGTTTCCCGTCTTGTGAGGTTCCTGTACCGAGCCCTCTGCTGTGCGGCACTTGTGTCCGCCGGGGCGGGGCTATGGGGTCAAGCGCCGAGGTTGCCCGAGTACAAGATCAAGGCGAAGTTCCTCGTCTTCATCGCCCAGGCGGCCTCTCGGCTGGATACGCAGCCCTTGGCGCTGACGGGGGAGCCCTTCCGACTTGGGGTCTTTGGTCGGAGCCCCTTCGAGGGCTACCTGAGCGAAGTGCTGATTCGGAAAACGGTGGGCGGGAGGCCCATCGAACTGGTGTTTCCGCGCACGCCGGTGGAGGCCCGAACCTGCCATTTGCTGTTCATCTGCCCCTCCGAGGCCTCCCGTTACCGAGAGATTCTGGATTGGCTCAAGGGCTCGACGATGATCGCGGTGGGCGACGATCAAGCCTTCATGGCCGAGGGAGGCACGGTGGCCTTTCGGCTGGTGGGGGAGCGGGTCGAGATCTGGGTGAGCCTCGGGGCGGCCAAGCGATCGGGCGTCTCCTTCGAGCCCTCTTTTTTGGAGCTGGTGCGGGTCCAGGAGAAGGGGAAGAAGGAATGAGCTTCTCAACCTGCCTATTTCCCATGTTTCAGGAGCCGAGCTCGCTCGGGCGTTCCTCCTCCAAACTCAAGAGAAGGAAGGGGTTGGTCGAGACGGTAGGCTATTCCGGAACTCCAATACATGACCGGTCCTCGGATTTTTCTGCCCGTCGTGCTTCAGTGCAGCGCGACGGTGGGGCTCTGGGGTCAGGCCGCGAAAAAACCCGAATACCTTGTGAAGGCTGAATACATGGCCTACGTCGGACAGGCCTCACGTTTCTGGAAGGGCACCGATGGCGGCTCTTCGGAAGGGCCTTTCCAAATTGGCGTGATCGGGCGCAGTCCCTTCGAAGGAAACCTCAACCAGGTCTGTGAAAAACGGACCATCCAGGGGAGGCCCGTCAAGGTGCTTTATCCCCGAAGCGCGGATGAGGCTTCGAACTGCCAGATGATCTTCGTGTGCAGATCCGAAGCCGACCGACTGGAGGAAGTGCTGGGCTGGGTCAAGGGGCGGTCGGTGATTACCGTCGGCGATTCAAAAGGCTTTTTGCCCCGGGGCATCATGGTCAACTTCGCCCTCGAACATGAGCGCATCGTGATTTGGGTGAGCCCTGATGCGGCCAAGAAAGGCGGCGTGAGCTTCGCTCCGGATTTTCTGGCCCTGGTCAAAATCTACTCGGGAAGGGAGGGGGCGGAGTGAGCATGATGACGCTTCCCGGGGGACGGAGCATTCGCGCCCGCCTCACCTTCTTGCTGGCGGCCATCACTGCGGCGGCGCTGCTGCTGAGCTCTGCAGCCTATTTCTTTTATGAAGTCCTGACCATCCGCTCCTCGCTCACCCAGGAGCTCACCACGCAAGCCGAAGTGGTGGCGGCCAACGCCGTGAACGCCATCCACTTCGATCGGGCCGATCGGGCCCAGCAGACGCTCGAAAGCCTCAGAGCCTCGGCCCACGTGGAGGCTGCGGCCATCTTCAACCTGGCCGGAGAAGTCTTCAGCTCGGAATTGGGATCCACTCGGGATCTTTCCGTCTACCCGAAGAACATCGATTTGTCGGCCCTCCCCAAAATGCCCGCCAGTCTGCCGCCGCCGCAGATGGTGGATGGCAAGTTGGAAGTGTGGAAGGAGATCTCCAGCGCGGACGGGCCCGTGGGGTACATCTTCATCCGCGCCAACCTGACTCAAGTCCGGCAGCGGGCCTTCCGGGCCATGGGCATGCAGGCCGTCATTCTCCTGGTGGTGTTCGGATTGGTCTTTTTGGCCTCGACCCAGCTTCAGGGCATGGTGAGCGATCCCATTTTGAAGCTGGCCGGCGCGGCACGGCGCATCAGCGACAAACAGGACTACAGCATTCGCGTGGAAGAGGATGGCGACGGGGAGATCCAGGTGCTCGCCGCGAGCCTGAACGGCATGCTGGAAGAAATTCAGCGCAGGGATCGCCAGCTTCTGGATAACCAAAGCCAATTGGAAGTCCAGGTGGTCGAGCGCACGGATGAGCTGATTCGCGTGAATACCCAGCTCTTGATGGCGAAGGAGCGGGCTGAGGAAGCTTCGCGGGCCAAGAGCGCCTTCTTGGCCAACATGAGCCACGAGCTGCGCACACCCTTAAACGCCATCCTGCTCTATAGCGAGCTGCTTCAAGATGACGCCAAAGACCAGGGCATGGATGCGCTGGTGCCTGATATCCAAAAGATCCACGGAGCGGGCCGCCATCTGCTCAGCCTCATCGATGGGATTTTGGATCTCTCCAAGATCGAAGCGGGCAAGATGACCCTCTTCCTGGAGGACGTGGATCTGGAAGGTCTCGTCTCCGAAGTCACTGCGACCGTGCGGCCCCTCATCGAAAAGAATCAGAACCGGCTGGAAGTCCAGCTGGATGCCCGGGTCAATTACATCCGCGCGGATCTCACCAAACTCCGTCAGGCGCTTTTCAATCTGCTCAACAACGCGTCCAAGTTCACGCAGAAGGGCGTTATCTCCCTCTCAACTGAGGATGCGGGCGACACCGTGCTCTTCAAAGTGAGCGATAGCGGCATCGGCATGAGCCCCGAGCAGGCTCAGCGCATCTTCGAAGAGTTCACTCAAGCCGACGAAAGCACCACAAGGAAATTCGGCGGCACAGGCCTTGGCCTCACTATCAGCCGGAAGCTGATCCAGCTGATGGGCGGCGAGATCACCGTGACGAGCCGTCCGGGCTTAGGATCCACTTTCACCATCCGATTGCCCAAGGGGTCGCCGGTTGGCACGGCCCATCATCCCGCAGCGACAGAACCTCAGCGTGCCGCTGTGACGCCCTTCCCCCGCCGGAGCACGGTGCTCATCATCGATGATGACGCGGTCATGCGGGACGCCATGTCGCGGGCCCTGGTCAAAGAGGGCTACTGGGTGGCCACCGCCGCGGATGGGCCCGAGGGCTTGGAAGTGGCGCGCTCCCTTCATCCCGACATCATCACGCTCGATGTGGTGATGAATGGCTTCGACGGTTGGCGCGTGTTGGCGGCCCTCAAGGAGGACCCTCGCACCGCCAAGATCCCCGTAGTGTTGCTGACCATGGTGGACGACCGCGAGAAGGGCTTTGCGCTCGGGGCCTGTGACTACATTCTGAAGCCGGCCAGCCCGGATGACGTGGCGACAGTGCTGGATCGCCATCGCTCGGGTGCACCACCGTTCCGCGTGCTGGTGGTAGAGGACGACGATCCCACCCGCGAGGCTTTTGAATCCATGGTGGAGCGAGCCGGATGGGAGTTTAAGGGCGCGAGCGACGGTGCTCAAGCCTTAGCGCTGATGGAGGCGAAGACGCCTCACCTCATCCTGCTGGATCTCATGTTGCCCGGCATGGATGGTTTTGCCTTCACCTCCGAGCTTCAGAGGGATGCACGTTGGTCTCAGATCCCCATCATCGTGGTGACTGCGAAAGATATGAGAAGCGAGGATCTGATTCGGCTCCCCCGACCTCAGGTGCAGCAAATTGTTCAGAAGGGGCTTTTCGGTCGACAAGAGTTGGTGGAGGCCGTGCGAAAGCTCATCGCCGATAGGGAGGTTCGTCGTGGCTAGGGTACTCCTGGTGGAAGACAACGAGCTGAATCGGGATTCACTCTCCCGCCTCATGCGGCGGCAAAAATATGATGTGCTCTTCGCGGTCGATGGCGAAGAAGGTGTGAAAGTCGCGCTCGCCGAAAAGCCCGATCTCGTGCTGATGGATATCGGTCTTCCGTTGTTGGACGGATACGACGCCACCCGCGGAATCCGGGCGGGCGAAATCCCGGGAACCCACATCCCCATCATCGCCCTCACCGCCCATGCCCTTCAAAGCGATCGCGAAAAAGCCTTTGAAGCCGGGTGCGATGATTTCGAGACCAAGCCCGTGGAATGGCCGCGATTGCTTCTGAAAATGCAGAAACTCTTGGGGGAGACCTCCGCCTAACGCGCAGAGATGGGGCCAGCCCTAGTACCCTTTCCCCATGGATATGCCGAACTTTGATGGGGCTTTGGTGTTTACGGGTGGGGGCACGGGCGGCCATTTCTTCCCCGCAGTCGCGCTTGCCGAAGCGGCGCACGCCCGGTGGCCGGAGCGGCCCATCGCCTTTGTCGGGGCGCGACGGGGCATCGAAGCTCGACAACTGCCCGACAGTAACTGGCCTCATGTGCTGTTGGACGTGGAAGGCTTCATCGGCCGGTCTCCTTGGCGTCTCGTGGGGGCCGCATGGAAACTCTGGAGAGCCACGTCGACGCTGAAGCGGCAGTGGCGCGTGCACCGTCCTTGGGCCGTCATCGGTACGGGTGGCTACGGCGCAGCCCCCGCGCTGCTGGCAGCAAAGGCACTGGGCATCCCCTATTTCCTTCACGAAAGCAATGCGGCCCCAGGCGCGCTCATCCGAAAGGTGGCCAAAGGCGCCAAGCGAGTGTGGTGCGGCGTGGACGGCGTGGACAAGCTCTTGCCCGAGGCAAGCTGCAAGGTGGTGGGCACGCCCATTCGCTCCGCTTTCCTGCGCACCTTCATGCCCCTCAAGGAATTGCGGCGCCCTTTCCAACTGCTCGTCATGGGAGGGAGCGGCGGCGCCAAAGCCATCAACGACGGCATGATGATCGCCGCACCGGCTCTCTTAGAAGCCTTTCCCGATTGGACCATCCTCCATCAGGCCGGTCGGGCGGAGTTCGAACGCTTGAAGGACCTACCGCGGAACGAACGGCATGCCCTCGTCCCCTTCATCGAAGACGTGCCCAGCGCGTTGGAAGCCAGCAGCTTCGTGGTGTGCCGCGCCGGCGCCAGCACCTGCGCGGAGCTCAAGGCCGTGGGGCGGGGCGCGCTGATGATCCCGATGCCTGGAAGTGCTGGAGATCATCAACGACATAATGCGGAAGCGCTGGCGAGAGAAGGACGCGTGGTGATTACGATCCAGCGGGGACCGCTGGAGGATTTCCTGGAGGCCCACTGCGAATCGCATATGGCCACGCCCTACGCGCGTTTGAAGTTGGCCAAGACGCCGGAGCCGAATCAGGCGGTGGAGCTTTGCCTTGCGGATCTGTCGGGGTGTTTAGGAGGCTGACCCTTCGTAAGGAGTCATCGAATCCGGATGAATTGTGAAGGGGTTTGATCTATCTTGATCAACGCCTCTTGTCTGGGGTGTTTTAAAAAGCTCATTCAGCGTTCAAACCTATCGGAGCCTCTTCATGAACCGGGTCATCTCCACTGCCATGCTTTTGGCAGCGCCTTGCATTGCCCTCGCGCAGTCTCTAGCAGCGCCGCCCCCAAAGCACGTCGTGACCGCCGAGTCGCTTCGCAAGGGCTGGACGATGCCCAAGCCTGTGAACGGTGTCGTGACCTTTTGGCTGGAGGCTGCGAAGGATCACCCTCCCCTTCGATTCCGGCTTATGTCTGTTGATTCTTCGCCGAGAACCAGCACCGCTGAGAGTTCAAGACTCCCTGTGATCGGTTGTATTGAAATCTCGACCGCTGCCCATCCAAAACCGCTCCAGGTCATCAAGGTTCGAAGTGCTCGAAAAGACTTCTTTCCAGGAACATTCTGGGTTGAGGATGTGGATTTTGATGGGTGTCTGGACTTTTCTTATTGCGATGAGTTTGGAGCGCGTTGGAGTAATCAGGATTTCTGGATATTCGATCCTGCGACCGAGCGATTCATTCATAACGGTCTCACCCGAGAACTTCACGAGTTGGGTCCAAATGGACGCCTAAATGTCGATCCAAAGCGGCATGAAATTGAAGCCGTGTACATGGCTAGACAGTACCCTGACGCGGGGCACCGAGAGCGCCAGGTGTTTCAAATCAAGGATGGCCATTTGCGGCTTGTGCGAGAAGTCTACTGGGCTAACACCAAGCGGGGTTTTCGGGTTCTCACACGGGAAAGAGCGGATGACACCTGGCGCATTACAGCGAGTCGCCCACTCACTGAAAGCGACATGGGGTTGAATGAATCTGGAGGTCCGGCAAGGCCTAAGAAAGTCACCGAGGCTACTCCTCGGTGATCTTTCCATCGCGGCGAGGATCAAAATCGAGTCCGGCTTTTTTGAACGCTGCCACCAGCGCCTCGCGATTGCCGCTGCGCTGGTAGGCTTCGCGAGCTTCAATCTCCTGGCGTTTCACCAAATCGGCAAAGGCCTCAGCCTGACTCAACTGGCCATAGCGCGCGCCCTTGGCAGCTCCGGGGATGTTCCCAAACGCGCCTTCGCGGATGAGCTCGGCCACCGCCGGCGTGTTGAAAAGCGTCTCTTGCACCATGATGCGTCCGCCCTTGGCGCGGGGTACCAGCTCGATGCACACCGCGGCTTTCAGTCCGCTGGCGAGGAGGCTTTGAATCCAAGGCCGATGCTCCCGAGGGAACCCCTCCACCACCCGGCGCAGGCTATCGATGGCTGAAGCGGCCTGCAGCACGAGAAAAATGAGACGTCCTTCGCAGGCCGCTTCGAGCAAGGGTTCAAGGGCCTCCCGGCTGGTCCATTCATCCACGGCCAAAATATCGGGGCATTGGCGAAGGGCCGTACGCACGGCCTGCTCCTGGCGGCGGGGGTCGGCGCTCACTTCCCGCTGACGCGGGACGCCGTCCCCTGGGGGGATGGGGAAGGCCATGGAATCTTCCACAGTGAGGATGAAATCCGCGCTGCGCCGGCGCCGCGCGAGGGCGAGAAGGCTTCCCAGGATGGTGCTGCGGCCGCTGCCTTGGGGGCCGGAGAGCAGGACGAGCCCACGGGAGAGGCCGGCCAGGCGCCGCACTTCCTCTCGCAGCCCCAGGCTTTCCGGATCCGGTGCGGCGCTAGGCATGACGCGGACAGCGAGGGCCGGGCCCGCGCTGCCGTGCAGGAGGTTCACCCGCAAACGGCACTGGCGCTTGGCATGGTCCAGCGAAAACTCCACGTCCGATCCCTGTTCGAAGGATTCCCACAGCCCTTTGGAGGCGAGGGATTTCCCGAGCTGCTCGATATCGCTTTGGCTATGCGGGCCGAGATCCTGCAGGGCCGTGAACCGCCCATGGCTTTGAACGATGGGAGACTCGTTGGGATTCATGAACAGGTCCGAGGCGCCCATGGTCAACAGGCGGCCCAACACTTCTTCCCATAGTCCCTGGCCGCCATTTGCCGTCGCGGCTGCAGCGCCGGCCTTCGCGGGAGCGCCGGCAGCCGGCGCTGGACCGCCGCCCAGACCCTGCCGGGCCGCCACGATGCGGCTGCCGTAGGGGCTTTTGACGCATAGGCAGATGAAGGTCTGCCCATCGATCTCGTAGGGAAACTGGACCTTGTCTCCCCGGAGATAATCCGTTTCACGATTGGCGGGGAGGATCTCCTTCGCCAGGCCATCCAGCACGCTGCCCATCATTTCCTGGGTGCCCAAGTTCATCCGCTGGCCCCCGGGAATCTCTGCGATGGGATACTCTCCCGGGTCGAGGCGCAGGGTATGGCCTCCTTTTTGGAGCAGGATGCTTAGGAACTTGTCGATCTTGGCCATGGCAGCATCCATGAGGGTTGCGACCAAGGTAGTCGTGTACCGGAAAAGAGCAACGCAGAATCGCTGCGGGAGCCTTTTCGCGTGAACCTTCCGAGCCTGCCACTTTCATCCTCGCTGGGGGCGTTGAGGGGCCTCGGGCCTGCCCGTGCGGCCGCCCTGCAGGAGGCCGGCATCGAGTCCTTGCGGGATCTGCTTTGGAATCTGCCCTACCGGTATGTGGACCGGGGGGAAGTGGTGCCCTTGGGAAGGCTGGATATGCGGGGCTTCGAGGCGCCGCGGATGGAGGGCGAGCGAGAAGTCGTGACCGTGCTCGGGACCATCCGCGATGTGCGCCAGAGCGCCACCCGCGTGCGCCACATGTCCCTGACGGAAGTGCTGCTGGAGGATGGCACGGGGACGCTGCGCCTGATCTTCTTCAACCAACCCTATCTGGCCCGCAGCCTCAAAGCGGGAGAACGGCTGCTGGCCTGGGGCCCCCTGATGCATGGCCGGGCGGGCCTCGAATTGCGCGGCCCTCAGATCGAGCGTATGGGCAAGGAGGACGAGGGCGCCTGGGTGCGCCGTTTTCTCCCGCTGTATCGCCGCATCGGCCCCCTTTCTTCGCGGATCAGGGCTCAGCTGGTGGAAGAGGGGCTGCGGCGAGTGGCCCCCGAAGAGTGGCTGCCCTTGGAGCTGCGCAAGGATCTGCCTGATCCCGAGGTGGCCCTGCGCCTTCTGCATCAACCGCCGGATGATACGGATGCAGGCCAATTGGCTCGGGGAGAGACGCCGGCCCACCGCCGATTGGCCGCGGAGGAGCTGTTCGCGTTTTCCCTCGGTGTGGAGGCCCGCCGCGCGGGGCGCATGAAGCGTCGGGGTCTGATCGTTCCGACCTCTCCAGAACTTCGAGAGCGGTTGAGATCTTATCTTCCCTTCACCCTCACGGGGGCTCAGCGCCGCTCTTTCAAGGAGATCGTCGACGATCTCACCTCGGGCCGGGTGATGCACCGCTTGCTGCAGGGCGATGTGGGCGCGGGCAAGACCTTGGTGGCTTTCCTCTCCATGGCGATGGTGGCGGAGACGGGCGGTCAGGGCGCCTTGCTGGTGCCGACAGAAGTGCTGGCGCGCCAGCACGCCGCCAGTTTGGCGCGGTATTTAGGAACAGAATCCCATCGGCTTCAGGTGCTGTTGGGCCCGATGAAGGCCGCTGAAAAGCGCGCGGCCATGGCCCGCATCGCCTCCGGAGAGGCCGCCTACGTGGTGGGCACGCACGCATTGTTCCAGGAGTCGGTCGCCTTCAAGGATCTGCGCCTCGTGGTGGTGGACGAGCAGCATCGCTTTGGGGTGAAGCAGCGGGAGGCCCTCAAGCAGAAGGGCGGGGATCCGCATTGGCTGGTGATGAGTGCGACGCCGATCCCGCGGAGTCTGGCCCTCGCACTGTTCGGCGATCTGGAACAGAGCATCTTGGATGAACTGCCGCCGGGCCGCCAGCCCATCCGCACGCAACTGGTGCATCCCGATCGCGCGGAGCGAGCCTGGGAGCTGGTGCGACGGGAGTTGGAGGAAGGTCGGCAGGCCTTCGTCGTCAGCCCCAGCATCGATCCCAGCGATGAAGGGAAGGTGCAGCTCCGCGATATCCAAGCTATGGAAGCGCTGCTCGCATCGATCTTTCCGGATGTTGGCATCGAGATGGTGCACGGCCGTCTCAAGGCGGATGAGATGAACGCGCGCATGCAGCGTTTTGTCTCCGGGGAGGCGCGCATTCTCCTTGCCACCACTGTCATCGAAGTGGGTGTCGATGTGCCCAACGCCACGGTGATGGTGGTGGATCACGCCGAACGCTTCGGGCTGTCCCAGCTGCATCAGCTGCGTGGCCGGGTGGGCCGCGGTGCCCATCGGAGCCACTTCGTCATGGTGAGCGCCAGCGAATCGGAGCGCCTTCAGACCTTGGTTGAAACGCAGGATGGGTTCCGCATCGCTCAAAAAGATTTGGAGCTGCGCGGGCCGGGCGAGTTTTTTGGCACGCGCCAATCCGGAGTGCCCCAATTCCAGGTGGCAGATCTGGTGCGGGATCGCCTGCTGTTATCCCGGTGTCGCGAGGCGGCTCAGAAGGCGTTGCAAGCTGGCCTTTCGGAGGGGCAGCGTGCATGGCTGAGTCGAGAGGAGGCACGGTTAAAGCTCGCTGAGGTCAGCTAGTCACGCGTTGAGTGTCTCATTTGAATTCTCGATGTAGTGCTTGTAAATGCAATGCGTGTCGCAACAAACATTGCAAAAAATTGACATCAATTAACACTAATCTCGGATTGACACGAGGCAAGGCTATCGTAAGTTAAATGGGCAGCCATGAAGGCACTCATGGGTTTCGGCCCAGATCCATAGCCTTTATTGATTCTCTTTTTAGCCCCTCCGTACCCGTTGATGGGGGCGCGTTTTTGGAGCCCCTTTTTGAACCTCCACCCACTTGGGGTCTTCCTCTGGGTGCCCTGGCTGCACTTCATCTGATCTTTCGCGCGCAGCACAGCATGCGCGAAGGCGCGACAAGGGAAGGGGAACCTCTTCAAGGGTTGCCCTGGCGTAGCATCCGGCGCAGGCTTCAGGCACCGGAGCACATCAGGTGGTCGATCCCCACTATCACGCGCGGGTTCAAGCCTTCTTCAGGGCCTGCAACGCGCGAAGCGAGCCTCTGCTCTCGGCCTGTTTCCAGCCTGAGGCCAAAGGGGCCGGCGCCTGGTTGGGCGATGACGCCGGGATAAGCCTTCCGGCGAGAGTGCTGCGCAGCCTGCCTCTCGCATTCCGGGGCACTCCCGCGGCCTTCTATCAGGCCCAGGAAGATGTTGCGGTGAGTTGGTCCGCGGAAGGGCAGCGGCCTTCAAAAGTGTCGCGCCCCATTCACGGTGTATCGCTCTTTCACTTCGATCAGGACCATCGCATTGATGACTTGCGGATGTTCTGGGATGAGGAGGCCCTTGAGACGGAGGAGCGCTCCGATTCAAGGGCTCGCTTCCGGTCGACCGTGGAGGCCTATTACCAAGCGCAGAATCAAAAGGATTGGGAAGGTTTGATGGGCGTATTCGCCGATCAATGTACCTATGGCGGAACACTGGCGGGATCGCGGCTTCAAGGGAAGGCTTCCATTCGCGCGGTGTACGGAGCGGTGATGTCCAGATTCCCCGGCATCCAGATGCGGCCAGCGAAGGACTTTTACGACGAACGCGAGGGCATGGTGCATTGGGAAGGCGAGGTTCCCGCGACGGATGGCGTATTGCGCGCCATTTGTGGAGTGACGTATTTCCGAATGGATGAACGAGGGCACATCACCCATCTGCGCGTCTTTTGGGATCCGCGGACGCTGCTCGCGTAGGCCTGGTGCTGGCCTTTGGCCATGGCAAACCCTTGCTCTGGCGCCCGAAGCGACCCATCCTGCCCGGATGGCTGTTTCTTTGCCGCCCGCACCGGATGCCTGCCTTCGTTCCTTCGCTCTTCAGGACGAGGAGGCCTACGTGAGGAGTTTCCACCCGGACGGGGCCTTTTTTGGGAGCCTCACGTCGGCGGAAGTGCGAGGGGTGGCCCTGAGAGGAACCTTTCGAGCGGCCCTGGGACTCTTCCCCGGATTGAAGGTGGTGCCTCAACGCATGTTCGATTCGGGTGAGCATGTGGCTGCGCTGGTCACGATGCAGGTGACCTCTGGAACGAGTACGGAAGCGGCCTGGTGTTTTCGTGTGGAGAGCGGGTTGATCAAGCGCGTGGCCGTATTGTGGAATCCCTTCACGCTGCTGCCTGGCATGGGGGATTTGGTGCCTAACCTTCCCCAGGAAAACCCCCTTCGCACCTTCTTCGAGGCTTTGGCCTCGGGCGAGCCTCCCGATGTTGCAGATAAGGGGTTCCTGCCCGGACCCGGCGAGGGCCCAGCGATGAGGCTTCGGTCCTTTGGGAAAACGCCTGAGGTGGCCGTCCTCGTGGCCGTTGGAGAGGCCCCCCAACACGAGGAACTGTGGGTATTCCAGGTGGATGGCGTCGGGCGGGTGCGATCTTTGACCCGTTTGCCCGAGCGGCTGGCGATGGCGCCTTAGCTGAGCCCTCAGAAAGCTATTCGCCTGGGTTTATGTGGGCGAGCGCTCCAACCGAGACGAGTGCTATGAATCCCCACCGTGCCCAAGAGACTGCTGAGGGTTGGCTACAGGCGCTGTCCTCTGGAGATCTTGCTGCCTACCTCGATACCTTCGATGCGCAGGGGGGGAAGTCCTCCGGACCCTTGGCAGGGGAGGGATTGAGTGGCCAAGCTTCCTTGAAAACCCTGTTTCAAACCCTGCAAACCCAGTTAGGCGCGACACGCTACAGGGCTGAACACTTTTTCACGCTGGGCTCTCAAGGCCTTCTGGTGTGGACCTGCGACGCAGAGACCCAGGCCGGGGGTTCGTTCTCCTTTCGTGGCATCACGGTCTTCGAGTTTTCTCGCGCGTGGAAAATCCTCTCTCCTCAAGTTTTTTGGGTGGCGCTAGCCGTCCCTC
>JACXTT010008943.1_pt1 | contig 13776 bp, 14 predicted proteins | sample 9270951 | NCBI WGS metagenome assembly JACXTT01 (sample SAMN15532306, study PRJNA645909) | rock metagenome | isolation source: weathered quartz diorite | place: Puerto Rico | collected 2017-06-21 | reverse complement strand
GACTCTTAATCAGCGGGTCCGGGGTTCGAGTCCCCGACGGCCCACCAATCAGATCAAGGGGTTCCGATCAATGGGACCCCTTGATTGCTTCTACGAGAACCTCTTGCGCTGAATCTTGCGCTGAAGTTTCGGCGGGCTCGGATTGCGGCGCGGGAATCATCCCATCAAGGGCAGCGACTGCCGCGCGAAGATGATCCGGCGCTAGATGGCTGTACCGCATCGTCATAGTGATCGTCTGGTGACCCAACGCCTCCTGCACCTCCTTCAACGTCCGGCCACGCTGCACCAGCCACGACGCGAACGTATGACGCAGATCATGGAACCGGAAGCTCTCGATGCCGGCTGCGGCGAGCGCGGCCTCCCAGGCGCTACGGAACGAGTTCCACTTCCACGATCCGAACACGTATCCCTTCGCGCCGGCCGTCCACCGACGGGCCAGAACGGCGTCCGCGTTCAAGCCGAGCGGTACCTCGCGGCGCCGACCGCTCTTTGTCAGCTCCAACCGAACAACGCCCCGGGAACGGTCAACGCGGTCCCATGTCAACCCGAGAGCTTCACCCTGCCTCAGGCCCGTGAACAAACAGAACTCGACAAGATCTCCGAGCGCGGCGTTGCGGCTCTTCCGACAGGCAGTCAATAGCCGCTTGGCCTCGTCCTCGGTCAGCCACCGCAGCCGACCTGCGGCTCCTTCTCCGTGCGGATCTTCGGCACGGCGTCCAGTTCGCCCCACTCCTCGTGGGCGAGCCGTAGCAGATGACGGAGTAGAGCGAGCGGCCGGTTGACCGCTGCCGCACTCAGCCGGCGCTCGACGCTTGTTTCGCCCTCACCGATCTTCCGCACGGCGGCCAGCCGCTTGGCCTTGTACTCGCTGATACGGCTGGCCGTGATCTCGGCCAGTGCCGTTTCTCCACCGAACTCCGCCTTGAGCAGGTCGAGCTGGCGCCGATCCGCCTCGATTGTGCGCTTGCGCGCCTTGCTGGCCAGGTAACGCTGAGCCGCCTGCGCCAGCGTGATGCCAGCGGCCTTAGGTTTCTCGGGCTCGATCTGCAGCAACGCCTTGGCCAGTTCGGCCTCGGCGTCGTCCTGTGTCCACTCGGCCTTGTACCGGCGGACCTGCTTCCCGTTGATCTGGGCCGTGAAGCCCCAGGCCTTGCGCTTGGTGCGCTGGCCGGGGATCTTCCACAACCGCTGGGTGACCTGCGCCATCTTCCTCCTCCTCCTCAGTCAGTTGGTTGTTAAACAGGCGCGGGACAATCCCGCGCAACAGGCATCTCGAGGGACGGGATCATGCCAGAATTCCTTGCTCGGCGAGCGAAACGAACGCGGCGTAGCCACTCTTCCTCCTCGTGGTCGGTTGGCGGTCCGCGAGGAGGGCTGAAACACGAAAGCCGGCAGGCGCCGGCTCGCGCCGTTCTTGCCCTCTGCGGGCCGCATCCCCGGTGATCCTTTTCCGGACCCCGGTTACCACCGGTCGAACGGCGCCGGTTGGTGAGGCGTCGTGCTCGACGCCTACTCTTGATGCTGGGGTAGGATGTTACGATGGCGAGCCGTGATGGTCAAGGCATGATTCAGCGGCGCTACGATCTTGCGGGGGTCGACGATTTTGTCGCCGAACTCGCGCTTGCCCGGCGGACGATACGGCGCCACCTGGCCGGTGAGACGAGTTCGCTGTGCAGGCGGCGATTCACCCACCCGCGCCGTCCGACGCAGTTCGACGCGCTCGGCTACCTCGTGAGCGATACCTGCGTGTGCCTTCGGCCGAGCGGCCATGACCGCGGCTGCCGGTGCGAGCATGACATCGATCGCCACGTCTATCGGATTGACGCCGACGGGCGCGAGCACTACGCGACGCGGCCGCTTGGAGGTGGGGCGCGATCGATCTAGCTCTCCTGCTCGTCTTCTGGGCTTTAGTCACGTTCGGCCTCGGGGGCTCACATCAGTGGTGTCCGCCTCTCGCTCTGGAGTTACTGGTATTCGCCACAGCGGTGTTTACGATCGTCCTGCTGGGCCCAATAGGCAGCAAGGGCTGGAAGAAGGCGAAAAGACGTTGTGGCACACCTTAGTCAGACGATTGGCCAATCTTCGCCGCCGTCGCACTGATCCCGCTAAAACCGGTTCCGCCCTTCGAAGAGTGGTTGGAGGGCGTGCAGCGCATCGCCGCGAAACTGACACCACTGACCGAGCCGAGTGGGAACGCCTATACGGCAGGATGGCGTTGCGCACGGCCAGCTCACCAGACCCGCAGGACCTCCAGCACGAGTACTTCCGGACAGCCTTGGAGTACTACATCGCCGCGCGCTTCTCGGCCCTCTCTTTTTTCATGCCTATGAGCGGCGTGATGTTCACCACGCGATGGAGTTGTCCTTGAAGGGACTGTTGTGCCCGCTCCTCAACGAGAAGAAGCGACCGAAGATCGGGCACAACCTCCGGAGGGCCTGGAAGAAATACCGGTCCCTCACGAAAGACTCATCGCTGTCGCGCTTCGATGATCGGATTGCAGAACTTGATCGACTCAGGCGCGTCCGCTACCCGGATGAGATCATTCGACACGGCATCAGCGCTGGCATCGGGTTCGAGAAGAGTCCGTCCAGCGTCGTGAGCGGCGGGGCAGCCCACCGCGCTACTTGCTCGTGGTCGAAGAACTGGACGAGTTGATGGCGGTCCTCTGGAAGAAGGCCGGCCTGAACATCACAGCCTTCATGCCCTCCTCGTCTGGCGCCCGCGAATCCCTCGATCGGTGGAACAAATGGATCTTTTGGTAAAGCGCCGCCGCGACGCGAGCACGCCCAACGCCTCGCGCGAGGATCTCGCTCCGCATCCGCTCGCCGCGAGGTTGGCGGCGCGCGTGCGATGCCCTGCACGCTCGTGATGGTCTCAGCAAAACCTCTTTCTACTTCGGAACGTCTATTCTCCTAGTAACGCCGTTTTGTGCGGCTTTGACTTCCAACAACGCCTTGCTCACCCTGTCGATCGCGCGGTTCACGTCACGCTGCTTGATGCGCGATGACGCCGCGACGTGCTGAAGCTGCTTCAGGACGTACTTCCGGGAAATTTCTCGAACGCTCGCCCGCACGGCGCTGGTCATTTCGACTTCTCCTTCTTCATGGCGAGAAGTTTTGGCTTGTACACTTTGTGGAGCACGTAGTCGGTGAAATGGCCGACCCAGTACTTCTGCGTCAGTCGGTTCTGCTCGAGGAACTTGCGGAGATCGGGGTCCAACTCCAGCATCGGCTCCAAGATCTTCTTGATGTCATCGACGGTCGGTTCGCCGCCCTGGACCTGGCCAGCCATAAGATGTCGGGCTTCGTCGGCCATCTTGTGCCACTTCGCTTCGTTGTCCGCGAAGAGCTTCTCGAAGCCAATTCCTTCGAGGCGCAGGCGCACGGCCTCGGTAAGTGCCATGCTACAGTAGCCGCACAGCTACGACTGCGTACACGAGAAATCCGATAGCCACAACCACAAACCCGATTGCCCACACATACAGCAAGGGATCGTACCGCCATACAAGCCAGGCATAGGCGGCGAGTGCCTCCACGATCGCCGCGGCAGTCGGGGCTAAGCCCCACTTGCCGGCACGTCGAAAGCGTCCTACGACATCTGCTCAAGTACCAGCAGGAAAGCTAGCAGCGTTCGCCAGAAGTAATCCGATCGGAACAAGCAGAAGAGCGGCGAGTCCAACAGACCCACCGAGCACGGCCACGGCGACATCTTTCGCGTCCAGCACGGCTCCGCGCGACACACTAGCACAACAGTCGTGCGGCCGAGCAAAAATGGATCAGCGGGCAGTCTTTCGCTTTAGGATGCCATGTTCCCGCGGCGTGTCGATGGCGTACGCGATGACCTCTAATTCGCTGGTTTCGTCGGCGATGCGCTCACCGATTCGAAGCTTCATGCTTACGTCCCCTTCGACTCGCGCCGGTCAAGGAGGACATCGAGAGCAGCGATGTACTTCCGAAGCAACAAGAGGTAACAGCTGCAGACTGTATTGGAAGAGGAACGCGCTCAGGTAGAAGGCGAACTTTTGGGTGGCTTGCCTCGGGTTCAATGCTGGCGCTCGTGCCCACTCCTCTAGGTGCGAGAGGAAGAACTCCGCCTCATCGGCCTTCCATAGCGCTCGCGGCGTTCGTGACTCCAGTGTCAACACGTGTGATCGGGGTAGCGGGTCAACGGGTATCTCAGGATGCGTCTTTTTTCTCCGATCAGAAGAACAAGGCTTTCAGTCGGAGGCGGCAAAGCGCCCAAACGAAACCCTGCAGAAATCGGGGTATGACCTGGTCGACTAGGAGAAACGTAAAAACCAAGGCAACCGTACTCAAAGGCGTGTTCATGTAGACAGCGCGCGGAATCCCCGTATGAGGCAGAAGCCAATAAGCGACGCCAATAATGGATACGAGTACGATTAGATTCGAGAACAGGCTGCGCTTGAAGACTGAAAGCCAAAGAAGTGTGTGCCCTTTTCGTCACTGCGGCGAACAAAGTCGTTCCACTTGTAGATCCTGAACGGGGCGGCGAAGGGACTGCCTTTATCGTCTCTGGGCTCAATGTCGTAACCGTGCTCGAGAAGCCATAGGCACACATCCTGTCCTCCCCAGCCGCGACACGAGTCCGGCGACGCGCCACAGCGTGTCTAGACGGATCCCGTGACCCAGGAGGTCTCGCCGGCTCGCCCGGACAGTATCCACTAGCATGTCGCCTGCGTTTCGCGGAAGTGACTAGACCATCGAGAAGCGAGGGCGTCGAAGACATGGTTGAAGGTGACCATCCCTCCGCGTTGGTCCTTCTCAGTCTTAAACGTCTCGTGACGCGCACCGGCGGTCACGAATACGTCCAGGACAACGACGAGGGCTCGCTTGGCCGTCCGCTCGACGGCGCAGCGTTCGTTCTCGGAAAGGTCTTTGGGGTCCTTCGGCAGGAAATCCTCAAGCGTGAAACTGGCTGCGGCAAGGTGCGGCTTTAGGAGATCCCAGACGCGTTCAGCGGTTGAGACCGTCGGCAACCCGTCAAGATTTTGGGCACGCTCGTCGCTGTAGGAGTCCCACTCCGCTCGCGACAAGCGCTTCGATAGCGTGCGCCGGGTGGGTTTCCCGCGGCCACGGCTGCCCTTTATCGTCACGGCCTCCCTCCCAGTATGGGCTTCTTTGATGATGACCTGTAGGCAGGCGGAGCTGAAAGTAGTTTGTGAGCCCACGGAAAGCAGGGCTCTCGGTTAGGCACGCTCGCCCGGGTGACAGCTGCAAATGTCGGTGCGAACCGTGAAAAAAGATGAGACGGTCGGCCTCGCGTAGATTCGACAGTCGCTTGTCGCGACTTACTAGACCGATGAGAGAGATCACGCGACTACGGCGTGCTGAGAGTGGGCCTCACGAACGCTATCCCTACGGTGGGGCGTCGAGACCAAGCGTTCAACGTGACAGACGCCGTGCAGTTCGCGTCGGTCACCCTCGGCAGGATCGGGTCAGTCAATTCCTGCAGTGACGGCACACGGCGCGCCCGTGCGCGTTCGAATGCCATTGCAGCGTCGCCCCCTCTTCGTGAAAGAGCCGTCGGCAGACGGCGCAAATTACCTTCGGTAGCACGGTCGCGCACTCTACCACATCCCACTAGGCGCTTCGCTCTCCCGTCGAGCGACCCTGAAGTTGCCCGCAGGGACGTTCTCCAGCCTGACCTATAGCGCAGATTTGCGTGCTTGACGCAGTCTGCCGCCGGGCCTAGTCTCGCGTCACTTATCCGACCGGCTCGTTGGAGGGGCGCGGCGTGAAGTGTCCCCGGTGCCAGGCAGATAACCGTGAGGGCCGCCGCTTCTGCACCAAATGTGGCACGTCGCTGGCCCCGACCTGTCCTTCGTGCGGCTTTGCCAACGATCCGGGGGACGAGTTCTGCGGCGGCTGCGGGGCGTCTCTAACCGGTCCGGCCGCGGCGCTACCGGTGCAGCCGGCGACTAGACCCCAGACCGCGAACGCTCAGAGCGCCGGAGCCGAGCGCCGTCAGCTCACTGTGATGTTTTGCGACCTTGTCGATTCGACCCAGCTCTCGAGCCGGCTTGATCCCGAAGTTCTGCGCGAGGTCGTCCGTGCTTATCAACACCTCTGTGGCGACGAGATCACTCGCTTTGCCGGTCACGTCGCGCAGTATCTTGGCGATGGCCTTTTGGTGTACTTCGGCTATCCGTCCGCCCACGAGGATGGCGCTCAGCGCGCCGTGCGCGCGGCGCTTGGCATCATCGCGGCGCTGGAGACACTGAATACGCGCCTCCACCGCGAGAAGGGCATCAAGCTGGCGCTGCGGGTCGGGATTCACACTGGGTTGGTGGTCGTCGGGGAGATCGGCGGCGCGGGCCGGCGGGAGACCCTTGCGCTCGGCGAGACACCAAACATTGCGGCGCGTTTGCAGGCCATCGCCGAACCCGACACGATAGCGATCAGTGCCGCGACCTATCGCCTTGTGCAGGACGTGTTCGTGTGCCTCGACCTCGGCGACCACGCCGTCAAGGGAGTGCCTGTTGCCGTTCGCGCGTACCTGGTTCAGGGCGAGAACCCGGCGGTGCGTCATCGGGACACCTCGGCGAGTGGCGGCTTCACCCCCCTGGTGGGCCGAGAACAGGAGGTGGGATTACTCCTGAGTCGGTGGGAGCAGGTCAAGGACGGGCTCGGCCAGGTGGTCCTGCTCAGTGGAGAGCCTGGCATCGGCAAATCGCGGCTCGTCCGGACCTTGAAGGAGCACATCGCGGGCGAGCCGCATACGCGCTGGGAATGCCGATGCTCGGCGTACCACCAGGACAGCGCTCTCTATCCCGTGGTTGATCTCTTCGAGCGGGCGCTACAGTTCGGTCGGGACGAGCTCCCCGATCAGAAGCTCGCGAAGATCGATGCCGCGCTTGCGCGCTACGGGCTCGCCCAGCCAGAAGCGGTTGCGCTCTGGGCCGCTCTGCTTTCAGTGCCGCTCCGCGAGAACCACCGACCTCTGAACCTGACACCCCAGCGGCAGAAGCAGAAGACCTTCGAGGCGATTCTGGGCCTGCTTCATGCCCTCGCGACCGAGCAGCCTCTGGTGTTCATCATCGAAGACCTGCATTGGGGCGACCCGTCCACGCGCGAGCTGCTGGATCTCATCCTCGAGCAGGTGCCGACCACCTCGATCTTGATGCTCCTTACGTTTCGTCCCGAGTTTCGGTCGCCCTGGGGCAATCGCGCGCATCTCACCCAGCTCCCACTCAGCCGATTTACTCGTCGGCAGACCGAGGTCATGGTTGAACGGGTGACCGGCGGAAAAGAGCTGCCAGTGGAGTTACTCCAGCAAGTGGTCGCGAAAACGGACGGAGTGCCATTGTTCGTCGAAGAGCTGACGAAGATGGTCCTCGAATCCGGGTTGGTTCGAGAGCAGGAGGATCGCTACGTGCTCAGCGCTGCGCTTCCGCCGCTTGCGATTCCCTCGACGCTGCAGGATTCACTCATGGCCCGGCTCGATCGGCTGGCCATGGTCAAAGACGTGGCGCAGCACGGCGCGGCGCTTGGCCGGACATTTCCATATGAGCTCCTGGCGGCCGTGGCGTCGACGGACGAAACGACGCTGCAGGGTGCGCTGGCCAGACTAGTGGGGGCGGAGCTGCTGTATCAGCGGGGGGTGCCTCCCGACGCCACGTACATCTTCAAGCACGCGCTGATTCAGGAGACTGCGTATCAATCGATGCTGATGAGTCGGCGGCGGCAATTGCATCAGCAGATCGCTCAGGTTCTTGTGGAGCGGTTCGCGGGCACCGCCGAGACCCAGCCCGAGCTGGTCGCCCATCACTATACCGAGGCGGGGCTCATGACGCAGGCGATCGAGTACTGGCGGCGCGCCGGAGAGCGCGCCATCCAGCGATCCGCGAACCCGGAGGCGATTGCGCATCTCACGCGCGGGCTCGGGGTGTTGAAGACGCTCCCGGATTCGCCAGCGCGCGCCGAGCGCGAGCTCCTCCTGCAAATCGCGAAGGGCGTCGCGCTGGCGGTCAGCAAGGGCTGGGCCTCCCGGGAGGCGGAAGAGACCCATTCTCGGGCCCTCGAGCTGTGTCAGCATGTCGGAGAAACGCCACAGCTCTTCACGGCGTTGCAGGGCCTCGGCGGTGTTTGTTGCGTACGCGGCGAGATACGGCGAGCACTTGAGCTCATGGAGCAAGCGCTCAGCCTGGCGGAGCGCATCCACGACCCAACCCTTCTTGTTCAGGGCCATTTCCTGGTGGCAGATCAGTTATTCTGGTTCCCGGAGTTGGCCTCTGCCCGAATCCACCTCGAGCGAGCGCTGGCACTCTATGACCCCGACCGGGACCGGTCCCGTGCGCTCCTTAGCCTCGGATGGGACCCGAGCATCGCTAGCCTCGCCTTTTTGAGTCGCGTTCTGTGGCACCTCGGCTATCCGGACGAGGCCGTGAAGTGCAGTGACCGAGCCCTCAGCCTCGGCGATGAGATTGCCCACCCCTTTAGCCAATCCTGGGCGTTGAGCTGGGCCGCTGCGCTCCATCAGCTTCGTCACGAGGTGGGACGTGTCCAGGAGCTGGCTGAAGCGGACATAAGGCTGGCGACCGAACAGGTGATTCCGTTCCTGGGCGCGCACGGGATGGTGTTGAGGGGCTGGGCGCTCGTCGAACAGGGACACGGGGCGGAAGGTATTGCCCAGCTTCGCGACGGGCTAGCGGCCTATCGGGCAACGGGCGCGGAGATCGAACGGTCGCATTGGAATGGATTACTCGCGGAAGCCTACGAGCTCCTCGGCCAACCAGAAGAAGGGCTCCGCGTGCTGGTCGAGGCCCTGGCCGAGATCGAACGAAACGGCGTCCGCTACTACGAAGCGGAGCTGCATCGCCTCAGAGGAGAGCTCCTATTAAAACAGGATGCTGCCGCCCACCAGCACGATGCCGAGATAGCATTTCATCAAGCCATCGACGTCGCGTCGAGTCAGCACGCGAAGTCTCTCGAGCTGCGGGCGGCGCTGAGCTTGAGTCGTCTTCTCCAGCGAAGGGGCAAGCGCGGGGATGCGCGGCGCGTATTGGCCGATGTTCACGGGTGGTTCACCGAGGGGTTCGACACGGCGGACCTTAAGGCGGCCAAGGAACTCCTCGACGAGCTCTCGGCGGCATAGGACTCTCCGGCAGCACCAACGAATGCGCGGTGGGGAGGAGACGCGATTTCGTGGCCTTCGTGGCAGCGTTGCTAAGTCCACGAGGGAGTTTTGAATGGCTTCTGGTCGCTTGGCGCCTTTAAGTATCCATCGTCGTTCACACGGAGCGAATCGAGAGGCCCCCGTTCGAGGCCCCAACAAATTCATCTCGATCATCTAGAACCGAGTTCCCGGCTAGCAATGCATTCGCTCGACAGGAGGTGCGCCATGACGCATCGCGGGGAGTGCAGGCGTGGCAGAAATTCGATCGGGAGCACCCGGCGCGCGTTCCTCAAGTCCACTGGTGTCGTCGGCATCGCTGCCGCCTCGGGTTTTGCCAAAACGCGGCTGGCGCGAGCGCAGTCGCGCACGATCAAGATCGGGTTCATCGGGGCGCAATCGGGGGTTGGCGCGAATTTCGGGGAAGCCACGCCCTGGACCGTTGAGCGGATCCGAGCCGCAGTCAAAGACGGACTGAAGATCGGTGGGAAGTCTTACGCGGTCGAGCTTGTCATCAAGGATAACCAGTCAGATCCGAATCGGTCGGCCGTGGTCAGCAGCGAGCTCGTTCTTCGGGACAAGTGCGATCTGGTGCTCTGTTTCGGCGGAGATCCGGCGGCCGCGATGGGTGAGCTGGCCGACACGCGAGGCATGCCGACCATCTCGACCATGGTGCCCTGGACGGGTTGGAAGTTCTCGCGGGGGGCGACGCCGGAGGATCTAACGGAGAAGAGTTTCCCTTACACGTTCCATTTCTTCTGGGGGGCGAGCGAGGTCGTCAAGAACTTCCTTGCGATGTGGAACAGCGTCCGCACCAACAAGATCGTCGGCACATTCTACGTCGACAATCCGACTGGGAAGGCGTTTGCCAATCCGAAAACAGGCCTTCCAGGGGGGATGGCGCAGCAAGCGTATCGTGAAGTCCCAGCGGGCTTCTTCAAGATGGCGACGGACGACTTCACGAATCAGGTGAGCACTTTCAAGAGTGCAGGCGCAGAGATCGTCTCAGGCCTGGTTCTGCCGAGTCACTGGGCTACCTTCTGGAACCAGGCAGCGCAGGCAGGTTACCGGCCGCAGGTCTGCACGATGGCCGCCGCCTTTCTATTCGCCACTTCAATTACTGCGCTCGGGCCACGTGGCGATGGCATGTCGACCGAAGTCTGGTGGACGCCGAAATTCCCTTACAAATCCTCGATCACCGGTCAGAGCGGCCGCGAACTAGCTGCTGAGTGGGAGAACACAACGGGCAAGCAATGGACACAACCGATCGGCTATGCGCACGCGATCTGGGAAGTCGGCCTCGCGGCGCTCAGGAGCTCCGCAGACCCGAAGGACAAGGGAGCCGTCAGAACCGCGATCGGAAACCTGTCGGTTGACACGATTGTCGGACCGGTGCGGTTCAAAGATAGTCCCGTCAAGAACGTCTCGATAACGAGCATGGCGGGCGGGCAGTGGCGCAAGACCAAGGGCGGCCGGTTCCCCTTCGAGCTCTTGATTGTCTACAACGCCACGGCGCCTCAGATCCCCATCGAGGCGGAACTGAAGCTACTCTCTCAGCTCGGTTGAACGTCGGGATTTAGGCGTCGAGCGGGGAGATTGGCATGACGTACTGGCTGGAGCGGGCAGAGGCAGAGGCGACGGGACTGGCTTAAGTTCACAGACCGGATACGAGGAGGCTTCCGCCATGGGAACCGATCGAGTCCTCTTCACCATGACACTCGTCGTCCTGATCTCGATCATTGGAGCTTCGGCGGGCGGCGCCGCGCCCGAAGGCCAGATGACCTGGGCGGTTCACATCTCGCTCGCTCCGACGTGGTTCGACCCGGCGGAGACCCCGGGGATCATTACACCCTTCATGGTTCTCTACGCGCTGCACGACGCGCTAGTGAAGCCGATGCCGGGCAATCCGATGGCGCCTAGCCTCGCGGAGTCGTGGAACGCGTCGCCCGACGGCCTCGTCTACGAGTTCGTCCTTCGCAAGGGCGTGAAGTTCCACAACGGCGAGCCGGTGACCGCCGAGGACGTGAAGTTCAGCTTCGAGCGCTATCGCGGGACGGCGGCTGGCTCGTTCAAGGCTCGCATCGCTGCCGTGGAGGTCGTCGATGCCCAGCGCATCCGGTTCCGGTTCAAGCAGCCGTGGCCCGACTTCATGACGTTCTACGGGACACCAGCGACCGGCGCCGGGTGGGTCGTGCCGAAGAAGTACGTCGAGCAGGTCGGGGACGATGGATTCAAGAAGCATCCAATCGGCGCCGGGCCGTACAAGTTCGTATCATTCATGCCGGGCATCGAGCTGGTGTTGGAAGCCAACGAGCAGTACTGGCGGAAGGTGCCGAGCGTGAAGCGCCTCCTTTTCAAGGTGATAACGGAGGAGTCCACGCGGCTCGCGGCACTCAAGCGAGGTGAGGTGGACATCGTGTACTCGATCCGTGGCGAATTAGCCGAAGAGCTCAAGCGCACACCCGGGCTCAGCCTCAAGCCCACGATCATCCCCGGCAGCTTCTGGGTCGTGTTCCCGGACCAATGGGACTCGAAGTCCCCGTGGCACGACCGTCGCGTGCGCCTCGCCGCGAACCTGGCGATCGACCGGAACGCGATCAACCAGGCGGAGACGCTCGGATTCTCCAAGATCACGTGGAGCGTGATCCCATCGACTTTCGAGTCTTTCTGGCAGCCACCCGCGTACCCGTACGACGCGGGGAAGGCCACACAGCTCCTCGCCGAGGCCGGCTATCGCAACGGCTTCGACGCGGGCGAGTTCTTTTGCGACGCGTCGTATTCGAACGTCGCCGAAGCGGTGGTGAACTACCTTAAGGGCGTCGGGATTCGCACGCAGTCCCGCCCACTCGAGCGGGCCGCGTTCTTTGCGCAATACCGGGAGAAGAAGCTCAAGAACGTGATTCTCTCGGGTAGCGCGGCCTTCGGTAACGCGGCGACGCGTCTCGAAGCGTTCATCGCGGCCGGCGGCGCGTACGTCTATGGGAGCTACCCCGAGATCGACGGGCTGTTCGGCGAGCAAGCGGCCGAGACTGACCGCAAGAAGCGGGAAGCAATCCTGCACCGGATTCAGCAGCTCGTGTATGAAAAGACAATGCTCGCACCGATCTGGGAGCTCGCCTTCCTGAACGGCGTCGGCCCGCGCGTCGCGGAATCCGGGGGTCTCGGTCTGATCACCGGGCACGCGTACTCCGCGCCCTACGAGGACCTGAAGCTCAAGGTGAAATGAGGCGGTCGATGACGTATGCGCGTGGAGGAGACTCGCCAACTGGCCGAACGGAGCCTGGCCACCGCGCGCCGGATTGAGGAGCGCGGGACCCAGGCACGAAGTCTGTGGGTTCTCGGGGAGATCGCCGCGCGAGGCGAGCCGGGCCATGGAACGAGCCGAGAGCCAGTATCGCGAGGCGCTTGCGCTTGCCGAACCTCGAGGCATGCTGACGCTGTACCGCGAGATGGGCATGACGTACTGGCTGGAAAAGACGGAGGCGCAGGTGAATTGAACGGAAGCGTGGAGGGAGAAAGTACATGACCGCACGGAGGCACGGAACGCAACTAGAAGGCCGACGCTTGCTCGGTCGTGAGCAAACGCCGCCTCCCGTCGGCACGATGGCGCGGGCGGTTCAAGAGGCGATCAACACCGGTGAAGCGATTTCAGTGGGGGCGGTGAATCTCGTGGCAAACACGGCGCGCGCTGCGATCTCTGGGGCGCGGGACGTTGGCGCAGAAGCCGGCTCTGCAGCTGTCGCGGCCGTCCGGGGCTCTATCGCCGCGGCAAGGGAGATCGGTGGCGACCTCGGCCGCATTAGTGGGCTCGTTCTAAACGGGACCTTTGGCGCGGCCCGGGAGATTGGAAACGATCTGATGGGCCTCGTGACCAAAGGGGGTGCGACGCGGCCCCTAGCAAAGGCGACAAGCCGGCGCCGTGCCAGACCCGCGAGCGTGAGCGCACGACGAGACGATCCGCATAGTTTGGCTACCCGGCTCCCGAAAGGCACGCATGAAGCAGCACGCCAAGGATCGACTGGATCGACTGGAGAAAGCTACCTACCAGCCGGGAGACTACGGCCGAATGACTCGGCCTGACGGCACCGAGCAGTGGTGGGTGAGATCACCGAAGGGAACTTGGATTGCTCTTCGGCACCAGCGGGTTATGCCGAATGAGGATGGAAGCATCACGCTGCTGTCATTGGAGATATGAACTGGGGTTACAGGGCGATGGCGCTCGGGCTGACGACCCCGTCGGCGCTGCTGGCTCAAGGAGATCACCGTTCTCCCTGAAGGAGAAGGTACGCCATGGGATTCGTTGGTATCGAAGAGATCTTCCTCAAAGCCCAGGACCTCGACAGGGCGATCGACTTCTACCACAACAAGCTGGGCATCCCGCTCGACAAGCGCGATCACGAGCGCGCCTACCTCCAGTGTGAACGAGGGCATTTGGTGCTACAGATGGGGAACTCCACGGGTCGGCATCAAGCTGGTGGTCCGATGCATTTTGCCTTTACCGTCACTGAGGAGACCTTCGACGAGGTCGTCAAGAAATTTGTCACTTCAGAATATCGGACGCGCGGACCGATCGACCGTCAGGAGCCGTTCAAAGGCCGCGCGCTGTTTATCTTCGATCCGGACGGGAACGAGACAGAAGTGAAC
>JACXTT010008942.1_pt1 | contig 13776 bp, 10 predicted proteins | sample 9270951 | NCBI WGS metagenome assembly JACXTT01 (sample SAMN15532306, study PRJNA645909) | rock metagenome | isolation source: weathered quartz diorite | place: Puerto Rico | collected 2017-06-21 | reverse complement strand
TAACCGTTCTTTGGCCGCGCACGCTGGTGGTGTCGGCTTTCTGAACGTCTACCATGGCTTTCAGCAGGCGGCTGATGATGCGATTGTCGGACCCACTGATTAAGAGGGTGGTAAACGTATCGCGCAAGAGCTTGCCCGCTTTGGCGGCGCTACCGAATTCCGATCCATTCTCCCGGGTACGCTGGAACGCCGCATCGGTTTTGATGCGGGCGCCATCGAGACTGGTGAGTTCGCGGAGGCGGTAGCCATCCTGGGACTTGTAGAAATTGATGCCTCCCACACTGCCCTGCACTTTTAAGAGACCTTTTTGTTTTGCCATGTTTTTTAATTTTCAATCATGAATAAAAAACGTTGGCCGGCCAAACGTATATAAGGGGTGGAACCTTTAAGCAGCTAGCTTACTTAGAAGTTTCACCGATTATTCTTTTTAGCTGTGCGCTACGAGCTGCGCGCTTTTTCGCAGGGATAAGGTTTTCATGCATTATCTATGCTGTTACTATGCTTTATCTATGCTATGTCTACGCTATATCCATGCAATGCCTGTTGGTGTGGCTTGTTGTGACATGGCAGCAGTGACTATTTCAAAGAGCTGACACAAAAAGACGGAATTTCTGAAAGCAGGAACAGTGGCAGGGGTAGTACTACCAGCGTGGAATGCAGGCCTGGTAAGGGAAATCATTTATTTTTTTGTTTCCGATGATGTATGCAATACCCTAATCGTGGTATTTTATAAATATTTAACGAAAAAATATTGGAGGGTTTAAAAACTAGTTCTAGTTTTATTTTCATAACGCTGACCCGGATGAATAGTTGATATAACGGCGGCGTTGCCACTTAAAGCCCTTCCCCCCTTCGTCTTCCCTTATTGCTGTTGCCTGTTTGCCCCCATGGACCTTTGCGCCCAATATCCTTTTGTTTGCGTACCCTTTTTTATTATAAAACCGAACAACAATGAGACAAGCATTAAGCCGTCTCCACCGGTTTATCGTGGAGGACATTGCGCCATTGCGCCCTATTGCCTTTAGCGAGGCCCAGCAGCAGGAGCTTGCGGAGCGGTGGGCGGGCGATTACCAGGTTTGCGTGGACTACCTGACCGACCGCTCCATAGCGCTAAAAGGCCGGGAACAGCTTTTTTTGCTGGTGCAGGGCTACCAGCGTTCTTTTGTGCCATGGCTGGACCTGGCGTACCATTACCAGCGGGATTATCCCGAGCACCCGTTGCAGGCACTATATCTTCAGCTGAGCGGCGATCTATTTGCCCTGGTGCAATACCTGCGGGTATGCTATGCCGCTTATTTTAACCACGGGGGAAAGGCAGCCCCTATTTTCCAGGAACAAAGCAAGGCGCGGCTAAGCCGCCGCTGGGATGCGCTTTTGCCGGCGCTGGAGCAGCAGGGGGTGGACAGCACGCTGGTAGCGGCCGCATTCCTGCCCGTATCGGTTTTCCTGCGCGGGGCGGATTCCGATTCGGTAACTTTTAGCCGGCTGGACTGGCTGGATGCGCTTACCCAATGCCTGGAGGAATGGGTGCAAGGGAATTATGCTGACGCCAGCGAGGCGTTCCTGCTCCAGCTTTTGCCCCTCAATTTTAATGCGGCCGATTTTGTGGCCTGCTGCGTGCGGTATGTGCGTGCACAGGGCCAGGAGGCCCTGGCCGTTAAAGAACGGTTGGAAGGGCTTTACCGGTGGCGGCAACGGCTGCACCAGCTGGGCAGCCGGAAGGATATGGCGTATAGCGCGGAGCTGCCGCCGGCCTGCGGGCTGGTAGCGGCATGGCTGGAAGATGAAATTGTGCTGGTGGAAAAGCTATTGGAGGAATTCCCCTCCCCTGCCCGGCCGTACACCGACATGATAGAACACAATACTATCACTACCGTTTTTAGCGTACCGCAGCTGGTGGCCTGGGCGAAAGGGCATGTGGATGCCGGGGTGTTCCCGGAGGAAAATATAGAAGGGCTTTGCCGGAAACTTTCACGGGTATTCCGGACGCGGCATAGGGAGCATATTTCGCCGGACAGCCTGCAGAGCAAGGCGTATAATGTGAATGAAAAGGCGAAGGAGATTGTGAATGAGTTTATGATAAAGGTGTTTAATGTGGTGAAACGGTATTAGGCGCCTGTTTTTAATCCGTACTGTTTTATAGGTCCGTTAGGGGTGGCTTAAGGCCGATTAGAGCGGCTCCGCGAAGGCGGAGCCTAATTTAACATTTTTTGTTGTGTTCATATAAGTGGCCTTTGGGTTTGGCCACAGGGTTTAGGGTTTATAGGGGTTTTAATGGTCAGCCTCCCTGTTTAGGGGGGCTGTTTTTTGTTGGGACTGCAGCTTAACGGCAGTTTTGGATCATAAGTTTGGGTATGCTTTTTCAAACTACTATTTCAACTACTCCCTTTCATAAGTGGGTGTTTGCCGACCGCGAGAACAGGCGGCTGCTGGGATTTTCCGCACTTGTTATTGTGATGCAGTTTGTATGGTTTAAAATAGAGATGCCCTACCCCAATTTTGTGCAGGATACTTATACGTACTTACAAGCGGCGGTGAATAATGACTTTATAGGGAAATTACCGATAGGGTATAGCAAGTACCTGCAATTGCAGGGGCTTTTCAGCCGCTCAACGCTGCTACCTGTGCTGATTCAATACTTGTTTTTGCAGGCTGCCATACTTTATTTTTTCCTGACGGTGCGATGGCTGCTTGGACCAGGGAAATGGTTGCTGCGAGGTTTGGTGGCTTTTACGGTTCTTAACCCATTGCTGCTAAAGGTGAGCAACCTGCTGACAGCGGATGCCCTTTTTGCAGGTTTTAGCCTGGTTTGGTTTACACAGTTGCTTTGGCTGTTGTATAAGCCAGGAACAAGATTGCTCGTTATACATGCTTTCGTATTGTGGTTCGCGTTTATGCTACGTGAGGTGGGTTTATACTATCCGATTATCACCATAACCGTGATTGTATTGGCGCCCTTGCGGGCAAGGTTAAAGTTAGCCCATACGTTGTTCATTGTGCTGTTATTTGCCCTTTGGGCCGGCGCTACGCAATATGCTTACCATAAACAGACCGATACCGTCCAACTCTCGGCGGCGCGAGGATGGCAGCGTGCGAATAATGTACTTTATGCTTATGCCCATGAGCCCCAGGATACCGGAAAGAACGTGGAATACCAGTTCAGGAAGATCCAGGCACTGGTGAACCACCAGGATTCTATGAAATACCGGAAGCATGGACCAGATGAAAGCATCGGCAATTATTATATCGAAGATAAAGGCTCCCCATTGCACAAATATAAGCGTTCGGACTCCTCGAAGCCCACTGTTAAAGGAACAACTAACCGCTGGCTGCTGATGGGGCCACTTTACAGCAAATATGCCGATTGGTTGATGAAGCAACATCGTAGAGCTTATTTCAGGTATTTTATTCTACCCAATACGAAGAATTATTTTGTGCCGGAACCAGAGTATACCGGATATTATTTCCCTTTCGGGATAACAGATAGTGTGGCAGTGAACTGGTTTCATATCCCGAGCAACAGATTGTACACTTACCAAGCTGATAAGCGAATTTCGATCGTCAATTATATACCCGGGCTTATGGCGACGAGCAGCCTAGTATTTTTACTTGGATTTATTGCCTTTGGCATACTAGGAGGACTGACAAAAATGAATTCATTTACGAAACGGGTTTTGCTACTCGCGATGGTGACAATGGTGGGTCACGTTATTATTAGTGTAATGCTGATGCCCGTGGTATTGCGGCAGCAAGTGTTTCCTTTTATCGTGGCCTGTACTTTTGGAACGTTATTCGTAGTCTCACTGGTCCAAGAAAGCCGTAAAGTTAGTAGGGATACTAGCGTAGGAAGTGTGCATAGTGAATCAAAATTTTAAAATATGAAAAAAGCAAAAATTATGTTTATCATCATTGTTGTACTAGCAGTTGCGGGAGCTGCTTTAGCCTATAAAGTGGTGGGGGAAAGCCCGATGTATATTTGTTTTACCACAGATCTTAGTGGAGATGGTCATTTGTGTAATCTTGTTTATCCGACAACAATTACCTACATAGAGCCCAGGGGTAATATTGGGATATATTACACGATTGTTGATGACACCAACCTCTGCAAGCGCGGCATTTCCTGCGGCAATTATACCTTGAATCGATAAAGCTATTTTGGTAAGCCCCTATTTATACAGGATACTGCCTCTAGGCCGCAGTTTACATTAGTACTTTTATGTAATAAATTTCCCCATGAAAAATACTATTATAGCTGTACTGCTCTTCTTTCTCACAGCCTGCATGGATAAGAATCCCAAGCCGCCAAAAACAGGCTTTGAAGGCAAATCATTGCCAGAGGTTACCTTTCTTCTTCCTGACAGCACCCATTTTAATACAAAAGATATCCCCCTTGGTCAAACAGCCGTAGTATTCTATTTCAGCACTTTTTGTCCTTATTGTCGAGCTCAAATGCAGGAAATGACAGAGAACATGGATAAACTGAAGGGTATACATATATACATTGTTACCCTTGCCAAGTTCAAAGACTTCAAAAATTTCTACAATGATTTCAACGTAAAGCAATATCCAAACATTACAGCCGGACTTGATTACACTGATACTATCGGTCGCTACTTCAAGCTCAATGGTGTACCATTTACAGCTATATATAACCCACAGAAAAAGCTAAGCGAGGCATTTCATGGCAGAATCTCGGTTGATCAGATCAAAGCAGCAGCAAATTAAGAGGGCTGATTATTAGTTAGTGAATTGAAGAACAGCCAATAAGAATTTTATCGTTTTCCTCCATCATATTATCAGATCTCATATATTTCTGCAAAACAATTGGGCAATATTTCCCAAGCATTCAAATTAAAATACTCATCTCGGCAACCCAAGCTACCGCATTGGAGTCCATTTTCATCTCATAAAAAAGGCTTTATTCCTGCCAAGTAGCTGCTAGCTATAAAAATAATATTTTCACAAATCAATTACCCAAGTAGGTTCATTAAGCTTCATTTTCTTAAGATTTTGTATAAATATTTCATTTTTCGTATTTACAGCAATTTTAGATTCTAAACTTATAGCAATTTCTCTTTTGCCCAACTTGTATAATAAATTAGCTTTTGTATCCAAAAGACCAGGTAAAATATCAGAAGTAGAAATAGGGATGGCTATTTCACACCATGACAAAGCCTTTTTCAACTCCTTTCGTCTACTACTATGCAAAAATATGTCCCATGCATTTTGATTTAAATAAAAAACACCCCAGTTATTAGGCTGCACATCTTTCAATCCATATTTCTCAATTTTATCAACTAGGGCTTTTGTATACAATTCCCAACTCTTCCTATACCTATAAAAAGTAGGCTTTGAACTAACGATCAAACGATTAGCATAAAATCGATCGTATTTACGCCTCACATTTTTGTATAATTCAATCCAATTAGGAATAGATCCGTTAATCTTAGACTTCTCTAAAGCTGGTTTTATTTGCTCGCTGTAAATTATATTATCAACAAACTTTCTTGAATAGTTGGCTCGATTAACCATCACAGAATCAATTTTAAATGGTCTTTGATAACACATTTTGAATATCCTATCCTTAGAAGTAACCATTCCAATAAACGTATTGATAAATTCAATATTAGCTCTTGTGCAAAATTCGCTTTCATCCAAAACATCAAGATATTTATGCATGTATTCTGACGAAATCTTGTAAGCTATTAAATTGTCATGAAGATTAAATGCACTCTGAGCTACTTGTCTCATGTCTTTTTCAGGTAGACACCCCCTTTTATACAAATGTAGTAAACTATAATACTGAGCTTCTGGCGAGTTGATTGTATTACAAAATGTGATTAAATCATTCACTTTTTTATATCCAATATCCTTATGCATCACATTGCCGTCCGGAGAAAAAATTAAAAAAGAAGGATATGCCACTATATTAAAACACTTCTGAAGTAGATGCGCAGTTTTATACCAATTCTTTGTATCTATATCATCCCTTATTGTGCTATCCATCTGTACTTTTACAGCGATAAAGTATTTTTTAATAACCTCCCCTACAGTATCATTACCATAAACATAGGCATCCATTGCTTTACAAGGTCCACACCAAGTAGCATAGCAATCAACAAAAATATACTTTCTCTCATCACTAGCTTTTCTTTTAATCTGCTCCCACGTCAAATTCTTCTCAAACTGGACTCCAATTAACTTTTCCTTCTGTGACATTGAATGCAGGGAAATAACCATAAAGACAACAAATAAATATTTCATGAGACTTAGTTACAATCTAATAAATGGGTTTTTGTATAATTAATAGCCTGTATTTTGTATAATATTTGGCGCCGACACAATGTCACTATATTTAATTGGATATAATTGTTGGAAAGATTGCCAAATGCTACCTTTTTTAGGTGCAATTATTTTCATAACTTGATCAACTAAATTTGTTCGTTTTAAATCTAGCCAACGATGCCCCATTTCAGAAAACAGCTCAACTTGTCTTTCATGTATCAAAGCATTCATTAACGAGCTTTGGTCACTAGCAACTGTAGAGGTAAGCCCAGCTCTTTTCCGAATAACATTTAAATCGCTCTGAGCTCCCGTAATATTATTTAATTGAGCTCGAGCCTCAGAGCGTATCAAATATTGCTCAGCCAACCGAAACATCATTATATATTCAGAAACAACTGTTCCACTACTTATTCTATATTTATACGGAAAATAGTAATTAGTTGTAGCTACTAACATATTTTTCACCCACTTAATTTTTCTCTGATCTGTTATTTCAAAACTCTTAAGCAATGTATCACTTAAATATACGGAATTCGGATTGGGTAATGTATAATTTGGCCCCCCAGCCGGGATGTTGAAGTAATAGCCGTCCTGCGTATTTGTAATTGTTCCTGTAGTTACTGGTTGTAATGCCCATATTGTTTCATTGCTATTTGCTAAAAAAACACTATCAAGCGCAACTATTTTAAACACAGAAGAATCGTTGATAACCAAAGTTGATTGAGCTTCAGCATTAGGATAATCTCCAATATATAGATACACCCTAGATAATAAGGCAGTTGCAGCCCAACTAGTTGGTCTAATTCTCAGAATTGTATTACTCCCATAAGGGACTAAGCTTCCATTTAAAAACAAGTCGCTCAACAATGACTTTGCATCAATAAGATCGGAAACTATTTGCTGGTAAACTTGCGCCTTGGTAGAACGTGACAAAAGGGTGTTAATCTTATAATCTGTCCCAAGTTGCAAGGGAAGATCGCCATACAAGTTAACCATGTAAAAATAGTTGAGGGCTCTCATAAACTTTGCCTCTCCCAAAAGCTGTTTTTTTACAGCAGGCGAAAGCAGAGTTGAATTATTTAACTTCAAAATAGCATCGTTGCATCTATAAATAGCGGTATAGTCCCAGTAAGAAGAACCAACATTTAACATTGAATTACTTACTAAAGTATTAGTATAAAAAAAATAAAATGGAGATGAATTTGGAACGCCACTCCATAAAGTAAATTCATCAGCGGACAATCCGGCGTAAATTGACAATGTAGGCAACCCTATTGGGTTCGAAAAGGAGGAGTTACTCATTGTAGCATACATGTCTGTCAAAATCGCAGTAGCGGATAAATCAGAAGAAAAAGCATTAGTGGTCGTGATTGAGGTTATGGGAGGATCAACAGCAACAATCTTCTTACAGCAGAAATTAATTAAGCCAACCATACATATTGCAGCTATATTCGTTTTAATACTATTACTTTTTAGATACATTTCTTAATCTTTAACTATTAAATAATTATTGTAATCAGAAATGAGTTAAAACCCTGCTCTAAGTCCAAAGGTCAACACTTTAAGGGGTGGCAACGCTGCTAAATTCTGATTCTCAGGATCAAGCCCTTTATACTTTGATCTTGTAAATAGATTCTGACCTTGCGAAAATATGACGCAATACTTAAATCCTAACTTACGAATTAATTCTATTGGAATTTGATAACTAATGGATACATTTTTCAATCTAATAAAAGAGGCATTATAAGTATAGTATGCATCACTTTGTGTATAGTTAAATACAGAGTTCGCATAATTAGGATTAGTACCATATGAATTAGTAGTAAAATACGGATATAGAGTTTTGTCTCCAGGCATTTGCCATCTCTTTAAAACATTAGTTGGTTGGTTAGAAAGTTTAGTCCCAGCATAGTTACTTAAAAAATAATATTCTTGCCCCAACTGCCTTACAAATTGGAATAGAACATCCAATTGAAAGCCTTTATAACTTATAGTATTTTGAAAACCACCATAATATTTTGGATTTGTTGTAACCGACGTCGTTTTATCAGAAATGGAGTTAGGTGATAAAGTTGGAACTCCTTTATTGTCTGCAAAATAGTAAAGACCAGTATTTGAATCAAAGCCTGATAAATGGTATAACTTAATTACGTTTATTGGCTGACCAACAATCAATGTTCCAAAATAACTTGCTGAAGATAAGTTCGGGAAATATAGTAATTTATTATACTCACTAGTTAAATTAATACTACTTGTCCACGTTAAATATTTTGATTTAACATTAATTGTATTTAATACAAATTCCCACCCTGAATTTTGCACAGTGCCTGAAAAATTTTTTGTTATGCTAGAGAAACCCGAAATAGATGGAAGTATATAAGACAATAATTCATTCGAAGATTTATTATTTATGTAATTAGCTGTAAATAATATTCTATCGCTTAAAAATCCGACATCAAGACCAAACTGCATTTTTTGGGTTTCTTCCCACTGTAAATATGGGTTATACAAACTGTTAACTCGTAATCCTTGTGTTCCCTGATATGCAACTCCAACACTATTTGTACTATAAAGATCATAATACAGATAATTAGTTATCTGGTCGTTACCAGTTGTACCATAACTACCCCGAATTTTGCCAAAACTAACAAATGCGAGGCTCTCTTTGGCCCACTTCTCCTTACTAAAAACCCAAGCAGCGCCAATTGCACCAAAATCATGAAACTTATTTGCGTCTCCAAACCTACTGCTGCCATCTCGACGTGAAGTTAAATTAATGATATATTTATCTTTAAAATTGTATGTAATCCGTCCAAACAAAGCAGCATATTTATAAATAAAGCTAGATGTATTGGAAGCGGATATCGTTGTAGCTGAACGAATATCACCCAACAGTGCATCAGAAGTGTATCCGGATCCTGATAAAGCCTGACCATTTACTGTATTCTCATAAAAAGTACTACCGACCAATGCCTCAAATTTACCGTTTCTTATGTTTTGCTTATAATCAATCTGGGGCTCAATTGTCAACGAATTTACCATGCTATTTGAATAAACAGCAGTTCTTGATGTAGTCGCCTGTTTTTCTGGGGCTATTGCACTAATAGGGTTATATCCAAGTTCATATGCTTGTAGATTAGTATATCCTAAATTGGTCTTTATATCAAGACCAGGAATGATGTGATATCCAATAAGCATATTACTAATTAAATTAGATGTTTTATTTTGGTAATAATTTCGGGTATAAGCAAGTGGTTGAATACTACTTAACCAAGTAGTATTACCAGTTAATGGATTGGGTGCCCAATTCAAGGTCCCATCAATTTTAAGCAATGGTGGTGCATCTGGGGGTAAGGTAATAGCTTTGGGAGTAAGATCAACTCTTGGCAATTGATTATTATTAGACAAATAACTCCCAGTTAGTTGGAAAAATATTTTTTGGTTTACAGAAACAGAATTAATACTAAAATGTAGTGACGCACTTTTGTCAGCATAATCACCAGGAAATACTGAGGTTTCCTTATGATATGTTCCACCAACTAAATATTGAGTAATTGAATTACCGCCAGATAAGCTTACATTAAAATTCGAATAATTGGCTCTGCCACCAATTAAGATTTTTTGCCAATCAGTATTTCGCGTAGTATCCCATACACCGTTAACATCATAGTCAGTATTTGCTGAATTTGTCGCAAAAGACGGTAGTGAAAGACCATCATTTCTAAATGCTTCTCTTCTCATTTCTAAGTATTGCGAAGTATTAAGAAGATCCATTTTCCTTGAAACTTGGCCGGTTCCTTGTTGTAAGTTAAGCTCTAACTTCATTGGGGATGCTTTTGCCTTTTTTGTAGTTATTAAGATAGCTCCGTTAGCTGCTCTTGATCCATATATAGCAGTCGCATCAGCATCTTTCAAAACCTCAATACTTTCTATATCATTTGGGTTAATGTAACTTAAAGGGCTTGGAACTCCTAATATTCCCCCAGCAAATGCAGCGCCAGTCGATCCCAATGATTGTGGAAAAGGGACACCATCAACTACGTAAAATGGATCATTACCACTATTAATACTATTTGTTCCTTGAATCCTAACTATGACCGATGCACCGGGTATACCGCTAGACTGCGTAATAAAAAGACCCGGAACCCTGCCTTCCAAAGCTAATAAAGGATTATTAACAGGCTGTTTTACAATATCTTCACCTTTAATTAAGGTTATATTTCCAGTAGCTACTCGCTGGGTAGTTGTTCCGTATGCAATTACTTGCACATCATCCAATTTACTTATTTTGGCCACTAGCTTGATTGCAAGGCTAGTTCGTCCCATAACATTCAGATTATATGTCTCGATATTTGCACCACTAAAAATAAGTACAGCGTCATTATTAATATTAGAAACAGTAAACTCACCATTTGAATTTGATACAGTAGCCATCCTACTTCCTTTTATCGTAATTGTTACACCAGCCAATGGTTCACCAGTCTCATTGGTTACTCGCCCTTTAATATCGATTAAAGCACTTTTCTGGACAAATATATTTTTTTCTTTTCCATTATCATTCTCAATTTTCTCTCTTACTACTATTAACTCGTTAACAATACTATAAGTTAGTGGCTGTCCTTTAAAACAAATATTTAATGCTTCATCTATTGTGCCGTTGTTTATATAAACAGTAACTGGCTTAGCCATTTTTATTTGTTTATTATTATATACAAAACGGTAACTGCTTTGCCGCTCAATTTCTATGAAGATCTTATCAAGAGGTGCATCTTTATTACTTAATGTAATAAGTTTTTGAAAGACAAAGTATTCATTTGAATACACTTTAATAGAAGATAATAATAAGAGATTAATTATAATATAAAATAAAAATGCTCTCATTTTGTATTTCCAAATTTTTCGAATCTGATTAAATTTTCTCAATAAAAGCATATCTATAAATTTAATTTTGGTTAGCAAATAGTCAATCTAATATTTATATAGAATCTACTTACAAGAATAATAACACTGGTAGCATTTATTTCATAACTTCTATTCATTAGGAGTTATGAATAATAATTTATTAACTAAGAATAAAAATATATGAGAACAACCGTTAGTGAAGGAAAGGCTAATGGCATATAATTGAGAGTAACTTTCAAAAATGACATTACGCAAAAAATAATACATTGGTAATACATTCTTAATATATAAGACAAGCAAGTTGCCGAAATTCCTACTCAAGTAATTTCATTCCGCATCAAGCTAAATTCATAATCAATTGGGATACAATAAATTGTATTAGAATGCAGCTACAAATAATTCCAATTATTGTCTACTAATTAATTGAGGATTCTATGATACACCCCTAAAAAAGGACAGGTAGTTAAGAATTAAATTAATAATCTTAAATTACCTGAAATGGAAAAGAAAAGCAGACGCAAATTCAGTGCAGACTTCAAAGCCAAAGTGGCGTTGGAAGCCATCCGGGAGCGCCACACGGTCGAGGAGCTGGCCCGCAAACATGAACTGCATCCCACGCAGATCAATACCTGGAAGAAGGAGTTTTTAAGCAAGGCGGCAGCGGTTTTTGAAGCCGCCACTCCGGAAAAGGACACAGAAAAAGAGGCGGAAACAGAAAAACTCTACGCCAAGATAGGCCAGCTGAAAATGGAAAACGACTGGCTCAAAAAAAAATTACAGTAACCAAATCGGTGGCAATACGCAGAACGATGGTTAATAAGAACGATCCACAATTCAGTGTGGTCCGGCAGTGTTCGCTGCTCGGCCTTCATCGCAGTGGTTTGTATTACAAACCTTGCGCTGAAAGCCCGGAGAACCTCGCTATTCTGCGTCTGCTGGATGAACAATACCTGTCTACCCCCTTTTTCGGTGTGCGACGATTACAGGCATGGCTGCGCCGGTCGGGCTATATCATCAATGGCAAGCGTGTCCGGCGGCTGATGGGGTATGGGGCTGGCAAACCATTTACCGACGACCACGTACCACGATCGCAGCAGCTGGGTCCTATAAATATCCATACCTGCTAAAGGAACTCGTTATAGACCGGGTAAACCAGGTTTGGGCGATGGACATTACCTATGTCCCGATGCACAGAGGCTATATGTACCTGTGTGCCATTATCGACCTTTACAGCCGTTTTGTGGTCAACTGGAGTATCAGCAATACGATGACAGCTGAATGGTGCCGCCAGGTTGTGGAAGATGCCATTGAACAATATGGAGCGCCGGATATCTTCAATACCGACCAGGGCAGCCAGTTCACCAGTACGGAGTTTACCGGCATGCTAAAATCCCATCAGGTGCAAATCAGCATGGATGGTAAAGGGAGGGCTATTGACAATATTTTTATTGAGCGACTGTGGCGCAGCGTAAAGTATGAGCATGTGTACCTGTATAGCTATGATGACGCCGTTCAGCTGTACGAAGGACTAACCGGATATTTTCACTTTTATAATGAAAGCCGGCCACACCAGAGCCTTGCCTATGAAACACCGCAAACCCTATATACAGCAGCTTAATAACAGCCCACGACACCCGGTAACAATTGTTGGGACTTTTGTACTAACCTTAGCCATATCAGAACAATTATTACCGGCCGGCGTGTTTAAAATCTATCTTAGCAAACCGCATTATCTGTCCTAATATAAGGGTGCATCATAAAAGCTTCCCTTAGCTTGTAGCGGTTAGAAATAGATTTTCCCACTTACAACACAACCATTATGTTATTTCAGGATTCTTGCAATTCTTTCCTTCGACGCCGTAATACCGCAGTACTCTGTACTAAATTCGTAATCAATATTACTGCATTAATATAGTATTATACTAGCGGTATAATACGACGGCTATTACATTTTTCTCGCTGACGAGCAAGAAGAAGATGGCAAAATTCAAATGGGGAAGCTGAAAACCATTAGAAAAGAGTAGGCATATTTTGACTTGAAAGTTTAGCTTTTTACACTAAAAAAGCAAAAATCATTATGAAAAGAGCAAAAATCATGCTCACAGCCATTGCTGTGTTAGCAGTAGTTGGTGGTGCATTAGCATTCAAAGTCAGGACATTTAATACTTATGATGTTTATTCATTAAACTCAGGAAGCAGCCAATGCACTAAAATTGCTGGTCAATTTGAAGCCGATGGTACTCAGGAAAACTACCCGGCAGCAACAATACTTCTTCACTCTCCTGCTGCTCCTGGAAGCGAAGAAACTACCTCTACTTGTACATTTGACATTACGGTAGACCGCGAATAACAACCGCGCTTCTATTGAAATATTCGTTATTATAAAATATGTATGATCTATTTCAATAGAACTACTTCCACAATTAGACATCCTTGACAATTGTATCAGGGATGTCTATTTAGTGTCTGTCCATAAAGTCCAATTTTAATCGACCAACCGAACAGTCTATAAATTATATGGACATTACGGGTGTTACATTCAATGACTTTGTCAGCTATTTTTCAGTTTTTACCGCTTTTGTGTTTCAC
>JACXTT010008941.1_pt1 | contig 13777 bp, 12 predicted proteins | sample 9270951 | NCBI WGS metagenome assembly JACXTT01 (sample SAMN15532306, study PRJNA645909) | rock metagenome | isolation source: weathered quartz diorite | place: Puerto Rico | collected 2017-06-21 | reverse complement strand
CGCTCGCTGTCGCGGATTGCGCACGAGATCGTCGAGCGCAATCACGGCGCGGGCGAGGTGGTGCTGGTAGGGGTGTTCGCGCGCGGTGACCACCTCGCGCGCCGCCTGGCGGCACAGCTGGAAGAGCTGGAGGGCCAACCGGTGGCGGTCGGCGCCATCGACACCAGCCGGCATCGCGACGACCTCCACCTCCGCGAGCCGGCGCACCACTTCGCGTCCCGTGTGCCTGAGGTCGACGGCAAGATCGTGGTACTGGTGGACGACGTGATCCACCACGGCCGCACGGCTCGCGCCGCGATGGATGCGCTCCTCGAGTTCGGCCGGCCGCGCGCCATCCAGCTTGCGGTCCTGGTTGATCGCGGCCATCGCGAGCTGCCTATTCGGCCTGACTACGTCGGCAAGAACGTGCCGACATCCGACGCCGAGCGCATCGAAGTCCATGTCGCCGAGGAGAACGGCATCGACCGGGCGGTGATCGTTGGCAGCTAGGAAGGCATACGCGGCGCTGGTCCTCGAGGACGGAAGGTCATTCATCGGGCGCGCGCTGGGCGGTGATGTGCAGGGCGAGGGCGAGGTCGTCTTCAACACCGCGATGACTGGCTACCAGGAGGTGTTGACCGACCCTTCATACGCCGGCCAGATGGTCTGCATGACCTACCCGCTGCAAGGCAACTACGGCGTGCGAGACGCGGACGCCGAGTCCTCACGACCATGGGCACGCGCGCTCATCGTCCGGTGGAGTTGCGACGCGCCGAGCCATCACTCGAGCGAGTCGTCGCTCGACGAGTACTTGCGGCACTGGAAGGTGCCCGGCATCGCGGACATCGACACTCGTGCTCTCACGCGCCACCTGCGCACGCACGGTGCGCTGCGAGCTGTGCTGGCGCATGAGTCGAAGTCGCCAAGCGCGGCACGGATAGAGGAGCTGGTGACGGCGGCGCGCATCGTCACTCCGCTGTCTGATCAGGATCTGGTCGCCGAGACCTCGCGGACGCAGAAAGAAGAATGGCTCGAGCCGCTGGCACAGGAGCTCAAGCCTCCTTCAGCCGCCGACGGCGAGGGGCTGACGGTGGCGGTGGTCGACTACGGCGTGAAGACCAACATCCTCCGCTCGCTGCGCGAACGTAACTGCCGCGTGGTTGTGCTGCCGCACACCGCGACGTGGGCGGACATTGATGCGGCGAAGGTCGACGGTCTGGTCCTGTCCAACGGACCAGGCGATCCAGCGGTGCTCGAAGGACCTGTGCAGCTGGCGCGGGAAGCGCTCGGCCGGATCCCCCTCTTCGGCATCTGCCTCGGTCACCAGATCCTCGCTCGGGCCGCGGGAGCGACGACGTCGCGACTGCCCTTCGGGCACCACGGCGCGAACCACCCGGTCAAGGATCTGCAGACCGGTCGCGTCCATATCACGAGCCAGAACCACGAGTTCCGGGTCGACCGCGCTTCAATTCCACAAGGCGACTTCTACGTCTCGCACGTCAACTTGAACGACGGGTCGGTGGAGGGCCTCGGCCACCGCACGCTGCCCGCCTTCAGCGTCCAGTACCATCCCGAAGGCTGCCCCGGGCCGCAGGACAACCAGTACCTGTACGACCGGTTCATCGAGATGATCAGGTCGCCGGCCCCTGGCGGCGCCGCATTTGCGACGCCGACCTCCCCGCGTGGCGGGGAGGAGCGGCCGCGCAAGGTCCTCATCCTCGGCTCGGGGCCGATCGCCATCGGCCAGGCGGCCGAGTTCGACTACGCCGGCACTCAGGCCTGCAAGGCCCTGCGCGAGGAAGGGATCACGACCGTGCTGGTCAACTCCAACCCCGCGACGATCATGACCGACGAGGGGGTGGCCGACCGTGTGTACCTCGAGCCTCTGACCGTGGACGCGGTGGAGCGGGTGATCGCGCGCGAGAAGCCCGACGCGCTGCTGCCCACGCTCGGCGGCCAGACCGGGCTGAATCTCGCGACCGAACTGGCCGCGGCGGGCGTCCTGGAGCGCCATCACGTGAGGCTGCTCGGCGCGGGCATCGAAACCATCAAGAAGGCCGAGGACCGCGAGGCGTTCAAGCGGATGCTCGAATCGATCGGCGAACCCGTCCCCATCTCGCGCGTGTGCGAGTCGGTCGAGGCCGCAGAGGAGTTTGCGAGCGAGGTCGGTCTGCCGCTCGTGGTGCGGCCCGCGTACACCCTTGGAGGCACGGGCGGTGGCTTCGTCACGACGGAGTCGGAGCTCCACGCCATCGCCGAGCGCGGGCTCGCCGAGTCACCGATCAAACAGGTCCTCATCGAGCGATCGCTGTGGGGCTGGAAGGAGATCGAGTACGAGGTGATGCGGGACGCGACCGACACCTGCATCACCGTCTGCAACATGGAAAACCTCGACCCCATGGGCGTGCACACCGGCGACTCGATCGTGGTCGCGCCCGCGCAGACGCTGACGGACCGCGACCACCAGATGCTGCGCTCGTCGGCGATTCGAATCATCCGCGCGCTCGGCATCGAGGGTGGATGCAACGTTCAGTTCGCGCTGGACCCGAAGAGCTCGACCTACTACGTCATCGAGGTCAATCCCCGCGTCAGCCGATCATCAGCGCTCGCGTCGAAGGCGACCGGCTATCCGATTGCGCGCGTGGCGGCAAAGGTGGCTGTCGGCCGGCGGCTGGAGGAGATCCGCAACGAGGTCACCGGCCGGACGTTCGCGGCGTTCGAGCCGGCGCTCGACTACTGCGTGGTCAAGATTCCACGCTGGCCGTACGACAAGTTCCCATCAGGCGACCGGCGCCTCGGCACGCAGATGGCATCGACCGGCGAGGTGATGGCGATCGAGCGGACTTTCGAGGCGGCGCTGATGAAAGCGATCCGTTCGCTCGAGCAGAAGCCGCCCGCCGCCGAAGAGCTTCGCCGCCGAGACCTCATCGACCAGCCAAACGACCGCCGCCTGCTCGCGCTGTTGGCGGCGCTGCGCGGTGGCGCGCAGCCGCAACACCTGGCGGAGCGCAGCGGCATCGACAGGTGGTTCATCGATCGAATAGCAACCATCGTCCGCCTCGAGAAGGAAGGCGACGTGCGTGGGTTGCGCCGGGCGGGCTTCTCAGACGCTCAGATCACCGCGCTCCGCGGCGAGAACGTCGAGCACGCGCGACCGACCTACAAGGTCGTCGACACATGCGCGGCGGAGTTCGAGGCGGCCACTCCCTACTACTACTCGTGCTGGGAGGATGAGACCGAGGCGACCCCGAGCGCTCACCGGACCGTCGTGGTGGTCGGCTCCGGCCCGATCCGCATCGGGCAGGGCATCGAGTTCGACTACTGCTCAGTGCACGCGGCCTGGTCCCTGCGCGAGGCGGGAGTGCGGGCGGTGCTGGTCAACTCCAATCCTGAGACTGTCTCCACCGACTTCGACACCTCGGATCGCCTCTATTTCGAGCCGCTCGACGAGGACGGCGCGGTGCAGGTCGCACTGACCGAGCGGGTTGCCGGAGCCCTCGTGCAGTTCGGCGGCCAGACCGCGATCAACCTGGCCGAGCGCCTCGAGAGCCGCGGCATCGAAGTGCTCGGCTCGAGCGTGCACGCGATCGACCTGGCCGAGGACCGCAGCGCTTTCGCGAACGCACTCCGGGCCATTGGCATCCCACAGCCGGTCGGCGGCACGACGACTACGGTCGAAGACGCCATCGCCATCGCGGAGCGCGCGGGCTACCCGGTGCTGGTACGTCCTTCTTATGTGCTGGGCGGCAGGGCGATGGAGATCGTGCACGACTCACGCGAGCTGCGCCGGTACATGGCATGGGCAATCGGCGCGATGCCGCGAGGCACCGTGCTGGTCGACAAGTACCTGCAGGGCGTCGAGGTGGAGGTCGACGCCATCAGCGATGGCGAGACGGTGGTCATCCCGGGCGTGATGCAGCACGTGGAGCGCGCGGGGGTGCATTCCGGTGACTCGTACGCGGTGTATCCGGCGCAGGGCCTCGACCCGCGCCACACTGCGGACGTCGTCGACTACACGGTGCGAATCGCGCGCCACCTTCGCCTGCGCGGTCTGGTCAACGTGCAGTACGTCGTGCACCGCGGCAAGGTGTACGTGCTCGAGGTCAACCCACGTGCTTCGCGTACGGTCCCATTCCTGTCCAAGGTCACGGGCGTGCCGATGGTGCCGCTCGCGACACGCGTGATGCTGGGCGAGGAGCTGTCCGAGATGGGCTGGCCCACAGGTCTCGTACCGGCGCGCGACCTGGTCGCTGTCAAGGCGCCTGTGTTTTCGATGAGCAAGCTCCCGGCGGTCGACTCCTACCTCGGCCCCGAGATGAAGTCGACGGGCGAAGCGATTGGCATCGACCGGACGCTTGACGCAGCGCTCCGCAAGGCGTTCGCTGCATCGGGCGTGCAGGTGAAGCGCGGCGGAGCGGTGCTGCTCACGATCGCGGACCCAGACAAGCCCGAGATGTTTCCCATCGTGTCCCGGCTGGTCGAGATGGGCTGCCGGCTGGTCGCCACCGAGGGCACAGCGAAAGCGCTGAAGGCTGCGGGTTTTTCGCCGCGGGTCGTGGCCAAGATCGGCGACGAAGGGCCGACGGTGCTGGATGTGATCACGAAAGGCGAGGTCGACCTGGTCCTCAACACCATGTCGAACATCTACTCCGACCCCGCCGAGGAAGGCGGGCCGGTTTTCAAGGACGGGTTCGAGATCCGCCGGGCAGCGGTCGAGCGGCGAATCCCGTGCCTGACATCGCTTGACACCGCGGCGGCGCTCCTGGAAGCCGCGGCTTCGGCGTCCACAGAGATGCGGGTGCTGACGATCGGCGAGTGGCGTGAGGGATCCCCTCTCCCGCTTGCGGGAGAGGGTCAGGGACAGGGTCTTGTTTCTCACTGACGCTCCGATCACCGGGCGGCGGCAGGTCGCGCGCGACATGTTCGTGATCGGGCTGCACGCGCCGGAAGTGGCAGCCACAGTGAAGGCGGGCCAGTTCGTGAACCTCGGAATCACTCCTGGCCCGCTGCTGCGCCGCCCGTTTTCGGTCTATCGCGCCGATGGGGAGCGGATCGAGGTCGTCCTCAAGGCCGTCGGCGCCGGCACGTCACTGCTGCTGGCGCTCGACGATGGCGACCGGGTGAGCTGTCTCGGACCTCTGGGGCGCGGCTTCCACCTGTCACGTGGCCCCGCGCGCGCGATGTTGATCAGCGGCGGTCTCGGCGTGGCGCCGATGCCCCTGGCGGCCAGGGACGCCAGGGCCGCCGGCATGCAGGTCACTTGGGTCCACGGCGCACGCAGCGCCGACGAGCTCTGCAATGAGGCCGAGGGGGATGCCCTGATCATGGCCACCGACGACGGCAGCAAGGGATTCGCGGGCACGGCTGTGGCGGCCGCGCCGGATGCCGATGTCGTGCTCGCTTGCGGGCCTAACCGCATGCTCGCGGGGGTAGCGCAGCGCTGGCCGGACGCGCAGGTCGCGGTCGAGACCTACATGGGCTGCGGGACAGGCGTGTGCCTTGGCTGCGCGGTCCCGCTCACACGGGGCGGGTATGACCGCGCCTGCACGGAAGGACCCGTCTATCGCGCCGCCGACGTCGACTGGCAAGCGCTCCCATCACACCTTCCCTACGCGATCTCGGCATGACGGTCGACATGTCAGTCGCGGTCGGCGGCCTGCGTCTGAGAGGTCCTGTGCTGGCCGCGTCCGGCACCTTCGGCTACGGCACCGAGGTGCCTCTGCTGGAGCGACGCGCGCTGGGTGGGATGGTGTCTAAAGGCATCTTCCTCAAGCCCCGAGCCGGCACCCCGCCGCCGCGCATCGCGGAGACGCCGGCCGGGATGCTCAACGCGATCGGACTCCAGGGCCCGGGCGCCGACGCGCTGATCCGCGACTACGCGCCCCACTGGGCGGCGTGGGATTTTCCCGTGCTGGTCAACATCAACGGCGAGTCCGCGTCGGAGTACGGCGAGCTCGCGGCCAGGCTCGACGGCGTTCCTGGTGTGGCCGGATTCGAGATCAACATCTCGTGCCCGAACGTGGAGCAAGGCGGCATGTACTTCGGCAATGATCCGCGCGCCGCAGCCGCAGTCACCGAGGCGGTGCGCCGCCGGACGAAGTTGCCGGTGTGGGTCAAGCTGACACCGATGGTCGCCGACATCGGAGTCATCGCGCGCGCGGTCGAGTCGGCCGGTGCGGACGCGCTGAGCGCGATCAACACGTTCGTCGGCATGTCCATCGACATCAATGCGCACCGCCCGCGGCTGAGCTTCAGGACCGGCGGTCTGTCTGGACCGGCGATTCGACCGCTCGCCGTCCACCTCGCTCATCAGGCGGCACGCGCAGTCGACATTCCGGTCATCGGAGTGGGCGGGATTGCGCGGGCGGAGGACGCGCTGGAGTTCCTGATCGCCGGCTGCGCGGCCGTGCAGGTGGGCACCGCGACGTTCGTCGATCCGCAGGCGATCGCCGAGGTCCACGACGGGATCGCGGCCTACCTCGCGAATAAAGGGTTTCCGTCACTGGCCGAATTGCCCAGATACCTGCCGCGTGACTGAGCTCCCGCCCCGCGATCCGAACGTGCCGGAGAAGCTCCAGATTCTCGCGACCGAGCACTGGAGCCTGCTCGCGACGCGGGCGCTCACTTACCAGGAGTCGCTCGGGCGTGTGAACATGTTCCTGGCAGTTCTCTCGGGCGCAATGATCGCCCTGGCCCTCATCGCACAGGCTGATCACTTCGGCAACACGTCGATCGCAGTCGCGATCTTCATGCTCACGGTTGTCTTCTTCGTGGGCGTTGCGACTCTTCGCCGCCTGATCATGCTCAACCGCGACGACTACAAGTGGGTCGTCGGGATGAACCGGCTCCGTCACGCATACCTCGGGATGCACCCGGAACTCGAACCGAACTTCATCACCAGCCCGAATGACGACCTGGCTGGGGCTTTGAAAACGCTTGGGTTGGATCCGATCAGCGCGCCGACGCTCGGCACTGTCTTTCATGGCTTCGTCACCTTGCCAGGCATGCTCTCGGTGATCGTGGCCGCGGTGGGCGCTGCGATCGCTGCCCTCGCCGCGCTCGGCTTTGGAGCCCCGGTCTACCTCGTGCTGATCGCCGGGGGCGTCGCCTTCGCGATCGCCCAGTGGCTCATGATCAGATCAGGCAGACGATCATTTCGCGCGTACGGTCCGGCGGTCGAACCTCACTTTCCGTCACCCAAGAGTTAGCGGGGCAAGAACCGAGACCCCAGCCGTCAGAATCGGTGTCCTTGCTTCAGGTCCAGGGTCTTGCCAAGCGGTATGGCGACGTGCTTGCGCTGACGGAGCTCACGGTCAGCGTCGAGGAAGGCGCGTGCCTCATCCTGCTCGGCCGCAACGGCGCCGGCAAGACGACCGCCCTGCGCTGCATGGCCGGCGTGCTCGCGCCCACGACGGGCACGGTGCAGGTGGACGGCATCGATTCCGCAACAGATCCGTCTGCCGTCCGCGCCAGGGTCGGTCTGATGCCCGAGCTGCCCGGCCTGTACGAGCGCATGTCGGCGCGCACGTATCTCGACTACTTCGGCGACATCTACGAGATCCCGAAGCACATCCGCTCCAACCGCATCGAGTCGCTGATCGAGCTGTTCGACTTGCGTGACGCGGCCGACCGCTGGCTCGGCACCTACTCGAAAGGCATGCGCCAGAAGGTCGCGCTCATCCGCGCCACGCTGCACCGCCCGCGCCTGGTACTGGCCGACGAACCGACGTCCGCGCTCGACGCCGACAGCGCGCGCCGAGCGTGGGCCTACTTGAAGGACCTGCAGAAGGACGGCTGCGCCATGGTGATCTGCACCCACTCCATGGAGGAGGCGGAGTTCCTGGCGGGTGAAATCGGCATCATGTCCGCCGGCCGCGCACTCGCCATCGGTGACCTGCCGGAGCTGCGCCGTCAGTCCGGCCTGCAGACCAGGAGAGAGGTCCGTGAGCTGCCGACACTGCAAGACATCTACCTGGCGATCGTGGGCAACCATCGGGAGCACGACGGTGAGCTGGCAGAGCCTAGATCGGCGTAAAGCAGCGATCGTCGCGCGGCGCGATCTTCGCGATGCGGCGAGCGAACTGCGCCTCATCCTCGCGATGGTCGCCCTCACGGTGGCCATCCCGGTGGGCTGCGCGATCGGTGTCCGCGGTCTTGCAATTTTCGGTGGCGGAACCGCGGTGGTCGACCGTCTGGCTCTCGTGGGCGCGTTCTTCGTCGTCTTCATCCCAGCGAGCTTTTCGCTGGTGCTGGCGCTCGAATCGTTCGTTGGCGAGCGCGAACGCACGACGTTGGAGGTGCTCGTATCGACTCCCCTCAAAGAGGCCGAGATCTACGCCGGCAAGGTCGCCGCGGTGCTCGCGGTGTCGCTGAGCCTCTGCTATGGCGGCCTGCTTGTCTACTGCCTCGTCGCTTTCCCGGGGCTTGGGTACTTCCCCTGGAGCACGTTGATCGCGCTTGCGCTCTCGACGATCTGCCAGGTCGCGGCGATGGTGGCGGGGGCGGTGATCATCAGTCTCAACGCGCGCACGATGCGCGCGGCCAACGTGATGGCGTCGTTCATCATCCTGCCGATGTCGGTTGTGCTCCAGACGGAGGCGGCCCTCATCCTGCTCGGCCGGGCTGAGTTCCTGTGGGCCTTCGCCGGTCTGATGCTCGTGCTCGCCGCGGTCCTACTGCGCATGGGTCTCGACGGCTTCTCGCGCGAAGCGCTGCTGGCGCGCGAGGTTGGGCTTCGCCAGCCTTTGAGGCGCGCCTCAGCTGCGGTGCGCAGCGCGTTCGAAAAACGGCCTGGCTTCTGGCAGCTCCTGTGGCAGCGCCGCATGCCGCTGTTCATCGCCGCGGTCGGTTTTGCCGTCGGCGTGGACGTGGGTTACATCGCAGGCCTCACCGGCGCAATACCGAGGACTGTCGTGCGGCCGGCGCTCACCAGCCTCATTCAGGCAACGGGTAGCGACTCTGGACTGTTCGCGGTCCTCGTGATCTTCAGCCACAACGTGCTCGCGTTCGTGCTCGTGGCGCCGCTGGCGATCATCAGCGCCGGTGTGAGCGGCTTTTTGCTGACCTTTGCTCCCGGATTCCTGCTCGGCTACGCTGCCTCGCAGTCGTCCTGGGCGGTGGCCGTGTCGGGCATCTTTCCAAACGGCCTGGTCGAGATCCCGGCGGCGATCATCGCCGGCGGCCTGGCGATCCAGGTCGGCGCCGCCGCCATCCACATGGAGCGGTCGGGAGGATGGACCTCGCGAGTGCTGGCCGCGGGCGCGGACTATGCGCGCGCGCTGCGGTGGCTGATCCCCGCGCTCCTGGTCGCTGCTGCGCTAGAGGTTCGATTCGGCTGATCCCGAGCTGAACACGGCCGGGCTGACCAGTCGGACCGCGACCAGCACCACGGCCGCAACGGCCGCGCCGATCGCCATCGCCCACGGCGCGCCCCAAAACGTCGCCAGCGCCCCCGCCTGCATGCTGCCCAGCGGCCCGACCCCGATGAGCGCCTGTGCGTAAAGCGCCATCACGCGACCGCGGAGGTGATCCGGCGCCGCGGTCTGGATACGGCTGTTCGCGGTCGCCACGAATGAGATTTGCGAATAACCGGCTACGAAGAGCGTCGCCACCGACAGCGGGAATGATCGCGAGACCGAGAAGACCAGGAGCGCCGCGACCCAGATCAAGCCGATCCAGAACTGGCGCCGCGGATCGGCGCCAAGGCTGGGACTGAACGCAAGTGTCAGTGCGCCCACGAGGGCGCCCACACCCATTGACGCCATCAGGAACCCGAAGCCTGCCGCTCCGACATGCAGGACCTGGTCCGCGAACAGCGGCATCAGAGTCAGGCGGTTCATTGCGAGGAGCGAGAAGACGGCGACGGTGATCAGCAGCAGTCCCACCAAGGGCTCGCGCCGCGCGTAGGCCGCGCCTTCGACCAGCCGCTGCCGCCAGTGCTGTTCGTGCCGCTGGCTCACAACGACCGGCAGGTCGCGCATGAGCAGCAGCGAGCCGACCGCGGCGACGTAGCTGGTCGAGTTGGCAAGGAAGCAGATAGGGACTCCGACCAGGCCGATCAGCACGCCGGCGATCGACGGGCCTATCACCGCGGCGCCGTTGAACACTGACGAGTTGAGCGCGATCGCGTTGACCAGGTCACGCTTGCCGACCATCTCGATGAGGAACGCCTGGCGTGCGGGCACGTCGAAGGCGTTGATCGTTCCTGTCACGGCCGCCGCCACGAGGACTTCCCAGTACTGCGCATGTCCGCCGGCGCTGAGTGCGAAGAGTGCAAACGACGGCACCATGAATGCGGTCTGCGTCGCCAGCAGCACATTGCGCTTGCGGTAGCGGTCCGCGATGACGCCGCCGAGCTGACTCCCGAGCAGGACCGGTGTGAACTGCACGGCAAGGACCAGCCCTACCAGGAAACCGTTGTGCGTGAGCTGCAGCGCCAGCCACGGCATCGCAACGCTCTGCATCCACGTGCCGATCGTCGAGACGATCTGTCCGGCAAGAAACAAGCGGTAGTTGCGGTGCCGCAGCGCGCCCAGCATCCGCGCTGGCGAAGGCCGGCCGGACTGGGGCTCGGCTTGCTGCACTAGTGTTTGATCTTCGCAGCATGACCAAGCTCCGCGAGACAGGTGACATCGATGCACCAGCCGAGCGCGTGTGGGCGGTGGTGCAGGAGGACACGGTCAACGCGCCGAAGTGGACGACCAACCTCGAGAAGATCGAAAGGCTCGACGACGGACCCCCGGGTAAGGGCACGCGCTATCGCTACCACCTCGACCTTCCCGGTGGGATCAAGGAGAAGCTGGAGGTCGAGCAGGACAGGTATACAAAGCCAAAGCACTGCTCAGGGCGGTTCGTCAAGGGCCCGCTCAAAGGGACGTGGGCGTACACGTACACCGAGCGCGAAGGCACTACGCACGTCGTCTACGAGATGGACTACGAGCTTGCCGGCCTGTTGCGATTCGCCGGGGGACTTCTCTCCAGGCAATACGCAGACGGCATCCACATCAACCTGCAGCGGCTGAAGAAGTACGTCGAGTCGGGAAAGGGTCCCAAGCCGGCGAAGGCAGAACCCAAAAAGAAGTGACCCTTGCGTACGTCTTCGCGCACCGGCCGGCGCCAGGCCTGCAGGCGGGCGTGTATGAAGCCGCACTTCGCCGCTTCCACGCCGCGCTGGCGAGCGCGCATCCAAACGGCTTCCTCGAGTCGACGACGTATCGCGTCGGCGACGGTTACGCCGACTGGTACCTGGTCGGGAACTCGGCGGCGCTCGACGTGCTGAACGACGCTGCGGTCAGCGGCGTCCGCGGCCCGGCGCACGATGCGGCCGCGCGCATGGCGGCAGACGGCGTGGGGAAGCTCATGCGCCTGGCGAGCGGTGAGTTGAACCTTGGCGCGACTTATGAGGTGCGCTTCGCCAAGCCGGCGGGCGTGCCATATAAGGAGCTTTACGAGCTGCTCGAGCAGTGGACCGGCGAGGCCGGCGTCTCACTGTGGCGGCGGATGATGGTGCTCGGACCGCCGCCTGAGTTCTGCCTCGTGGCGCCGACGCCGGTCCAGCTACCGGCCGAGATGAACCCCGAGGTGATCAAGCGAGCGCAGATCTAGCGGGTGCGAGTCCTGATCGAACTCGAACTCGGCGAGGTGTCCGTAGCCGTGCACAACTGGACGTTCTTGTGATGAAGGATCGTAGGGAGGACTAAGACATGGGAACTTCACGGCACGACGTCGACCTGCAGGTAAGCGATCGCAGGGCGCGCCCGGACGAGAACCTCAACGTCCTCGAGGAGCGCGCCGCCAAAAACGCGCGCAAGGTCGCCCGGACGGTGGCCGCGGGGCTGGTGACCAGCCTGGTGGTGGTCGGGGTGGTGGTTCTCGTGTATCGCCGCTTTCGCCGGCCGACCCTCGCAGAGCGTTTGCAGGGCATGCTGCCCGATGCGCTAACAGGACTGCCCGGACAGGTGCGCCAGGTGGCAGCGGGTACCGCGATGTTCCGGCTGCTCCGCCGCAACCGTGGGCCGATGTACGCGAAGGAATGATCCGTAGAGTTCATGCCTGGTTGCCGGTGCGGGTGCTCGTGGCTTTCAGCGCGAGCCAGGCAAGTAACTACGCGGGGGCACTTGCATTCGCGTGCCTGATGGCGATGTTTCCGCTGATGCTGGGTGTGCTGGCGATCGTCGGTTACAGCCTTCGCGATCCGGGGATCGAGGCGCGGTTTCAGACACTGCTCATCGATACATTTCCGAGGGGCGCACACGACGAGCTGCTGCACGCGCTGAGCGGAGTGAAGCAGTCCGCAGGCTGGTTCGGGATCATCTCGATCGGCGGCCTTCTATGGTCCGCCGGCGGCATCTTCGCCTCGCTCGAGTTCGCATTCGCACAGATCCTCGGCGTCAGGCAGCGCAACTTCGTTCGCCAGAAGCTGATGGGCTTCGTGATGATGGTCGTGCTGGTGGCGGCGATCGGCCTGAGCGTCGTCGCGAACTCCATCACCGGGCTGCTCCCGAACTCACTGGCCGGCCTGCTGCCGGCCTCGCTTGCGGCCAGCCTGCTTATCGGCGCGGTCGTGATGGTGGCGCTGCTCCTGATGCTGTACCGGCTGGTACCGAATCGCTCCTATCGATTCCGCGACGTGCTGCCGGGTGCGGTCTTGTCCGGTGTGCTCATCGAGCTGACGTCGCTGGCGTTCCCTCTATACGAGAGGATCGCCGGCGGGTTCACCACTTACGGTGCTCAGTTCGCGCTGTTCTTCCTGCTCGCCGCGTGGTTCTACCTGCTGTCTAACCTGATTCTGCTCGGCGCCGTCTACAACAAGTTCCGGCTCGGTGCTCCAGTGAGGTTGGGCCTCATCGCCAGCCCTGCCGACGAGTCGCGCGCGGTCAAGGGCCCGGCCCAGGCGATCCGCGAGCAACAACGCGCGCACGACGTGATCCAGAAGGGCGAGCCGCTCAGGCCGACCAGTCCGTAGCCGGCTTCCTACGAGTGGCCGAAAGGTAGCAGCTCGAGCTGCTCGAATCGGTCCTGGACGGCTTTGCGCAGGTCGGTCGACAGGAGCCGCAGCCTCTCGTTCGAGCTGCGGTCGTCGAGCTCGACGCTGCGCAGACGGCGCAGCGTGGTCTGCATCGCGTAGAGCCCCGTCGGCTCGTCGGTGGCGAGCCGTGCCGCCGCCGCGCGCAGCTCACGTGCGACCTCGTCCTGACCGTGCGCCCGCAGCCATTGCGAGAGTCGGGTTGCGGAAATGAGCACGCGCTGCGTCTTGGGGTTCAGGGCTGCCGGCGCGCCGTCGCGGGGGGGCCGGGCGGCAGGCAGCGTCGGCGCCTTCGGCCTGATCGATCGCGCTCTTCGGAGGAGCGTCTTGGTTTGTGGGCCCAGGATCACCAGGATGCTCGCCAGGACCAGCAGACCGGCGACGACCCCTACCAGTGCATCCAGCATCTGCACTCTCTAGGTTAACCTGCCAAGGGTGCCAACAGGCAATCGCAAGCGGGTCGCAGTGGTGACCGGAGCCTCGTCCGGCATTGGCGCCGCCACGGCAAAGGCGCTGGCTCGCAACGGATTTGTTGTCGTGGGTGGCGCGCGCCGTGTGGATCGGGTGAAGAAGGTGGTCGGCGACTCAGGCGTTGCGATGGAGCTCGACGTCACCGATCGGACGAGCGTGGAGCAATTCGTCGGCGCCGCGGGCAGGCGTTTCAAGCGCATCGATGTGCTCGTCAACAACGCGGGCGGTGCCTTTGGTTTGAATCCCATTGCCGAGGCCGTCGACGAAGAGTGGGAGGGCATGTGGAAGGTCAACGTCGAAGGC
>JACXTT010008940.1_pt1 | contig 13777 bp, 13 predicted proteins | sample 9270951 | NCBI WGS metagenome assembly JACXTT01 (sample SAMN15532306, study PRJNA645909) | rock metagenome | isolation source: weathered quartz diorite | place: Puerto Rico | collected 2017-06-21 | reverse complement strand
GTTCGTGAATGCGCGCGCTCGCCTGCTCCTGCGCGGCTTCCGTGCGCTCCGCGATCACCTGGAAGACGCCGCCTGATGCTCCGCATCGCGATCACCGGCGTGAGCGGCGACGTGGGACGCGGCGCGATCGCGGGACTGCGGGCCGCCGACGCGGAGCGCGCGCTCGGCGGGCGGCCGTGGCTACTCGGCCTCGACGGCAGCGAGCGCTGCGAAGCCTACGCACGGGTCGACGCGCACCTCCGCATGCCGCCGGTCCGAGATCCGCGATACGTGGAGGCGCTCGCCGACGCACTGGTCCGCCATCGCATCGACTTGCTGATCCCGGGGATCGACCCGGAGATCCTCGTGCTCTCTCGGGCACGCCAGCGCATCGCGGCGACGGGCGCGTCCCTGGTCATCCCGCCGGAAGAGCTCGTCGAGGCGACGGACGACAAGCTCGCGACCGGCGAGTTCCTGGCCGCACGCGGCATCCCCTACGCCGAGACTTGGCCCGCCATCGTCCGGGGAGCGGGTTGCCTCCCGCTCGTCGCCAAGCCGAGACGCGGCAACGCGAGCCTTGGAGTCCGCGTGCTCCGTGACGAGTCCGAGATCCTCGCGTTCGTCGCCGAGCGCAACGAGGACTACTGCCTGCAGCGCTTCCTCGACGGGCCGGAGATCACGGTCGGCCTGCTGTACGATCGCCAAGGCACGCTCCGCGACGCGCTGGCGATGGAGCGCGTGCTCGTCGACGGGCGCACCGCCCGCGGCGAGGTCGTCGACACCCCGGCCCTCGGGGATTTCGTCCGACGCTTCGGCGAGCGCGTCCGCGGCCTCGGCGCCGTCAACGTGCAGCTTCGCGTCGATCGCGATCTCGGCCCGGTCGCGTTCGAGGTGAACGCGAGGCTCTCGGGCTCGACCGAGCTCCGCGTCGCGCTCGGCTTCAACGACCCGCTGCGGATCGCGCAACATTTCGGCCTCGGGCTACCGATCGAGGCGGCCACGGTCACGCGCGGCGCGAGGGTGCGGCGCGAGAGCGGGATCGAGGTGTCGTGACGACCACCCACACCCCCCACACGATCGTCTTCGATTGCGCCGACACGCTGCTCCGGCTCGATCCGCCCCGCGAGGCCATCTTCCTCGCTGCCGCGGAGGATCTCGGACTGCGATTCGATCTCGCGGCCGTGGCCCGCGCCTACGCGCTGGTCGATTTCGCGGGTCGCATGGAGGCCTGGGAGACTGGCCGAATGGAGCCGCGCGCGGTCGTGCGCGAGCGCGGAAACCATCGCCTGTGTGCCGCCCTCGGCGTCGAGAGCCGCGCTGCGGAGCTTCATCCGCGACTGCTCGAGCGCTTCGCCGCGGCACGTACGTGGGTACCGTTCGACGACGCCACGCTCTGCCTTCGCACGCTGGCTCCGCGGTTCGGGCTGCACGTGCTCGCCAACTGGCACGGCGACCTCTCGACGCTGCTCGAGCGGCGCGGCCTCCGCTCGTTCTTCACGAGCGTCCACACGTCCGAGGAGCTCGGCACCGAGAAGCCGTCCGCCGCGTGCTTCGCAGCGTTCGCCGAGCGCGCCGGGATCGATCCGGCCTCCGCCGTGTACGTCGGGAACGAGTACCTGGCGGACGTGGTCGGATCGCGGGCGGCGGGATTCCGCCCTTGCCTCGTCGACCGCGCCGACGCCTGGGCGCACGCCGACTGCCCGCGCATCCGCTCGCTCGCGGAGCTCCCTTCGCTGCTGGACTAGTGCGGCGCGGAGGGCCTGCGCTTCTGTGCTCGCGGCGTCTCTGGTAGGCACGGGCGCCGAATGTCCGGGCTGTCGAAGATCTCCGACCGCTGGTTCGCACTCACGGTCGCGCTCGTCGTACTCGCCGCGACGCAGATTCCGTTCGAGATCAATCGCGCGCACGAGACCGCGGAGCGGGTATTCACCGACAGCCTGACGTTCCCGGGCGACTACAGCATCTACTTCAGCTTCGTCCGCCAGGCCGCCGAGGGCCGCCTCGCGTTCGAGAACCGGGTCACGCCGGAGCCGAACCCGCCTGTGTTCGTGAACCTCATGTGGCTCGCGCTCGGCTGGCTGAAGGCTCTGGTAGGCATGTCGTGGGCGGGACTGTTCCACGTCTGGCGGCTGCTCGGCGCCGTCGCGTACGTCGGAGTCTTCGCGGCGCTCGTCGGCGACTTCGTTCCGGATCGGCGCGCACGCCGGATCGCGATCGTCGTGTTCGCGACGGGCGGCGGGCTCGGCTGGATCTTCGTGATCGCCCGCAAGCTCGGGATGCATCAGCTCGATCAACTCTGGCTGCTGAAGCAGGACGCTCCGGCCGACACCTATGCGGCGTTCCAGCCGCTCATGCAGATCTTCCTCTTCCCGTTCCACGCCTGCGCGAGCGCCCTGCTCGCTCTCACGTTGCTCCTCTACGTACGCGCCGAGCGGCAGGACTCCGCACGCACGCGGCTGGCGGCAGGAGTCGGCTGTCTGCTGCTCGGCTTCGTCCGCCCGCACGAGATGACGGTGGCCGTCGGCACCATCGTTCTCTACGGGCTCGCGCGCGCCGTGCTCGAGGGGTTCGCGTGGCACACGCTGGTCGCGCGCTGCTGGATCGTGCTGCTGTCGTTCCCCGCCGTCGCCTACTTCGCCTACGTCGTCGCCGCCGATCCGATCTTCAAGTGGCTGCACCGTCAGAACGTGCTGCCGCCGCTCTATCCACTGGACCTCGTGCTGACGCTCGGCCTCGTGCTCGTGCCGGCACTGCTCCGCGTCGGCGCGCTCGCCCGCGGCGCGCGGTCCGATCCCGGGCTCCTCGTGCTCGCCTGCTGGCTCGTGACGGTCATCTGTGGGTTCTACGCGTATCCGCTGTTCACGTACTCGCTGGAATACGGCAGCGCGTTCGCGGCGCCGCTCGTCGTGCTCGCGTTCCTCCCCACCTGGGAGGCGCCGCGCAGCGAGCGGGCTCCCGCGATCGTGATCGCAGGACTGCTCGTGCTGAACGCCGCGACGTCGTTCTGGCTGCTCGGCCACGCGGCGATCGAATGGCGGAAGTCGGACAGCCCCGCATTCATCGACCGCGCGCTGATCGACGCCGCCGGATGGCTGGAGTCGCACACGGACCGCTCGGACGTCGTGCTGTCGTTCCCGATCGCCGGCCACTGGCTGCTGCGCTACGCGGGCAACAAGGTTTTCATTGCCAGCCCGGTCTCGACGGTCGATTATTCCGGCAAGCGGAAGATGGTCAGCGCGTTCTACGATCCCCGTACTCCCGTGGCCGACAAACGCGGGCTGCTCGAGGCGTTCCACGTGGCCTATGTGATCGTCGGGCCGCAGGAGCGGCAAGCGCGCTTCGATCCGGCGGCGCTGCCGGAGCTCCGTCGCGTCTACGGGAACGGCCCGGTCGACGTGTACCGGGTCGATCGAGGCACGGTCGCGGCGGGATGAGCGATCCGCGACCGCCTCTCGCGCAGGCCGAGATCCCGTTCCGGTCGCTGTCGATCGTGATCCCGGTCTACAACAGCCGGGCCTCGCTCTCCGCCCTGGTGGACCGGATCGCGCCGCTCGCCGCGCGCTCCGACCTCCGCTGCGAAGTGCTTCTCGTGAACGACGGCAGCGGCGACGGCAGCTGGGAGGCGATCCGCGAGCTCTGCCGCACGCGCCCCTGGCTCCGCGGCGTCGACCTGATGCGGAACTACGGGCAGCACGCCGCGCTGCTCTGCGGCGTCCGGCGCGCGCGGCACGAGGTCACGGTCACGCTCGACGACGATCTCCAGCACCCACCCGAAGAGATCCCCGCGCTGCTCGCGAAGCTCGCCGAAGGCAGCGACGTGGTCTACGGAACGCCGCGGGTCGCGAGCCACAGCTCTTGGCGGAACGCCTCGTCCATCTTGGTGAAGCTCGCGCTCCAGGCGGTATTGGGCGCATCCACGGCTCGCCAGGTGAGCGCGTTCCGCGCGTTCCGCACGCAGATTCGCGACGCGTTCGCGCGCCACGAAAGCCCGAATCCGTCGCTCGACGTGCTGCTCACCTGGGGCACGACGCGCTTCGCGTCGATCCCCGTCGAGCACGCGCCGCGCGCGGCCGGGCGCTCGAACTACGACTTCTTCCGGCTCGCGTCGCTCGCGCTCGCGATGCTGACCGGCTTCAGCACCAAGCCGCTCCGCGTCGCGAGCCTCGTCGGCTTCGCGTTCACGTTGTTCGGTTTGCTGGTGCTCGTTTGGGTACTCGGCCGCTACGTCGCGCTCGGCTACAGCGTGCCCGGCTTCCCGTTCCTGGCCTCGATCGTGGCGATCTTCTCCGGCGCGCAGCTGTTCGCGCTCGGCATCATCGGCGAATACCTCGCGCGCATGCACCTGCGGATGCTCGAGTGGCCGGCATACGCGGTACGCGAGACCGTGGAGCCGGCGCCCCCGGTGGATCCCGACCGCGCGTGAGCGAGGATCGGCCATGATTCGCGGCAACGACCCGGACCAGGACTGGGAGCGCTTCGGGCGCGACGATCCCTACTTCGGGGTCTACGCCGCGGACAGGTTCCGCGCGGAACGGCTGACGCCGGAGGCCCGCGCCGAGTTCTTCGCCAGCGGCGAGGCGCACGTCGAGGCCGTCTGGCAGGCGGTCCGCGCGCATCTCGACCCGGCCTTCGCACCGAGTAGCGCGCTCGATTTCGGTTGTGGCGTCGGGCGGCTGCTGATCCCGCTCGCGGCGCGCGTCGAACGAGTGACCGGCGTCGACGTCTCGGAATCGATGCTCCGCGAGGCCGAGCGCAATTGCGCGGAGCGCGGCCTCGCCGCCGTGCGGCTCATACACGGCGACGACGCGCTGTCTCGGATCGAGGGAAGCTTCGATCTCGTGCACTCCTTCATCGTGCTGCAGCACATCCCGCCCGCCCGCGGCGAGGCGCTGTTCGCGGCGTTGGTCGATCGCGTCGCAGCCGGCGGCGTCGGCGTGCTGCACGTCACGTTCGCGAACGAGCTCGGGGTGCGCGAGCGCTGCGTCCGCTGGGCGCGCGCGGCGCTGCCGATCGTGAACCGCTTGTGGAACATCCGTCACGGGATGCCGGCGGACACCCCGTGGATGCAGATGAACCGCTACGACCTGAACCGGTTGATGCAGATCTTGCAAGACGCGGACGCGCACGACGGCCACGTGCGCTTCACGAACCATTTCGGCCACCGCGGCGTCGTGCTGCTGTTCCGCAAGCAGCGACGCCCGAGCTTCGGCGACGCTAGCTGAGCGCCTCGACGGCGAGCGCGGCGGGATCTTCGGCCTCCACTCGCCGCGGATCGCGGAAGCCGAAGCGGCGGAGCAGGAACTCGAGCGTCTCGAGATCGTAGAGCGCGCTTCGCCGGTTCGCATCGCGGAAGGATGCGTTGAAGAGCTCCATCCGAGTGCTCCGGTCATCGGCGGTTCCGGCGAGCACGCGGAGGCTTCGGTTCTCGTCGCCGGGCGAGGAGCGGTAGGCTTCGACGAAGCGCGCCGCATCGCGCACGCGGATCCGCAGCATGCCGCCCGCTTCGAGCACGCGGCGGCACTCGCTCAGGAAGTAAGGAAGCTCCTCCGTGTAGTCGATCGCCTCGAACGCCTCGCCACAACGCAGAGTGCGCACCGAGCCGTCCTCGAACGGCAGTGCCTTGCGGAAATCGCACGCGTGCTCGGTCGCGGAGGCATCCGGAAGCGCGAGCCGGATCCATGCTCCGTCCGTGGCGGTCGGGTCGCCGATCGCGACCTGGAGGCCTCGGGCACCGCGGAATTCGCGGCGGAGTGACGACATCGACAGGCGAGCGCGGAACCGCGCGAGCTCGCGCCGGGCCGTCGTCCACGCATCCACGCGCGCGGTCCTACAAGAGCCCCTCGGGCGGAGCAATCTCAAAGCAGTAGCGTGCGATAGCGGAGGCTCGCAGCCGTGAACGCCGCGAGCTCCCAGAGGTCTCCCACCACCCGGCCCGCGAGCACGCGCGCGCGCCCCGCGGCGGCGGGGCGCGCGTCGCTGCCGCGCAGCCGCTCGAACCAGAGCAGCGGGAGCCAGCCGAGCAGCAGCCAATTCGTCGCCGCCGCGACGAGCACGGTCAGCACCGTCGCCAGCGCGTGCACGTGGCTCCGGCGGAAGAACCAGCGCCGGTAGTAGAAGCGGCGGAGGTCGGGATGGCGCTGGAGCACGTGGACGTGCTCGCTCCAGCGGTAGCGATCGCGGAGGAAGCGCCCGAAGTCCGGCGGATCGACCTCGTGGACGACGACGGCGTCCGCCGCGAACGCCGAAGCGTGGCCTGCCTTCTTGACGCGCCAGGCGAGATCCATGTCCTCGCCACACGGAAGGCGAAACGTCTCGTCGAACCCGTCGGCGGCGACGAGAACGGTCCTTCGGTAGAAGACGTTGCAGGTCGGATATCCCGGATTCTCGTCCTCGAGCACGACCGAGCGGGCGAACGGGCGGTCCAGGAACGGGCTCGTCGGATCCGCGCGCGTGCGGCCCATGACGAGCGCCACGTCGCCGGTCATCTTCGCGAGGCCGGCCTCGAGCCAGGCGGGCTCGGGCTCGCAGTCGTCGTCGGTGAACGCAACGAGCGATGCCGAGGCCGCTCTCCAGCCGACGTTCCGCGCCGCCGCCGGCCCGCGATTGCGCTCCTGCCGAAAGACCCGCAGCGCGAGCCGACCCGACGAGGCCCACTCGGCGAGCACCCGGGGCGTCTCGTCCGGGGAAGCGTCGTCGACGACCAAGACCTCGAACCGCTCCCGGCCGAGCGTCTGCGCGGCCAGCGCCTGCAGCAGGCGGCCGAGCTTCGCCGCGCGCCCGTGGGTCGGCACCACCACCGAGACCGTCGGCGACGGGTCGTCCATCGTTCGTGGCTAGCGCACCGCCTCGACGTAGAGGCTCTCGCTCTCGCGGTCGGGGTGATCGAGGCACGCCTCGGCGGCGCGCGAGTGCCCGAAGCGACTCCGCTCGACGGCGGCGAATCCGGCACGCGCCAGGCAGAGCGCGAGCGTCTCGTAGTCGTAGGCGAACTTGTGCTGATGGCCTTGGCGGAAGACGACGTTCAGGAGCTCCATCTTCGTGTTGTAGGAGCACTTCACGAACGGATCGACGTGGCCCTCGGCGAGCGAGCGGATGCGATCGAGCGCGCTCCAGTCGTCGTCGCCGTACGCCTGGAGGTAGCGCTCCATGTCGGGAACGATGAGGCGAAGGAGACCGCCCGGGCGCAGCACGCGGTGGCACTCGGCGAGAAAGCTCGGGACTTCCTCGTGGTAGTCGAGGTGCTCGAAGAAGTGCTCCGTGTAGACGATACGCGCCGATCCGTCGGGAAACGGCAGAGACCGCCGGCAGTCGTAGACGCAGTTGACGCCGGGCGCGGGGAAGGCGTCGACGTTCACCCATCCCGGCTTGCCGAACGGCCCGACCCCGACGTTCACCAGCAGCTCGCGCCCGCTCGCGAACCGTGCGCGGACCGACTTCGAGCGCAGGCGCAGCCACGCCAGCCGGAGTTCGTCGCGAAGCGGCTCGAAAGCGTGACGCGGCAGCACCCGCCGGATCAGCCGGCCGCGCCAGCCGAGCTTGCGGTTCCGCTCCGCGTGCTTCGGATAGACCCCGAGCAGCGGGACCTCCGACGCCGCCGTGCTAGCGCCGGTAGGCATAGAGGAGCACGTTCTGGTACCCGCCCCGGGAGAAGCGCCCCTCGGTCGAGGCGCGGAGCTGGTAACCGAACCCGTGCTGCTCGAACATCGCGAGCAGACGTCCGAGCTGATCGGCCGCCGGATCGATGTGATGGTGGAACTCGAGCACCATCTGGCCGATCAGCGGCAGCTTGCCGCTCGCGGCGAGCTCTTCGAGCACCGGCACCTCGGCGCCCTCGATGTCCATCTTCATGAAATCGACGGGCTCGTTCACGTACCGCGAGAGCACCGTCGCGGGCACCACGGAGTGCGGCACCGATCGCCCTTCGTTCGAGCCCATGCGCGCAACGAGCGTGCGGTCGAGGCTCATGAACGGGGCGCCGCTCCAGTTCGGGTCGCGGTAGAGCGCGACGCGGTCCTTCCCCGGATAGAGCGCCTCGTTTCGCACCGTGACGTCGGACAGCGCGTTCAGACGAACGTTGCGCTCGAGCAGCTCGAAGGTCTGCGGATCGCATTCGAACCCGACGATGCGCGCCTTCGGGTACTGCTGTTTGAAGTAGAGCGTGGAGAGACCGACGTTGCAGCCGCAATCGAAGATGAGCGGGTCGGGGCGTGCACTTTCGAAGCGATAGTCGGCTCCGACGAAGACTTCCTCGAACAGGTAGACGAACGTCCAGTAGTCGAACACCTCGACCTCGAGGCCGAGGAAGCGCTCGCGCTTGCGCTCCAGCGAGGGGAACTCGCGGAGCAGGCGCTGGCGGATCTTCAGGCGGACGTATTCGCGTGCGAGCTCGGCGGCGCGCGGGTTCGAGCGATCCCTGCGGATCGACCGCGCGCGGCGCAGCAGCCTCCAGAAGAACGCCGGGAGCGCGGGAGCCGCACGGGTTTCCGCGATGCGCGGAGCGGCCGCCGGGTCGGGCGCGGCGCCGGCGGCCGAGGCTTCGGCGCGGGCCGGGTCGCGATCGATCTCTGGTGCGTTCAAAGCCGGTGACTCCGTCCTCGGGCGGTCGAATCGCTAGCCGTAGCCAATGGTCCCGCCGCGTTCAAGCCGGAGCCGGATCGGTCTCGGCCGCCGGGCGTCCTCGCCGCCCGATGCGGAAGAATTCCTGCAACAAGCGGCGATCGCTCACCTGCAGCAGCCCGAGCGACCAGAGACAGACCGCGTACCCCACCCAGAGCACCGCCCCGGAACCGGCCGCGAGCGCAAAGGCACCCACCCGATCCGCGGGAACGTACGGCGCGGCGAGCGCCGCGAATGCCCACCCCGCCAGCGCCGGCGGAGCCAGGGCGCCGAGGCAACGAGTCAGCACCCCCCACTGCGGAGGCTCCTGCTCGCGCTGCTGGAAGACGTGGAGGAAGTAGATCGTCCCGGTGACGTTGATCGCGAGCAGGGCGTAGCCCGCGCCGGCGATCCCGGTGATCCACAACCAGGCCGCGTCGAGCACCACGCAGACCACCGCCCAACCGATCAGCAAGCGGGACATCGAGCCGAGGCGAGCGCGTCCGGCGAGAATGCCCGTCGGCGGACCGCAGATGCTCGGGAACAGCACCGCGACCGCGAGCGGCTGACAGTAATGCCCGGCGAGCGTGAACCCCTCGCCGAGCCAGCCGCGGACGACGAACGGGCCGCAGACGATCACCGAGGCGACGAGCCCGAAGACCACGATGCTGACGAGCCGCAGGCTCCGCGCGTAGAGCCGGCTGATGCCGCCCCGGTCGCCCGCGGCGTCGAGCGCGGCCGTCGATTGCAGCACCGACTGGAACGGGATCTGCTGCACCTCCCAGATGATCGTCACGAGGCGCGACGCCACGGCGTATTGCGCGAACGCCGCGAGGTCCGTGGTGAAGCCGAGGAAGGCGCGCTCGAACGAGAAGGCCGCGGCGCCGAGCAGGTTCAGCAGCATCTGCGGCCCGCCGAGCGTGCGGAGCTGCGAGAAGTCCTCGCGGCGCGGCCAGTGGAGGCGGAGCTCCGGGAAGAGCCGGCGTGCGAACCACAGACGCCCGAGCGTGTGGAACGCGGCGACCGCGAGGTTCAGCCAGGCGAGCGCGACGACGCGCCCGCCGCACTCGAGGATCACCACCGTCAACACCATCTGCGCGAGCACCTGCGGCGTACGCAGCGCGTGCAGCAGATCGAGCCGCTGCAGACCCGCGAGCAGTGACAGCAGCGGAAAGCCCGCGAGCACGACGCCCTGGGTGATCGTGAGGATGAGGAACACGGGCACCGCCTGCGCGCTCGGCTCGCCGGCGACGGCGCTCGCGATCCAGCGATGCTCGACGAGGATCCCGACGGTGATCGCGGCGATCACCGCGAGCGGTACCGACAGCGACCCGGCGATGATGCGGCCGACGCGCGAGGCATCGCGGTCGCGCACCGCGTGCGCCAGCGGATGCACCGTGCCGAGCGTGAAGCCGAGCTCGCAGAGCACGAAGAAGCCGGTCACCGTCTGCGTCCAGGCCCACAGGCCGTACTCCGCGTGGCTGAGGCGCGACAGTACGTAGGGGATCATCAGCACGCGCGAGCCGATGTTCGTCGCGTGCCCGAGCAGCTGGTTGCGCAGCGCACGCACCAGGGCGCCCCGTACCTGGCCGATGTCGTGCCGCCCGGCGTCGGTCACGAAGCGACTCCCGCCAGCGCGCCGCGGATCGCGTGCTTCAGCACGCGGAGCTTCGCGCGACGGCCGTAGAGGCCGAGGAATCGCCGCAGCGTCTCGCGATCGGCCGCGGTCTCGACCGTGAGCCGCGAGGGATGCACGATCGGGCCCGCGTCGACGCCCGGCAGGTCGAACGCCCCGTCGTTCGCGCGCGTCGTGTGCGTGGCATCGCCGCCGAATCCGACGTTCGTGACCAGGTTCGCATTCGGCGCCAGCGCCACGCCGTCGTGGTTCCACATCGCGAACGTCCAGGCGTGATCCCAGGTGTCGACGCGGCGTTCGTGCATCATCTGGAACGTGCCGAGCCAATACGCGCGGTCGCGTAGCCCCGTGATGCGCGCGCCGAGCCGGCCGCTCCCCCGGTACGCCGGGTAGTCCGCCATGTCGAGGTCGTAGTGCCGAAACGCCCGGCGCCACGTCGCCCAACCCCAGATCGTCGGATAGCTCGATGCGTAGTACGAGCCGTCGCCCCAGCGCCGGCCTTGCTGGAAGTTCGCGCCGGCGACGTGCATCACCCTCGGGTCGTCTCCGTAGCGGTCGAGCAGCGCTTCGCAGAAGCCGAAGAAGCTCGGGTGCGGCACGCAGTCGTCCTCGAGCACGATGCCGCGTTCGACGTGCTCGAAGAACCAGCGAAGCCCGCTCGCCACGCGGTTCCGGCAGCCGAGGTTCTCGTCCGCGAACAGCCGCTCGACGCGGCAGGGCCAATCGACTTCGTCGAGGATCGCGCGCGTGGTGCGACAGCGCTCGTCGTCGCCGGGTCGGCTCCGGCGCGGGCCGTCGGCGACGGCGTACAGCTCCCGCGGCTGCTGGCGGCGCACCTCGTCGAAGACCCGCCGGGTCAGCTCCGGCCGGTTGTAGATCAGCAAGAGGACCGGCGTGTCGATCATGGCGAGGTCAGTCCGGCTGCCAGATCGCGTTGCCCGGCGGCGACCACGAACAGTTGCGCAGCTCGATCAGGTTTCCGGGATACGCGCGGCGCACGTGGCGAAGCGCCGCCGCGACGCCGCCCCAGCCCGTGTTGTCGAAGTACACCGTGCCGCGCGCGGCGACGATGCTCGCGAACAGCACGTCGAATTCCTTCCGCACGTCCTGCTCGTCGTGGCTGCCGTCGAGGAACGCGAAGTCGACCTTCGGATGCTCGCGCACGAAGCCCTCGAGGAACCCGACGCTGTCGCCGACGTGGAAGCGCACGCGGCTCTCGAGGCCGGCCTTGGCGACGTTCCGCTTCGCGATCTCGACGACGGCGGCGTCGATGTCCACGGTGTCGATCACGCCGCGCGCTCCGGAGTCGGCGAGTGCCTGTGCGAGCGCGATCGTCGAGAAGCCGTGGTTCGTACCGGTCTCGACGATGGCGAGCTCGCTGCCCTCCCCTTCGGCCACGCTGCAGAGCAGCACGTAGTAGAGCAGGTTCCACGCCGGATAACCGATACTGAGACCGGTCGCCGCGACGGCGGCCGGGAGATCCGCGGCGCCGGCATCGGCTTCGGCCAAGATCGGGTTCGGCAGCAGCGAGCGCTGGTAGCGAAAGACCCGCCGGGACGCCGACCCCGGCGTCTCGATCCGCGGCTTGCGGAGCTGGCGCGCGACGGCCCAGTGCCTCGGATACTCCGCCAGCGACGCCGCGGCCGTCAGCAGACGCGAGAGACGCGATTTCATGACGGCGAGAACTCCGTCACCGCTTCGATCACGCGGCTCTGCTCGGCGGCGCCGAGGCTCGCGTACATCGGCAAGCGGAGCAGTCGCGCGGACGCGTCCTCCGTCACCGGGCAATCTCCCACCCGCCCGCCGAGACGAATCCCCATGTCCGACAGGTGGAGCGGCAAATAGTGGAAGACCGCGAGCACGTCGCGTGCGCGCAGATGCGCGGCGAGCGCGTCGCGCGCCTCGCCGGTCGGCAGCAGCACGTGGAAGAGGTGGAACGTCGAATCGACGTGCGCGGGAATCTGCGGCAGCGCGACGCCGTTCCGCTCTGCCCAGCCGCGGAGTCCGGTCCGGTAGGTCTCGTACGACTTCCTCCGCGCCTCCTCGATCTCCGCGCGTCGCTCGAGCTGCCCGAGCAGGAACGCGGCCAGCATGTCGGACGGCACGTAGCTCGAGCCGAGGTCGACCCAGGTGTACTTGTCGACGAGGCCGCGGAAGAACCGGCTCCGGTTCGTACCCTTCTCGCGAAGGATCTCCGCGCGCTCGACGAGGCGCGGATCGTTGATCACCAGCGCGCCGCCTTCCCCGCAGGTGAAGTTCTTGGTCTCGTGGAAGCTCTGCGTACCGAGCGCCCCGAGCGTGCCGAGATAGCGTCCGCGATAACGTCCGAAGAGACCGTGCGCGTTGTCTTCGACGACCGCGATGCGGTGCGCGGACGCGACGGCCGAGATCGCGTCCATCTCGCAGCCGACGCCCGCGTAATGGATCGGCAGGATCGCCTTCGTGCGCGGGGTCAGCGCCGCGGCGATCAGGCGCTCGTCCAGGTTCAACGTGTCGGGCCGAACGTCGACGAAGACCGGCTTCGCGCCGCGCAGCACGAACGCGTTCGCGCACGACGTGAACGCGAAGGACGGCAGCAGCACTTCGTCCCCGGGGCCCACGTCGAGCAGGATCGCCGCCATCTCGAGGGCGTGCGTGCACGAAGTGGTGAGCAGCACGCGGGCGGCGCCGAGCTCGGCGCGCAAATGCTCCTCGCAACGCTTGGAGAACGGGCCGTCACCGGAGATCCAGCCACCCGCGATCGCTTCGGAGACGTAGCGCAGCTCGTTGCCGAGCAGCGATGCCTTGTTGAACGGGATGCGAGAAATAGCGTCCTCTCTACCCAGGTTTGTCCGGTGGGCGCAACGTGCGCCGACGGCGCTACGGGCTCGCGCCGATCGCATGGCGCCCGGGTGCGGCGGGCCGGATCTCCAGGAACGCCGGCCCCGAAACGTCGGGCTCGGGAGCCGGACCGAGCTCCGCCGCGGGCGCCGCCGCGAGCAGGCGGTTCCAATGATAGCGAAGCACGGCAGGCTCCACGGTGGACGCCGTCCAGAGCACGTGGTGGGCGTCGCGGCCGACCACCCCGGAGCCGCGAGCGATCCGGCTGGACTGCCGGTGCACCCGGAAGATCGCGACGCCACCGCGTGCGTCGAGACGCTCGACCTCGGGGGCGAAGCTCTCGAGCTTTCGTCGGGTGCCGTCGTGGAGCGAGACCACCCAGCCCACGTCGTACCGTTCGCAGAAGGCCAGGAACGATGCGCGGTCGTAGCCCGCGAAGTCGCGCTCGGCGAGCTTGCCGCGCCAGAACGAAATCGGCTCCGACCAGGTCGTGGCGGCCATGATCGGCGCACCGATCAGCTCGGCATCGAGGGCTCCTTCGAAACCGACGAACGCATAGCTCACGCGCCGGAGGGATCGGCGTCCCGGAACGGGCTCGGAGATCCAGTCGCCCTCGAGGAGCACGCGCCCGTCGATCGGGGCGCCGCTCGGTGACGCGACCTTGCGCAGCGCCTCCAGCGCCCAGCGATCCGTCGGGCCGAGGCCGGTCGCGAGGTAATCGCCGAACCGGGTCGCGAAATGCATGCG
>JACXTT010008939.1_pt1 | contig 13778 bp, 11 predicted proteins | sample 9270951 | NCBI WGS metagenome assembly JACXTT01 (sample SAMN15532306, study PRJNA645909) | rock metagenome | isolation source: weathered quartz diorite | place: Puerto Rico | collected 2017-06-21 | reverse complement strand
GGTGAGACCGGCAGTCGTTCGGAGGGTTAACGAGCTGCCGAGGCCGTCCACACTTTCTTGCCGCCCGCTTCGATCGACGCGAGCCGGTCGGCGATCCAGGGACGCAGCGCCGTGGGCAGTGGGGCGTAGCCCAGCGACGAGGCCTTGTCCTGGCCTACCGTCTCCGCCCACCACACGAACTTGATGAGCGCCTCGGTTTTCACCGGGTCGTCGTTCGTCTTGCGGAGCAGGAGGTAGGTCATGCTGGCGATCGGGTATGCATCCGCCGCTTCGGCGTCCGTGATCGACACGCGGAAGTCGGTGTTCGGTCCCATGGACGCCAGCGACGCTGCCAGCGCCGACGTCGTCGCCGTGAGCGTCGGTGAGACGAAGTTGCCGGCCTTGTTCTGCAGCTGGGCGAACGGCAGCTTGTTCGAGTTGGCGTAGGCCAGCTCGACGTAGCCGACGGCGCCGGGTGTCTGGTTTACGGTGGCGGCGACGCCTTCATTGCCCTTGCCGCCGAGCCCGACCGGCCAGTTCACCGATGTCCCCTTGCCGACCTTGTCCTTCCAGTCGGGGCTGACCTTGGAGAGGTAGTCAGTGAAGATGTACGACGTGCCCGAGCCGTCGGAGCGGTGCACGACCAGGATGTCCTGGTCGGGAAGCCGCACGCCCGGGTTTGCCGCGGCGATGCGAGCATCGCTCCACTTCGTCACCTTCCCGAGGAAGATGTCGGCGACGAGCGCCGGGGTGAACCGCAGCTGCTTGGTGATCCCCGGGATGTTGTAGGTGATGACCACCGCGCCGAGCACGGTGGGGATGTGCAGCACGTTCCCCTGGATCGCCGCGATCGCGGAATCGGTCATCGGGGCGTCCGACGCGCCGAAATCGACGGTCTTGTCCGAGAACTGCCGGATGCCGCCACCCGAGCCGATCGACTGGTAGTTCAGCTGGACGCCCGGATTCGCCTGGTTGTAGGTCAGAATCCAGTTTTGATAGATGATGTTCGGGAACGTCGCGCCGGCGCCGGTGAGCTTCACCTGCGCGGCCGCGGTGGTGACGCTCAGTGCGAGCGCCCCCGCCACGCCGAGAAGAGTCTTCCGCATCATGAGATCCTCGTGTCCAATCAGAAGGTGAACTGAATCTGGAAGAAGCCCGTCGCGCGGGCGGCATCCGCCGCCGGCGAGGGCGGGGCGTTCTTGTACGACAGCCAGTCCACGTCCCCGAGGAGCCGCAGGTTCGGGCTCAGCTGGTAGGACAACCCCACGATGTACCGGGTGCTCGTGAAACCGGGCGTCGTGGACGGCGCATTCTTGTCGGGCTTGGTGTAGTCGACCCGGGCGATCGCCGCGGCCTTGGAGTTCGGGAAGTGGAACACGCCGAAGCCGCTGATCACCTGTCCGTCGCGCAGGATCTGGGTGGTCGCGGCGCCGGAATCCTTCGTGACGGCGAACTCACCGGCGAGCGTGACGGCCTTCGACCGGTACGAGAGCATGCCGAGGAAGCGCTGACGCTTGCCGCCCGCGGTGGGCTTGCCGTAGTGGCCATAGCCCGTGAGCCGCAGCCCGCCGACGCGGCTCGAGTCGTTCGTATCCATCAGGCGGAAGGAGACGCGCCCCTCGATGTCCTTGCGCTGGTCGCCAGGGCCACCGCTGTAGCCTTCACCGTTCACGAACGTCAGCTGCATGTTGACCTTGTCCGGGCCCCACTTGCCGTCGACGCCGAAGCCGATGTCGGACGACGTGAGGTAGCCGGTGGTGCCGGCGGGCGCGCCGGGAATCGCGCGCTCCATCGCCATCTGGCCCTGCATGCGGTAATCCCACAGCGCCTCTTCCCAGTCGAGCCAGGGCGTGTGGATCATGCCGAGCTTGAAGGTCAGCGCGCTGTTGACGGGGGTGTAGGTCGCGTACGCGTACTTCAGCCGGTAGCGGAGCGAGTTGTCACCGGCCGGCCGGTTGACGTCCAACGTGACCCGCGCTCCCACGCCACCGGCGAACCGGCCGATGAGGTTCACATAGGCGCGCGTGATGTCGAAGGCGTTGACGTGGTTGGCGGTGTCCTTCAGCAAATACCCGTACTGGGCGTAGCTGACCCCGGACACGGTGACCTGGGTCTGGTTTTGCGCCGCAGCGATGCGGGGCACGAGCAACGCGCCGACGAGCGCGAGGCTCGAGAGACCCATCGACAGTGAGCGATGCACGGTAGTGACTCCTCAGAGAAAGTGAACTGCGGGCGTAACCGTCGCCCGGACGGCCCGCTCTAGGGCAAGAACAAAGTCGGGGAAGGGCATCACGGGGGCCTGTCGGGCAAGTCACAATTCCGTAACATCCTTTACCAACGCAGATAGCGGAGCTGTGCAAGCCTCCGCTACCTGGCACCCGAACGCCGACCGTGCGGCGGCGAGCGGATGAGAGAGCGGGACCTGCGCACGGTACAACTCGCGAAGAACCTCGCGCTCGGGCATCACGCGGCGCTGTCGAGCGGGTCACGGTTGCGTAACGGCAAGGCGCGCCGAGTTGCGCGGCTGATAGCCGCGGCTCGGGCTCGTTGTCCTCAGCGCCACCCATCGGCTCGTCACCTTCGGTGACAGCAGCAGCCGCGAGCTCACTCGCGAGCGTGATGGCAGGACGCGCCGGGGCGACCCGGCGCGTGAACACGGCGCGAGCGGTGCAGCGGGGAACGACGACCTACAACAACGCGGCGGCGGCGAGGGCGCCGCCGAGGCCGAGAACGACTCCGGCCAGCACATCGGTGGTGTGATGCACCTTCAACGCCACGCGCGAGTAGCTCACCAGCGCCGCGAGCGGCAGCGCGAGCGACGCCGTCCAGGGATAGGCGATCGCTGCTGTCGTGGCGACCGCCGTCGCTGCGGCGGCGTGGCCCGAGGGAAACGAAAACTGGTCGGGCAGCGGCACCAGGGCGAGCGGCCGGCCGAAGGCGTCGCTGGGACGCGGCCGCGCCACCACGCGCTTGAGCAGCTGCACCGGGACGTGGGACAGCACATTGGCGAGCAGCATCGCGGCGCCGAGCCGCGTATGGCCCGCCGCCAGGGCGCCGAGGCCGACGCCGATCGTCGTGGAGGCATCGCCCAGGTGCGTGAGGCGTCGCATCACAGCACGCTCTCCTGCGCGACGAGCTCCGGTGCGAACGCCTCCAGCAGCGGACGGCCCTCGTAGCAGTCGGGGATCGGTGCCCCGAACCACCAGAGCACCGTCGCCGACAGATCGAGAATCGAGACCGGCCCTTCGAGCCGGTGCTCGCGCGCCACGCCAGGTCCGGCGAGGACGAGCGGGATGTGCTCGTTGACGGGGTGCGGATGATGGTGCTCGGTCGCGATCACTCCGCCACCGCCGTGATCCGCCACGACGATGAGCAGCGCGTCGTCCACGTGCTGCGACAGCACGCCGACGCCCGCATCCAGTTCGGCAGCGGCCGCGAGATATGGATCCGACATCCACCCGTACTCGTGCCCGGCGTTGTCGCAGTCGGGGAGGTACACGAACACGAGAGCCGAGCCGTCTTCGCTCGCGATCCAGTCTGCGCCGGCGGCGGTGTCGCGCGCGCGGCTTCCGGCGGGAAGCAGTCGGCGCACGCCGGCGGCCGAGGCGAGGGCCCACGCCACCGGCAGCGACGTGAGCGGCAGCTCGGCGGTGACGACGTCCGCGGGGACGCCGTGGCGCGCCAGCTCGCGCGCCACCGGACGCAGGCGTCCGATGCGCGGCAGGAAGTCGAGTCCCGGCTGGATCAGGCGGTGCGTGTCGGGGGCGACGCCGGTGGCGAGGGACGCGAGTGCCGCGACCGTCGCACTCGGCCGCACGGTGCGGGCGACGGCAGCCCCCGTGTAGGCCGCCGACAGGGCGTGCAGCGATGGCATGACCGTCGGCGTGATCGCATCGGGCCGCAGCCCGTCGGTGAGGGCGAGAATCAGGCGACGCATGCGATCACGCCGCGGGATGGGCCCCGGGCGTCCGCCCCAGCCGGTGGGCGAGCCACGCGACGAACGGGACGCCGAGGACGACGTAGGCAACGAGTGACAACCAGATCAGCATCGGGTCAACGCTCCTTCCGTGTGGAGTGCAGGAACCGAGGGCGACGGCCGCGGATCGGCAGCGACCCCCACTAACGCGCCGTACTGGCGCAACAGCTCTGCGTCTTCGCTCTTCACGTCGCGCCGCTCGGCGGTTTGCCGGGCGCCCATCCCCAGCGCGTGGCGCCGCGTCGCGTCTCCCACCAGTGCGATGATCGCCTGGCTGAATCCGCGCGCATCGTCGGAACGCACGAGCATGCCGTTCACGTCGGCGAGCACGCTCTCGCGCAGGCCGCCCGCGTCCGCGGCGATCACGGGGATTCCCGACGCCATCGCCTCGAGCGCCACCAGGCCGCAGGTCTCGGTGCGCGAGGGGAGCACGCACAGGTCGGCCGACGCATAGAGCGCGGCGAGGCTGTCACGGTCGACGAAGCCGAGCTGCCGGGTGAATGGGATGTGCGCGGCGATGTATTTCGTCTCCGGACCGTCGCCGGCGATCACGAACGTCGCCCGGGGCCCGAGAAAGCGATGGGCCCGCGTCCACGCCTCCACCAGCACCCGTAGGTTCTTCTCCGCCGCGAGCCGTCCCACGTGCAGCACGATCACCGTGTCGTCCCCGCCGCCGAGCCAGCGCCGCCAGGCGGGATCCCGCTTGGCCGGCGTGAAGTGCGCGGCGTCGACGCCGCGTCCCCAGACGACGGTGTTGCGCAAGCCGCGACGCACCAGCTCGTCGCGCACCGCCTCTCCCGGGGTGTGGATCAGACGCGCCGGGCGGTGGAACCGCACCAGCCAGCGCCACACCAACGGCGTCAGCACTCCAAGCCTGTAGTGCCGGGCGTACTGCGGAAAGTCGGTGTGGTACGAGGTGACGAACGGCAGCCCGCGGCGCAGCGAGTAGCGGCGCGCGGCAACGCCGATCGGACCCTCGGTGGCGGCGTGCACGAGATCAGGGGCGAACTGGTCGAGGAAGCGCGCGACGTGACGATCAATGGGGAAGCTCAAGCGAATGCTGGGGTAGGGCGGGAACGGCAGCGAAAACACACGCAACTCATCGTCGCGTCCGCCGCCACCTCCGCCGTCGTCCGACCCGCGCGGATAGCGCGGAGCGACCACGGCGACCCCATGCCCTGCAGCGCGCAACACCCGCGCGATGCGATGCACGACGGTCGTCACCCCGTTCACCTGGGGGATGTACGTATCGGACATGAGGGCAATCCGCATGTCGAGATGATCGACTTGCGGTGTCAAGTTGTTGTGACGACTGCGTTACGGCTCGGTAACGACGGTGTTCGAGGGAAAGACGAGGCGGATCGTGGTGCCGCGGCTGAGCACGCTCTCGGCGGCGACCTTGCCGCCATGGGCCTCCACGAGGTGCTTCACGATGGCGAGGCCCAGACCGGTGCCTCCCTGCTCCCGGGAGCGACCGGGGTCGACGCGGTAGAACCGCTCGAAGATGCGAGGGAGGTGCTCGGCCGGGATCCCGGTGCCGTTGTCCGCGACTGCGAGGGCGACCGCACCGTTGTTGCCCGGCGCCGCCTCCACCGTGACCGCCACGCGCCCGCCGCGCGGCATGTGGCGCAGCGCATTGTCGTAGAGGTTGGTCAGCATCTGGCGCAGCGCGTCGGGATCCGCCACGAGCCGCTCGACACCGCCGGTCACGGACACCTTGAACTCGACATTCGAATCGCGCGCCCGCTCCGCGAACGGCGCCCAGGCGTCGCGCGCCGCGGTGACGACGTCGAGCGAGACGGGGCGGGGCCGCCAGCCCCCCGACTCGATGCGCGACAGGTCGAGCAGATCCTCGACCAGTCGCTGCATACGATGGGCATGGGCGAGAATCGTCGCGGCAAATTTCTCGGTCTGCGACTCGGGCGGCGCCTCATGGACGAGCGTCTCGGCGTAGCCGGTGATCGCGGTGAGCGGGGTCTTGAGCTCGTGCGACACGTTGGCGACGAAATCGCGGCGCACCGTCTCGAGGTGGCGCAGCTCGGAAATGTCGCGCAGCACGAGCAGCGTCCCGCCGCCGGGGAGCGGCCGGCCGGTGACCACCACGGACCGATCGGCGAGGCGCAGCTCGCGCTGGCCGATGTCGCGCCCCAGGAGCACGTCATCCACGAGGGTCCGGGCTTCTTTTTCGTGGAACAGCTCGGCGAGAGGCGGCGGCGGATTGGTCGGGTCGAGACGCAACAGCCGGCGCGCCGCGCCGTTGCAAGTGAGGATCGCGCCGCGCACGTCGGTCGCGATGACGCCGTCCGCCATGGCCTCGACGAGCGCGGCGCTTTCCTCGCGCTGCGCGCGCAGATCGCTGAAACGGGCCAGCAGCTGGCCGTGCATCGCGTGCAGGGCGCGCGTGTGCTGCGCGATCTCGGGAATCCGCGAATCCGGGAACGAGGGACTCCGCTCTTCGGCGATCGCCTGCGCGGCGACGGTGAGATCGACGAGCGGGCGCGCGTAGTGGCGGCTCCCAACCCAGGCGAGCAGCGCCGCGAGGCCGATCGCCACCACGCCGGCGGCGAGCACCGCCCACTCGACCGATTCGATCTGGGTGTCGATGGTGGCGAGCGTCGCCGACACGCGCACGATCGCGAGTCCCGGCGGGCCGCCGCGGATCGCCACGTACATGCGGTTCAGATCGGTGGAGACGCTGTAGCGCGTCGAGCGTCCAACGCCCGCGGCGAGCGCCTGCACCACCTCGGGGCGGGTGGCGTGATTCTCGAGCCCGGGGAGCGCGTCGGCGGGGAACTCCGTGTCGCCGCGGACGCGGCCACTCGGATCGATCAACGTCACCCGGTGCCCGACGAGCTGGCCGAGCGAGATGGCGATCGCTGGCCAGGCGGTCGAGTCGGGTGGAACGAGGCGTGCCACGAGTCGGGCCTCGCGCTCGAGCGCGGCGCCGGTCTCGCTCTCCAGCTCTTTGCGCAGGATGCGGTCGGCAGCGAGGATGAGGCCGAGGACCGTCGCCGTGACCAGCAGGCTCGACGCGAGGAAAAACCGGGTAGCGAGCCGCACTCAGCGCCCGCGTTCGCGCGCCGGCGGGACCCGGAAGCGGTAGCCGACGCCGCGCACCGTCTCGACGCAGTCGCCGGCGGGGCCGAGCTTGGTGCGCAGCCGTTGCACGTGCATGTCGACGGTGCGCGTCTGAATGTCGGGTTGCGCCTGCCACACCGTTTGCAGCAGGTCGGTACGCGACTGCACACGACCGACCCGCTCCATCAGGAGTCGCAGCAGCTTGAACTCCGTGGCGGTGAGCTCGATCTCCTCATCTTCAACCGTCACGCGGTGCGCTCCGGGATCGAGACGCACGCCGCCCGCCGCCAGCACGCCCCCCGCGGCTACCGGCGCCGCCGCGAGTCGCCGCAGCACGGCGCCGACGCGCAGCACGAGCTCCTGTGGCGAGAACGGCTTGGCGAGGTAGTCGTCGGCGCCGAGCGACAAGCCGGCGATGCGGTCTTGCTCCTCCTTCCGCGCCGTCAGCAGAATCACGCCCACCTGGCGCGTCTCTTCGGCCTTGCGCAGGTCGCCGAGGACATCGAGGCCGGAACGGCCGGGCAACATCAGGTCGAGCACGACGAGGTCGGGGCGTTCTGCGCGGGCGCGTGCAAGCGCCTCGGGGCCGTCCGCCGCGGTGGTGACGCGATAGCCGGCCTTGGCGAGGTGATAGGCGACGAGCCCGGCGATATCGGGCTCGTCGTCGACGACGAGGATGCGCTGCGCCGGGTCAGCGGACATGGACGGCGGTGCGAGAAGCGTCGGCCGGTGACACGGGCAGATAAGGTAGCGCGGAGCCCTTCCGCTTGGCAATTTTCAGAGGATCATGCATCTCCTGCTCGCCCTCGCACTCGCCGTTCAGAACCCGCCGCGCTCCTCCGCTCCCGACACCGCGCACGTCGTCCTGGTCGCCACGACCGATGTGCATGGCCGCGCGCTGGGGTGGGACTACGTGCGAGACCGCGAGGCGCCCGGCGGTCTGTCGCGCGCCGCGTCGATCCTGGCGTCGCTGCGCGGGCAATATCCGGGCCAGGTGATCGTCGTCGACGCGGGGGACCTGCTCGAAGGCAACCTCTTCGCCGACTACTTCGGCCGCGTCGAGCGGCGCCATCCCGACCCGCTGGTGGACGCGATGGGGGCGCTGCAGTACGACGTCGCCACCCCCGGGAATCACGACTTCGATTTCGGCACCGAGGCGCTCTCCGACGCCGCCACCGACGCGTCCTACCGCTACGTCAGCGCCAACATTGTCACCGGTCCGCGCGACTCGCTGGTGTTCCCCCAGACCGTCGTCGTGCAGCGGGGCGCGATCCGGATCGGCCTGACGGGATTTACGACGCCGGGGGTGCTGGTCTGGGACCGCCAACAGCTCGGCGGTCGCATGCGGGTGCGGCGCATCGCCGACGCGGCGCCGGGTGCCCTGGCGGCACTCGACCGGGCCGGGGTCGACGTGAAGGTCGTCCTGCTCCACAGCGGGCTGGGCGGCGGATCATCGTACGATACGACAGGCGTTGGTCCCGAAAACGACGCCGCGGTGTTCGCCAGGCTGCCCTCGAAACCCGACCTCGTGGTGGTGGGCCACAGTCACCGCGAAATACGCGACTCGGTGCTCAATGGCGTGCACTTCGTGCAGCCGAAGAACTGGGCGCTGAGCCTCTCGGTCGTGCACCTCTGGCTGGTGCGCGACTCGAGCGCTCGGCGCTGGCGCCTCGGCGACGTGCGCGGCGATCTGATCCCGCTGGTGACGGTACCCGAGCAGCCGGGCTTCGTGCAGCGTTTCGCCGATGCCCAGCAGCGCGTGCGCGCCTGGGGTGACGAGGCGCTCGGCACGGCCGGCCCGGGCTACGATGCGCGGTACGGGCGGGTGCAGAGCACGCCGCTCATCGATTTCATCAACGACGTGCAGCGCCGCCATGCGGGCGCGCAGCTCTCGGCCAGCGCCGACTTCGACATCGGCGCCGGGTTGCCGGACGGCGCCGTGCATCGTCGCGACGTGGCGGGGGTCTATCCGTACACGAACACCCTTGTCGCCCTGCGCATCTCGGGTGCACAGCTCAAAGACTTCCTCGAGCACGCGACCGCGTATTACCGCACGATTCCCGCGAACGGATCGATCATCGACCCCTCGGTCCCCGGCTACAACTTCGACGCCGTGCGGGGAGCGACGTACGTGATTGATCTGACCCGGCCGCTGGGGCGCCGCATCGTGCAGCTCGCGGTGGGCGGGCACCCGGTGGCGCCTGGAGACAGCTTCACCTTCGCCACCAACAGCTATCGCGCGGCGGGCGGGGGCGGCTACGACATGCTGCGCGGGGCGCGCGTCGTGTACGATCGCGGCGAGAACATCGCCGACTTGATCGCGGCGGACATCGAGGCGGCGGGAACGGTGCAGGGGATCGCGATGGCGCCGACGTGGTCGATCGTGCCCCCGGGAGATTCGCTCGCGCGCGCCGCCTTCGCGCCGCCTCCGCCGCCGCTCCCCCAGTCCGACAGCACGCTGCTGCGCGTGCTGGCGATCACGGATTTTCACGGCGCGCTGCAATCGCACGTGTGGCCGTGGTCGGTGGGCCGTCCCGTCGGCGGGGCCGCGGCGTTGAAGCCGTGGCTCGACAGCCTGGCGCGGGAGTGCGGCTGCACGAGCGTGCGCGTGGACGGCGGCGACGAGATGCAGGGAACGCCGCTCTCGAACTTTGCGTTCGGGAAACCCGTCATCGCGGCCTTCAATGCGTTTTCGCTCGACGCTAGCGCGATCGGCAATCACGAATTCGACTGGACGGTGGACACGCTGCGCGTCCGCGAGCACGAGGCGCGCTACCCATTCGTGGCCGCGAACGTGACGGACACGCTGGGGCGCGTCCCGGACTTCGTGCGGCCGTGGGTGTCGGTGAATCGCGCGGGCGCGCGGGTCGCGATCATCGGCCTCACGACGCGCTCGACGCCGGAGACGACGCGGCCGCAGAACGTGGCAGGCCTGGCGTTCGGTGACCTCGCCGGCGCCGTGCGCCGTTTCCTCCCGGCCGCGAGGGATGCCGCCGACTTCGTCATCGTCGTCGCCCACGCCGGTGAAGCGTGCGACTCGGCGGGGTGCACGGGAGAGATCTTCGCGCTTGCCAACGCGCTCGATTCCGCCGCCGTCGACCTCATCGTGGCGGGCCACACGCATCAGCGCGTCGACACCGTCATCCACGGCATCCCGATCATCGAGGCGGCGAGTTCGGGCCGTGCGATCGCGGTGGTCGACTTCGTCCGGCTGGCGGGCGATCGCGGTCGCGCGGTGCGCGCCCGGCTCGAGACGCCGTGGACCGACGCCGTCACTCCCGACAAAGACCTCGCCGCCGCGATCGCGCACCAGCAGCTCGCCCTCGACAGCATCACCGGCCGGGTGGTGACGACGCTGCGCACGCCGCTGCGCCGCCTCGGTAACGAATACGCGCTGGGTCGTCTCGTCGCCGACGCCTACCGCAACATCGGCAAGGCCGACTTCGGACTGATCAACGACGGCGGCATTCGCGCCGATCTCGCGCCCGGCCCGACGAGCTACGGCGCGCTGTTCGAGGTGCTGCCGTTCCAGAACCGGCTCGTCCGGCTCACGCTTCCGGTAGCGACGCTGCGCAGCGCGCTGGAGCACGCGCTTGCCGACGGCGCGCCGGATGTCCACGTGTCGGGACTCGAGGTGTGGTACGACCCGACGCGCCCGCGCGGCAACCGTATCGCCCGCATGCGCCTGGCGAACGGCAAGGCACTCGATGGACGGCGCCTCTACACAATCGCGGTGCCGGATTTCGTCGCCGACGGAGGGGACGGATTCACGATGTTGAAGCCGCTGCAACGTGCCGACGCCGGCATGGTCGACCTCGATGCCCTGATCACCTATTTGCGCGTGATCCCCCAGCCGGTGGCTGCGCCGGCCGACAACCGTTTCCACGTGGGGAACCGCTGATGGCGGACGTGCTGCGGGTCTTCGTCAACGAGCGGCCGGTGGACGTGGCGCGCGGCGCCGCGGTACGCGATGCCGTCGCGGCGGTCGACGGGGCGCTGGCGGAGCTTCTCGCGGGCGACGCCGCCTATGTCACCGACGGGGTGGGGCGCCCACTCGATGCGGGGGATCCGGTGCGGGAGGCGGGGGCCGTGTTCCGCGTGGTCGTGACGGCGCGACGCGGTCCGGGGAGCGGCCGCCTGTCGAAGGCGGCGCTGCGCGCCTGGCCCAAGGCGGAGCTGCATGTGCACCTCGACGGCTGCCTGCGCCCGCAGACGATGATCGAGCTGGCGCGCGAGCAGAACGTGTGGCTTCCCGCGGAGACACCCGACGAGCTGGCGCGGGTGCTGTACGTCGCGGGCGCGCAGAGTCTCGAGGAGTATCTCGAGAAGTACGCGATCACGCTGTCGGTGATGCAGACGCCGCAGGCGCTCGAGCGTATCGCCTACGAGTTTCTTCTCGACGCCGCGGCGGAGAACCTGCGCTACGTCGAAGTGCGCTATTCACCCCTGCTGCACCGCCCGGCGTTGACGCTGACGCAGGCGATCGAGGCGCCCCTCGCCGGGCTGCGCCGCGCCAGCGCCGAGACCGGCGCGCGCTTCGGGTTGATCGTGTGCGGCATCCGGACGCTGCCGCCCGAGAGCTCGCTCGAGCTGGCGCGCGCCGCGGTGGACTATCGCAGTGCCGGCGTCGTTGCGTTCGATCTCGCCGGCCCCGAGCGCGGCCACCCGGCGCACGAGCACCGCACCGCGTTCGAATTCGCGGCCGGTCATGGAATGGCGTGCACCTGCCACGCCGGCGAGGGGGATGGGCCCGGTTCGATCGCCGATGCGCTGCACACGTGCGGCGCGCAGCGCATCGGGCACGGGACGCGGCTCGGCGAAGACCCGGCGCTGCTCGAAGAAGTCGTCGCGCGCAAGATCCCGCTCGAGATGTGTCTCACGAGCAACGTGCATACGCACACCGTCGGGGCGATCGGCGAGCATCCGTTCCGCCGCTACCTCGCGCAGGGCGTTATCGTCACGCTGAACACGGACGGCCGCCTCGTCGACGGCATCACGCTGACCGACGAGTATTTCACCGCCCATGCCGCGCTGGGACTGACGAAGGAGGAATTAATCCGCGTGATCCTCAACACCTGCGAGAGCGCGTTCCTGCCGGACTTCGAGCGCGTCGCCCTCGTCGCCCGGGTGCAGAGCGAGCTGGAGAAGCTGGCGTGAGCGCAGGCCCCGACGCACGCAACGCCGCGATCGAGGCGGCGACGGCGGCGATACGCGGGCGGCTCGGCAGCGCCGCGCCGCGGGTCGCGATCGTCCTCGGCTCCGGGCTCGGGCACCTCGCCGATGCCGTGTCGAAGCCCACGCGCATCCCCTACGCCGACATCCCGGGGTTTCCGGCGCCGGGCGTCGCGGGCCACAAGGGCGAGCTCGTCGCCGGCACGCTCGAGGGTGTGCCGGTGCTGATGCAAAGCGGGAGGTTCCACCTGTACGAGGGGCACCCGATCGAGACCAGCGCGCTCCCCGTGCGCGTGTTCGCGAAGCTCGGTATCCGCACGCTCGTGGTGACCAACGCGGCCGGCGGCATCCGCTCGACGTTCCGGCCCGGCACCCTGATGCTGATCGCCGATCATGTGAACCTGATGTTCAGGAATCCGCTGATCGGGCCCGCGCTCGAGGGCGAGGAGCGGTTCCCCGACATGAGCGATCCTTACGACCGCGAGCTGCGGCAGCTGGCACGGGATGTGGCGCGCGCGCGACGCATCGCTCTCGATGAAGGTGTCTACGTCGGCCTGCTCGGGCCGTCCTACGAGACCCCGGCGGAGATCCGGATGCTGCAGCGCTTCGGGGTTGATGCGGTGGGGATGTCGACCGTTCCGGAAGTGGTCGTGGCCCGGGCCCGTGGTATCAAGTGCCTGGGATTCTCCACGATTACCAATCTTGCCGCCGGGATTTCCCCGACCGTTCTGTCCCATCAGGAAGTGCTGGAGGTTGGACGACAGGTCGGCGACGCGCTGGGCGCGATCGTGCAGGGAGTCGTCGCCCGGCTGTAACAGTGTTGTCACGGAGAAGGTCGGAAGTTGCGGCCACGGCTATCTTTGTGGTCCCATGACTGACATCCCAGTCGTGTCCCCACCCAACCCGGCCACGCGACTCGCCGCGATCGACATCGGCACGAACTCCATCCGCTTCGTCGTCGCCGAAGTGGAAGCCGGTGGCTCCTATCGCGTGCTCGACGAAGAGCGGGAGATGACCCGCCTCGGCCACGATTTGTTCGAGCGCGGGCGTCTCGCGGCGGAGCCGATGGAGCGCTCGTACGCGGCGCTCGCGAAGATGAAAGCCATCGCCGACGGCTTTCAGGTCGACGAGCTGCGGGCCGTCGCCACGAGCGCGGTGCGCGAAGCGTCGAATGGCCGGGGGTTCATCCGCGAAGTGCGCAAGCGCTCGGGGCTCGTCGTCGAGGTGATCTCCCCCGAAGAAGAAGCGCAGCTCGCGCTGCTCTCCGCAGTGCGCGCGTTCGATCTGGCCGGTCGCTCGGTGGCGGTCGTGGACATCGGTGGCGGCAGCGTGGAAGTCGTCCTCGCCGCGGGCTCCGTCGTCGATCAGGTCTACACACTGCCGCTCGGCGCCGTGCGGTTGACCGAGACGTACGGCGGCGCCGAGCCGCTCAAGCGACGTCGCTGGAAACGGCTGCGCCGGGCGATCGACCGCGTGCTGGACGAGCGCATCGGCGAGCCGCCGTTCTACCCGGAAGCGATCATCGGCTCGGGCGGCACGTTCACGAACCTGGCGGGGGTGCTCAAAGTCGAGC
>JACXTT010008938.1_pt1 | contig 13781 bp, 9 predicted proteins | sample 9270951 | NCBI WGS metagenome assembly JACXTT01 (sample SAMN15532306, study PRJNA645909) | rock metagenome | isolation source: weathered quartz diorite | place: Puerto Rico | collected 2017-06-21 | reverse complement strand
AACCGTGTATTTCAGCCACTCGGTCGCAGCGGTCCAGCCGATGACGTACCCGCCACCGCTATCGGCTGTGCTCCCGATGTCGACGGAGGTCGAACGGTACTGGCCGCCCGCGTTTCCCGGCGTCGTGTCGTGATAGGCGATGCCTTCTCCGCCGTCATCGAAGTTCTCCGCTTGCAGGAGCCCTGGTATCGCCGACGGGGTTCCGCCAAAGGGCGTCGACGGCGGCGGTGGCACGACGCGCACGGTGACGGCGTCAGACGTTGTCGTCGCACCGAGATCGTCAGTGGCAACGGCCGTCAGCGTGTATGTGCCGATCGGGACGTTCGTCCACGACAACGTATACGGCGGCAACGTGTCAGTTCCGATGAGCGACGCGCCATTGTAGAAGCTGACCTGCGCGACAGTGCCGTCGGCATCGCTTGCCGTGGCTGCCAGCGGAATCGTCGGAATCACGTAGGTGGCGCCGTTGGTCGGAGATGTCAATGACACAGTCGGCGGCGTGTTGAGACTGGGGATGACCCAACGCATGTAGTTGAGGTCCGCGAACCACCCCGTGGCTCCCTTCGTGTCGAAGACGGCGCGTACCATGTGCGGTCCGGCCGTCATCGTTATTCCTGGTGTGAGGATCGTCTGCCAGGTGTCCCATCCACCTGTGGTGGGCACCGCGATCGGACCGGTGACGTCGACACCGTCCACTTCAACGTGGTAGACGCCCCCAGTGCCAGACGATGCCACGCGCGATTCGAGCGTGTACTGCGCGGTGCTCGAGACTGATACCGAGTACGCGAGCCATTCCCCAGGTTCGATGAAGTTGACCTTGTAGGCGTTTCCGATGTCGGTAGTGGACCCGATGTCCACATCCGTCGCACGGTACGCGCCGAACCGGTTCCCCGGCGTGTTATCGAGATACCCGACGCCCGGGCCACCATCGTTGAAATTCTCGGCTTCGACGGTGCCCGGTATCGTGGCAGGCGTGCCGCCGAACGGCGTCGACGTTGCCCCAGGCAACACGCGAATCGTGGTCGCGTCCGAAGTGGTCGTCGCGCCGTTGTTGTCTACTGCGACCGCGGTGACGGCGTAGTTCCCGACCGGAATGTTCGTCCAGTCCATCTGGTACGGCGGCGCCGTTACATTGCCGATCAACGAGGTTCCGGCGTAAAACGAGACCCGCGCAACACTTCCGTCGACATCGAACGCGCTGGCGGCCAACGTCAGTGGCCCTGGCGCCGACATCGTCGTATCCACCGCCGGCGCTAATGTGATGCTGGGTGCGGCATTGCCCGCAGGTCCGCAACCGGCGACTGCACGCGCCAGGTTCAGACGCCCACCAGTGATCGTCCGTCCCGCCAACGACGGGATCGGATCGACACTGCCGAGGATGAGCGTTTTCAGTGCCGCCGTGTTAAGCGAGCAGCGCGCAAGCAGCAGCGCAGCCGAACCAGACACATGCGGCGTGGCCATCGAGGTCCCGCTGAACGAGTTGTACGCGCCACCGGGCACTGTCGACAGGACCTTGACGCCGGGTGCGCCGAGATGAACGGTGGTCGGTCCGTAGTTCGAAAAACTCGCGAGCCCATCCTGATTGTCGGTGGCAGCAACGGCGACGACGTTCGGCACGGCGTAGTTCGCCGGATACGCGGGCGAGAGATCGTTGTTTGAGGCGCTGTTGCCGGCGGCCGCGACAAACAGCATGTCGTTCTGGTTGGCGCGTGTAATCTCGTCGAGGAGCGCCTGGGAAAATCCGCCGCCCGCCCAGCTGTTCGACAGCACCCGGATGTTCGCGGCAGCGCCGAGCGTCGCCTTCGCCTGGATTCCGAATTCGATCGCGTCGATCGCGCCGGCGATAGTGCCGGAACCAGACGAGTCGAGGAATTTCAGTCCGATGATATTGGCCAGCCAGTTGACGCCGGCGACGCCCACCGAGTTATCGCCCACTGCGCCGATCGTGCCTGACACGTGGGTCCCATGAAAGTGATCGTCGAACGGGTCGCACTTGCTCGTGAGCGCGTTGAACCCGTGTGAGCCGGCGGGGCAGGTGATCGATCGGCCTCCGACTGAGACGGTGAATGGTGCGGGGGCGGCCCAGACGTTGGCGGCGAGATCGGGATGCGTGTAATCGACGCCGGTGTCGACGACGCCGACGAGAACGGTTCGCGCGCCGATCGCCGTACCCCAGGCATCCGTCGCGTGGATGTCAGCGCCAGGCGTGCCGGGTGTACCGTCAACAGTCTGGCCGACGTTGAGCAGGTTCCACAGGTCCGGAAAGCGCGGATCGTTGGGCTGATTCGAGGAGTACAAGAGATAGTTCGGCTGTGCGTACAACACATCGGGACGCCTCGCCGGCTGCGTGATGAGGGCTTGGAGGTTCTTGCTGCGCGAACGAGCATGCCAGACGCGGCCGTCGCCGACGAGGCTGTCGGTTTCAGCGTCGACGTCGCCACGCAGCTGTGCGAGATTCGGGGTCCCGCGGAATCGAACGAGGATTTCGCCGGCCACGGCCGGGTGGCCGCCAACAATTTCAACGTCGGTGATCGAGGCGAGAGGGACGACGGTAAGCAGAATCGCAATCGCTGGCGCGCCGACGGCAGCGGCACCGAGAAACGGAGCTCGGACCTTCATTTGGCCGCGCCTGTAACGCTCGAACGCGATCGCGTCATGGCCCTTGCTTTTTCTGGTGAGAGTGGAAACACGGATCCGAAGGGCATGCCAGCGGGACGACACGCCGAATCGCTGATTTGCGGCCGAAAATGGAGCGCGCCGTGTCAGTGCGGCGCGCCCGGCTTTGAGCAGTCGCCACGGGAGCGATCTTTAGTAGCTTCATTGGAGCCGCTCAAATCTGTTATTTCCGACAGCGCGCGATCATCGTCAGGGACATCAAAGCTGCCACGAGTGGCTGCTGCATGTGGAAACGCAGGCTTTCTCGATTGCGAACATTTCGTCGGGCGTGGTCTTACAACGGGTCGGACACCCCGTGTGGCTCTACTCTCCTGAACTGCGCAACCTTGCGCGGAGGACACCGCACCGAATCACTGGCACCGGATCTTGAATGGAGCATTCGCTGATTTCATCTCCTGCGGCTCAAAAATCTGAACCGCTTCCCATCCCTCGTATGTCGGCAGCCCCGGCCCTCCAATCATCCAGGTCGTACCGATTTCCTTCGATCCCGGCGCGTCGAACATCAGTGACTCGACGGGCGCCGAGGCTCCATCGTTTCGAAGGAACTCATGGGACACTCTGCCGCCACCACCGACGACGGAAATCCTCCCGGTGAAAGTGATCGTCAAACCTCCGCGCGAGTAGCCGGTTGGGTCTTCTGTCGCCAATGACTTACGACCCCTCCTTGCTTAAGGCGACTCTGGTTCGCTGATGAAGGCGAGATACGCGTCGCCGAAGGCGGTGGTGCGCTTGACCGCGCGCCAGTCCCCTTCAGCACCGTTGTCGATCTCTGGCGTCTTTACAAGTTTTTCGGCGTACAGGTCGGCCCAGATCTTGTTGTAGAGCTCAAATTGCTCCGATGCGTCGGGAACAGCCGCATGCAGTATCCGCAGGCCCGTTGAATGAGTCCTCGCCAGATCAGGCCGACCCGCATACAAACTCGACGACGTCGCAAGGCCCGGTGTCTGCAATTCGGCAGGCACAGGCGTCGGGACTCGCCCGCCCGGCGATTGAAACAGTGCGAGCACGAACAGATGCAGCTCCGTGAAACGGTCCGTCAGCTGGAGGAACACCCGCTGCTGCGTGATATCGGGTGCACCAGGGAGCGCCGCATTCAGAACTGCATTGCGAAGCGCTTGTCGTTTCCCGGTCTGCGACGTTCGGATCGCGGACCATGTTGCGGTCATTACTGCATCGATGAAGGCCTCGTTCTCCTTGAGGTCCTCGATCTTGACTCCCTTTTCTCCTGCAGGCGACGCAGATCGGCTGCAAGGTCATCGATGAACTCGTCGCGTCGTCGTGTTGCCGGCGCCTGAACGAAGTAATCAAAGACCGCCGACGCGACTGGCACGAGACTGACAACCGTCTTGACGGTCAAGTATGCGAGATCCGAATCGTCAGGGCCGGCAGGAGGGACGTCAGGCTTGAAGAGGGTCATTTACGCTGCTCTCACAACGCCACTGATCGTTACCGTAGGTATGGCGTCCCCGGACGGATTTGAACCGTCGGCCTCGCGCTTAGGAGGCGCGCGCTCTATCCAACTGAGCTACGGGGACGGTTGGCGGGTTGGCCGTCAGTTTATCAGCGGTTGCGCGGCAATGTCAGGAGACACGACCAGTGGCGTGTCTCCATGCCATTACTGCACGTTAACGACTCCGATCATGTTCGGGTGAATCGTGCAGCGATACGGGAAGCTTCCCGCGGTGTTGAACTGCGTGCTGAACGATCCGCCCGGAGCGATGGTTCCTGAATTCCACGCACCGTTGTTCGCAGTGGACGTGTGTGTTGTCGTGTCGTTGTTCCGCCAGGTTACCGTTCCGCCGACCGCCACGGTGATCGGATTGGGGTTGAACGCGGTTGACGTCATCAAGCTCGCATTCACCACAATCGATGCGGAGACGTTCGCTGGTGGCGCCGGTGATGGCGTCGGCGCGGGAACCGGAGTCGGCGTTGGCGCAGGTGTCGGAGCCGGTGTCGGTGATGGCGCAGGTGCTGGAGCGGGCGCCGGTGATGGTGCCGGCGCCGGTGCCGGCGCGGGAGCTGGTGGCGGTGCCGGCGCTGGAGCCGCCACGGGCAGAGTCGACGGCGCCTGCGGCGTTGACGAACCGCAGGCGGCGATCGTTGCCGCAAGCAGCGCGAACGCCACAGCGCGAAGAACTGACATGAAGCCTCCTTGTCTTGAACAGCCGAATGACAAATCGTTGTCACAACGCCCAATGCAAATGTGCGACCGCGCCGGATGTCGTGAACCAGCGCTAGTTGAGTGATTCACGCGCCGTAAGGTTTACGCGCGCTGAAATCGCGAGACCATCGTTCACGGTGCGCGTCATGAACGCACGATCAGCGGAAGACGCGAGTCGATGCAGGTGATCGACATCAACGTCGTGTGCATCACACGCTGAATCGTTCTTGACTCAGGCGTTGATTCGTGCACAATCATTTCAAGCTCGTTCTTCCCTCGAGCCCACGACTCCACGACAAGCTGAAAAAGAGAATCCGCATGAAGTGTGCCCTCCGACCCGCTCCCGGTGTATTCGACGAGCGCCACCTCCCATGCCGATGAACACAGCGAACCTCTCCACAGTTGAATCGAGCCCCGGGCTCGCCAGTTGGTACACCCCAGGACGAAGTGATGGATTCGGCGATCGGTTGTTGATGTTCGACAACACCGACGCGGTCTCGTTGGAGCTGCTCCGATTCCGCCGCGAGCTCGCAGTCAGTCCGGGCTTCGACAACGCGCTGCGTGAGGGCGTCGAACGTCTGTCGCAGTTCCGCCATCCCGCGTTTGCGGAGATTCGGGCGGTCGTCTACCTGAACGAACATGACCTGACGCTGGTCTCGGTACACATGCCCGGACAACGTCTGTCCGAGCTCCCGACCGGAAAGCTCCGCAAAGGACTCCATCCGGCCATCGTCACGTGGATCATTCGGGAGATCACCCCCGCGCTCGCCGCGCTGCATTCATCTGGTCCGGCCGCCGCCCATGGCGCGTTGAGCGCCGATCGAATCGTGTTCACACCCGAAGGCAGCCTGTGCCTCGTCGAACATCCGCTCGGCGCCGCGCTGCAGCGCCTGGGGCAATCCCCTGCGGCCCTCTGGCACGAGTTCGGTCTGCTGACGATCGCCGATGAGCGCGGCCTCGCGCGCATCGACGCCCGCAACGACGTGGTGCAGCTCGGCACCGTCGCACTCTCGATGCTGCTCGGACGGGCAATCACCTTGACCGATTTCCAGGTCAACCTGCCGGCGCTGCTGGACGAATTCAGCGCGATGGCGGCAGCCAGCCCGTCGGCGTTCGCGGCGCCGCTGCGCGTGTGGCTCGAACATGCGCTGCAGCTGTCGCCGCATCCGTATCGATCCGCTGCGGATGCGCAGGAGGGACTGAAGGAACTCCCAGCCTCCTCGGTATCACCGAGCGCGATCGCCATCGCGACGGCTGGATTCCTTGAAGCGTTTCCCCAGCACCCGCGAGAGGCCGACCTGACCGAACACGGGTCGACCGCACGCCTCGAGGTTGCCCGGCCACTGCGGCCGCAGCACGGCGGTCAGATCCGCACGATCGCGGACGTCGTTGGCAGCAAGCGCGATGTCGCCGACGCTGGACCTGAGATCGCCACACCTCCGGCGACTGGTGTCGCCCCGGACCGCGGTCGCCGCAAGAATTTCGTCGGCGCGTGGATTGCGATTGCCCTCGGACTTGTTGCGCTGACGGAGGGCGCCGTGATCGCGTGGCTTGCCATCCGCAAACCCCCGTCAGTAGCGGGCCCCGCCGTCGTCGTCGAGTCGCCCGTACCCGGCGACACGGTCATCGTCGACGGAAAGCCCGTCGGAACGACGCCATTGCAGGTGACCGTGAGCTCGAGTACGCGGGCCATCCGGCTCGTACATGCCGCCGCACCTGAACCTGCGATCGGCAGCACCCTGACCGCGGGGGTGGTACCCGCGACCGGAGATGCGCGCGCGCTCGCGGCGATCGAAGAAGCCGGAACACGCCAGCGTTCGGGAGGTGTGAGGGTCTCCTCACCCATCGAACTCAAGGTCCTTGAAGGCGAGCGGGTACTCGGTTCGACGCTGGACGGCCCGATCGTTACAACCGCCGGCACGCATCAACTCGACCTGCTGAACACCGCTCTCGGGTATCGCGTTCGTCAAACGGTGACGATTCGCGCCGGTGTGCTGACGCCGCTGACGATCACGCCGCCAATGGGTCGCCTCAGCATCAATGCCGACCCCTGGGCGCAGGTCCTCATCGACGACAAGCCGATCGGCGATACCCCAGTCGCAAATGTTTCGGTGAGCCTTGGCGAGCACCAGGTGACGTTCCGTCACCCGCAGCTCGGTGAACGCCGCGAAACGGTTGTCGTGCGGGCCGACGTACCGACCCGCGTCAGTACATCGTTCCGCTAGCGGATCTCGGAAAGCGCAGCGGTCTTCGTCACCTGCTCGAATTCCTGCCGCGACACCGGTGTCGCAACGGCGGTGGTCCCATTGGAAAGCGTCGCCTCGATCCGGCGAATGAGCTCCTGCGCGCCGTTAATCGGAGTGTGATACACCGCAACATCCGACAACGTCACGACCTGTGTAAACCGCTCCGAATGGCGCACCAGGGGACTGCCTTCAGTGATCACCCCGGCAACCTTCGCATGCGCGACAAAGCCGACGCCGGCGATGTAGACGGAGATCGAATCACCAGACTCGACAGCGCGCTGCACGTGTGAAGCGGGATTAATCGGCAGAATCCGGCGTTTTGCGATCACCGATTCGACGAATTGCCCGGGCGGCGTGCTCGTATCAAGTTGAATCGCGGCCACCCAGTAGCTCGAGTCCACCGGCGCTGCGGGTCGTGGGCCTGGCTCCGGCGCGCTGTGTTCCGGTTCCGCTTCGGCGCGGGCGGGCGTCGCCCACCGGTCGAAGCGCTCGATCAGCGGATCCAGGTTCAGGTCAGGATTGAGCACCTGCAGCACATCCTCGTGTGTCAGACGACCTGCGGCAGCCATCTCGGTCATTCGAAGAATGCCGGGAAGCGACACCGTTCGCAGTTCGGTGTGTCGTCGGGCGCGAAGCATCTCCTCGATTCGAGCTTTGGCCGCGAACAACGGACTGACGATGCACAGGCCAACGCGGGGGGTGTTCGCGTGCAGATGCGCGGGCAGACCGTTCCGTACGACCTGGGCAAATGCCTCGAGTTCGATGGCCGCGGTTTGATCCGTACAGAGACTCAGAAGGACACGAAGCCGTCGTCGTGATTCCCATTCCCCGCTGATTGGCGCTGCTCCGGGGTCGTGCTGATACTGGCGGAACGCCGTGTGGAAGCCGAGGAATCGGCCCGTGAGGACGACAGCGTCCTGCAGCGCCCGGTGCGTTTGTTCACCGGACATCTGCTGGCACTGCTGGATGACCAGCCGCGCCGCCTGCGGGTCGGTAATTCGCTGGACGAGAAACCGCCGGAAACGCTCACGCGGCGTGTCGAAGCCTGGACTGTCGTCGAGCCGGCCAACCATGGCCAGCACCTGGCTGACGGTGACGTTCATGAGATCTCGAGCGGAACAGTCTGGAAGCCGTGCCGACTCACGCGCCCGATGATACCAACGGCGCGCGGGTCAGCAACGGATCACCCGAAGGCGTGACGTTTCCGCCCTTTCGCTCCATTGTTACCATGGCGCCGACCAGCGGCGGTACCTTTGGCATCGCTGTAACCGTCGCCCGTCCACCCGAGTCGGGATCGAAGGTCGCCACACTGACGGCGCCTGTCCTGGTCAGCAACCAGACCTGGTAGGTCGAATCCTGCGGTGGCGCCGGCAGTCCCGACGCGCTGAACACAAGAATTCCTCGCGACCGGCTCCACAGCACCTGACCCGTGGCGGCTTCCAGCGACTCGCGTCCGACCAGCGCGAACCGGATCAGATCCGGTGCCGCCAGTACGTCGCCGAGCATTTGCGCTCGCGCCGACAGCTCCTGCGCCTCGGAAATTGCGCGACTGGCCTGCACCTGTGTTTCATTGATCTGGCGCGCCGCGGTTTCCGTCGTCTGGCGAAGTTGCCGTTGCGTTTCGTTGAGTTGTGCGGCGGAGGCGCGCACCTGACTCTCGAGACGCCACGCGAACCAACCTGCGGCGATGAGCAGGACCGCGGCGGCGGCTGCGATGAGGGCGACGCGCCGCGTCTTCGGCGATTCAACGGCCGCGAAACGTGAAAACGGCGACCCTGCTGCCGAGGGGGTGGGATTCGGCGTTTCGACAGGCGCCGCCGGCGCATTCACGGCGCCTGGCGGATTCGGACCGACAGTGAGCGCGCGCGGCTCCGTGACCTGCACGCCTTGTGTATCGCGCAGCTGGCTATGCAGGCGGGTCACGTCCTCGAGCGGCCACGCCGGCGTCTGCGTCTCGCCCGCGAGCTGCCGCGCCCTGGTGTGCGCTGCGCCTCGCAGTTCGGCCACCGCGTTCTGAATTTCGCGCGTCAGCTCCGAGGTGTTGCGTTGAAATTGCGCTTCGAGCGCGGACAGTCGCGCCTCGGCGCGGTCGAAGCCGTGTTGCGCCGAGTTCGCGGTGGCAATGCAGACTTCCGTCAGGTTCGCGGCCTGCTCGACGAGTTGTCTGACCGGAACTTCGTGAATATGCCGGAGCGAGTCCCACTCCTGCTGGATGATGCGTTCGAGATCCTGAAGACGCTGCGACGCGTCCTCCTGCAGCTGCGAGCCGGCATCGCCGAGCGCGCGCAGGTGGGCTTCGAATTGACTGACCGCCGCCGCGTGGCGGTCGGCCGTGACCGCCCATCGTTTCAGGATCGCGGTGCCGAATTCAGTGAGCGTGACGAGACGCTCTTCGAGCGGACGTCGATCGGTCGTTCGACGGAGCTGCTCGATCTGCTCCTGCAGAGTCGAGACGCGCTGCTCGAGTTCGTTCGTCTCCAATTGCGTCCCGTGGGCGCATGGTACACAAATCCATCAATCGATCCAACAGCGTTGCGGACAAGCGGCAGCGGACCTTGCAAGGTCCGCCCCGCTGCGACACTTTTCGTGCCGAACACATCATTTCGTCGTTGACAACGTCGGTGACGTCTGTAACATGGAACGCATTCCACAAGAAATGCGGTTGCTCATGGCGCAGGAGGTACAGCAATGAACGTCATGCGCATATACCTTTGTGTGGCACTCGCCTGCGCGTTCTCGATCGCGCGGGGCGTTGTCGTCGGCGCGGACGATGCGCAGCTTGACCGTGCGAAGGAGTTGTATCGCTCCGCGGCCTACGACGAAGCGCTTGGAGTTCTGGACACGATCCGGGCGGCTGCCCCATCACCTGAAGCCCTTGAAGTAAACGAGTACCGCATGTTCTGTCTGGTGGCACTCGACCGAAAGGACGAAGCGAGGAACGCTATCGCCGCGCTGATCTCCGCGAACCCGTCCTATGAGCTGTCCGAGACGCAGGCCTCACCGCGCGTGAGGGCCGTCTTCAAAGAGGTGCGCAAGTCGCTGCTGCCTGCGCTGGTGCAGAGTGCGTATGCGGAGGCCAAGGTGGCATTTGACCGCAAGGACCCGCAGTCGGCGGCCGGATTCGAGCGGGTGTTGACGCTACTGCGCGATCCGGACCTTTCGTCGAACACCGACTTGGGGGACCTCGCCATCGTTGCCGCCGCGTTCCGTGATCTGAGTGCGGCGCGAGAGCTTGCCGCCGCGGCTCCCCCGCCCGCGGCTCCTCCCGTAGCACGCGACAACAACAGCGCCGGCGGCGAAAGTGCCGCCGCCAAGCCTGCGGAGCCAGCCGTCTACCGTGATGGCGCGACAAATCTGGTGCCGCCGGTCGTCATATCGCAGACGATGCCGCCGACACATCTCGCCGAAAGGCGGCTCTGGACCGGCGCCATCGAAGTGCTGATTGACGAAACGGGCAAGGTCCTCTCGGCGAGAATGTCGATGCCGGTGCAACCGACCTACGACCGGCAGTTGCTCCAGGCGGCGCTCAACTGGAAGTATCGCCCGGCCACGAAGGATGGAATGCCGGCGCGCTACATCAAGATCATCAATGTCCGTCTCGATACGAGACCGGACTGCACGATGCTCGTGACGCAGCAGTGTCGTCCCGCGAACGAACGCGGTGATTAATCGAACGATCTATTTTTTTAACCAGACGTCCGGATCCGGATTTCCTTCCCAACACGCCGATTCCCAGGTCTCGTCATCCGGCCTGCGTCTCTGGCCGATTCGGAACGTCCACGGACGGGTGAACACGGTCGGATCGTCGACCGTCGCCTCGTAGGTCATGTTGTCTGCGTCGACAAAAGTCATGCGCTCCGTGACGTGCGCGTTCTCGCTGTAGAAGTCGCCGATATATGTCAGTCGCGCGCCCCTCATGTTGGTCGTATCGACCACGAGGGTGTTGCCCTCCCAGCGGCCGCGCGCGTCGCCCATCCAGAGCTTCACATTCGGCGCAACATGCGGCCGCGCGTCGAGCGGAATGACTCGATACGCGTGATATTCATCCCACACGAACACGACGGAACCAGGAATCTGAATGATCCTGAACGACGGCACGATCGTGTACAGCCGCGGAATACCGGAAAGCAGGCACCGGTGCTGGGTGTCGATGTGTTCGGGCCTGGTCGGACGTTCGTAATCCGACTCCTGTCGCTTCTGCCGTGCCGCTGCCCATGGCTGATACGGAATCAACCCGTCAGGCGGGTCGATCACGCGACTCGGCCGTTTGATGTCGCTGCCGGAGACGCGGCGATCGAAATCTTCGCCGCCGCTGATCGGATTGGTCAGTGACGTCGATCCGGCGTTGACGGCCGCCCAGACGCCCTGAACATCCGGTTGGCCGTCTGACAGCTTCTGCGGCGGCCATGGCTTGGACGCGGGTCGACTCGCTGCGCCGCCCTGCCCCTGACCGTGCAGGGGCACTGTCGCGAGCGACAGCGTGATGCCGATCCCGAACGCGATGATTAGATTCCTCGTGCTCATCTTGCCGCTCCTAGATCGGGATATGGATAAATTTTCTCGAAATCAAAGCCGTAACACTCGTATTCGTACAACTGAAAATTCTTTTCCTTGTGGCGATAGAGGACCATGTTCATGTTCCATGGCCGCGTGAATACTTTTGGATCCTCGATCGTGACCGTGTAGTTGATGTGATCGGGATCCATCAGCGAGTAGCGCTCCACGACGTGCAGGGCCTCGCTGTGGAAGTTGCCCGCCCGGTCGAACCACGTCTGATCGTTGAAGTGGACCACGTCGACGACGAGGGTGTCGCCCTCCCAGCGGCCGCGCGAATCACCGAGCCACCATTCAATTGGCCCTTTCGGATGCGGTGTACCGTTGGCGAAGATGTACCGCACCGTGTGGACGTATTCGTACAGGATGGTCAGCTCAGTCGGCTTCTGAATGATCTGAAACGGGAACCCCATGTACGTGATGCGCGGGACGCCTGGGAGGTAACACTTCGTTTCCGGATCGAGCGTCGCGCGCTGCTCGTAATTCTTCTTCTTCTGCGCGAGCGCCTCTGGCTTGTATGGGATCTCGTTGCCTTCGACGACGCCTGGACCGCCAGGCGCGCCTTTCTGGGCCGCATGATCCTGAATATCCCACGTGGCCGTATTCATCGTCTGCCAGATGCCTGACAGGTCCGGCTTGCCGTCAGCCGTGCGTGGGATCGTTTGGGCACCCGCGACGGCGGGGTGAACCGATAACACCGTCACGAGGATGAGAAACGCAGGGAACCGAACCCGCATGCAACCCCCTTTCAATATCCAGCCGCCTGACCGTCCTCGCGAAAGTTTGATCCGGCTCGATAGATGCCTGCAATCGGCGCCGTGCATTTTGCGTCAGCGGGCGTACAGCCAGCGCCGGCATTCGCGTCGGGCGTAAACATGATTCCTTCGAAGCCACCGACCGGCGATCCGTCGGACGACACCACCTTGTGTCCCATGTTCTTGAGCGACGCGCCGACCAGTTGAAAGAGCTGCGATTCCATCTCCAGCTCATTGCGCACCTGATTGTGGCTGAAGCGCGCCATGTCGCCCGCAGCCTGCATGTTCGCGCCGAGATCGAGAATGTTGATCAGCACCTGCATGTTGCCCTGTCCCTGCTGGTCGCCACCGTGCTGCCCCGTGACAAGCAACGGCGCGCCGTTGCGCATGACGAGCACCGCGGACAAGGTGTTGTACGGGCGCTTGTTTCCAGCAATCACGTTCGGACTCTTCGGATCCAGGGTGAACAATCCGCCGCGGTTATGCAGGACGAAGCCGTACCCAGGCACTGTGATACCCGAGCCCCACGTGGAGAAATTGCTGTTGATCCACGACACCATGTTCCCCCAGCGATCTGCGGCCGCCAGGTAAATCGTGTCGCCTGTACCATCTGCATCGGCATTTGCCGGGCCGGTCGCCGCCGCGTGATTCGGATTGACCTTGCTGCAGAGCGACGCGGCGTGCGGCTTGCCCGTCAGCATCTCGAGCGGCACATTCACCGCGTTGGGGTCCGCGTTGTGTCCGTAGACGTCGCGGTAGACGGCTTTTTTGGTTTCGATGAGCGCGTGCCAGTACAGCGGATTCGCGGGACCTAGCGACGCGAGCGTCATTCCCGGATACCAGGTGGGCACACATGCTTCGAGGACGTTCAGCGCCTCGACGATCCCCCATGCCTGTGACGGCGCGCGCGTCCCGAAGACGGTGAACTCGCTGTGGTAGGTGCTTGACGCAGGTGTGACCCACTCACCCTTGTAGTTCGCGAGATCTTCGAGCGTCATCGGGCCGCCGAGCGCCTTCGACTTGGCGATAACGGCACGGCCGATCTCGCCCCGATAGAACGCGTCACGTCCCTGCTGCTGGATCAGACGGAATGCCTTCGCGAGATCGGGGTTTCTGAAAATTGTGCCGGCGGCCGGCGCCTTGCCGTTGACGTAGAACGTTTTGATGGAATCGGGATCAGTCATCGAGCAGCACGCCTGAAGCGGCAACGCGTTCTTCATGCGCCACAGGCTGGCAATCTCCTCGGTCACCGGGAAGCCCTGATCCGCGTAGTCGATTGACGGCTGCAGGACGTCCTTGAAGGTTTTCGTTCCGAAGCGCCTGAGGACCTCTTGCCAACCCCACAACGACCCGGGGACGGTGACCGTAAGGACTCCGCCTCCCGCCATG
>JACXTT010008937.1_pt1 | contig 13782 bp, 13 predicted proteins | sample 9270951 | NCBI WGS metagenome assembly JACXTT01 (sample SAMN15532306, study PRJNA645909) | rock metagenome | isolation source: weathered quartz diorite | place: Puerto Rico | collected 2017-06-21 | reverse complement strand
TCATTTCAATTAAAGGTTTCAGTTTTTGCTTTTGATGCCTTTGTTTTTTGAGTGGGTAAAATAATGGAGGTTTTGATGTCTTCACCTTCGATAGGTAAAGCGGCCATATATTCAGTTATTACTTCGCGAAAGTTTTCATCAAGAAACGTTTCCAGATCGGGATTGAAATTTGTGAATGGCTGAATACAGCCCGTTTGTTCATCGTAGCGGAACGACTCCCAATGGTTTAAACGTTCTTTGCGAATGAACCATAACAGGTGGTCGCGTTCCAGGTGAGTATCTATCCATTGCGGATCGCCCATGTATAAAGTATAATCGCGGCACCAGCTTACTTCAAAACTGCCGTCGGCATTGGGTACTACATCATCAACATATACTGTTTTTTTATCGGCAAAAAGGTAGTCGAGCAGTTGATCAACAGGGTGGGGCTGGCCGGGTGTGGATGTGATGAGTTTTGCGTGTGACATGGTGGTATTAATTAAAGTGTATAATTAGTTGTGATTTAATGCCTGATATTGAACGTTGTATTTGCATAAGTGAAAAACGTTTTGTTACTTTGGATTAATCATGTACAAATATACAGATATTTCTGTATTTATAAAGAATTAATTTGAATATTTTTTCAGAAAACTTATCCACATTATGAATTCGGAGAAAACATCGAAAATAAAGATACAGAGAGCGGAAACACTTGAATTTATTGATCTTTATTTGAAATTGAAGGGTATAGCTTTTACCAATAATACCCAATTGGCGGATGAGCTGGGTTATCGCACCAATAGTTCGATTACAGAAATTATAAAGGGAAGGCAAAATATTGATTCTGAAAAGTTAATTGTGTTTAAAGAAAAATACAGACAATTTATGCCCGATGCAAAAGCGAATTCAGTAATGAGCAGCAATGGCTTCATGATTGGCGAAATACAGCAGAACGATACTGACTCGCCATTTATTGATTTGGGCACAGGGCAGTTTATTATGATAGTGCCCCTGGTGCAGGATTATGCTTATGCCGGTTACTTATCGGGTTACCAGGATAAAGAGTATATTGAGGAGCTGCCTAAGCATAGTTTTGTAGTAAACAAGCAGCATAAGGGTAAGTATGTAGCTTTCCAGGTGATGGGGGATAGCATGGGCGATGGTACGGACGAGAGCATTACCGAAGGGAGTACAGTTACCGGCAGGGAGATACAAAGGCATTTATGGAGCAGCAGATTCCATATACACCGGTTTAAGGATTATGTGATAGTGCACAAAGAGGGGATACTGATAAAGCGTATTATAAAGCATGATGTGGATACAGGCGTCATTACCTGTCTATCATTAAATCCGGATAAAGAAGCATACCCTGATTTTGATCTTAACCTGGATGATTGCAGCCAGATATTCAATATTGTGAATGTTACCCAAATAAGGTAAAAAACGAAAGGCCCGGATTTCCGGGCCTTTATTGTTATGTTATGTGACAGGTACAGGGAAGAGTGTTTTTCATTTTACGGTAGATGTAGGGTGTAAAACAAACAGTATTGTTGTTGTTAGCTGTTATGTCTTCCCGCGCTCCGGGAGCGGCATGTACCTATCACATATTTATATTGTTGTATTGCTTTGAAACCTGGTACCTGAATTTATGCCGCAGCGAAATTCATGCTTATTTTCTCAGATTTCCTTAATACTTTATTTAAGTTTTCTTTTACCTCGTGGTGTATCTCTATCTGGTGGCGGATATCGATAATAAGGTTGCAAAGAGTTGATTTGTTGGTCTCGTTAGATTTTAAAGTCTTTAGAATATCAGTGCTGTACGATTTGTCGCGTAATCTTTCGAGGCTGCTGATCATAGAGCCAAAAGTTAAGCCGTGTAAAAAGATCTGGTTTTCGGCACCATACTCTGATGCGTATTTTTTTAATGAATTGATGAGGTCGGTGTTCAGGTTGGAAACATACCTGAACTCTTGTACCATTTTCAATTTTTTCATTTTTGGTACAAACACGTAGTTTGAATAATATATCGAGTATAATATACCCGATAGGATGAGGATTGAGAAGAAAGTAATGTAATTAGTCATAGTTTCAAAGTTTTACAGGTATCAGTGTTTAGTTTTGAGTACTCTTACGGAATATATTTACGTATGGTTACACAAAACCCGGATTTTTTAATAAATATTTTAGAAAACCTTGTAGAGATGACACTGTTAACCCTAAAATCACCGATTTTATAAAGCAGTTACAAAAAAAATATTGCTGTCATCAAATTGTATAATTGTTAAAATCGATAAAATAAATGTTGTAACATCTAACCATTAATGTACATTTGCTAAGAAAAAACGAAAAAATTAAATAGAGAACATGAAAAAATTATCATTGGCAGTAGTATTAGCTGCATTATCATTTACCACATTTGCACAATCAACATGGACGGTTGATAAGGCACACTCAAAATTAGGCTTCAGTATTACTCACATGGGTGTATCGGACGTTGAAGGTTCATTCAAGATCACAGAAGCTTCAATTACTTCAACAGGCGAGGATTTCAATGGCGCTACCGTTGAGCTAACTGCTGATGCTTCCTCATTAAACACTGATAACGATGCCCGCGACAAGCATGTTAAGAGCGATGCGTTTTTAGACGTTACTAAAAATCCTACCATCACTTTTAAAAGTACATCTTTCAAAAAAGTAAATGCTACCACTTACAATGTGGTTGGCAACCTTACCTTACACGGTGTTACTAAACCGGTTACTTTGACTGCAACATTGCGCCAAGGTGTTGGTATGAACAAAAAACCTGTTGCCGGTTTCAAGATCAGCGGCACATTTAACCGCAAGGATTTTGCAGTAGGTGCCGGTTTCGGTTCTGCTATGCTGAGCGACGACGTAACTGTTATTGCCAATACCGAGTTTGATAAACAATAATTAAGCAGATGGCTTTAAAGCCGGAAGATTTTAAAAGCCCTTGCTGATATTCAGCAAGGGCTTTTTTATGTTCGATTTTTTTGTTCCAAAAAAATACCGGTCCGCTGGCAGCAAACCGGTATTTAATTCAACTATAGTAAAAACAATTAACACTTAATAAATAAGCCTACAGCTATAACGCTGAAAACTTAAAAAGATTACATCGCTTCCGAAACAACTTCAGTAACTTCGGGAACCATGCGTTTCAACAGGTTCTCGATACCCGATTTTAGCGTAACAGTTGATGACGGGCAACCACTGCACGAGCCACGCAGCTCAACAGTAACCACTCCATCGTTGAACGATTTGTAAGTTATAGCACCACCATCCTGCTCAACAGCCGGGCGGACATAGTCCTGCAGTATCTGCTGTATCTTTATTTCGGCATCGGTGCCTTCAAAAACAACTTCTTCCTGTTCTTTTAACTGAACGGCCAATTCGCTTTCAACCGCGCCTTTTACAAACTCTTTTACAATGGGCTCAATGTCATTCCAGTCGCTGCCTTCGGTTTTGGTTACCGTTACAAAGTTGCTGGCGAAGAAAACTCCGTTAACAAACGAAAATTTGAACAATTCTTTAGCGAAAGGCGATTTTTCGGCACTTTCTTTAGTGGCATAATCAACACTGCCGTTTATCAAAAGCTTATTTACAATAAACTTCATGGTTGCCGGATTCGGTGTCGATTCGGTATATACGTTGATATTCATGTTATCTTCCTTTCAAAATTACCCTGCAAAAATACTATGCTTTTTGTGGTTTGTATGCCTGTTACTTAATTATGACCTGTAAATTACTTAGCCTTATATCCCTGTGTAAGTAGCCGGGCTAACCTGCCTTATCTCGGCCTTAACCGACTCACTCACATTCAGCGTTTCCACAAACTCGGCAATGGTTTGTGCGTTTATCTCAGCATTGGTGCGGGTAAGGTCCTTTAACGCCTCGTAAGGGTTAGGATAACCTTCGCGGCGAAGGATGGTTTGTATCGCCTCAGCAACCACGGCCCAGTTGGCTTCGAGATGAGCATTAAGGGCTGATTCATTCAATAATAACTTGCCTAAGCCTTTCATGGTCGATTTGAGTGCGATAAGCGTATGTGCCACAGGTACACCGATATTACGCAACACGGTTGAATCGGTAAGGTCGCGCTGTAAACGGCTGATAGGTAGCTTAGCTGCCAAATGCTCGAATAAGGCATTAGCAATGCCCAGGTTACCTTCCGAGTTCTCAAAATCTATCGGGTTAACCTTATGCGGCATGGCCGATGAACCTATTTCGCCCGCTTTTATTTTTTGTTTGAAATAGTTCATCGAGATGTAGGTCCACATATCTCGGTCAAGGTCTATCAGGATGTTATTGATGCGTTTTAGGGCGTCACAATGTGCCGCGAAGTTATCGTAATGCTCTATCTGGGTGGTAAACTGCGAACGCTTCAGATCTAATGTCTCATTCACAAAGCTATTACCAAAGGCTTTCCAGTCGATAGCTGGATAACCTGTATTGTGCGCGTTATAATTGCCTGTAGCGCCGCCAAACTTAGCAGAGTAGGGTATTTGGTTAAACAGTTCCAGTTGAGCCTCTAAGCGTTCAACATAAACCATTATCTCTTTACCTAAGCGCGTTGGCGATGCAGGCTGACCGTGAGTATGTGCAAGCATAGGGATAGCGGCCCAATCGTTGGCATAGGCTTTCAACTGCGTTATCACCTCGGTAATGGCAGGCATGTAAACCTGGTGTATCGCCAGTTTGAACGAATAGGGAATAGCTGTATTATTGATATCCTGTGAGGTTAAGCCGAAGTGGATAAACTCTTTATACACTTCCAAACCCAGGGCGTCAAACTTTTGTTTAATGAAGTATTCAACAGCCTTTACGTCGTGGTTGGTTATTTTCTCTATTTGCTTGATGGCTTCAGCGTCAGTCTCTTCAAAATCAAAATAGATCTTGCGTAACGCATCAAAATGCTTTTTATCAAAGCTTTGGAGTTGTGGTAAAGGTATCTCGCAAAGAGCTATAAAGTATTCTATCTCAACATAAACCCGGTATTTTATCAATGCTGCTTCCGAAAAATAGGCTGATAAAATTTTGGTGGTGGGATGGTAACGGCCATCAACCGGGGATACTGCAGATAGAGGTGTAAGCGACATGCGTTAAATTTTTTGCAAAGATACGGATTTGAGGTAAGATGGGAGAGGTAAAATGGAATATGTGTTGGTTGAATAATACCTTACAACTCATCCGGTTTATAACCTAATCTTTTGCGTGGCTTGGGTTCAATTTCTTTTTTCTCCAGTTCATCCAGGTATTGAAAAACGAGTTCAATGTTTTGCGTGTTGTTATGCAATTGTTTTCTCATTTCTTTTAATTGGGCGCTAAACTCACCGTGATCCAAAACGTGTTTCCTAAACTTAGTAAATATTCTCATTACCTGGATGTTTACCTGAATAGCTCGCGGGCTGTTTAGCACGCTTGATAACATGAGCACACCATGTTCGGTGAAAACCGACGGTAAATATCTCCTGCCACCACGTCCAATCTTTGAGGTCACAATTTGTGACCTCAAATTAGACCATTCTTGCTCATCTAATTGAAACATGAAATCATGTGGGAATCTTTCAATATTTCTGCTGACAGCTTGGTTTAAAACTTTTGTTTCAACACCATAAAGTTCTGCTAAATCGCTGTCTAACATTACTTTCTGCTCCATGACAACATAAATTTTATTTATTAAGACCTCATCCGGTATTACAGATATATTTTTTGATTTTGCCATTACCGAACTAAATTAAATATTATTTGCAAATGTTTGAGGTCACAATTTGTGACCTCAAACATTTTATTTTCAAAACTTGAAATCACAAATTGTGACGTCAAGTTTCTCCATAACCTTTTTGAGGTCGCAAATTGCGACCTCAAAACTACCCTAATCAATCATCCAATAACCCACTCACCAAATTTGGGTGGTAAAAGGTGGTATTTTTAAATTTATCAATATCTTGATAATCATTAATTTAAACTCAAATAGTTGGGTGGTATCCTGATACTATTTTTGCATGGTTTTTTAACCCAAATTCACCTTCGCATTTCACTACTCGAAGCACCATACAATATAGAAAAAATTACCCGCATTTGCAAAAAGTACCAAACAAAAAGCTCCCCGTGGTACTACCGTGGGGAGCTTTAAAACAGTTATTTAACTTAATTACACTGTAGCGTGATCGGTTGCCGGTAAAGCTTCGTCATCGCTTACTTTTTTACCTGCCAAACGGTTTTTCAGGTGTACACGGATGATGTACATACATGGCACCAATATCAGGGTAATAATGGTAGCAAAACCCAAACCGAATATCATGGTCCATGCTAACGGGCCCCAGAAGGCAACGTTATCGCCACCTAAATAAATATGTGGTTTAAAGTGGGTGAACAAGCCTGCAAAATCGATATTAAAACCAATAGCCAGCGGTATTAAACCACATATAGCAGCCATAGCTGTAAGCAATACCGGCGTCATACGGGTACGCGCCGCTTCAACCACTGCGTCGTGCAGGCTGGCACCCTGGGCTATCAGCATGTCGGTGAACTCAACCAATAATATACCGTTTCGCACCACAACACCCGCAAGAGCTATAATACCCACACCGCACATTACAATAGAGAAAGTCATGTGGAAGATACTTAAGCCAAGGAATACACCGATGATACTAAAGAATATCTCGCTCAAAATAATGAACGTTTTACCTATCGAGTTAAACAATGCCATCAAAATAACAAGTATCAAACCAAATGATATCAAGAGCGCCCTGCCAAGAAAACTTGCTGTTTCTATCTGGTCGTCCTGAGCACCACCCATTCGGATGGTTACGTTTGGAGGCAACCTGAAGTTTTTAAGTGCTTGTGATATGCTGGCATTTATTGCCGTTCCATTAAATGGTTTTATTACGTTTGACCCCAGTGTTAACACCCTGCGTTGTTGTTTGTGTTTGATGTTAGCATAAGTGTTGGTATACCTGATATCGGTAAATGCTGATATAGGTACCTGTCTTATAGCGCCGCCCATAGCCAAATCCCGGTAGGTGATCTTCAGGTTGCGTATCGCATCAATATCATAACGCTGATCCTTTTGTGCGCGCACATCTATCTCGTAGTTGTCTTCGGTAGTGTTCCTGTAATCCGAAGCCTTTGCACCAAATATAGTGGCACCAAGGGCCTGAGTTATTTGTTGGCTGTTAATGCCTTCGCGGTTAGCGCGCTCACGGTTCACGTCAAAAACAATTTCAGGTTTATCGGTCTGCACGTCGGGCACTAAACCTTCAATACCCTGTATGCCTTGCGCCGCAATGTATTTTTTAAGCCTGTCGGCAGTTGCAACTAATGTATCAACATTGTCGCCTGCCATTTCAATACTTATCTCTTTTTGGGTAGGAGGGCCGCTGGCTTCCTGCGCTACGGCAATTTTAGCTCCGGGAACACCCTGCACCTGTTTGCGTATATCAGACAGTATTGCTTTGGTATCCTTGCCGTGGCGTTTGCTAAACTCAACAAATGCAACGGTGATTTTTCCCTTGTTAAAATATGTACCCTGGTCCTCATCCGAAGGGTCGGTAACACTAACCGACACGTTTGAGATAATGGATGATACAATATCTTTATTAGGTTCAACTACGTTTGCAACACGTTTTTCAAGCTGCTGTACAACTTCATTGGTAGCAGCCTGGTCGGTACCGGTAGGCATAGTTACATACACGTACACAAAGTTAGGGTCGCCTGATGGGAATTGCTCAACAGGAAGGTTGCTCACTATTGAAAAACCTATGGTAACAAAAAACAGTGCAATCGTACCGCCTAACATCCACCATGGTCGGCGTACAGCTTTTTCTAATAAGCGTGCATACCAGCCCTGGAAACGCGGCCATACATTTTTTTGAAAACGATCGATAACATTCACCAGTACAAAATGATTGAACAGGTAGAGTATTACAACCAGCACCATAAAATTACCTACGCCAACATTGATCAAGTACCCAACAGCTGCAATAACAATTAATATGATAGTAGTACGTGTTGTTTTCTTATCAAAGCGTGGATTATCATGTTCGCCCTCAATGTGTGGTTTCATAAAATCAAACGCGAAAACAGGGTTCATAATATAAGCTACCACTAATGATGCTAACAAAGTAATGATAAGTGTGATAGGCAGGAAGAACATAAAATCGCCAATCAAACTATTCCAAAATGCTAATGGAATAAACGGGGCAAGGGTAGTCATGGTGCCCGAGAATACCGGCATAAACACCTCACCGGCAGCAATTTTAGCTGCTTTGGCAATAGGCACTTTACCGTTGGCAAAAATACGGTGTGTGTTCTCTATCACCACAATAGCATCATCCACCACAATACCCAAAGCCAGCAGGAACGAGAACAACACGATCATGTTAAGAGTAAAGCCAATCCAGGGCATCACCATAAAAGCGATAAAGCACGACAGCGGGACCGATAGTGCCACAAATATGGCATTGGTGGTACCCATAAAAAACATCAGGATAACGGTTACCAAAATAAAACCGATAATGATGGTATTGATCAGGTCGTTCAATGTTGAACGCGTTTTATCACTTTGGTCGCCGGTAACTGTAATGCTTAGGCCCTTAGGGAAAACAGTACTTTGTTTGTGCTTTATTATGTCGTAAATCTCATCCGAGGCTTCGATAAGGTTTTCACCCGGGCGTTTACTAACGTTAAGGGTAATTACGTTTTTAAAGTTAGGATTGTCGCTTGTTTTTAAACGCGCGTAACTTTCCTGGTCCTGAAAACCATCGCTGATTGTAGCAATATCATGCAGGTAAACAGCTTTGCCCGCCGGATTACGTATCACCAGGCCGCCAACTTCATCAGCGTCCTTAAAATCTTGTTTAATATCAATAGCACGCTGTACCCCATCAGTTACTAAAGTACCTGCTGTAGAGATGATATTTTCACTCCCGATGGCCTGGATGATATCGCCATAACCAACCTGTGCGGCCGACATTTTATTTATATCAACATTTACCTGGATGTTTGGCTTTAACGCGCCAACTTCATTTACATGCGATATTTGTTTCATCCCCTCAATATCATCCTTTAAATTATCAGCATACTCCTTTAATTTTTTAAGATCATAATTACCCGAAAGGTTGATGTTTAAGATGGGTTGATCAGCAACGTCAATATCAGATACATCGGATTGCTTTAAGTTCTGATCGCCTTGTGGCAAATCAGGCTTTGCTCTGTCAACAGCGTCTTTAACTTCCTGTTTGGCATCTTTTATATCAATTTTGGTTGTAAATTCAGCAACAATGAGCGAAACGTTTTGCTGGGTATTTGATGTTACCTTTTTTAACCCTTTAAGCGATTTTAACTGCTTTTCAAGTTGTCTTGTCACCAGCGTTTCAATATTCTGAGGTGATTGCCCAATATATGGTGTGGTAATAAAGATTTTCCTTATCGTAATATCCGGAAAGTTTTCCTTCGGTAAATTTACATATGTCGAGTAGCCGATGAGTCCGATCAAAAATATCAGTACGTAAACAGCCCTTTTGTTATCTATGGCCCAACTCGAGGGCCCAAATTCTTTTTCCTGGTCTTTCATTTTTTAAATGGCTTAGGTGTATTAATTACCAGCTTGTAAAACTTTTATTTTGTCACCATCCTCAATATCCTGTGCACCCATTACCACAACTTGCTGACCTACAGACAAGCCTGATAGTATTTCGGCCTGGTTGTTATAAGTAGCGCCTTGTTTAACGTTAACTTTTTTGGCGGTGCCATTATCATTTACAAAAACAAAATCGCCTTGTTCCGATTTTTGGATAGCCTTTAGTGGTACAACAATACTGTTGGTTTTAGTGTAATCTGCTATTTTTATAATGGCTGTCATGTTAGGGCGTAATGTTCTGGCCGATGGCAATTTGATTTCGACACCGAAGCTGCGTGATGCAGGGTCGATCACTTTTGCGGCGAACGTAACTTTTGTTTTCAGCGAATCATTAGCATCAGGGAACAATACCTGTACATCCTGGCCTTGTTTTATGCGTGTTGCATAGCTTTCGGGTACATCTGCCTTAACTTTCAGGTTGTCGGCATTAACAATACGGATACCTGTTGCTCCCGGCGAAACCGCCTGCCCTAATTTAAGGTCCATTTGATCGATCGTACCGCTGATAGGAGAAGTGATGCGGTAAAGGTCGGCCTGTTCGCGTAAAGCTGCTACTTGTTTTTGAGCGCCTTGCGCGTTAGCTTGTGCCTGTAAAAACTGTACTTCGGTACCTATCTTTTGGTCCCATAGATTTTTTTGGCGTTGGTATACGGTATTAGCCAGATTAGCCTGCGTTTCGGCCTGCGATATTTGTTGTTTTAATACACTGTTATCCAATTGTACCAAAACCTGGCCCTTGCCTACATGGTCGCCGGCTTTAACATACAAACCTGTTATTGTGCCCGGGGCTTGCGGATACGCAGTAACGTTGTCCTGTGCGTCAACCTTACCTTGCAATTGTACGTAGCTGGTAAAATTGGCAGTTTTTACTTCAACCACACTAACATCGGTAGATCTAACCGAATCAGTTTTACCGGTCTTGGCCTCAAGCGCGCTTATTTTTGCGGCTATATCAGCCTGTTGCTTTTTCAGATCGGCAAGTTCGGCTTTCGGATCTTTAGGTTTATTATTGCATGCTGCCAGGGCAACAACTGCGCTTAATATTAATATTCTTGTTTTCATATCGCTATAGTGCTATTGTTTGTTGTTGAATGTTGTTAGTTTATTTTTCCGTAAGCTTTATCAAGGTTCACTTTGTTTATTACTGCATCGTAAAGAGCTTGTATGTATTGTGTATCAGCAGTTTCGAGCGCGCTTTGTGCTTGTGTAACCTCAATGCTTGAACCAACACCTTGCTGGTATTTAATTTTTGATACCCTTAATACTTCTGCAGCTAACTCCTGGCTATGTTTTTGGTTGGAAAAGGTTAGTCAGGTAATTAAAATTAAGGATGTTGTATCCGAAACCTATATAGTAGTTGGTGTAAAAATTCTTGTACAGGTACCTGTAATGGTTTTCCTGGAAAACACCACCATAGCCTGCGTTTAAAGCCACCGATGGTAAAAAGGCCGCCTTTTTATCTTTCACATCGAGTTGGTTTAATTTCACATTAGTTTCTAATAAACTATACTCAATGCGGTTATGATAAAAACTGGTGTCGGCAACATCACCGGCTTGTTGATTAAGGTTGATATCGCTTAGCTTATCAGTAAGCGTGAGCGGTGTGCTCACCGGCATACCCATTTGAAATTTGAGCATCTGGGTGTAAAGGTCGATGGCGCGGGCAACATTTTCGCGGTTAGTTACCAGGTTGTTGTATTGCACGGTTATGCGGTCAACATCTATCTTTTCAACAAAGCCCTGCTTATTCGATGCTACGGTTTGGTCAACCTGCTCTTTTAATTGTTTTATGTTAATATCTAACAGTTTAACCTGTTCCCCACTTACCAATACCTGGTAGTAAGCTTTGGTAACATTTACATTGGTTTCAATTTTTGAGCGGGTAAGCTGGCGCTCGTACAGCTCTTTAAAAGTTTTTACCGCTTGCAAACCCACAATAAAAGTACCGCTGAACAGTAGCTGTGAAGCAGTTAGTGAGTAACTGTTGGTGTAGGTAACCGGCCCGAACGGAAACTTAACCAAAGGTGCTTCAGGGTCGATAGGGCCACCGCTTAAAAAGTTAGGTCCAACAGATGCCGGCGATTTAAGATAATCCTGGAAGCTGATGGAGCCGTTTACCTGCGGTAAACCTGTGCCAATGGTTTCTTTAACTTTATATTCAGCGTTTTTTACATCAAGGGTAGCGTTTTTAACAGTATCCTGGTGTTCATAAGCATATTTAATGCAATCGGCAAGGCTGTATGCAAGCGGTGCCTTTTGCTGTGCTTTACTGCTGTAAGCGAACAGCAATAAGCATGTAATGAGTAATGACAGACTTTTTTTCATATGATATATAGTGGTTGTTAGTTTTTAAATTATTCTTGTTCGATAATGTTTTTATAGTTATCCAATAGTTTGCGGCCTTTGGCAGTACAAATACCGTAGGCAAAATGTTCCATAAACTGCAATTGCACTTTCCATGAGTTAAAGGTTTGCGGCGGAAATATATCGTCATTAAAACCCATCTAAATTTGCCAAACGCACATTTTTGCAATAATAGTAACATCAATTTCGGGGCGAACGTAGCCTTGCTCTATGCCGCGGCTCAATATGCTGCTCATACTATCAACCACAACACCGGCTTTGAATGCCTGGAACTGTTTCCATGCATCGGCATGATATTTTTGAAGGTCGTGTATCAGTATCGGGTTGGCCCGGCTGAATATCTCCTCAGAACACTTCATCATATTAATAAGCTCTTCCAAAACGTTCGAGGAGTTTTCGGCGGCCATTTGCATTTCGCATTTATCCTCCTCTAACCGCGATTTTACCAGCGCGGTTACCAACTCATCTTTATCCTTATAATGAAGATATATCGTCTTTTTGGACATGCCCAAATGCCTGGCAATATCATCCATCGTAATACTGCGGATCCCCGCCTTGAAGAACAGTTCTTCGGCCCCTTCTAATATCCGCTCTTTTTGAACATCTGACATAATGGGTCAAAACTATGGAAACATTTTTTGATTTCAAAGTTTCCATGTGTTATCATTACGTTAAGTTGACAATATTGTTTTGATACCTCCTGTTATTAAAAGTTACAATGGAAAGAGCTTTTTGTTATTAATAATGCAAAATAACAATAGCGGAATGACAGCCCTATGTCAGCAGAGGAATAAAAAATTACAATAAAGCAGATAGATTAGTCAAGTAATTGTCTAATTCAATTTGCATCGAATCAGCCAGTTTATTCGCCGTTTCGGTTTGATGGCTACGCAGCATTTTAATAACGGCTGCAGTTTGCTCTGCATCAAAGGGTTCTTCATACTCGCTTTTCTCGGCATTTTCAAAAACATCCTGCAGCCAGTTATTCACCTTGCAATCAATAACAAGGTGTATGCGGTCTGTAGTACCATAATTTGCGACCCGGTGAGGTAAATTAGCATTTATATACCAACACTCACCCGGTAGCATGGTTAAACGCGTGTCGTTCACGTAAAATTCTACGTTCTCGTTTGTTTGAACAGGGAAGTGGAGTCGTGCTTCACCTTTTTCAAAAGCCAGTTCGTTATCGCGATGCTGTTTAATTATCGCTCCCGCTTTAAGATTTAACAACCGTACACTCTTTAATTCACACTGCAACGTGCTGCAAAGGTGCTTTATAGCAGGGTAGTGGTCCATCAGTGAAGTATCCTTAAATCCGGATTTTCCGTTAAGCTCGGCAAAAATATTATCGTAGCTTCCCTCCGGCGACCGCAGTGTTAGCACGGTCCAATCGCCTTCGTAGCCGTTGCTATTAAAATGAGGCAACCAATTACCTGCTAATGCAGAATCATTTTCATTAGCGCTTATTAAAGGGATATCAATATATAACTGTGCAAATGTAATGGGCATAAAGCGCTAACAATTTAACTTGTTGATCAATTTATAATTATAGCGACAATATATTATTAAATAAAACTTTAACGAAGAATTTATTAGGAGTTGAATAATTTAGTAATTATATTTATCACACCATTTAAACAGGTAAAAACCTGCCTTTACAAAAGGTTATACGCATACAAATAAGCAAATATTACAAACGGTAATGAAGCGAGTTTTACTTTCCATTTCATTCTTAAGCCTTTCGGTAGGAGTTTTTGCCCAAGGTACGGTAAATACAAACG
>JACXTT010008936.1_pt1 | contig 13784 bp, 11 predicted proteins | sample 9270951 | NCBI WGS metagenome assembly JACXTT01 (sample SAMN15532306, study PRJNA645909) | rock metagenome | isolation source: weathered quartz diorite | place: Puerto Rico | collected 2017-06-21 | reverse complement strand
CGGCCGAGCCTGGCGCGTTTGCGCCGCGACCGCGCCATCGCGGCGAAGCGGCGGTTGTAACAACGCATCAGGCTGTAAAACGGCTTCGAGCGCGGCGCCGTGAAGATCGGCTCGCTGAGTACGCGCTTGCCGCGCATGAAGGGCTGCGAGGCCACCCCCAAATAGTACAAGCCGAGGTCAAGCAGGAAGACCAGACGCAGCAGGTCGTATTCGCCCAGATATTCATATTTGTCTCGGTACACCGCGTTAAACCAGCGGTGATAACTGAGCGCGAAATCGGCATTGTGTTTCGCCACCAGGGGCGCGACGTCTTTGCCGCTCTGCTGCGTCAAAATCAGGCGCGTTGCCGAACTCACCGTGAAGGAAATCCAGTCCATCCCCGGACTGTACAGGGGATCGAGGAAAGCGCTCGCGTCACCGACCAGAACAAAACCGTCCCCGGCGAATGTGGTGCTGTAATACGGCAGATTCTTGCGCCAGTGCACGTCGCCCTCGCGCCAGTTCGCCCCGGCGAGGATTTCACGGGCTACCGGATGCTGCATCAGGAAATATTTCAGCCGCTCACCGAGCAGTCCGCCCTCCGGCCACTCCACCCGGCGTTGGTCGAACACCACGCCGACGCTCACGTCCCCGCCTTTGAGCGGGATGCACCAGGCCCACCAGCCGTCGCCGGTGAAATGATTGGTTGCCGTCGCCCGGATTCCGTGGCAGGCCATCGCCCAATCGGGAAATCTTTCGGCCAGGTCGAGTCCATCCCAGTCTTTCACATCCGTCCAACGCGCCCACACGGCCGTGGTTGGGTGCGCGCGATTGGCCCGCCACCAGCCCTCTTGCCGCGCGAGCAAGGCGGCGATCCCGGAGGCGTCCACGACCCAGCGCGCCTGGATCTGCTCGTTCTGCTCCAGGCGGCGCACCTCGAGCCGCTGCAGGCCGCCGGAATTTAATTGAATCCGGCCCACGCTCGCCGGCCGCCACAGTTCAGCGCCCAGCGCGCAAGCGCGTCGCAACACCTCCTCGTCCAGCACGGCCCGGTCGACTTGATAGGCCGGCACGCGCGCCAAGTAGCGCCCGCCAATCTCGCTGCACTGGTCCAGGGAGTGGGTTTCCCCGTTGAAAAACCAAAAGCGCATCCCTTGTTTGACGAGATGCGCTTCATTCAAGTGCTGAGTCAAACCCAACACACGGCTCAAAAAGTAGCTGCTCACCTCCACCGTCGCTTCACCCACGCGCCGCGTGAACGCGGACGACTTCTCGACAACAAGCACTCGGAGCTTGGGTGCCGCGCGCAGCAGCAAGATCGCCGCAGCAGCGCCGGACAACGCGCCCCCGACGATGACGACGTCATACCGGCGCGCATCCTGGTCCGCGAGGTTCACGGATCTTGAACCTAGTCAAGCCGTCCCGGTTTCAAATCGTTTTTCACAACTTTGCCGTCTTCGGCGGAGAGGTGGATCTCGCCGATGTTCACCGTATCGCTCGGTCTGCGGATTTTCGCCGCCCACAGTCTGACCTTCCAGACCGGCTGGTCGCCCTCGCCGCGTTCCAGAGTCAGTTGAGTATTGGTCAAGGTGAGGTTTTTGATCAGGGGCTCGTTTTTAGCGATCTCAATGGCCTTGTCCGAATCTAGCTTCAACTTCTCCTTGGGCAGCTCGCGGTGTGCGCCGGTGATGGGTTCCAGCACCCGGGCCGGACGCTTCACCGACACTTTCGTTCCCGCCGCGAATTTGATTTCCGTCGCCTTGGCTGTGGCGTCCGGATCGTAATAAACGACAAACCAGATGTTCGGCGTGAGGCCGCCGACGGATTTTTCCGAGCGAATCTGGACCACGCGACCTTTGGCCTCCTCACCCAGGTGGCGGTTGCCTTCTTTGACCAGATCGAACGCGGTCGGTTCGCCAGCGCCGGCGATGGGGCTGAGCCCGCCGGCAAACAGAAAGGCCGCCAGCGATGTTCCAGTCAACAATTTCATTTTCATGCGGGGAATCTAGGCAACGGGCTGAGGGCTGACAACCTTGAAAACCGAAGCGACGTTTGACTTGAGGCAAATGACTTCATTAAGCTTCGAGCAAACAGTCAAACCAGCGTGCTTTTTCCTCCGAAACAATCTTCCGCTCCACCGGCGCGCGTCGTCGTCACCGGCGCAGGCATTGTGAGCGCCCTGGGCATGGGTTGGGGCGCGAATGCCGAAGGGTTCCGCGCCGGCCGAGTGGCGATCCGACCGGTGACCGGGTTCGACGTCTCGCGGCAGCGGGTCAAAGTTGCCGGGGAAGTCGATCTGCACGCTGAATTGCCGGACACCTTTCTGGATTCGCGCCACGTCCGCCGACTCGATCGCGCGTCGAAATTGCTTCTCCATGCCGCGCACGAAGCCTGGCATCAATCCGGCTGGAAACCGTCGGGCGATTTGCCCGTTGTGCTCGGCACAACCAGCGGCGGGATGAGCTTGGGTGAGGATTATTATCGCCAGGCGATCCGTGCTCCCGGCTCGCTGCGGCGGCAACCAACGCGCGTGATTCATTACCAGGCGCAGCGGCAGGCGCTCGATTTGGCCGAGGCCTTCGGCTTCACGGGCCCCATCACGCTGATCGCCAACGCCTGCGCTTCCGGCGCGAACGCGATCGGACATGCCTGGGAACTGGTGCGAAACGGTCGCGCACCGCGCGTTTTGACGGGCGGTTACGACGCCCTCAGCCAACTTGTCTTCGCCGGCTTCGATTCGTTGCAGGCCTTGTCGCCCACCCGCTGCCGGCCGTTCGACGCGCATCGCGACGGACTCGCGCTCGGCGAAGGCGCCGCCGTCCTGACACTGGAGACGTTGGACCAGGCCCGAGAGCGCAACGCAAGAATCCTGGGTGAAATTGTTGGCTACGGCGCGGCGACTGACGCGTATCACCTGACCCAGCCGCAACCGCAAGGCGAAGCTGCATTTGCGACGATGACGGCCGCTTGCCAAAAGGCCAGAGTGATTCCTCAGCAAATTGATTACCTCAACGCGCACGGGACGGGGACGCCGCTGAATGACAGCGCGGAAGCCGCCGCCATCAACCGTTGGGCGGGCGACCACGCGTCAAAGCTGCCGGTCAGCTCGACCAAATCGAGCGTCGGTCACCTTTTGGGCGGTGCGGGTGCGGTCGAGGCTGTGGTCTGTTTGATGGCGTTGCGCGAGCAATGGCTGCCACCGACCTCGACACTCGAATCACCGGATCCGTGCTGCGCCTTTTCGGTGGTCCAAAAGCCGGCGGCAGCCAAACTGGATTACGCGCTGACCAACTCCTTCGGTTTCGGCGGCGCCAATGCAACGATCGTAATGAGAAGACTCGAGGCTGCATCTCCCAGGAGAGCTTCAGGTTTCTCTGAATGACTGAGAGGACGCGTATGACACGCGCAGGAGACATTTTCGTTCAGGGCGTGGGCGCGGTGTCACCGGCCGGATGGGGAATGTTGCCGCTGCGCGAGACGCTGGCGAAAGGCGAGCCACTCCTGGTCAAGGAACTCGCGCGGCCTGGCTGGACACGGTCGTTGCGCGTCAGACCCGTCCCGCCGCCGTCTCCACGCCCGAATTTCCTCGCCCACGCGCGGCTGCGTCGGACCAGTCCCATCACGCAATATGCTGTTGGGGCCGCGCTCGAGGCCTTAGGCGAGGACGCGGCGGGCGTGAGCCGCGACAGGTTGAACCTTGGAATCCTCTTGTGCGTGATGACCGGTTGCGTGAATTACTCGCGTCGTTTCTACGATGAAACCTTGAAGGATCCGGCGACGGCCAGCCCGCTGGTGTTCCCCGAGACGGTGTTCAATGCCCCCGCGAGTCATCTGGCTGCCTTGCTCGGCAGTACTGGCATCAATTACACCTTGATCGGTGATCCGGGAACGTTCTTGCAAGGACTGGCCCTCGCCGGGGAATGGCTCCTGACCGGTCGCGTGGAAGGATGCCTGGTGGTTGGCGCGGAGGAACTCGATTGGCTGACAGCCGACGCGTATGGCCTGTTCGCCAGGAGCATCATTCTCAGCGAGGGCGCCGGCGCGGTGTATCTGCGGCGTCGAGACCCAGGCCTGGTTCGCCTTTCCAGAGAGCGCGGAGAGGGTGCGGAAAGCCCGCTCTCGTCCTTCAAAGGCCCGGAGACGGGCTCATTGGACAAGATCCTGTCGAGTAGCGCCGACCCTCCCATCGTACAACTTCATTCCATCACCGACTCGCATTTGTTCTTGCCGGATGAAACTCGCGCTCAGTCCGCGAGACGAATGCGCGCCGAGCTGCCGGTTGGAGAACCGGAACATCTGCTCTGCGCTGGAACCCAAGGTTTGCAAAAGCCGGATGCCGCTGAACTGGAGGCTTGGCGCGATTGGCCCGGCTCACGATTGTCGCCCAAGCGGGTCCTGGGCGAAGGACTGGCCGCGGCCTCCGCCTGGCAATGCGTTGCCGCTATTGACGCGTTGCGGCAACGGCAACACTTGGCTGCCACGGTGAGTGTGGTGGGTTGCAACCAACAGGCGATTGGCGCGCATTTTGTAATTTGAAAGACTATGAACTCTCGCGTGATCCTCGTGACGGGCGCCAACGGCGGTTTGGGTCTCGCCATCGCCCGAACTTTTCTCGAGGAATCGCCGGATAATTTCGTTTGGCTGGGGGTTCATGCGCGACGCGAACGGGCAGAAAAACTGGCCGGAGAATGTTCAATGAATTGCTGCTGCGTCGATTTGGACGTGACGCAGCCCGCCGCCTGGAAACAAGCCGTGACCCGGGTTCTGGCCGAACACAAACGCATCGACGTGCTGATCAACAACGCCGGCAAAAACCAGGACGGTTTGCTGGCGAATTTGACCGGTGAAGCCTGGGACACCGTGCTGGCGATCAACCTGAACGCCACGTTTCACGGCTGTCAGGCGGTGCTGCCGGCGATGATTTCGCAACGCAGCGGGCGCATCATCAACCTGGCGTCCCTCAGCGCCCTGCTGGCGCCCGCCGGCCAGGCCAACTACGCGGCCGCCAAGGCCGGCGTCGTGGCTCTGACGCAATCCTTGGCCAAGGAAGTGGCCCGAATCGGGATCACCGTGAACGTGGTCTGCCCCGGTTACGTGGAGACGGAGGCCCTCAACGCGCTGAACGACGAGGGACGCAAAGCCGCGCTGGCTCGCGTTCCGATGCGACGATTTGGCCGGCCCGATGAAGTGGCTGCCGCAGTCCGATTTCTGGCTTGTCCGGAGGCCAGTTACATTACAGGCTCGGTGCTGAAGGTAGATGGCGGAATTGTTTAACAGCCATGGACGAACGACACGCTCTCAACGAACGCATCAAAACGTTGATGGTCGAGAACCTTATGCTGCAGGTCGCGGCGGTGGACATCGCGGATGATCAGCCGTTGTTCGGTCCGGGCAGTCTCGGACTGGACTCGGTGGACGCCCTGCAACTGGTCGTGGCGCTGGACAAAAACTTCGGCCTGAAGATTCCCGACCCGGGAGCCGCCAAAGAGATTCTCCAAAGCGTCAATACCATCGTCGCAGCACTGCAACAGAAGCTCCCGGGCTTGCAAGGATCGCCTTCGTGAAGTCCGGACTCGTCGTGTCGTCCCCGCAAATGCCAGCGTCCCGGGGCCAAGTGCGGCCCCCGGCACGGACGGCATCGAAAGGGTCCGATAATACGTATACATACTTCCTGGGTGACAGATCCCCGGTCCTGGGATATAGGTTTCCGACATGGCGCTGAATCATCCGAAGCCGAGCCTTCTGCGTGAGGGGCAAAGTGCGGTCGCCATTCAGCTGATCGCGACGACGATCTCCAGCGCCCTGCTCATTGCCGGTTGCGGGCGGAACCCGCAAACCCACGGCAGCGGTCTGGCCAAAGTCCGCGTCGGTTACATCGGTCTAACATGCGAAGCGCCGATTTTCACCGCGGTCGAGAAGGGGTTTTTCAAAGAGGAAGGTCTCGATGTATCGCTGGTGAAGTGTGACTGGAAGAATTACAAGGACGTGCTCGCCCTCGGCGGCTACGACCTGACGCATCATCTGGTCATGTATTTTCTCAAACCCATCGAGCAGGGGCTGGACGTGAAATTCACCGGCGGCATCCATCGGGGTTGTCTGCGCGTCCAGGCAGCCGCGAACGGCGGGATTCGAACGGTGAAGGATTTGAGAGGCAAGCGCATCGGCGTGCCGGGAATGGGAACGCCGCCGTTTATCTTTGCGAATCGAGTGCTCGGAGCCAACGGCATCGATCCGAGCAAGGAGATCACCTGGCTGGTGTTCCCCGCCGGCGAATTGGGGTTGGCGTTGGACAAGGGTGAAGTGGACGCCGTAGCGGACTCGGAACCGATTGGCAGCATGCTGCTCGCGCAGGGCAAGGTCCGAAACGTCGCCGACCAGGCGGCGGATATGCCTTACTCCGACGAATATTGCTGCGCCGTTCTGGTGAATGGCAAATTCCTCACCCGCAACCCGAAGGCCACTGCGGCGGCGACGCGCGCTTTGCTCAAGGCAGCCAAATGGGTGGAATCCAATCCCAAAGCCGCGGCCAAATTGTCGGTCGAGGGGAAATATCTCGCGTCGACCACGGATCAAAATACGATCGCCATTTCACACTTGCGCTACGTCCCCAGCGTCTCCGGCGCGAAGACCGCCGTCCGGTTGGCGGCTGCGGAGATGAAAACGGCCAACATGCTCAGCCCGAGCACGGATGTCGAAGCGTTGGCCCAGCGCGCGTTCGTGTCCCTGGAGGGCGTGACCGACGAATGGCTGGATTCGCTGGCGGTTGAAAAAGTTGCCGGCGCACAAGTGACGCGCGACTGGATTCGGTTCCAATACGCTCAGTTCAATCCGAAGGACGTGTTCTGTTCAGCTTGTCTAATTCCTCTTAACCCGTGAAGACTCCTTCCATGCCCAGTACGCCTTCTGTGCAAACGCCGGAGTCGGCGGGAACCACGGAAGAGGCTGCCAGCGCCGGGTCGGTTCTGGCTTCCCGTCCGCGCGTGCGGACGCTGCTGGCGGCGCCACTGGTGGCCCTCGTTGGTTTGGTTGTCCATTGGGTTGTTTCGAGGAATGAACCGGCCGCGGACACGCGTTCGTACACGGTGTTTCTGGGCATTATGCTCGGTGGGTCCTTGCTCGCCGCGGCGGTGCAAACATTCTGGCTCGCGCTGCGGCGTAGGATGGCGCGCCTGTGTCCCGTTGTTGCCGGCGCGCTTTTGTTGCTTTGCTTGTGGGAAGCGGTCACCTCCGGGTTCCGGTTGCTTCCGTTGCCGTACTTCCCGAGTCCGGCGTCGGTGCTGGAAAACCTGGTGGCAGAGCGCGAGAAGCTGTTCGACAGCACCTGGCACTCGTTGGTTCTGCTGCTCTCAGGTTATGTACTCGGCGTGGTCATTGCATTGATCACGGGCATCTGTATTGGCTGGTATCCCCTGGCCCGCTACTGGGGGATGCCGCTTTTGAAAGTGATCGGCCCCATTCCCGCGACCGCCTGGGTGCCGCTGGCGATGGTGCTCTCACCGTCGGGAACGCTGTCCGCTGTGGGGCTGGTCGCGTTGGCGGTCTGGTTCCCGGTTACGATGTTGACCATCTCTGGCATCGCCAACACGCGCGCCTCTTATCTCGACGTGGCCCGGACCTTGGGAGCGGGGCAGAGGTATCTCATCCTCCGCGTCGCCATTCCCGCCGCGATGCCGAGCATTTTCATCGGCCTGTTCATGGGGCTGGGCACTTCCTTCCTCACGCTGATCGTGGCCGAAACCGTGGGTGTTAAATCCGGCCTTGGTTGGTATGTCAGCTGGGCGCAAGGCTGGGCCGAATACGGCAAAGTCTATGCCGCCCTCGTGATCATGGCCGCCTTCTTCTCCACGATCATGACGGCCCTGTTCAAGCTGCGCGACCGCGTGTTAGTGTGGCAGAAAGGAGTGATCAAGTGGTAGTCCCTCCCGCACCTGGCGCGCTCACCGAAGGTTCCTCTTTGCGCGTCGTGGAAGTGAGCAAACATTTCCGCAACTCAGAGGATTCTGCGAAACGCACACACGCATTGGACACGGTGTCGCTCTCCGTCGCGGCGGGAGAGCTCGTCTCTCTCGTGGGACCGAGCGGATGCGGCAAGTCCACCCTGCTGCGCCTCATTGCAGGCCTGGACGGTCCTGACTCCGGCGAGCTTTGGGTAGGTGCCCAGAGGATTACTGGCCCCAGCGCTGAACGCGGGCTGGTGTTTCAGGATCCCAACCTGTTTCCCTGGCTGACGGTGCGCCGCAACATCCAGGCGGGTCTCGTCGCGCGCGGCGTGCTTCACCAGAAACGCCATGAAGTGGACGAATTCACGCGCCTTGTCGGCCTGGAAGGATTTTCCAACGCGTTCCCGCATCATCTTTCCGGCGGGATGGCCCAGCGCGTCGCCTTGGCGCGCGCCCTGATCAACCACCCCAAAGTCCTGCTCCTGGACGAACCCCTTGGCGCCCTGGACGCCTTCACGCGCATGCGCATGCAGGACGAAGTGCTGCGCCTCTGGCAGGCGCGGCAAACGACGATGCTTCTGGTCACGCATGACATCGACGAAGCGATCTACATGAGCGATCGCATCCTGATCATGACCCCCGGGCCCGGCCGCATCGAACGAACCATCGTTGTCTCCCTCGATCGTCCCCGGCAGCGCAACAGTCCAGAATTCTTTCGCCTCCGGGGCGACATTTTGGAACTGCTTCACTTTGCGGGTAACGCCCCGCGAGATCGCAGCTTCGGCGGGACGGGACGCTCCTCGGGCATCGACGCCACCTCTGGTGGGTCGAAACCGGAACAGCCTCCTGGCCCGTCACCGGAACAAACCAATTCAACCAATGGAATTCAAGGCGCGAACCCAACCCCTCAGGCTAACGCGCCCGGCTCCGCCACGGTGCAGTCCCGCCTCTTCCGTGCCTGTGAGCCACAACGCGACTCGCTGGACGCGCAAGTCATCATTGTTGGCGGCGGTCCGGCCGGTTCGACGCTGGGCGCGTATCTGTCCGGCGCCGGGATCAATCACTTGATTGTGGACCAGGCGGTCCACCCGCGTCCCCACGTCGGCGAATCGCTGCTGTGCTCGACTTCGCGCATTTTTCAGGAGATCGGTTTCCTGTCTGTCATGGAACGGGAACAGTTCGTTCACAAACATGGCGCGGTCTGGACGCACTGGGCGGATGAGCGGCAATACGTGGTCCGATTCCGTGAAATTCCCGAGCTCGGCTTGTCGCAGGACTATACTTATCACGTGGATCGGAGCCGGTTCGATGAACTCCTCCTCAAACACGCTTCGACGAGAGGTTCCCGCGTCCTGCAAGGGGCGCGAGCGGCAGGCGTGGAATTTGGCGCCGATGGTTTTGCGTCGGGCGTTCGCGTCGAACAGGACGGTGGGGAACGCGTTCTGACCTGCCGACTGGTCGTTGACGCTTCCGGGCGAAGCACACTTCTAGGTTCTCAATTGCGGCTCAAGCGGCACGATCCACTGTTCAATCAATTTGCCGTTCACAACTGGTTCGAAGGCGTCGATCGCGGGCCGGCGGACACGGCCGACTACATCCACGTTCACGTTCTGCCGCTGCCGCGGGCGTGGGTCTGGTTGATCCCGATCAGCGGGTCGGTCACTTCCGTGGGTGTGGTGACTCAGGGAGGCGACTTTGTGAAGGGCGGTGAACCGGTCGGACAATTCTTCAACCGACACATCGCGAGCCATCGCTTGCTGGCGGAGCGAATGGGCCGGGCCCGCCCGCTCCATGAATTCACCCGCGAAGGAAACTACAGCTATGTGATGGATCGGTTGGCCGGCAACGGCTGGTTGCTGGTCGGTGACGCCGCGCGTTTTGTTGACCCAGTATTCTCCTCCGGAGTCAGCGTCGCGCTTGAGTCGGCCAAGCGCGCCGCGGATGTGATCATTAAGTCGCTTGGGCGCGGCGATGTGAGCGCCGAGAATTTCACTGACTACGAGAAAACGATTCGCACGGGAGTCGCGATCTGGCGTGAATTCATTCGCTTGTATTATCAGTTGCCACCCCTTTTCCTCGATTTGATCAACCGTCCGGAAGCGCGCTGGCAATTGACGCAGCTTTTACAAGGGGACGTTTACGATCGTAACGCCGTGCCGATCCTCACCGTGATGAAGGAGCGAATCGCCGCAGTGATGACTGACCAGGATCATCCCTGGCGCCCGCACCTCTGCACGGAATTGTCGGCCGCTGAAATCTGAACGACGACGGGTCGGTCCGGGATCTGAGACAAGCCTGAGGTTTGCAAGGATAAATGGCCCAGCGGCATAGCGCCCTGGGGAGAAAACGGCAACCAAAGCTTACGTGACGCTGCCCACGAGTTCTTTCCCCTCACCCTCTCCCTCGGGGAGAGGGAACAGCGAGCCGTGCGCAGTGGAAAGCACGATGACTCTGGATTGTTCTCAAAAGCGGGTAAAGTTCACCCTCTCCCAGATGGAGAGGGCAGGGGTGAGGGGAAAGGTGACCTCGCCGTAAGCACCGTGGAGGCATCCTCCTCGAAGTCCGCTGACCGCCCGAAAGGCCATGTGGCTTTGAGCCATTCATCCGTTCGTGCCTCCGGCTTTGCCGGAGGTCGTTCACTGAATCCGGCGGGGCGCCTGGTTTGCGACGCTTGAACGGCGCCGTTTCAACAACGCGACCGTACCGCACAACACCGCGCACAACCCGACCGCGAGCATGGTTTCAGCCAGGTTCGGCGAAAAAATCAGGAAAAACCCCCTTCCTTTGACCAGCGCGGAGAAGCTGGACACGCAGAACGGCATCATGAACAGCCGAATGACCTGCCAGCGTTCGAGGTCCACCTTCTTGTCGCCCGCCGCGGTCGTGCTGACATACAACGCGAAGCCGATGATGAGACTCAATCCAAGCGAGGTGAGCCAGAGACGCGGACTGGGATCGAAGTAACGAACCAGGACGACCAGGTACCAGATGAAATAGCACCAGAGGATCAGTCGCCCTTTGGACAGGTTTGACAGGTAATGAATCAATCTCACGTCGGCCACACCACCGAGCTCAACGGGACTGGCCAGAATTGCCACGGACCGGGAAGCCGATGACGCGATCTTACGCATGCCGCCCAGAATGCCAAGCCCGGCGGGGACTCTCGATGAATCGCTGCGGTCGGTGGCACGGCGCCCCGCCGGTGGGTTGCTGTTCCGCCACGCAGAGTGCATCGCACGGGCCGGACGCCGGCGCCACTAGATCACCAAAGGGTTCCGGGCCCATGCATTCGCATAGGCGAAAGATTGGAATTGATTTGTCGGCGACGCGTTTTTGTGGGAGAAACGCGATGTCATGCTGCCCAAAATCTCCCTCGCGCTGTTTGTTCTTTTGTTCGAGGCGATGTCGGCGCGAGCGGCCTTTCGAGCCGGCATTGCCGTGCGCGTGGTGACACCCGCTCCTCTCCTGCCGGTTTCCGGCGGCGTTGGTCCGTCCAATCCCGTCAGCAAACAGGAGGGCGATTTGACCGTCCGCGCTCTGGTGTTCGCCGATGACAACACCCAGGTGGCCATTGTGAGCACGGACTTCCTTGGGTTTCCTTCGGTACTCGGCAACAAAGCCCGGGCCCGAGTTAAAGGCATTCCGCCGGAGCGGATATTGATTGGCGCCACGCACACGCACAGCGCGCCGGATTGTTACGGCTTTGCGGATCACAGTGGAAAGATCGCGACGGATTTGAAGTATGTGGACCTCGTCTGTGACCGCATCGCTGAAGCCATCAATGAGGCGCTCGGGCAGGTCCAGCCTGCCAGCCTCAAAATCGCGACCGGCGAGGCGAAAGGGAAGATCGCCTTCAACTATTACGCAGACCAACTTTATGATCCGCGCTGCCACGTCATTCAGGTGATTGGCGCGAACGGCAAGCCCTTCGCCACCCTGGTCAATTACGCTGTGCATCCGGAAGTGCTCGGCTCGGAAGCCGGGGTATTAAGCCCGGACCTGGTCGGCCCGTTGTATGACCGCATCCGCGGACAAGGGGGTGGGACAGGCATTTTCATGAACAGCGCTCAGGGAGGAATGGTCACGGCGGACAACCGTGGCCCCGAAGGCAAGAGCATTCGCACCTGGGCCGAGTGCGAGCGGATCGGCGCCCTCCTCGCTGACGAAGCGCTGCGCATTGTTCAGTCCGCGCCGGAACAGCGAAACCCGAAATTGATTTGCGCCGCCAAAACGATTTCCTTTCCCATCGATTCACCTCTGCTCCGCGCGGTGATGAAGTCGTCTCCGCTGTTGAACACGACGGCGGATACGAACCACGCCATCACGCAACTGAACCTCGTTAATGTGGGCAACGCGCAGATTCTGACGATTCCCGGCGAGGCGCTGCCGAACATCGGGTACTACCTCAAACGGAAAATGCGCGGCGAACACAACCTGCTCTTCGGCCTGACCAATGACGCGTTCGGCTACATGCTGACGAAAGTGGATTGGAGCAGTTTCAAACGCTACGACTACGTTTCGCGCACCTGCCTCGGTGAAATGACCGGCGAGATTTACATGGACGAAGCGCTGAAACTGGTGGCGGAATCGCCTGCGCCGGATGCCTTGATCCGATGAACTGACGTGGCTACGCTGGTTTCCATTGTGCTGGGGATGATTCCCGCCGTCGCCCTGCGCTTCGCCATCTTGCGCAAACCCATTTCCCGCCTCGCTGCGGCGGGCACCTGTTTCGGGATTTTGATTTATGTCGCCATGCTCGTCACCACCACCGTGGAGAAGAGATTTCGCCAGGCGGGCGATGAGCCGCTCCTCGGGCCGTTACCGATCCTGACCAATTTGGTGTCTCAAATGTCTTATGTGGGTCTCCCGGTTGTTCTGGGTTCCTATTTCACTCTTCGCCGGGGCGCCAACAACCCCGACCATGGCGGGTGACGCGCGCCATGAAGACGCGGAAATCGTGGCGGGAATAACCGGCAGACGACAAAGGCCTGCGAAAGTCGGCAAGATCACTGGCAACATGAGGCGGCGATACTTCTTCGCCGAGTTTGAAACATCGCCGGCATTGAGACTGTAAAGCCGCCTTCAAGGCCTGCCGCGGAGGGAGAGGTGGCCGGTTCACCTCCTTGCAGTCCGGGGTGGGTCGCCCAAACGCGCGACACTCAAACAACGGGCACGATGAGCGAGAATCACCTGATTGTGTTTCTGAAAGCGCCTCGTCCCGGCGCCGTTAAAACGCGCCTGGCAAAAAGCATCGGCGCGCCGGCGGCCGCTGCCGCTTATCGTCGCTTGGTTGAAACCCTCTTACACCAATTGCAGGGAGTCGGCAGTGTCGAACTGTGCTTCACTCCGGATAACGCGCTCGCCGAGGTCCAGCACTGGTTGAAGGAGGGCTGGACCAGCAGCCCGCAAGGTGACGGGGACTTGGGACAGCGCCTGCAATCCGCCTTCCAAGGCGCGTTCATCCGTGGGGCAAAACGGGTGGTGATTATTGGGTCGGATTGTCCGTCGGTTCGAGCGGAGGACATTCGCGAAGCCTGGCAGGCTTTACAAACCCACGACGTTGTTCTCGGTCCTGCGAGCGACGGCGGTTATTGGCTGATCGGGTTGAAAGGATCTCAGCCGCACCTGTTCTGTAACGTGCGCTGGAGTGCCGAAGACGTGTTCGCCGAGACGATGCGGCGCGTCCAAGAGGCCGGCCTGAGCGTTCTATTGCTGCGTGAGTTGGCCGACGTGGATACCGACCGTGATTGGCGCGCCTTTCTGGCTGAGGAGAAACGGATGGGCATCTGGGCCTGGGTCAGCTTCGTTCGTCCCCTCGTCAATCGCTTTGAACAAACATTGGCCCCGGCCCATTGGGCCCTGGGG
>JACXTT010008935.1_pt1 | contig 13784 bp, 11 predicted proteins | sample 9270951 | NCBI WGS metagenome assembly JACXTT01 (sample SAMN15532306, study PRJNA645909) | rock metagenome | isolation source: weathered quartz diorite | place: Puerto Rico | collected 2017-06-21 | reverse complement strand
GCTCGCGCGTCACGACCTGCTCCTGAGCCCGACCGCGCACCAGGCGGCGCCGCCGATCGCCGCCGCGCGAGGTGTCATCACGAGCCGGCACGAGGTCGCGGGGCGCTTCTTCACGCGCCGCTCCTACGTGACCCCAGCGGCGCTGGCCGGGTTGCCGGCGATCGCCGTTCCCTGCGGGTTCACGCGCATGGGGCTGCCGATCGGGCTGCAGCTGATCGGCCGCCATTTCGACGAGGCGACCGTGCTGCGCGCCGCGTACGCGTACGAGCAGCAGTCCGCGTGGGGAAGGCGCCGGCCGCCCGGGATGGAGTGAAGGGAGTCGCTCAGGCGGAGGCGGCCGGTAGCTCGACGATGAAGGCCGCGCCGCCTTCCGGACGGTTGACGGCCCGCAGCGATCCCTGGTGCTGCTCGACGATGGAGTAGGACACCCACAGCCCGAGGCCCGTGCCCTCGCCGGGCGCCTTCGTCGTGGTGAACGCCTCGAAGATTCGCGGGAGCACGTTGGGATGGATCCCGGGTCCGGAGTCGAGCACCTCCAGGCGCACGTTCGGACCCCCGGGCTCGGACAGGCGCAGGGTGATGACCCGCTCGCCCTTGTGCGTCGCCATCGCCTGATGCGCGTTCTGAACGAGGTTGAGCAGGACCTGCTGGATCTGGCCTTCGTCGGCCATGACCGGCCGGACCTTCGCGAAGTCGGTGACGACCTTCACGCTGTCGCGGCGCAGCTGGTGGCCCTTGAGCTCGACCACCCACTGGATCTGGTCCTCGAGCCGGCACGGGTGGCGCTCGGCGGCGTGGCCGCTGGTGAACCGCAGGAGGTTCTGGAGCATCTGCGCCGCGCGCGACGTCTCCTGGACGATCGTGTGCAGCCGCTCGCGGCTCTTCACGGGATCGTCCGATCCCATCAACAGGAGCTCGGCCTGGCCCAGGATCGCCGTCAGCCGATTGCGCGTCTCGTGCGCGAGCCCCGCCGCGAGCTTGCCGACCGTCGAGAGCTTGTCGCCCTCGATCAGCTGAGCCTCGGCCGACTTGAGATCTTCGAGCTGGCGGCGCGTCGCGGAGTAGAGCTGCGCGTTCTGCAGCGCCAGCCCGATCTGGTTGGCGCAGGCCTCGACGAGCGCGATCTCGGATTCGCTGAAGGCCTCGCGCGTGCGGCGGCCGAGCGAGAGCGCGCCGAGTATCCGGCCGCGGCTGTGGATCGGCACGCACACGAACGCGTGGATCCCTTCCTGGGTGACGGCCACGCGCGCCGCCGGCAACAGGTCGGCGGACTCGCTGACGTGCGCCCAGTGGAGGGTCTTACCGGTGGCCGCCACGCCTCCGATGAGCCCCTGGCCGATCGGCAGCGTCCGGTTGATCTCGCGCAGCCGCGGCCGCAGGCCTCGATCGCCGCGCAGGTGCAGGGTCGAGCCGTCCGCCGAGAGCAGGTGGAGGCTCGAGATCTCGTGGCCGGTGACGTGCGTGAGCGCGTCCAGCGCGATTCTCAACACCTCGTCGACGTCGAGGGTGGCGCTGATCGCCTCGCCGATGCGGTGCAGGATCCGCACGTGCGATTCGACGTCGACGGTCGGCGTGTCCACCGAGCGGCGGACCAGCTCGTGGAGCTCGGCCAGGCGCTCGTCGTCGTGGTTCTTGAAGGCGAAGGCGTAGCCTTCGTCGTCGGCGCGCACCAGGATCGACGGAACCTCGACCTGCGTGTCGCTCTCCGGCAGGGTGATCGAGAGCGTCGCGATGCCGGCGGCGCGGCGCGAGCCGTTGCTTCGGACCTTGATGCCGGAGGCGCTGAGGTTCACCGACGTCGATTCCCACTCGGCCCCGTTCTGCTCGCGGATCCGGACCGGCAGGGAGAGGATCGCTCTCGGCGCGCGCCGCCGCTCGGCCTCGCTCGCCTCGGTCGTGTGCTTGGCCTTCTTGCTCGACGTCGTGCCCGGGACCTCGAAGCACGCGAGCGCCTCCTGTAGCCGCCGCAGCGCCACCGGTTTGCCCATGAAGTCGAAGGCGCCCGCCCGCATCGCCTCCTGGGCCTGGCTCTCGGTCGCGCGGCCGGAGATCACGAGGATCGGGACGCGCAGGCTGCGGACCGATTCCTGTTTCATGAAGTCGAGCCCGCTCATGCCCGGCAGGCACACGTCAAGGAGGACCGCGTCGGGGCGCTCCACGCGCAGGGTGTCGAGCGCATTCTCGGCCGTGTGCGTGATTACGGGGTCGTGCCCGATCTCGTGGAGGAACTCCCCGAAAACGTCGCAAACCGCCTGATCGTCGTCGATAACCAGGATGCGCATTTTGTGTTCGCCGGTTAAAGGCTACCCCTTCTTCCAGCAATCGGCATACCACGGTAGCGTGTATTGTAAGTATTTTAATATAAAGGCAATTACTCAAATTGGCACCACCCGGGAATGGATGATCCGAGGTCAGGCCTGGGCTAATCCTGGCCACGGGCCGGGAACGCCGGATCAGAACGCGGTCGGGAGGAGCCCCATCGGCAGCGCGATCTTGTAGTACGAGGCGAGAAAGCCCTCCCACCACGCCTGGCGCTCGCCGCCCCGGGCCACCTCGGAGAACAAGCGCAGGCTGTCGTCCTGCCACTGCTGGATCGTGTCGAGATTGCCGGGGTCGTCCTCGATCAGCGCCTTCACGAGAGCCCGCCCATAGCTGATGTGGCGCGTCTCGTCGCGGATGCGCGCGCGATGGTTGACCGCGGACAGGACATCGCCGCGCGCCTCCGCGCCGTCCGCCAGGACGGTGAAGGTGCCGGGGCCGGCGGCGCCCTCGGCGACGAAGTTACCCTTCACGAGGATCTCGATCGAGTCCTCGAGCTCGAGCAGATGCCGGAAGAAGCGACACGTCGTGCCCGGCGCTTCCCACGCCTGGAGCCAGTCGCGCTCGGGAATGCGCGCCCGCTCGAAGACCTCGCGGTCCATCTCGAGGTGCCGCTGCTCGTCGGCCAGCTGGAAGAGCGCTGACTTCTTCAGCTCGTCGAACGGCGCGTTGGCGGCGGCGGTCGCGACGTAGTGCGTCGCCGACAGCTCGGAGTAGTAGTTGTTGGCGAACTGGTCGACGGCGTTCTCGAGGTAGCGCGGGCTGACGGTCCGGTAGTTCAACGCGTCGTCGGAGAGGGCCGCGCGCTCGGCGAGATACCGCTCGCGCTCGCGGGCCTGCATGGCGACGTAGCGCTCCCAGCTGAGATTCGCCGGATCGCTGAACAGCGTCGTGTTCTCGAGGACGAGCCGCTTGCGCGCCATCGTGCCTCCTGGGCTCGCTGCCGTCAGGCGCCGCTTACGCGCCCGGTCCGCGCTCCATCGAGTAGGGCTGCCAGCGCACGAGCTTGCTCTTCTCGAGCACCGACGGATTCACGCAGCTGCGCGGCCAGCGGCCGCCCAGCACCAGCGCGATCTCCTGACCGACGCGCCGCTTACGCACGGGATCGAACCTCGCGGAGGCCGACGCGACGTGCGGCGTGAGGATGACGTTGTCCATCTTCAGGAGCGGATTGTTGTTGTCGGGCGGCTCCTGCTCGAGCACGTCGAGCCCGGCGGCGGCGATCCAGCCTTCCTTCAGCGCCTTGATGAGCGCGGCCTCGTCGGTGGTCGGCCCGCGGCCGGTGCTGACGAAGAGGGCCTCCGGCTTCATGAGCCGGAAGTGGTGCTCCTTCAGCATGTGGTGGGCGTCGGCGGTGGACGGCGCGTGCATCGACACGATGTCCGAGCGCTGCAGGAGCTCGGTCAGGTTGACCGGCTCGACCCCGTACTGGCTCACGACCAGCTCCTCGACGTAAGGGTCGTACGCCAGGATGTGGAACCCGAACGCGCGCGCCCGCACCGCGACCGCGCGGGCCACGTGGCCGAAGGCGATGAGGCCGAGGGTCTGGCCCATCAGGCGCGGAAACTGAGACAGGATCGGCCGGCCCTCCGCCCAGCGCCCGGCGCGGACCAGCCGGTCCATCGCGGTGAGCCGGCGGTAGGTGGCCAGGATCAGCATCATGGCGTGGTCGGCGACTTCCTCGATGAACGTGTCGGGGACGTTGGTGACCGGAATCCCGCGCGCGGTCGCCGCGTCGACGTCGACCGAGTCGACGCCCACGCTGCCGAGCGAGATCACCTTGCACCGCTCCATCCCGTCGATCATTCGCTTGGTGACGCGCCGTCCCTTCGCGTAGAGCGCGTCTGCGTCGCGCGCCTCCTTGACGAAATCGTCGTCGGTCTTGGCCGCGATCTCGACGATCTCGGCGTCGATCGGCGCGAGGGCTTCCATCTCGAGCTTGTAGCCCGCGCCGGGACCCGAGTAACTGGCACCGCTCGGAGTGACCACCTTGAACTTCGCCACGCTCGCCTCCTCCTGGACTTCCTGGATGTCGCCGGTCGTACCGCGCCCGCGCATTGTCGCACAGGTCGCCCGCCGTCCCGGGCCCGATCATCGCACAGTTGCGCGGCTTGCGCGGTTTCGGACTCTTGTCCTAGTATTCGTGCATACCGAACCCTCCGGAGGACACCTCTCATGATCAAGCGGGTCATTTCGATTGCCGCCGTCCTGCTCGCCCTCGGCGCCGCGCCGGCGCGGGCGCAGGAGCTGAAGGTCGGGGTCGCGCTGCCGTACACGGGCATCGGCGCGGAGTTCGCGCAGCTGGTCGACCGCGGCATGGAGCTCTACCTCAAGCTCAACGCCGACCAGGTGAAGCCCTACAAGATCACCTTGATCCGGCGCGACGTGAAGGATCCGAGCGGCGCCAACGCGAAGATCGCGGTGCAGGAGCTGCTCACCCAGGACAACGTCGACGTCCTGGCCGGCTGGATCTATTCGCCCAACGCGATCGCGTCGGCGCCGATCGTGACCGCGGGCAAGAAGCTCGCGGTGATCATGAACGCCGGCACCGCGTTCATCACCAACCTGTCGCCCTACTACGTCCGCACCTCGTTCAGCATGTGGCACGCGGGCTACGCGCTCGGCGAGGCGTCGGCGAAGATCCTGCACGCGAAGACGGCGGTCGTGGGCTACACCGACTTTCCGCCGGGCAAGGACAGCCTGGCGGCGTTCAAGCGAAGCTTCGAGGCCAACGGCGGCAAGGTGATCGATGAGATCCCGATGGGCGGCGCCGGCGCGGTGCCCGACTTCACGCCGTTCTTCCAGCGCGCCAAGGACAAGAAGCCGGACCTGTTCTTCGTCTTCGTGCCTGCGGGCGACCACGCCGCCGCAGTCGTCAAGACCTACGCCGCGCTCGGCATGCGCGAGGCCGGCATCAAGCTGATCGGCCCGGGCGACATCACGCAGGACACGAAGCTGCAGGCGATGGGGTCGGCGGCGGTCGGCCTCATCACGATGCACCACTACCACGCCGACCTCGACAACCCGGAGAACAAGCGCTTCGTCGAGGCGTGGAAGAAGGAGTACGGCGCCGCCACCACGCCCGACTTCATGGCCGTCGGCGGCTACGACGGCATGGCGTTGATCGTCCACGTCGTCCAGGCGCTCAAGGGCAAGGTCGACGCCGACGCCGCGCTGGAGGCGCTCAAGGGCTGGAAGTTCGCGAGCCCGCGCGGCCCGATCACGATCGACCCGGTCACGCGCGACATCGTGATGAACGAGTACTTGTCCGAGGCGGTGATGAAGGACGGCCGCGTCTACCAGAAGGTGATCGGCAAGATCGACAACGTCAAGGACGCCTGCAAGGAGCAGAAGATCGGGCCCTGCGCTCCCAAGTGAGCCGAGCGTAGTCCGCCCGACGCCCTCGTGATCTTCGGCATCGACGTCGCCAGCATGGTCCTGGGCGGCGTAGCCGCCGGCATGGTGCTGTTCATCGTGTCGGTGGGCCTCTCGGTCACGATGGGGCTGATGGGCTTCGTCAACCTCGCCCACGGCGGCTTCGCGATGGTCGGCGGCTACGCGATCGCGTTGGCCATGAAGTACTGGGGGCTCGGCTTCGTGCCGGCCCTCGTCTTCGGATTCGTCGCCACCGCGGCGGCCAGCGCGGTGCTGGAGCGGCTGCTCTACGCCCGGCTCTACCGCGCCGGCGAGCTCGATCAGGTGCTCTTCACGATCGGCCTGGTCTTCATGATGATCGCGTCGGTCACCGTCCTGGTCGGGCCCGAGAACCAGCCGCTGAGGCTCCCGGACTTCCTCCGCGGCCAGATCAACCTCGGGATCACCGAGTACCGCACGTACAGCGTCTTCCTGATCGTGGTCGGCGTGCTGATCGTGAGCGGTCTCTGGCTCGTCTTCGAGCGCACCCGCACCGGCGCGCAGATCCGCGCCGCCGTCGACAACCGGCGGATGGCCGAGTCGCTCGGCATCAACATCGGGCGCCTGTTCACCCTGACCTTCGCGTTCGGCAGCGGCATGGCCGCCCTCGGCGGCGGCCTCGGCGCCGAATTCCTCGGCCTCGATCCACAGTACGCGCTGAAGTACCTCGTCTACTTCCTGATCGTGGTCGCGGTGGGCGGCCTGGGCCGCGTGACCGGCGTGTTCTACGCGGCGCTCCTGATCGGCGTGCTCGACTTCGCGCTCAAGAAGTACGTCCCCTCCGGCGGCACCGCGTTCATCTACGCGCTCACGATCCTGCTCCTGCTCTGGCGGCCGCAGGGTCTTTTCGGCGCCCGGGCCACGTGACGGCGCCCGCGGTCGGTTGGGCCGATCATCCGGCGGCGCGGGCGCTGGCCGGACGCCATCGCCTGCGGGCGTGGGAGCCGGTCCCCTGGGTGCTGGCCATGGCGTTCTACTTCGTCTTTCCGAAATATCTCGGCTTCGGCACCGAGCTCCTGATCACGACCCTCTTCGCGCTCTCGCTCGATGTCGTGCTCGGCTACGCCGGCGTCGTCACCCTGGGCCAGGCCGCCTTTTTCGGCGCCGGCGCGTACACTGTCGGCATCCTCGCCAAGCGCGGACTCTGGAACGAGCCGATCACCGGCCTGATCCTCGCCGCGGCGGTGGCGGCGGCGGTCGGTCTGGGCTCGGGCCTGGTTCTGCTGCGCACCGGCGGGTTGACCCTGCTCATGCTGACCCTGTGCACGATGGCGCTGCTCGAAGAGGCCGCCAACCTTGCGCACGACTACACCGGCGGTTTCGACGGGCTCGACAGCCTGCCGATCAAGCCGGTCCTCGGCGTCTTCGAGTTCAATCCGCTCTATCCGAAGACGCAGTACCTCTACGTCCTGGCCGTGCTCTTCGTCTGCTTCGTCTTCGTGCGCACGCTCGTCTACTCGCCGTTCGGCCAGAGCTTGACGGGAATCCGCGAGAACACGCTGCGCATGCGCGCCGTCGGCGCGCCCGTCCGCCGGCGCCTCGTCCTGTGCTACACGTTCTCGGCCGCCATCGCCGGCATCGCCGGCGGCATCTGGGCGCAGGCCAACGCCTACGTGAATCTGGGCACGCTCGGCCTCGACCGCGCCGCCACCGTCCTGATCATCCTCGTGCTCGGCGGCTACGGCCGTCTCTACGGCGCGTTCATCGGGGCCGTCGCCTACATGGCCCTGTCGCACTTCCTGTCGAAGGTGTACCCGACGGCGTGGCAGCTGGGGCTCGGGCTCCTCCTGGTCGTGATCGCGCTGGTCGCGCGCAACGGGATCCTGGGAATCGTCGAGGCCGCGGCGCGCCGGCTCCGCGCGCCGCGCGCGGCGCCATGAGCGCGCCGCTCCTGGAGACGCGCGGGCTCAGCCGGAGCTTCGGCGCCCTGACCGCGGCGCGCGACATCGATTTCCGGCTCGAGGCCGGCGCGCGCCATGCGCTCATCGGCCCGAACGGGGCGGGCAAGACCACGTTCATCAACCTCCTGACGGGCGTGCTTGCCCCGACCTCCGGCGTGATCTTGTTGAAGGGCCGTGACATCACCCGGGTCGACCAGGCGCGGCGGGTCAAGCTCGGCATCGCCCGCACGTTCCAGATCAACCGGCTGTTCCGGCGGCTGTCCGTCCTGGAAAACGTCTACATCGCGATCGCCGAGCGGGTCGGCGCGGCTCCCGCCAAGCTCCAGCCGGCCGGCGCGCGACGCGACGTCGTGGAAGAGGCGATGGCGCTCCTCGAGACGCTCCGGCTGACAGCCGACGCCGGCCGCCGCGTCGCCGACCTTCCGTACGGGCGGCAGCGGCTGGTCGAGATCGCCATCGCGCTCGGTCTCAAGCCCGAGATCCTCCTGCTCGACGAGCCGGCGGCCGGCGTGCCGAGCGCCGAGAGCCACATCATCCTCGACGCGATCGACGGCCTGCCGCCGGACATCGGCGTCCTGATCATCGATCACGACATGGACCTAGTGTTTCGCTTCGCCCGGCGCATCACGGTGCTGGTGAGCGGCGCCGTCTTCGCGGCCGGCACGCCGCAGGAGATCGGGGCCGATCCCGACGTCCGCGCGGTGTATCTGGGGCAAGCCGGCCGTGGCTGAGGCGCTGGCGCTGCGCCGCGTCTGGGCCGGCTACGGTGAGACGGTCGTACTCGAGGACATCGATCTGACCCTGGCGCAGGGCGAGAGCCTGAGCGTCATCGGACGCAACGGCGTCGGCAAGACCACCCTGCTGGCGACGGTGATGGGCCACACGACCGTGCACCGGGGCGAGGTGACGCTCGGCGGCGTGAGCCTCGCGCGCGTTCCGATCTTTCGCCGCGCGCGGCGCGGCCTCGGCTGGATCCCGCAGGAGCGCGAGATCTTCCCGTCGCTCACCGTGCGCGAGAACCTGACGATCGGCGCCCGGCCCGGCCACTTCACGCTCGAGCGCGTGGTCGAGCTGTTCCCGAACCTGGGCGCGCGGCTCTCGAACATGGGTAACCAGCTCTCGGGCGGCGAGCAGCAGATGCTCTCGATCGCCCGCGCGCTCATGACGAATCCCTCGGTGCTGCTCATGGACGAGCCCACCGAGGGGCTGGCGCCGGTGATCGTCGAGACGCTCGCCGCCGTGCTGCAGCGGCTCCGGAGCGAGGGCGCGCTCTCGATCGTGCTCGTCGAGCAGAACAGCCGCGTGGCCCTCGCGTTCTCGGCGCGGACCGTCGTCATGGACAAAGGGCGCATCGTCTACGACGGCGGTTCGGCCGCGCTCGGTGACGATCCGGAGCGACTGGCGGCGCTGATCGGTGTCTCGTAGCGCCGAGGCGGTGCGCGATGCAGCCTGGGACGAAGGTCCTATCGACGGCACGTGCGGCGACGACTATAGGTTCGGCGCGAGCTCATGAGCGAAATGCACTGCAGCACGCGTCAGGCGGCCCGGCCATCCCGCTCAGTGAGCCGACACGTTGCCGGTCGACACACCACCGAAGGCACCGGAACGTATCCAAACGCATCAAGGAGAGAGCGCCTGTGAAACACAAGCGGACGATCCTGATCCTGTTTCTCGTTCTCACGGCCCCGATGACCGTGCGGCCCGTCGCTGCTCAGGCGCCCTCACTCCTGCCGATCGTGGGTCCGACTGACCGATCGGCGCTACCGATCCCGGAGCCCGTCAATTCCCCGATCACGGAGGTCGACGCGCGCAAGGCGACACCGCCGCCGCTGTTCCAGGTGAAAGCGCCGGCCGGCGCGCCCAACGTGCTCATCGTCTTGATCGACGACATGGGCTTCGGCCAGTCGAGCGCGTTCGGTGGACCGGTCCGCATGCCGACGGTCGAGGCGCTCGCCGCCGACGGACTGCGGTACAACGAGTTCCACACGACGGCGCTCTGCTCGCCGACGCGTGCGGCGCTGCTGTCCGGCCGCAATCACCACGTCAACAACATGGGCTCGGTCACCGAAACGGCCACCGCGTTTCCTGGACAGACCGGGCAGCGCCCGAACAACGTGGCGCCGCTGGCCGAGATGCTGCGGCTGAACGGCTACAGCACCGCCGCCTTCGGCAAGTCGCACGAAACCGCGGCCTGGGAGGTGAGCCCCTCCGGCCCGACCGACCGCTGGCCGACCCGCTCGGGCTTCGACAAGTTCTATGGGTTCATCGGCGGCGAGACGAATCAGTGGGCGCCGCTGATCTACGACGGTATGAACCAGGTCGAGCTGCCGAAGGATCCGAACTATCACTTCATGACCGACATGACCAATCAGGCCATCGCCTGGGTGCAGTCCCAGAAATCGCTCACGCCGAACAAGCCCTTCTTCGTCTACTTCGCACCGGGAGCGACCCACGCGCCGCACCACGTGCCCAGGTCGTGGATCGCGAAGTACAAGGGACGGTTCGACCAGGGCTGGGACGCGTTGCGCGAGCAGACCCTGGCCCGCCAGAAGCGTCTGGGCGTGGTGCCGCCCGGCACGAAGCTCGCGCCCAAGCCGGAGGCCATCAAGGACTGGGCGGCCCTGAGCGCGGTCGAGAAGAAGCTCTTCGCCCGGCAGATGGAGGTCTTCGCCGGATACGGCGAGTACGCCGACACCGAGATCGGCCGGCTGATCAAGGCCATCGAGCAGACTGGCCAGCTCGACAACACGCTGATCTTCTACATCGTCGGCGACAACGGCGCGAGCGCCGAAGGCGGCATGAACGGGCTCTTCAACGAGTACACATACTTCAACGGTCTGCACGAGACCGTCGCCGACATCCTCAAGCACTACGACGAGCTCGGCAGTCCCACGACGTACAGTCACTACGCCGCCGGCTGGGCGGTCGCCGGCGACACGCCCTTCACGTGGACCAAGCAGGTCGCCTCGAACTACGGCGGTACCCGCAACGGCATGGTGGTGCACTGGCCCAAGGGCGTCAAAGCGAAAGGCGAGATTCGCTCGCAGTGGCACCACGTCATCGACATCGCTCCGACGATCCTGGAAGCGGCCGGCCTGCCGGAGCCGAAGACGGTCAACGGCATCCCGCAAAGGCCGATCGAGGGTGTAAGCCTCGCCTACACCTTTGCCGATGCCACCGCGCCGAGCCGGCACACGACGCAGTACTTCGAGATCTTCGGCAACCGGGCCATCTACCATGACGGCTGGCTGGCCGGCACCGTGCACCGGGCGGCGTGGGAATTCAAGCCTCGCGCCACGCTCGAGAACGACAGGTGGGAACTCTACAACACGCGCGAAGACTTCAGCCTGGCCAACGATCTGGCCGCGAAGAGTCCGGAGAAGGTCAAGGAGATGCAGGCGCGCTTCCTGGAGGAGGCGGCCAAGTTCTCCGTGCTGCCGATCGACGACCGCCTGCTCGAGCGTACGAACGCGGCCCTGGTCGGACGGCCGGATCTCATGGCCGGGCGTACGACCCTGACGCTCTATCCCGGCATGACCGGCATGACCGAGAACGTGTTCATCAATCTGAAGAATCGCTCGCACACCATCACGGCGGAGGTCGAGATCCCGAAGACCGGCACCGCGAACGGCGTGCTCCTCGCTCAGGCCGGCCGGTTCGGCGGCTGGAGCTTCTACGTCAAGGACGGCAAGCCCACCTATACCTACAACTGGCTCGGGCTACAGCGCTATACCGTCGCCGCCACGCAAGCGCTGCAGCCCGGCCACGCCAGCATTCGCTACGAGTTCGCCTATGACGGCGGCGGCCTGGGCAAGGGAGGCAAGGGCACGCTGTTCGTCAACGGCAAGCAGGTCGCGATCGGACGCATCGAGCGCACCCAGTGCTGCGTGTACTCGGCAGACGAAGGTGCCGACGTGGGCGCCGACGAAGGAACCCCGGTCACCGAGGCGTACAGGTCGCCCTTCAAGTTCACTGGCAAGATCGCCACGGTGACGGTGGAGCTGAAGGACGTGAAGGCCGCCGAGCAGGAACAACACGAAGAGGCCCAAAAAGTTGCGCGTCTGAAGAAGTCTCTGGCCGATTGATGGGGAGGGTCACGGCCCAGCTGGTGGATACCCGAAGGCCTCAGAAATCGAGTAGTCTCTCGGCAGAAATCGTGATCGCGGAGGCGTGAGTCATGGGTCTTCTGGACGGCAAGGTCGCGGTTGTGACGGGCGCGGGGAGTGGCATCGGACGCGGGGTGGCGCTGGGGCTGGCGGCGGCCGGCGCCAGCGTGGTGGTGAACGACTACGGCGTGACCGTCGACGGGCGCGATCCGTCGAACGCACGGGCGCTCGCCGTCGTGAAAGAGATCGAGGCGCAGGGCGGCCGCGCGGTCGCCAACGCCGACAGCGTGGCCACGATGGCCGGCGGCCAGGCGATCGTCGACGCGGCGCTCAGCACGTTCGGCGACCTGCACATCGTCGTCTGCTGCGCGGGAATTCTCAAAGAGCGGATGATCTTCAACATGAGCGAGGAGGAGTGGGACTCCGTCGTGGCCGTCCACCTGAAGGGGCACTTCACGGTCATGCGGCCGGCCACGCGTTACATGCGCGAGCACAAGTACGGCCGCATCGTTACGTTCACGTCCACCGCCGGGCTCGAGGGCAGCCCGGGCCAGCCGAACTACTCGGCGGCGAAGGAAGGGATCGTGGGGCTGACGCGCTCGACGGCGCTCGCGATGGCCAAGTACGGCGTCACGGTGAACTGCATCTCGCCGACCGCCGAGACCCGCATGACCGAGCGGCTGCCGGACACGCGCCGGGCGCAGGCCGCGGCGCCGCCCGAGGCGATCGCGCCAGTCGTCGCCTTCCTGGCGAGCGACCGCGCGGCTCACATCACCGGCCAGATCCTGCACGTGCGCGGCAACCAGGTGTCGCTCTGGTCGCACCCGGTGCCGATCCGCGCGATCACGAGCCAGGACGGCTGGACGCCGGAGTCGCTTGCCGACGTCTACGATTCGGCGCTCGGGCAGGACCGCCTGCGGCGCATCGACGCGCTCGGGATCACCTGGCCGCCGCGTAGCGCCTAGTCGGCGGCGCGCAGGCAGGTCTGCGCGTCAGCGCGGCCGAGCGCCAGGGCGCGGGCGATGCCGTCGGCGTCGAACTCCAGCGGGCGCAGCCTGAGCGGCGCCGAGGGCGTCAGGAGCTGGAATTCCGTGTCGGGGTGCCGGAAGCGAGCCAGCTCGATGTCGCGGTGGATCTGGTGGAGCATCGCGGTCTCGAACGCCTCTTCCAGCGAGCGGCGGACCGTCGTCGCCGGCGGGGCGCCCGCCTCCAGCGCGTAGCTCAGTACTACCAGGGCTCGGCCGACCGGCGCGGCCTCGAGCGCCTCGAGCACCGGCGCGCGCCCGGTGAGACCGCCGTCGACCAGAAGGGCGCCGTCGACGTTCACCGCGGGGAAGAGGCCGGGCACCGCGGCCGCCGCCACGAGCGCGTCGACCGTCACGGTGTGGTTGTCGAACACGCGCGGCTCGCGCCGGACGATGTCCGTCGTCGTCACGATCAGCGCGATCGGTGAGCTGCGGATCCGCTCGAGCTCCACCGACGCCGCGATCAGCTCGCGGAGCGGTCGCGGATCCAGGAGCGAGCTGGCGTTGCTCAGGGCCCGGAGCGTCAGCCACCCCGGAAGCAGGCCGGCGAAGAAGGTCGGCGCGCGGACCGAGTAGATCTGCTCGCGCGTGATCGACCGCCACGTCGCCTCGAGCCGGTCGGCCCGGCCGGCGGCGATCATCGCCGCGCTGAGGGCGCCGGCCGACGAGCCGGCGACGAGACGGATCGTCAGACCGGCTTCGACGAGGGCTGCGACAGCGCCGGCCTCGTACGCGCCCTTGGCGCCGCCCCCGGTCAGGACAACCGCAGTCGGCACGTCGCGACCCGTCGAGATCGGCAGGCACGACGCCGCCGCGTCGGGCGACGTCGAGAGCGCCAGGACGATCAGCGCGAGGGCGGCCGGCCCTTTCAGCGGAGAAGTCCTCAGGGCGCGAGCATCGCGGTCAGCGCGCCGACGTCGTCGAGCGTCTCGGCGTCCTCCACCACGTCGACGACCTTCCGCGCGTGCGAGTCGCCAAGGATCGGACCGGCCAGACTCACGAACTTCGCGACGACCTCG
>JACXTT010008934.1_pt1 | contig 13785 bp, 15 predicted proteins | sample 9270951 | NCBI WGS metagenome assembly JACXTT01 (sample SAMN15532306, study PRJNA645909) | rock metagenome | isolation source: weathered quartz diorite | place: Puerto Rico | collected 2017-06-21 | reverse complement strand
CGCAGCACCGAGGCGAGCGTGTTGGCCAGCCACGCCGGCACGGCGCCGGCGCCGAACAGCCACATCGCGTAGGCCGCGCCGGCTTCCGCCGCAGTCTGGCCCGCCACCGCACCCAGGATGCCGTGCGGGAACCCGGCCAGTGCCACGGCGAACGCCAGGCCGGCGGTGACGGCGATGATCAGCGCGTGCAGCACCAGCGAGGATGCCTCCTCGCGCCGGCCGGCGCCGAGCGCACGCGCGATGGCCGACACGACGCCACCGCCCATCGCGCCGGTCGACATCTGCTGCAACAGCAGCGCGAACGGCAACACGACCGCCCAGCCGGCCAGCGCGGCCGTGCCCTGGCGCGCGGCCAGCCAGGTTTCGATCAACTGGGCGCCCGCTTGCAGGAAGGCGATCAGGCTGGTCGGCGCGGCCAGCGTCAGGATCTGCCGGACCACCTCGCGGGCCGGCGTGACGGGAGCCCGTAGCCCCGCTTCGGCGGTCAGGGTGCCTGGTTCACTCATGGCTTGCCCCTTCCGGTTCATTGGCCGGTCCGCAAATGTCGGCATCCTCGCCAAAGCGGCGGCGCAGGTGGCGGCCGGCGCCGGGGCCGGGCACGATGCGCAGGTCGTCGGGCGTGATCGCACTGCCGTCGGGCCGCATCAGCGCCGGTGCCGCGATTTCCGCGCCGCTGCGACGGTCCTGCAGGATCGTCAGCGGCCCTTTCTCATCGGTCATCCAATGGTCCGCCCAGGCCTTCAGGGCCACATAGGCGGGGAAGAAGTCGCGGCCCTTTTCCGTCAACTGGTAGACATGGCGCGCGCCCTCCGGTGCGGTGACGCGGGCCAGCAGGCCGTGCGTGACGAGGGTCTTCAGCCGGGCGCTGAGGATGTTGGGGGCAATGCCGAGATTGCGCTCGAATTCGTCGAAGCGCGCGGTGCCGTAGAAGGCCTCGCGTAGCACGAGGATGGACCAGCGCTCGCCCAGCACCGCCATCGAACGAGCGACAGGGCAGGACATGGTGGTGAAGTCGGTGGGGGCCACGGGGCGTCGTCTCCTGCTTTGGCTCTTGCTTTCAATTTGCAAGTTTCCCGGATAGTAGCTTGCAAAATGAAAGTTTGCAGGAGGCGGAACGCCTGTAGCGGTGGCATCACTTGCCGCCAAACACCTCCAGCCCCGTGATGGCCTCCTTCAGGAATTCGATCAGCGCCCGCGTTGCCATTGACGGATGCAGGTTCGGCGTCGTGATGATGTAGAGCCGGTTGCCGAGTCCTTCCGGCTCCCAGTCGGGCAGCACCGGGACCAGCGTTCCGCGCCACATGTCCTCCCACCCGATGTAGACCGGCAGCAGCCCGATCCCATGCCCTTCGCGCACCGCGCGGGCCAGGAACTGGAAGTGCTCGGATTGCAGGGACGGCGACAGTTCCACCTCCTCGCGCCGCCCGTCGCGCGTGAGTTGCAGCAGGAAGCGGCGCGATGGGTAGGGCGTGGAGAGGAAGCGGCAGCCGGCCAGATCGGCCGGCTCGCGCACCGGCGGCACGGTGGCGAGATAGCCGGGCGATGCGCAAAGCTGCCAGCGGATCGCGCAGACCTCGCGCGCCACGTGGTCGAGCGACGGCTCGGAGGTGACCTTGAGCGCCACGTCGATCTCGGCCGCGATCAGGTCCGTCACGCGGTTGGCGAAGAACACGCGCAGCGAGATGCCCGGGTGCATTTGCGCGAAGCGCAGCAGCAACGGCGCGATGAACGCATCGCCGAGGCCGGTCGGCACGCTGACTCGCACGTGGCCGCGCAGGGTCTTGCCGAGACTGTCGATCTCCGCCTGCGCGGACGCCGCTTCGCGCAGGATGCGCAGCCCGTGCTCGTAGAGCGACTGGCCCGGCTCGGTCATTTCCAGCCGCCGGGTGGTCCGGCGCAGCAGTTGGGCGCCGGCCTGGTGTTCGAGCTGGCGCAACTGCCGGCTGATCTGCGAGCGGGTGACGCCGCGCCGGCGCCCCGCCTCGGCCAGGTTGCCGGACTCGATGATGTCGACGAAGGCGTGGATCAGGTTCAGGTCCATGCGGGCGAGCAGAAAGGAGAGGAGGGATCGGGCGTCGGCCATCGGGAATTGCCCGATGAATTGTCGCCTGTCGCGCAACATTGTGATTCCGGATGCGGTAATTGTCGATCCATCAGCCCGCCGTTACAGTGACTGGGCCGCCAGGCAATGGCGACGGCAACGACAGGAGACACACACATGGCCGCAGACCTCTGGTTCCAAGACACCCACCTGAGCGGCGAAGCGCTGACCGAACGCGGCGCGCGGCTGGCCGGCGGGCTGCGTGCGCTGGGACTTGCCGAAGGCGACGTGGTGGCGGTGCTGCTGCGCAACGACCCGGTCTATGCCGATGTGGTGCACGCCTGCCGCACGGCCGGCGTCTACTACTGCCCGATCAACTGGCATTTCACGGCCGACGAGGTGCGCTTCCTGCTGGCCGACAGCGGCGCGCGCGCGCTGATCGTCCATGCCGGCCTGCTGCCCGAGGTCCGTGAAGCGGTGCCGGCGGACATTGCGGTACTGGTGGTGGCGGACGACTCGGGCGCCGATGCCCCGGCGGGCACGCATGCCTACGAGCCGTGGCTGGCCGCCCAGCGTCCCTACGACGGCCCGCGCGTGGCACCGCGCGGCCACATGGCCTATACGTCGGGCACGACGGGGCGGCCCAAGGGCGTGCTGCGCGCCGCCGTGCCGCTTACCCAACTGGACGACCAGCTCGCCCGCATGCGCTCGGTGGTGGCGCAGTCGATCGGCATCGTGCCCGGCTGCCGCGCGCTGATGTCGGCGCCGCTCTATCACAGCGCACCGGGCGTCTTTATCCAGAACGCATTGCAGATTGCGGAGCAGCTGGTGCTGACGCCGCGCTTCGATCCCGAGCAGGTGCTGGCGCTGGTGGAGCAGCACCGCATCGACGTGCTCTACCTGGTGCCGATCATGTACGTGCGCCTCCTGAAGCTGCCGCCCGAGGTACGTGCGCGTTACGACCTGTCGTCGATCCGCTTCGTCGCCTCCACCGGTTCGCCGTGCTCGCCGGACGTCAAGCGCGCGATGCTGGAATGGCTCGGCCCGGTCATCCACGAGACCTATGCGTCCAGCGAGGCCGGCATGATCACCGTGGCGACGCCCGCCGACGCGCTGGCCCGCCCCGGCACGGCCGGCCGCCCGGTCGACGCCGCACAGCTGCGCATCCTCGACGAGGCCGGCAAGCCGTGCGCGACGGGCGAGGTCGGCCTCGTCTACGTGCGCCAGCCCGCCTACCCGGATTTCACCTACCGCAACAACGACGCGGCACGGCAAGCCATTGACCGCGATGGGCTGGTGACGCTGGGCGACATGGGCTACGTCGATCCGGACGGCTACCTGTTCATCTGCGACCGCGCCTCGGACATGGTGATCTCGGGCGGCGTAAACATCTACCCGGCGGAGATCGAGCATGAACTGGTGCGTTACCCCGGCGTGGCCGACTGCGTGGTGTTCGGTGTGCCCGACGACGAGTACGGCGAGCGCCTGCTCGGCATGATCCAGCCGATGCCGGGCGTGACGATCCGCGAGGACGAGGTCATCGACTGGCTGCGCCAGCGGCTGTCCGGCTTCAAGGTGCCGCGCACCATCGTCATCGAACCGAGCCTGCCGCGCGACGAGACCGGAAAACTGGCCAAACGGCGGCTGCGCGACAAATACTGGCAGGGCCGGCAGCGGCGCGTATAAGAACGCATGCCGGTCGCAACGCATAACGACGAGGAGACACGATGCAGCACAACAACACCGGACGGCGTGCCTGGCTCGCCATGACCATCGCCGGCGCGCTTGGCGTGATGGCAGGGCCGGCGCCGGCCGCGTACCCCGACCGCCCGATCAAGCTGGTGGTGCCCTACACGCCGGGCGGCTCGACGGACCAGTTCGGCCGCGCGCTGGCGGACGGCATGTCGCGCGAACTGAAGCAGCCGGTCGTGGTGGAGAACCGTCCCGGCGCTGCCACGATGATCGGCACCAACAGCGTCGCGCGCGCGCCGGCCGACGGCTACACGATCGCGCTCGCCACCAACGGCAGCATGGTGCTGAACCCGATGCTGTACAAGAAGATCACCTACGATCCGCCCAAGGATTTCAAGATCTTCTCCATCGGCGCCGAGGTGCCACTGGTGGTGGTCACCAATGCGCAGGTGCCGGCCAACAACATCAAGGAGTTCGCCGCCTACGCGAAAAACGCGGGTGGCAAGCTGAACTACTCGTCGGTGGGTCTGGGCAACGCGCTGCAACTGGCCACCGAGATGCTCAAGACCGAGCTCGGCATCCAGGTCACGCACGTGCCGTACAACGGCAGCGCGCCCGCGCTGGCGGCGCTGCTGGCGAACGACGTGCAACTGATGGTGGATGTGGTCAGCACCTCGCTGCCGCACATCAAGGCGGGCAAGCTCAAGGCGCTGGCCGTGACGAGCCGCAGCCGTCTCGACGTGCTGCCCAACGTGCCGACGGTGGCCGAGAGCGGTTATCCCAACTTCCAGGCCGCCACGTGGTTCGGCCTGGCGGTGCCCGCGCAGACGCCCCCCGATGCCGTCGGCAGGCTGCAGGCCGCCGCCGCCCAGGTGCTGAAGGATCCGCAGTTCCGCGCCACCTTCACGGGGCTTGGGCTGGTCGTGCAACAGCCGCGCACGCAGGCGGAGATCGACCGCTATGTGGAGGCCGACCGCGAAAACTGGGGCAAGGTGATCCGCGCCAACCACATCACGCTCGACTGAGCGCTGTGCCATACGGGGACGCGGCGGTGTCCCCGACTCCCGTTTGAATCCCCGCGGCGATAGCGTTGCGCGCCGCTTTGTCCTAACATTGCCGCCGCGGGCCGCGACACAAAAAATGCCCGCACGTGTACCGGCGGCACAGACGACGCGCCGGCATGCCTTTCGATGCATTTCGGGGAGCACAGATGGCCACGCAACGACCGGTCGGCGTCCGCACGCCACCGCCCAAGGAGAGCACGCAACTGCGCGACGTCGGACCGGACACCGTCTGGCACACGCGCGGCCTGCCGGGACACACGCGGCTGCGCGCGCCCCTGCCGCCCTCGGCGCGCAGCCCGCGCCGCCAGTTGCCGCCCAGCCGGGTGCCGCGCCTGCTGATGTGGGGCCTGATGCTTGTGCTCCTGGCCGTGTTCATCAACGCCGTGCGCCGCATGATGCACTGACGGCGCCTGGATGACCGTTGCCAGGAACATCCGGCACGGGGCGGGCTCCAACCCTGAGCTTTTAGAGGAGTGTGGATGAGATTCGCCCTTGCCGGGCTGGCCGCCGCCAGTCTGCTGCTGACCGCGCCGATGGCCTGGTCGGCCCCCGCCGCTTCCGCCGCGGCCGCTACTGCCGCGGCTGTCGCGCAAACCGAGAAACCCGCCGGCCCCAGTGCGCTGGACCCGATCCTGCGGCAACTGGTCATTGGCAACCCGTTGCCCATGCTGCCCGATTGCGCAGACAAGCGCACACCGGATGGCCGCGACGTGACCGCGCTGTGCGTGGAGTTGCGCGGCGACGGCCTGATGCGCCAGGTGGGCGTGCCGCGCGACCAGCGGCCGGCGTTCATGGACGGCCCGCATCTGGTGGCGTTCGTGGACCGCAACGCGCTGGTCGGCCTGATCGTGCCGACCGACGGTGTGCGTTCGCAGCAGGCCGCGCTCGACAGCCTGACCGCACGCTATGGCAAGCCGTTCCGCCAGGAGCAGGAGGCCATGCGCGACAAGGCGGACAAGACCGTCCAGGGCATCCATGCGGCCTGGATGCGACGGCCGCTGACGGTGGAACTCTATGTGATTCCCGACGACCCCAACACCGGCACCATTGAACTGTTGCTGCCGCAGGCGCGCGCGCTGATGGCCGAGAAGGATGCCGAGATGAGTAAGCAGCTCAACCCGGCGCCGGCTTCCGCACCCAAGGCCGCGGCCAGCAAGCCGGCGGCCAAGCCGTCCAAGCCGGGCAACTGGTAGCGCCCGGCGCCGCCGGCACATCCGATGCCGGCGGCCGGCGCAGCCATCAGAGCCCTTCCATGACCTTGTCCAGCCCGCGCACCACGCCGCGCACGGTGTGGACTTTGCGGATGGCGAGCAGGGCGCCCGAGACATAGGGCTTGGAGCCGTCGCCGGCCTCGTGCTTCAGGTGCAGGCGCTGGCCGTCCGCGCCGAAGATGACTTCCACGCCGAGCTGGTAGCCGGGCAGCCGCACGGCGTGCACCTGCGTGCCGGACATCGTGGCGCCGCGCGTTTCCTTCGGCCCGCTGACCTGGTCGACCGGCACGGCCTGCGCCGCCGCCTTTACCTCGCCCAGCCGGTACGCCAGCTCGCGCACCGTACCCGACGGCACGTCGACCTTGCCGGCCTTGGCGTAGTCGATGATCTCCCAGTGGTCCAGATGGCGCGCGGCCATCTCCGCGAACTTCTGCAGCAGCACCACCGTGATGGCGAAGTTACCGCACGCCAGCACGCCGCGCTCGGCGCGGCGGGCGGCCGCGTCGATCTCCGCGTAGTCCTCGTCCGACAGCCCCGACGTGCCCACCACCACGTGCGCGCCATGCGCGAGCGCTTGCAGGATGTTGTGCTTGGCAACGGTCGGCTTGGTGTATTCGACGTAGACGTCGTAAGGCGTTGCGCCCAGCGCGTCGATGCCGGCTGCCGCCACACCCGGCGTGTCCGCGTGGCCCGTCAGTTGCGCCAGCGACTGGCCCGCGGCGCCGCGCGACAGGCCGGCCACAAGCGTCATGTCGGGCGCGTGCGCCACGCCGCGCGCCAGTTCGCCGCCGGCCCAGCCGGTCACGCCGCCCACGGCGACACGAATGCGATTGGTCATTTGCTGATTCTCCTTGTGATTGCCAGGGAGCCCCCAGGCAGGCCCGCCAGCATACCGCGCTATCCGGCGGCGCGCCGGCGGTCGATTTTGCGCGCGAGCACGATTGACGTGGTGGTGTGGTTCACGCCGTCGAGCATGCCGATCTCGTCGAGCAGCTTGTCGAGCCGCGCGTGGGTGTCGCAGCGGATGACGGCCATGTAGTCGACGGGCCCGCTGACCGAGGTCAGTTCCTCGATCTCGGGAAAGCGCTGCAGCGCGCGCACGATGGCGGGCGCTGCCTTGGGCTGCACCGACAGCCCGCAGAACGCCAGGATCGCGTTGTCCTCCATCCGCTGCCCGAGCCGCACGCCGTAGCCGGCGATGACCCCGGCGCGCTCCAGCCGGGCAATGCGCGCGACCACGGTCGTGCGGGCAATGCCGAGCGCACGCGCGAGGTTGGCGGCGCTTTCTCGCGCGTTGGCCTGCAGCAGCGACAACAGATGCCGGTCGGTCGGGTCGAGATCTGTCATTTCGTCAGATATGGCAGTCGTTTCGTTCGATTATGGCGGGCTTTCGTCAATCTTGCCCGTTCTTTCTGACCGCGCCGCTGACCATACTGAATGGAACCCCCGCCCATCCATCCATTCCGACGGAGACATCATGCAGCCCTCCACCCTCGGCCACGCCGCCGCCCCCGATCTGCGCAATGCCCCTCGGCCCCTGCGGGTCGTGGTGCTCGGCGCGGGCAAGATCGGCCGCACCATCGCCACCATGCTGCATGACAGCGGCGACTACCGCGTCACGCTGGTTGATTGCGACGCGACCCGGCTCGACGGCCTGCCGCGGGCCATCACGGTACGCGCGGGGGACCCCACGGAGGCTGGCACCTGCGCCGCGCTGCTGGCCGGCGCCGATGCCGTGCTCAATGCGCTGCCGTTCCATGCCGCCGTCGGCGTGGCCCGCGTGGCCGCGCACCTGGGCGTGCACTATTTCGACCTGACCGAGGATGTCGCGGCGACCCGGGCGATCCGCCAACTGGCCGCCGACGCGCGCTCGGTGCTGATGCCGCAGTGTGGGCTGGCGCCGGGCTTCATCGGCGTGGTCGGGCACGACCTGGCGCAGCGGTTCCTGCACGGCGGCGTGCTGCTCGATCTGCAGATGCGCGTGGGCGCACTGCCGCGCTACCCGAGCAACGCGCTGAAGTACAACCTGACCTGGAGCACGGAGGGGCTGATCAATGAGTACTGCAATCCGTGCGAGGCCATCGTCGACGGTCAGCGTGTGACGCTGCCCGCGCTGGAGGGCCTGGAAACCTTCGGGCTGGACGGCATCGAGTACGAGGCCTTTAATACCTCTGGCGGACTCGGCACGCTGCCCGAAACGCTGGCCGGCCGCGCCCGTCACGTCGACTACAAGTCGATCCGCTACCCCGGCCACTGCGCGCTGATGAAACTGCTGCTCAACGACCTTCGCCTGCGCGAGCGGCGCGACTGGCTGCGCGAGATCTTCGAGAACGCGATTCCCGTGACCGAGCAGGACGTGGTGATCGTGTTCGCCAGCGCCACCGGCTACCCGGCCGGCGGCAGGGCGGGGCACGAGGGCGGGCGCGGGCCGCTGACGCAGGCGTCGTTCTCCGCGCGCATCGGCGGCTCGGACACGCCCTCGGGTCATATCAATGCGATCCAGCTGACCACGGCGGCGGGCATCTGCGCGGCGCTCGACCTGGTCGCCCACGGCGTGTTGCCGCAGGCGGGCTTCGTGCGCCAGGAGGCGATGCCGCTCAAGGCATTCCTCGCCAACCGGTTCGGTCGCCACTACACGCATCATCCTCTCCAGGAGACCCTGGCATGAAAGCGCAAGAATTCGCGGCCTGCTGGCAGGCCATGGGGTTGCCGAAGCCCTGGCACGACGGGGCGGCGCCCGTCGGCTCCGACGCGCTGACACTGCGCTCGCCGATCGACGGCGAGGCCATCGGGCATGTGCCGGTCTGCTCCGCGGCCGAGGCCGACGCGCGCATTGCCCGGGCGCACGCGGCCCAGAGCAGTTGGGCGCTGGCGCCCGCACCCGCCCGTGGCGAGGTGGTGCGGCGCCTTGGTGAGGTGCTACGCGAGCACAAGCGCTCGCTCGGCATGCTGGTGTCGCTGGAGTCCGGCAAGATCCTGCAGGAGGGGCTGGGCGAGGTCCAGGAGATGATCGACATCTGCGACTTCGCGGTCGGACTGTCGCGCCAGTTGCACGGCCTGACCATCGCCTCGGAACGGCCCGACCACGCGATGCGCGAGACCTGGCATCCGTTTGGCCTGTGCGGGGTGATCTCGGCCTTCAACTTTCCGGTCGCGGTGTGGGCATGGAACGCGGCGCTGGCGCTGGTGTGCGGCAACGGCGTGCTGTGGAAGCCATCGGAAAAGACCACGCTGTGCGCGCTGGCCGCGCACGGACTGCTTGAGCGCGTGCTGGCGGCCGCCGCGCCCCAGTACAGCGGCATTTCGGCGGTTCTGCCCGGTGGGCGGCGGCTGGGCGCGCACCTGGTCGAGCATCCGGCCGTGCGGCTCGTCAGCGCGACCGGCTCCACCCGCATGGGGCGCGAGGTCGGCATGGCCTGCGCCGCGCAGTTCAAGCGCGCGATCCTGGAGCTGGGCGGCAACAACGCGGCCATCGTCGCGCCGTCCGCCGACCTGGAGCTGGCCATCCGCGCGATGACCTTCGCCGCCGCGGGCACCGCCGGGCAGCGCTGCACCACGCTGCGGCGCGCCTTTGTCCACGCCGACGTGCTCGATGCCGTCGCCAGCCGCCTGGTGACGGTCTTCGACCGCCTGCCGGTCGGCGATCCGCTGGAGGCGGGCACGTTGCTCGGGCCGCTGATCGACGCCGCCGCCGGCGACGCGATGGCCAACGCGCTTGCCAGTTGCCGCGCGCAGGGCAGCATCGTGACGGGTGGTGAGCGGCTGCTGACCGACCGCTACCCGCATGCCTGCTATGTGCGCCCGGCGTTGGTGATCACGCAGGAACAGCACGACACCATGCTGACCGAAACCTTCGCGCCGATCCTGTACCTGATGCCCTACACCTCGCTTGACGAGGCCATCGCGCTGAACAATGCCTCGGCGCACGGCTTGTCGTCTTGCATCTTCACCGAGTCGCTGCGCGAGGCCGAGCGCTTTCTGTCGTCGGCGGGCAGCGACTGCGGCATCGCCAACGTCAACATTGGCACCAGCGGCGCGGAGATCGGCGGCGCTTTCGGCGGGGAAAAGGCGACGGGCGGCGGGCGCGAATCCGGCTCGGACGCCTGGAAGGGCTACATGCGGCGCGCGACCAATACGATCAACTACGGCGACGCGCTGCCGCTGGCGCAGGGGATCCGGTTCGAGGTGTAGGTGTTGCGAATCGTAACAAGGGTTACAGCAGCTTGACGCTGTATTACCGAAGGTGCCGGTATAACGTTCTTGCGGACAGGCGACGTCCCGGCAGCCATGCCGGGCGCGCCGTCACTACAAGGACGATGCGATGAGAACACTGATGATTGGCCTGGCCGCCGTTGTGACGGCGGCAGCGCTTGGCGGCTGCGCCGTGTACCCTGCGCCGGTGGAGGCTGGCATCGCGGTCGCCCCGGCCCCCGTCTACGTTGGCCCGCCCGCCGTGGTGGTCGCGCCGCGGCCCTATTACTACGGTGGCTATGGCGGCTACTACGGGCGCGGTTACTACGGGCCGCGCTATCGCCGCGGGTGGTGGTGATCCCGCGCCCGGCGCCTGAGTTGGCGCGGGCGCTTCGTCAGCGGCGCTAGGCGTCTTCGGGTTCGGCCGCGTCGCCGTTCAGGCCCGCCCAGCTTGGGGCCAGCGTCTGCCCGAGTTCGGGCAGGTCGACCAGGTCGAGCACGCGGCCGACCGTGTGGTCCACCAGTTCGGCAATGCTTTGCGGCTTCTGGTAGAAGCCCGGCACTGGCGGGAATACGATCCCGCCCATCTCGGTCACCGCGGTCATGTTGCGCAGATGCGCGAGGTTCAGCGGGGTTTCACGCACCATCAACACCAGCTTGCGGCGCTCCTTGAGCGTGACGTCGGCCGCGCGGGTGATCAGGTTGTCGGAAAGACCATGCGCGATGGCGGCCAGCGTGCGCATCGAGCAGGGCGCGACGACCATCGCATGCGCCCGGAACGAGCCGCTGGCGATGGTGGCGCCCACATCCCGGACGTTATGGACGACGTCGGCCAGCGCCTCGACCTGCGCGCGGCTCATGTTCAGTTCGTGCTGCAGATTCATCACACCCGCCGGCGAGACCAGCAGGTGGGTTTCCACGTAGGCGGCCTGCTGCAGCACTTGCAGCAGGCGCACGCCGTAGATAGCGCCCGTGGCGCCCGTGATGGCGACAATCAGCCGTTGCGGCCGTGAACCGCCGCCGGGTGCGGGGCGCGTCATGCGGGGATCAGGCCTTCAGCAGGGTCTGCAGCTCGCCGTTCTGGTACATCTCCATCATGATGTCCGAACCGCCGATGAACTCGCCGTTCACGTAGAGCTGCGGGATGGTCGGCCAGTTTGCGTATTCCTTGATGCCCTGGCGGATGCCCTCGTCGTCCAGCACGTTGACCGTGGTGGGCGCATCCACGCCGCAGGCCTTCAGGATCTGGATGGCGCGGCCGGAGAAGCCGCACATCGGGAACTGGGCGGTGCCCTTCATGAACAGGACGACCGGGTGGCCCTTGACGATCTGGTCGATCTTTTGCTGCACGTCACTCATGATTTCGCTTTGGTTGCGCGCGATGCCGGTTCGCACTGGCGTCGCAGGGGATTTCGTGAAGGAGGGCGCACCCGCCGGCTGGCCGGAGCGCGAAGGAGAATCCAAATCGAAATTTTACCGGATTCGCGCGGCGGCTTCAGTGCTTACGCGGGCAGGCGTGCGCCGGAGCAGCGCTCCTGGCCGGCCAGGTCGCGCGTGGTGAAGATCTCGGTGAAGCCAGCACCCGCCAGCAGCGCGCTTGCCGCCGCCGCCTGGTCGTAGCCGTGTTCCATCACCAGCCAGCCGCCCGGCAGCAGGCGGGGCATGGCGCCATTCACGATGATGCGCAGGTCGGACAGGCCGTCCTCGTGATCGGTCAGTGCGTCGATCGGCTCGAAGCGCAGGTCGCCTTCGACGAGGTGCGGATCGCCTTTGGCGATGTACGGCGGATTGCTGACGATCAGGTGGAAACGCAGGTCCGGCGGCAGTTGCGCGTACCAGTCGGACTGCTGGAAACGGATATTGCCGGCGCCGAGCGCCAGCGCGTTGTCCTGCGCGACCATCAGCGCGCTGCGGGAAATGTCGGTGGCCCAGACCTCGGCGTCGGGGCGTTCGCGGGCGATGGTGACGGCCAGGATGCCGGAGCCGGTGCCCAGGTCCAGCACCCGCGGCCGCGCGGTGCCGGCGAGCCGTGCCAGCGACGACTCGGCCGCGACTTCCGTGTCGGGACGTGGGATCAGCACATCGGGCGTCACGCGGAACGTGCGTCCGAAGAACTCGCGCTCGCCGATCAGGTAGGCCATCGGCTCGCCCGTCAGCCGGCGCGCCATCAGCGTGGTGAAGGCATTGTGCTGCGCAGCGGTAAGCATGTCGGTGTCGCGCGTGATCAGTTGCGTGCGCGTGAGGCCGGTCACGTGCGTGAGCAGCATGCGCGCCTCCAGGGCGGGCAGGCCGGCGATGGCGGCCAGCGTCTGGGCTTCACGCACGGTAGGGACGGACGGCTCGTTGCCTGACGGGGCGGAAGACATGGCTTGCGGCTGGCTGGGTGGGAGTGGGGTCGTGTTGGGGCCGGACGACGGCCGGAAAGTTCCGCCCGGCAAGATGCCGGGTGACGAAACGGGTTGCGAAAAAGCCCCGCCGGCGGAGCCTGGTGGGGCTTTTTTTGTCACGGACGCGGGGCGTAGTGTAAAGCGAATCGCGCCCCGCGTGTCCGAGGACGACGGCTTACTTGTTGACCGCTTCCTTGGCCTTGTCGGCGCCGGTGTTCACGGCGTCCTTGGCGGCCTGCTTGGCATCGGCCATGGCCTTGGTGGCGTCGGACTTGGCTTGCTCGGCGGCGGCGGAAACGTCCGCGGCGGCACCGCTCGCGGCAGTCTTGGCGGCATCGGCAGCGCTGGTGGCGGCGGCGGCGGCATCGCTGGCGGCGGCCTTGGCGGAGTCGGCGGCGCTCTTCATGGCGCTCTCCGCGCTCGATACGGCGGGTGCTTCTTCTTTCTTGCTGCAGGCAGCCATGGCGGCGGTGATCATCAACAGCGCGAGCAATTTCTTCATGATTTCGTCCTTGTGTCTGTTATCGAGGATAGACATACGCCGTCAGCGCGTCCGGCTGTCGGTCGCAATGGATTATAGACAGAGCGCTTCGGCCCGCCAGTGCTGTTGCAAGCATTTACGACAGATACAAAAGTTTTCACACCGGTTGTGGCGGTTTATGGTGTGTTGGCTGAAAAGATGCGTTAAATACACTTTTCTGGCGGATTTCAGCTGTCTTCGCCCAACGCCGCCAGTTGGTCGGCCTGGTGCTCGGCCGCGAGCGTGGACACCAGTTCATTCAGGTCGCCGTCCATGATCATGTCGATCTTGTAGAGCGTCAGGTTGATGCGGTGGTCGGTGACGCGCCCCTGCGGAAAGTTGTACGTGCGGATGCGGTCGCTGCGGTCGCCGGAGCCGATCAGGTTGCGGCGCGTGCTCGCCTCCCGGGCCTGCGCGGCGCGCAGTTGCTGGTCCTTGATGCGCGCGGCCAGCACCTTCATCGCCTTTTCCTTGTTGCGATGCTGGCTACGGTCGTCCTGGCACTCCACCACGATGCCGGTCGGCAGGTGGGTCAGGCGCACCGCCGAGTCGGTCTTGTTGACGTGCTGCCCGCCGGCGCCGGAGGCGCGGAAGGTGTCGACGCGCAGGTCCGCCGGGTTGATGTCGACCTCGCCGACCTCGTCGGCCTCAGGCATCACGGCCACGGTGCAGGCCGACG
>JACXTT010008933.1_pt1 | contig 13787 bp, 9 predicted proteins | sample 9270951 | NCBI WGS metagenome assembly JACXTT01 (sample SAMN15532306, study PRJNA645909) | rock metagenome | isolation source: weathered quartz diorite | place: Puerto Rico | collected 2017-06-21 | reverse complement strand
TCTGCTGATTGCCGGACTCATAGCCGACCAGCAGCAGGCGCAGGCCGTTGTCCTTCATGACCTCCAGCGTCCGCCGTGGAACATTGGCCTTGGCGTTGCACGACCAGGTGACTCCAAGCTTGCCCAGCTCCTTCGCCAGCGCCTCGACACGCGGCAGGTTGTCGGTCAGGGTGTCATCGTCGAAGAAGAATTCCTTCACCTGCGGGAAGGCGTCTTTCGCCCATTTCATTTCTCCGACTACATCTTCCACCGAGCGCACGCGATAACGATGTCCTCCCACCGTCTGCGGCCACAGGCAGAAGGTGCAGCGCGATTTGCAACCGCGTCCGGTGTAGAACGAGATGTAGGGATGCAGCAGATAGCCGCCGAAATAGTTCTCGATGGTGAGATCGCGCTTGTAGACCGGCGTCACCCACGGAAGCGCATCCATGTTCTCGAGAACCTCGCGGTTCTCGTTGTGAACGATGACGCCCTCCGGGTTCCGGTAAGAGAGCCCCTTGATGTCCCTCCAGGGCCGGCCGTCGGCGACTTCCTTGATAGTGAAGTCGAATTCGTTGCGGGCGACGAAGTCGACTGCCGGCGCGGCGATGAGGCTCTTCTCGGGCTCGACCGCGACCTTGGCACCGATGAGGCCGATTTTGATGTGCGGATTGACGCTCTTGATCCTCTCGGCCGTCTTCACGTCCGCTTTGAAGGATGGGGTGGAGGTGTGCATCACCACGAAGTCTCGACGGTCGAGCTCCGGAGCGATGTCCTCGAATTTCAGGCGGTGTGGTGGCGCATCGATCAGTTTCGAGCCCTCGACCAGAGCCGCGGGCTGCGCCAGCCAGGTCGGATACCAGAAGGAGCGTACCTCGCGCTTCATCTGGTAGCGGGCGCCGGCGCCCCCGTCGAAACCGTCGTAGGAGGGAGGATGCAGGAACAGTGTTCTCACGATCGATGAATCCTTTAGCACAGGGGCGGAGCCGTCAGGGCACGGGCGTTGCCGTCATGGCATTTGGCTGGACCGTCGGGGCGTTTCGCGTGCCTTCAGGACAGCGGCCGGGCCGTGCCATCGCGCGCCAGGCGATAGCGCGTGTGCCGCCACTCTACCTGGCGCGTGGCGAAACTCCAGCACCAGAGCGCGAAAGCGAAGAGATCGGCGAGCGGTATCAGCCATAGTTGCATCAATAGAGGGCACGACCGGCGTGGCGCAGAATCTATCATGACTCGCGCCGCCACCGTGACCGCAAGCAGCCCCACCGCCAGGGCGGTGCCGCGCGCGAGGAGGGTTCCGAGGATCGCCACCGGCAGGCCGAAGGTGATGCCCGACAGCGCGTAGCCGAGCGGCTGCACGATGCGGATGGTGCGCAGCCATCGCAGCACGTGTCGCGACAGATCCGAAAAACCGGCTTCGTCCACCGAAGTCTCGACCTGGAGCTCGGACAGTACGGTACGCAGCTTCAGCCGCCGGGTCAGCTCGCCCAGGCGATAGTCATCGGCCAGCTGGTTCGCGAGCGCCACGAATCCGCCGATCCGGGTGAGCGATTCGCGGCGCAGCGCAATCGTCGCGCCGAAGGCGAAAGCACGCGACCCGAAGAGCGCGGCGACGCGCACCGAGGGCATGAACCACTCGTTGATGAACATCGATCCCAACAGCGACGGAAGTCCCGGCCGCGGTACGCCGCGATACGGACAGGTCACGATGCCGACTCGCTCGTCCAGCAGAGGCGCGACAACTCTTTCGAGGTAGTCGGGCGTTACGCGCACGTCACTGTCGGCGATGACGAGGTAGTCGTATCGCGCGAGCGGCATCATGTTGATGAGGTTGCTCACCTTGCCGTTGGTTCCGTGCTGGGTCGAATCGGCGGCGATTCTGAGGTCGAGCCCCGGAAACTCGCGTTGCAGTCGCCGCACCGCGTCGAGCGCCGGATCGTCCGGATCGCGCACGCCGAAAACGATCTCGAAGGCCGCGTAGCACTGCTCGCAGAACGAGCGCAGCCGCTCGTATAGGCCGTGTTCCGCGCCGCAAAGGGGCTTGAGGATGGTGACCGCCGGCAGTGCGCCCGGCTGGCCCGGACGGGGCTGCCCCGGCCTGAGCGGCCTTCGCAGCGCAATACAGACGATGACCGCGTAGAGCGCGGCGAGCGCCGCGAGAGCGGTTCCACATGCCGTGAGCAGGTAAGCGATTGCGGTCATTCCCGGCCCGGGCTGCGGCGGGGAACTTTGGTCGCTCGCGCGCGCCAGCCGGACGGCGCGGGCAAGATCTCTGTCGCGAAGCTTTGCAGTCGGTATATCATCTCGCTGGCTTGTGAAAGGACCCGCGCCGGCGGCCGGCGTGCACGGCCTTGGCCGGCGCGGAGGTTGAGTTACTGTACACGTGTGCGCCGCAGTGCGGAGTAACCCCTTTGATGGACCAAGCTCGGGCCTCGCGCTTAAGCGTCGGCGAAATTGCATCGGATGTGGAGCCGCTGATCCTCGTGGACGACGCCGACCGCGAGGTGGGCCATCTGGACAAGGCGCGCTGCCACGCGGGCCGCGGCGTCCTGCATCGGGCCTTTTCGCTCCTGATCTTCAACGGTGACGGTGAGCTGCTGCTGCAGCGGCGCTCGCCGTCGAAACGGCTGTGGCCGCTCTACTGGTCGAACAGCTGCTGCAGCCATCCGCGGCGCTTCGAGAGCATGGAGACCGCCACTCACCGCCGCCTGCACGAGGAGTTGGGTGTAAGCTGCCCACTGCAGTTTCTGTTCAAGTTCCGGTATCAGGCGCAGTTCGATGATTCCGGCGCCGAGAACGAGCTGTGCTCGGTGTTCATCGGGCGCACTGCCTCGCGGCTCAGAATCAACCGCGAGGAGATCGTCGCCTGGCGCTGGGTGAGTCCCGAGGCGCTCGAGGGCGAGATGGCCGGTGCGGACGCCGGGAAGTTCACTCCGTGGTTCAGGCTCGAGTGGGAACGCACCTGGCGCGAGCACCGCGCCGCGGTGCTCGCCCTGCAATAATCGCCCCGACCTATAGTCAAGGAGATCCGCGTTGGGTATTCCGCTGGTGCAGACGTACCGTGTCGGCCGCTACATCGCCGCCCGCAAGATCCGGGGCGAGAAGCGTTACCCGCTGGTGCTGATGCTCGAGCCGCTCTTCCAGTGCAATCTCGCGTGTTCCGGGTGCGGCAAGATCGATTACCCGAAGGAGATCCTGCAGAAGCGCCTCAGCGTCGAGGATGCGCTGCGCGCCGTGGACGAGTGCGGCGCGCCCATCGTCTCCATCCCGGGTGGCGAGCCGCTCATCCACAAGGAGATGCCACAAATCGTCGCCGGGATCGTGGCGCGGCGGAAGTTCGTGTATCTGTGCACCAACGCGATTCTGCTCTCCAGACACATCGATGAGTACCGGCCCTCACCCTATCTCACCTTCTCGATTCACCTGGACGGCAATCGCGAGCGCCACGACGAGTCGGTGTGTCAGGAAGGCGTTTTCGACAAGGCGGTAACGGCGATCGAGCTGGCACGCTCCAGGGGCTTTCGCGTCACCATCAACTGCACGCTGTTCAACAACGCCGATCCCGACGAGGTGGCGGAGTTCTTCGACACCGCGATGCGCCTCGGAATCGAAGGGATCACGGTCTCACCGGGCTACAGCTATCAGCACGCGCCGCGGCAGGACGTGTTCCTCGGGCGCAGCGCCAGCAAGGGGCTGTTCCGCGAGATCTTCAGGCGCGGCCGCACGCGCGGCTCGCGCCGCCGCTGGTCGTTCAATCATTCGGGGCTTTTCCTCGACTTCCTGGCCGGTAACCAGGCCTACCAGTGCACGCCCTGGAGCAATCCGACTTACAACATCTTCGGCTGGCAACGCCCCTGTTACCTGCTCACCGACGAGGGCCACGCCCCGAGCTTCCGCTCGCTGATGGAGGAGACCGACTGGGATCGCTACGGCGTCGGGCGCAACCCGCGCTGCGACAACTGCATGGCCCATTGCGGCTTCGAAGGCACGGCCGTCGATGACGCGTTCTCCCATCCGCTCAAGGCGCTGAAGGTGGCTCTGCGCGGTCCGCGGCTCACGGGACCGATGACGCCCGAGCTGCCGGTCCTCTACACCGCGCGGGATCGCGGCGCCGACGTTGCCGTCCCGATCACGGCAGTCAGGCGCGCCGGCCGCGAGGCTGAGGGCGCCCGCGCGCCGCTGCAGTGATGGCGGAACGGCCGGAGTCTTTCCAGGTGGATTTCGGAAATTCCGACGAGCGCTATCAGGAGCAGATCCTCCCGCACGTGTCGCGCACCTTTGCGCTCACGATTCCCCAGCTGCCGCCGGCGCTGCGCACCCCGGTAACCAACGCGTATCTGATGTGCCGCATCGCCGACACGATCGAGGACGAGCCGGCGCTGCCGGCGGCCGAGACATTCATCTTCCTCAAGCGCTTCGCGGCCGTGGTGTCGGGCACGGAGGACGCGGCAGCGCTCGCGCGCGAGCTCGAGCGGCGTTTCTCGGATCGCACGTTGCCGGCAGAGCGCGAGCTGGTCGCCAACATGGAGCGGGTCGTCAGGGTGACCGGCAGGCTGGGGGAGCAGCGCACGGCGATCGAGCGTTGCATCGAGATCATGTGCCACGGCATGCATCAGTTTCAGCGCACCGCGAGCGTCCGTGGCCTGCCACACTCGAGCGATCTCGACAGCTACTGCTACTACGTGGCGGGCGTCGTGGGCGAGATGCTGACCGAGCTCTTCTGTGCCTATTCGCCTGCCGTCGCCGCGCAGCGCGAGGCGCTCGCCGGCCTCGGCGTGTCCTTCGCGCAGGGGCTGCAGATGACGAACATTCTCAAGGATTTCTGGGAGGATCGCAGTCGCGGCGCCTGCTGGCTTCCGCAGGAGGTGTTCACCCGGTACGGCGTCGAGCTCGCGCAGCTCTCCCCCGAGCACCCCGACCCCCGCTTCCATGCGGGCTTGAGGGAGCTCGTCGGCGTGGCTCACGCTCACCTACGCAACGCGCTCGCGTACACGCTGCTGATACCGAAGGCGGAGACCGGCATCCGGCGTTTTTGCCTCTGGGCCATTGGACTTGCGGTGCTGACCCTGCGCCACATCGCCGCCAACCCGGCTTTCACGAGCGGCACCGAGGTCAAAGTCTCGCGCCGGGCGGTGTTACTGACACGGGTCTGCACGAGCCTCGTCGTGCGCGATGACCGCATGCTGAGGAGTCTGTTCGAGCTCGCCGCGCGCGGGGTGCCGCTCGCGGCTCCGCTCGCCGGCGCCCAGGCGGCGCGAGCGACTCCAGGGATCGAGGACGGCTTCCACCCTGCCCGCACCGCGGGCGCGGCGCGGGAAGGCGCCGCACCGAGCTGACGGCTGCCAGGCGCCGTGAGTCGCCACGCACCCACCTCCGCTGCGCTCGCCGGCACCGCCAGCCTCGCGCCCGCGGAAGCATCGTCGCGGAGAGCCACGAACCCGGCCGAGCTCTCACCGCTCGAGTCCGCGATCGCCGCCGCGCGCGATGAGCTCATCCGCCTGCAGCATGCGGACGGGTGCTGGGAGTTGGAGCTCGAGGCGGACTGCACGATTCCGGCCGAATACATCATGATGCTGCACTTCCTCGGAGAGCTCGATCCCGGGCTCGAGGGGAAGCTCGCCGCTTACCTGCGGGAGCGCCAGGCGAGTCACGGAGGCTGGCCGCTCTATCACGGCGGGGCTTTCGACATGAGCTGCAGTGTCAAGGCGTATTTCGCGCTGAAGCTCGCGGGCGACGCCCCGGACGCGCCGCACATGTCGCGGGCGCAGGCGGCGATTCTCGAGCACGGCGGCGCGGCCGCCACCAACGTGTTCACGCGCATCGCGCTCGCGCTCTTCGAGCAGGTCCCGTGGCGGGCCGTCCCCTACATCCCGGTCGAGATCATGCTCCTGCCGCGCTGGTTCCCATTCAACCTGCACCGAGTGTCCTACTGGTCGCGCACCGTGATGGTGCCGCTGCTCATCCTGTGCACGCTGAAGCCCCGCGCGAGGAATCCGCGCAACGTGGACATCCGCGAGTTGTTCGCGACGCCGCCCAAAGAGGAGCGCCACTACTTTCGCCGTCCGCTCGGGGGCTCGGCGGCGCTGGCGAGCGTGTTCCTCACCGTTGATCGCCTCGCGCGCAGCCTCGACGCGCTCATCCCGAAGGCGCTGCGCGCGCACGCCCTGCGCCGCGCCGAGGCGTGGATGGTGGAACGGCTGAACGGCGAGGACGGCCTCGGAGCCATATTCCCGGCCATGGTGAACGCTCTCGAGGCGCTGGCAGTACGCGGATATTCTCCCGATGATCCGCACCGGCGTGACGCGACGCGGGCTCTGCAGCGGCTGCTCGTCGTCAACGACTCGAGCGGCTATTGCCAGCCGTGCGTGTCACCGGTGTGGGACAGCGCGCTCGCCAGCCTCGCGATGCAGGAGGAGGGCTCGGCGGCGGCACTCGCCGCATCGCGGCGCGGCCTCGAGTGGCTCGAGCCGCGGCAGCTTCTCGAAGACCCCGGAGACTGGCGGACAAGTCGGCCCCGGCTGGCCGGCGGCGGCTGGGCGTTCCAGCGCGCCAACCGCTACTACCCCGACCTGGATGACACCGCCGTCGTCGCCTGGTCGATGCATCAGGCGCGCGAACCCGGGCGCTACTCGGTGGCGCTCGACCGCGCCCTCGACTGGCTCGTCGGCATGCAGAGCAGCAACGGCGGCTTCGCCGCCTTCGATGTGGACAACACCAGCTACTACCTGAATGAGATTCCGTTCGCGGATCACGGGGCGCTGCTCGATCCACCGAGCAGCGATGTCACCGCGCGGGTCGTGACGGCGCTGGCACTCACCGCGCGTCCTGGCGACCGCGCCGCGCTCGACCGCGCGATCGCCTACCTGCGCCACGAGCAGGAAGCGAACGGCTCGTGGTTCGGGCGCTGGGGCACCAACTACATATACGGCACGTGGTCGGTGCTGACCGCGCTCGCGCACGCCGGCATCGGCCCCGATGACGCCGCGGTGCGCCGCGCCGTGAGCTGGCTCCGGCAGCGGCAGAACCCGGACAGCGGCTGGGGTGAGAGCAATGACAGCTACGAGCGCGAGCGCGCCGAGCGGCAAGCGCCGAGCACTCCGCACCAGAGCGCGTGGGCGCTGCTCGCGCTCATCGCCGCGGGGGAGGCGGGATCGGATGCGGTGCGGCACGGAATCGACTATCTGCTGCGCACGCAGCGCCCAGACGGGCTGTGGAGCGACCCAGGCTTCACCGCACCGGGCTTTCCGCGCGTCTTCTATCTGCGCTATCACGGCTACTGCGCCTACTTCCCGCTCTGGGCGCTGGCGGCTTATCGCAATCGCACGGCGGCAGGGCCCGGAACCGTCCATTGAATGGACTCGGAGTCGTGGCGGCGCTCGCCGCCGAGTCGCGACCGCTGGGCGCGGCGAGGCCGGGGCCGCAGCGCGACGCGCTTACCACGCTCGCCGATGGGACACTGCTCATCGTGAGCGGTGTGGGCAACGCCGCTGCCGCCCGCGGCGCACGGCAGCTGATCGAGGCGGGGGCACGGGCGCTCCTCAGCTGGGGCATGGCCGGAGGGCTCGATCCGGCACTGCGGGCGGGCGCGTTGTTCCTGCCCGGCGAAGTCATCGCGGCCGACGGCACGGTCTATGTGACCTCGAGTGAGTGGCGTCTGGCGCTCGCCGCTGCCGTCGCGGCCTGCCGTCCCGTGACGGGCGGCCGGCTCCTCACCTCCGAAGATGTGATCGGATCCGTCGCAGACAAAGCGGTCGCCTTCCGGCGCACCGGTGCCGCGGCGGTGGACATGGAGAGCGGCGCGATTGCGGAGGCTGCACGGGCCGCTGCAGTCCCGTTCCTCGCCGTGCGCGCGATCGTCGACACCGCGGAGGATCAACTGCCGCGGGCGGCAATCGCCGCAGCCGGCTCGAGCGAGGTGCGCATCTCACGCCTTCTTGCCGCCCTCGCGCGCTCTCCGGGTGATCTTCCCGGGCTCGTCCGCCTCGCGCGTGCGTTTCGCGCGGCCAGTCGCTCGCTCGCGGCGGTTGCGCACGCCGGCGCCCTCGCGCCGCCATGAGAGCGCTGGTCACCGGGGCCACCGGCTTCGTCGGCTCGGCCGTTGCCCGGGCCTTGAGCCGCGCGGGCTGGCAGGTGCGCGCCCTGGTCCGCGCCGGCTCCGATCGGCGAAACCTGCGCGACTTTGCGGTCGAGATCGCGACCGGAGACCTGACCGACCGCTCATCGCTCGATGCGGCGCTCGATGGGTGCGAGGCGCTCTTTCATGTCGCGGCCGAGTATCGGCTCTGGACGCCCGAGCCCGGGCTCCTCTATCGCACCAACGTCGAGGGAACTCGCCACATTCTCGACGCGGCCCGCCGCACCCGAGTTGCGCGCATCGTCTACACGAGCAGCGTCGCCACCGTCGGGCTCCCACCGGACGGCTCGCCCGGACGGGAAGACACGCCGGTCACGCTCGAGGACATGATCGGTCACTACAAGCGCTCGAAATTCCTCGCCGAGCAGCTGGTGCGCGAGCACGCTCGGGCGGGCGTGCCGGTGGTAATCGTCAATCCCTCGACGCCGATCGGTCCCGGCGATCTCAAGCCCACACCGACCGGTCAGATCGTGGTGGACGCGGCGCGCGGGCGGATGCCCGCGTATGTCGACACCGGGCTCAACATCGTGCATGTCGACGATGTCGCCGCCGGACACCTCGAGGCTCTCGAGCGCGGCCGCCCCGGCGAGCGTTACATCCTGGGCGGAGAGAATCTGACGCTGCGCGAGATTCTCGTCGCGATCACGCGCCTCGTGGGCCGAAGTCCGCCGCGCATCCGGCTGCCGCACGCCGCGATCCTGCCGCTCGCCTTTCTATCCGAGGGGTGGGCGCGCCTGAGCGGGCGCCCCACCCGGGTCACCCTCGAGGGCGTGCGCATGGCGCGGCGGCGCATGTACTTCTCGAGCGACAAGGCCGTGCGTGAGCTCGGATACCGCTGGCGAGCGCCGGCCGCGGCGTTCGAGGACGCGGTGAGGTGGTTTCGCGAGCAGGGAGTTCTGCCTCACTGAGCTGCGGCCGCTCACCACCCGATGCCGTAGTCCTGGCCGTAGTTGCTCGAGCCGCCCCAGAGCGTCCCGTGCTGGCGGTCGACGAGTATGGCGTTGAGGGGTCCGGAGGTGCGCTCCTCGAATTCGAGCGTGTAGCCCATCTCGCTGAGCTCCTTGCGCACCCACGGCGGGGTGCTGGTGTTGAGCGTGAGCCTCCCCGGGAAGGACTGGTGGTCGGCGAAGGAGTCGCGCATCTGGTAGCTGGTGATGTTGGCCGCCTCGGTCGCCTCCTGCACCGTCATGCCGAACTCGACGACGTTGAGGAAGAACTGCAGCAGGTTCTGGTCCTGTGTGTCTCCGCCCTGCACGGAGAAAATGAGATACGGCTTGCCGTCTTTCAGCGCCAGTGTCGGCGTCAGCGTCGCCCGCGGCCGCTTGCCGGGCTGAAGGACGTTGTAGGGGTTCTCGCGTGGATCCAGCACGAAGGCCTGCATGCGCTGGCTCAACCCGATGCCGGTGCGGCCGGCGATCACCGCCGGTGTCCAGCCGCCGCTCGGCGTCACGGACACCGCCCAGCCCTTGTCGTCCGCCGCTTCGACGCTCGTCGTGCCGAGCCGGAACGTGCGATCGAACTCGCTCATGGCGATGGGTGTCTGCTCCGGCATGCGGCTGTGCCAGCTCTCGAGGTAGGCCAGGAATGGATTCTTCTCCCCCTGGAACGGATAGGGATCGCCGGGACGTGCGTCCGGATCGTTGCGATCGAAACGGATGAGCTTGGCGCGCTCGCGCGCATACTCCTTCGACAGGAGCCCCCGGATCGGCGGGAGCGGCGTGAAGTCGGGATCGCCGTAGTAGAAATCGCGGTCGGCGTAGGCGAGGTTCATCGCCTGATAGAGCGTATGGATGTAGCGGGCGCTGTCATAGCCCATCGACTTCAAGTCGAAGTTCTCGAGGATGTTGAGCGCCTGCAGCATCACCGGACCCTGCACCCACGTTGTGAGCTTGTAGACCTCGATACCCTTGTAGTTGGTGTGCACCGGCTCCTCGATCTTCACCTTCCACCGGGCGAGGTCCTCGAGGCTGAAGAGGCCGCCGAGCTCGTGCACCGAGTGAACCAGATCGTGCGCGATATCGCCCTTGTAGAAGCGATCGTAGGCGGCGTAGATCGCGGCCTTGCGGTCCTTGCCGGCGGCGCGCGCTTTGGTCTCCGCCTCCACCAGCTTGCGTAAGCTGGCGGCGAGGTCAGGCTGGCGGAAGATCTCACCCGGCTCGGGCGCCTCGTGCGCTGAACCCGGGTGCGGCAGCATCACGCGCTTCGAGTCAGGCCACCGCTTGAGCTTGTCCTTGTAGTGCTCGATGGTGGCGACGAGCGGCGCGTCGATCGGAAAGCCGTCAGCCATCTCGATTGCGGGCGCGAGCACCTGGCCGAGGCTCATCGTCCCGAACTCCGCGAGCATGGTCATGAGGCCGCCGGGCGTGCCGGGGGTCACGGCCGCGAGCGGGCCGTACTCGGGCGGGTACTTCATGCCGAGCTTGCGGAAGTACTCCGGCGTCGCGCCGGTGGGCGCGACCCCCAGGCCGTTGATGCCGATCACCTTGCCGGTGTTCGGGTTGTAGATGAGCGCCTGGGTCTCCCCGCCCCAGGAGAGCGTGGTCCAGGCGGTCGAGGTCGCGGCGATCATGGCGCAGGCGGCATCGACCGCGTTCCCGCCCTGCTCGAAGATCTTCGCGCCTGCAGTCGCTGCGATCGGCTTGCCGGTGACCGCCATCCAGTGGCGGCCGAAGAGCGCGGGCTTGTGCGTGCGGCTCTGCGCGTGGGGCCCACCGAAGATGACGCTGGCACTCACCATCGCGGTCACCGCAGTGCGCGCAAATCCCGTGACCCCTGCGTGGGGGCCCTTCTCGGTCGACATGCCCGCTCCCTCTCGGCTCGTGGCGAGGCGGCGAGCATATGGCAGACTTCGGCCAGGCGCACGTTCAAGGCGGCAGACGAGCATGACAACGATCGCAACCATCGCCGGTCTCTTCGTGCATCCGGTGAAATCCGCACGCGGCATCCCGTGCTCCCGGGTGCGTGTCGCGGCGACCGGTTTCGAGTGGGACCGGCAGTGGATGTTGGTCGATGGCAGGGGCACGTTCCTCAGCCAGCGCACCCATCCCACGCTTGCGCGCATCGTGCCGGAGATCACCGCCGATGCGCTCGTGCTCCGCGCCGAGGGCGTGCCGGCGCTGCGCGTGCCGCTCGACACCCAGGGTGAGCGTCTCGCGGTGCGGGTGTGGAACGATGTGTGCGCCGGCATCGAGCAGGGCGCGGCCGCTCACGCCTGGGCGAGCGCCGTCCTGGGTGAGCAAGTGCGGCTGGTGCGGGTCGCGCCGGACATGGAGCGCTCGGCCAATGCGAGGTTCGCGGGCACGACGCCGGCACCGCTCACCTTCCCCGACGGCTATCCGCTCCTCATCTGCAACCAAGCCTCGTTCGAGGACCTGAACCGCCGCCTCAGCCAGCCGATCACCATTGAGCGCTTCCGCCCGAACGTGGTCGTGGCAGGGCTTGCGGCGTGGGCCGAGGATCGGATCGACCTCATCACCGTGGGGGAGGTGATGCTCCGCCTGGTGAAGCCCTGCACGCGCTGCACGATTCCCTCCCGCGATCCGGTCACCGGCGATGCCTTCATCGACCCGGCACCGGTGCTGCGCCAGTTCCGCTTCGACCGCTCGCTGCGGGGGATCACCTTCGGCGAGAACGCGGTGATCGTCCGGGGCGCCTGCCGAGAGATCGAGCGGGGCTCAGCGTGTCGCGTGACGTACGACTCCGCCGTCGCTACCGGAGGTGAGCTGCCAGCGGATGCCAGGGACATGTAACGGAGTGTTACCGCGGCGTTTCCGGGAACGCGGCGGTCCGAATCGACCGCTATCTGGTGCCGCTCCACGCAAACTGTGCGCAGCGCACGGCTACCCGCGACCCCGATCCGCCACACTCGCCTGTGCTGCGGTCGCGGTGAAGTGTGAACCAGTTGGCATTTGGTCTGGGCGTTCTGGCGGGGCTTGTGTGCGGAGCCATCGGGCTTGGGGCGCTGCTGCGCCTGCGCCCCGCTGCGCGCCGCTGGCACGCCGGCACCGGCGCGGCGCAGGAGTCCGTCTTCGAGCAGTGGCCGACGGGCGCCCTGGTCGTTAACCCCGTCACGCTGCAAGTTCTCGCCGCGAACCCCGCGGCACTCCGCAGCCTCGGCTACGCCCTGGACGAAGTGCGCCGGCTGCGCTTCACGGAGATCTTCAGCGTCGAGGGACTCGATGGGCAGGCCCTCATGAGCAGACTCCGGGACGCCAGCGTGCGTGCCTCCCTCGAGATGATCCAGCGCTGCAAGGACGGCTCGCGGCGCAACGTCGAGGCGCGCTGCTATCGCATGACTCTCGGCGGCAATGAGGCGCTCGGCGTCGCGGTGAATGACGTCACCGTGCGCCGCGTGGTCGAGACCCAGCTCCTCGAGCGGCATCAGCACCTCGATCACCTCGCGCACCACGACCAGCTCACCGGCCTCCCGAACCGGCTGTATCTGGCGGCGCATCTGCCCGGCGCGATCGAGCAGGCCAGGAAGCACGGTAGCGTGCTCGCCGTGCTGTTCCTCGATCTCGACAACTTCAAGCACATCAACGACTCGCGCGGGCACGAGACCGGTGACAAGCTATTGAAGACGGTCGCGCAGCGCATCCGCACGACCGTGCGCGCCGAGGACGCGGTGGTGCGCATGGGCGGGGACGAGTTCGTCGTCATCCTGAAGGATGTGCAGGAGACGGCGCAGGTCAACGAGACCGCCGAGCGCATCAATCAGGCCCTGAGTGCCCCCATGGTCCTTGACGGCCGCACCGTGGTGACGACCGTCAGCATCGGCGTGGCGCTCTTTCCGCGCGACGGCACCGACATTGGCGAGCTGCTGCGGCACTCGGACACCGCCATGTATCAGGCGAAGGACCGCGGGCGCAACAACTTCCAGCTCTTCAGCCCCGGCATGGACCGGCGGCTCAAGGAGCGCATTGCCATCGAATCGAGCCTGCGCACCGCGCTGCAGAGCGGGCAGCTCGGCGTGCACTATCAGCCGATCGTCAACATCGAATCACACCACGTGGTGGGCCTCGAGGCGCTGCTGCGCTGGAAGCACCCGAATCACGGCTACGTGCGCCCGGAGCGCTTCATGGGCGTCGCCGACGAGGCGGGTCTCATCGTCCCGATCGGCGACTTCGTGCTGCAGCGGGTCATCGAGGACGCGGTCAGCTGGCAGCAGGCCGGCGGGCAGCTGGTGCCGGTCTCGTTCAACGTCTCCGCCGTGCAGCTCGAGCGCTCCAATCTCGCCGCCGACGTTGAGCGGCTCACCCGGCAGTACGGGCTCGAGCCCTCGATGCTGCAGATCGAGCTCACCGAGGGCGCGGTGTTCGAGCGGCGTGAAGCGCGCGGCCGCGATGCAAGCCAGGACAGGGTGGCAGCGCTGCGCGAGCTCGGCGTGCGCATCGCCATCGATGATTTCGGCGTCGGCTACTCGAGCCTCTCGTACCTGAAGCGCTGGCGCGTGGACGCTCTCAAGATCGACCGCAGTTTCGTGCGCGACCTGGTGACGGACCTGAGCGATCTGGCGATCGTGAGCGCCATCATCGCCATGGCCCGGCACCTGAACATCGCCGTGGTGGCCGAGGGCATCGAGGGTTGGCAGCAGCTCGAGAAGCTGCGTGAGCTCGGCTGCGCCTACGGCCAGGGACACCTCTTCGCCCACCCCGGTCCGGCGTCGGACTGCGCGCAC
>JACXTT010008932.1_pt1 | contig 13787 bp, 17 predicted proteins | sample 9270951 | NCBI WGS metagenome assembly JACXTT01 (sample SAMN15532306, study PRJNA645909) | rock metagenome | isolation source: weathered quartz diorite | place: Puerto Rico | collected 2017-06-21 | reverse complement strand
CTTGTCGCGGGCGACCAACCCGGTCCAGGGCCGCAATATGCGTTCGCAGCCGGCCACGACCCATACCACCCGAAACAAACCCATCCATAAAGTCCAGGACTGTGGCGTGATGCTGGAAATAATGTATTGCAGCAACTTGAAGACCACGGCCCCGGCTACGCCACCATACAGCCAGCCGGCGCCGCCCACCACCAGGATCAACATCACGTCGGCCGAGCGGTGGAATTCAAAGACATCCAGCGACGCAAACCCCGTAGTCTGTGCCAGCAGCGCACCTGCGGCACCGGCCAGGGCGGCGGCCAAGGTGTACACCACGGCCAGCCGGCTGTTGACCGCAATGCCCACCGCCATGGCACGCAGCCGGTTATCGCGGATGGCCTGGAGCGTTGCACCAAATGGAGACTGCACCACGCGCCGCGATACCACAAACATGGCAAACAGCACGGTCAAGGAATACCAGGCAGCAACCTGTCCACCCAGGTCGAATTCAAAACGCCCCAGCATAGGCCCCATGACCACGCCTTGCAGGCCGTCGGCGCCGCCGGTCAACCAGTCCAGTTTGTTGGCCAACTCCGTCAGAATCAGGCCCACGCCCAGTGTGACCATCAGGCGCGTCAGGTCGGTGCCACGCAAGATCGTGCTGCTGCATAGCGCGCCCAGAACAGCCGCTGCTGCAATACCTGCCAATAGCCCCAACAGCGGGTCCGGCATGACCCATTTTGCAAACAGTGCCGCGCTGTAGGCGCCCATGCCAAAGAAGGCCGCGTGACCCAGGGACACGATGCCGGTGTAGCCCAGTATCAAATCCAGCGACAGCGCAAACAGCGCCACGATGGCCATCTCGTTGATGATCAGTGCGTGGCGTGCCAGCAGCCAGGGCGAGGCCAGCGCCAGCGCCCACATCAGCCACTCCCACCTACGCCAGCGACGGTCCGCCAGCAAGATGTCGGCGGCAAAGCGGCGTTGGCCCTGCATCACCGGCCTCCTTTGCGCACAAAGAGGCCTTGCGGGCGCCACACCAAAATGGCAATCATCAGGCTGTAAACGATGAAGCCGCCCAGCTTGGGGATGTAGTACTTGCCGGCCACATCGGCAATGCCCAAGAGCAACGCCGCCAGCAGCGGCCCGGTGATGCTCGAAGTGCCGCCTACGGCCACAACGATCAAAAAATAAATCATGTATTTCAGCGGGAAGGTGGGGTCCAGACCCAGCACCTCGGCACCCAAGGCGCCGCCCAGACCGGCCAGCCCGGAGCCGACCGCAAACGTGCCCAGGAAGATCCAGTTGACATTGATGCCCAAGCCGGCAGCCACCCGCTGGTCGTCCACCGACGCGCGCAGACGGCTACCAAAGCGGGTGCGTGTCAAGACATATTGCAGCACCACCGTGAGAACGGCACACACGGCAATGATGAACAGCCGGTAGTGGCCCATGCCCAGCATCCAGGCGCCATCGCCCCACTCCGTACGACCCTTGAGCCATTCGGGCAAACGCACGATCTGCTGGCTGGACCCCATCAGAAAATCAGCCGTGGCCACGGCCATGAAGGTCAGACCAATGGAAAACAGCACCTGGTCCAGGTGCGGTTTGGTGTACAGCGGGCGGTACAGGCTGCGCTCCAGCACCGCGCCCAGCAATGCCGCGCCAACAAAGGCCAGCGGCAGGCACAGCAGGAAGGGCACGTCCCAGCGTTGCATCAGCAACACGGTGGTGTAGCCGCCCAGCATGGCGAAGGCCCCATGCGCGAGGTTGATGACGTTCATCAAGCCCATGGTCACGGCCAAACCGACGGCGAGGATAAACAACAGCATGCCGTAGGCAATGCCGTCAAACAGAATGGTCAGCACGTTACTTGGTCTTGCCCGGGTCCTTGACGTCCTTGATGGCGTCAAACTCCACGTTGTAGAGCTGGCCGTCCTGGCGCTGAACCTTGCGCAGGTAGATGGTTTGCACCACGTCGCGCGTCTGGCTGTCGATGAACATCGGTCCACGCGGGCTCTCGAAGATCTGGCCCTTCATGGCCGCCAGCAGAGCATCGCCGCCGCCCTGGCCCTTGCTGGCCTTCAAGGCCTCGTAGATCACGCGCATGCCGTCATAACCGCCCACGGCCATGAAGTTGGGCCGCATGCCCTTGTTGGCCGTTTGGAAGGCTTCGACGAATTTCTTGTTCACAGCGCTGGGGTGGGCCGCCGAATAGTGGTGCGAGGTCACGACGTTGAGCGCGCCATCACCCATGTCGTTGAGTTGGTCGTCATCGGTCACGTCGCCGGTGCCAATGAGCTTGATGCCGGCCTTGTCCATGCCACGCTCCAAAAACTGCTTCATGACGGCAGCCCCGGCACCAGACGGCACAAACACGAACAGGGCGTCGGGTTTGATGTCACGTACCTTTTGCAGGAAGGGCGCAAAGTCCGGGTTGCGCATGGGCACGCGCAGGGACTCGGCCAACTGCCCGCCATTGAGCTGCAGCCGCTCGATGAAAAACTTCTCGGCATCGATACCGGGGCCATAGTCACTGACCAGTGTCACCACCTTCTTCATGCCATTCTTGGGGGCCCAATCGCCCATGGCAACGGCCGCCTGGGCCAGCGTGAAGCTGGTGCGCACCACATAGGGCGAGGCCTGCGTGATGCTGCTCGTGGCAGCGGCCATCACCACCATCGGTGTCTTGGATTGCGTGGCAATGGGCGCCGTGGCCAGTGCCGACGGTGTGATGCCAAAGCCGGCCAGCACATTGACCTTGTCATTGACCACCAGTTCCTGGGCCAGGCGCTTGGTGACGTCGGGGATGGTGGTGTCGTCCTTGATGATCAGCTGGATCTTCTTGCCAGCCACGGTGTCGCCGTTCTGCGCCATGTACAGCCGTGCGGCGGCCTCTATCTGGCGGCCAGTACTGGCCTGTTGGCCGGTCATGGGCAGTATCAGGCCAATTTTGAAGGTGTTGCTGTCGTCCGCCAGCGCATAGCGGCCGGCGAGCGCCAGCAGGCCTAAGGCGGTGGTGCGAAGCCATTGTCTTTTGTGCATCGGAAGTCTCCAAGGACCACGGGGCCAGTCGAATTGTGGCTTGGCGTTAATATGAAGGTAAAGCCCAACCCACGCAATAGGGAATTGTGACTCCTTGTTATACCAATATTGAATAACATCAGCTGCCTCTCGGTTGCAATTACACTCCGGTCCCCATTGCATTGTTCGGGATGCAGATCCCAACGGCTATTTTTCTATTGGAATGAACCATGACTGAAACCTCGCAACGCCCGGCCCTGCCGGACCACCTGTCCATAGACCCGCGCAGCCCGCACCACAATGCAGCGGTGTTCGAGCACGATGTGGGCATCCGTCTGAATGACAAGGAGCGGCTGGATGTTGCGGAAGACTGCATCAGCGAAGGCTGGGTCAAGGTGCCGGCCGGCAAGACGCTGGACCGCAAGGGCCAACCCCTGCTGATCAAGCTCAAGGGCAAGGTCGAGGCGTTCTACCGTTGATCAGGGTACTTGTTTCATGAAGACGACCTATATCTATGCCGGCATCCTGGCCTGCAGCGTCATCGGTATCCTGCTCGGCAACCGCACGGCCAAGACCGCCTTGTTGGTGGTGTCCGGCGTGTTGGCCGGCTATGGGCTGGTGCGCATACTCTAGATGGCGCGCAGCATGGCCGGTGCCCGGCGTTCCCAGAAGGGGGCATGCACCAGCCCGATGCTGAACCACACCGCCACACTGAAGTACAGCGACATCCAGATAACCTCGCTCTTCCAGTCCTGCCAGCGGTGCGACACCACCCAGCGCTGGGAAGCGTCGGCGATGCCTTGCATCACATCAAAGTAGTGCCGCCCGCTGCTTTCGTCCACGATCCAACGCGACCAGTACATCGGCACGTCCACCGTGAACATATAGCCCACGTAGGCCGTGCCAGCCAGCGCGCAGGCCATCCAGTAGGGCCGCGCGGCGGCGGCACAGCGGGGGCCTAACAGCAGCAGGCTGGTCACCAGCATGGCGGCGCAGGCGCCCCATAGCGACTCTTCAACCACGTGACCAATATTGGAGGTTGTCAGCACCGAATACCAGGAGAAAGTCTCGGCCACCACGATCAGGGGTACCAGGCTGCGTGCGGTCAAACGGCCCAGCACGCTGTCGGTGGTGTGCGAAACTTCGGCCAGTAGCAAGGCCCATTGCGCCACAAAGCACAATTCGGCAATGGTGGCCACCGAGCGGCCAACGATGACGCTGGACATGAAGGAGTCCAGCAGGCACAGCCGCTGCACGTCAAATACTGGCACTGCCGAGCGGTAGGCGCAGCCCAGCACATAGCCGGAGCACAGTAGCAACTGCAGCTTGCGGTTGGCATAGACCTCCGCGGCCAGCGTGCGGTGTCGGCGTTTCAGCGCAGGCACTGACAGGGACAGGCACAGCACATTCACCACGCTGACCGCGCAGAGGAACAACCACCACCAATAGACTTCGTTGGACATGAGGAGGCGAATAGTGCGCCCAACTGCCCGTGTTCGTCAACGATATAAACAATATATATCGTTTTAAAAACCACAATTTATAGTCATATTGCACGGATCACCCCAGGTCGACCGGAGCTTGCGGGTACCGCATGGCGCGACTAGGATGGCGCCCACGGGGCCTCTGCGTAGGTCCCCCCCGTTTTGGAGGAGTGATGCCATGCCACGCCTGACCGCAGACGATTTTCAACCGGAGGTTTTGCAGCTGTTCGATCGCTATGTGCATGGCGACATCAGCCGGCGCGGCTTTCTGGATCGGGCCACGGCCCTGGTTGGGTCCGCCAGTGTGGCAGCCGGCTTGCTCACGGCGTTGAGCCCGCAATTTGCTGCTGCGCAGCAAGTGGCGCCCAACGATCCCCGCGTGACCGTGCGCGTTCAGAATTTCGAGTCGCCACAGGGAACGGGGACGGTGCGCTGCTATTGGGCCAAGCCTGCGCAGACCCAGGACCGGCTGCCAACGGTGCTGGTGATCCATGAGAACCGTGGCTTGAACCCGCACATCGAAGACATTGCACGTCGCCTGGCGTTGGACGGCTTCCTGGCCTGCGCGCCCGATGCCTTGAGCAGTGAAGGGGGCTACCCTGGCGACGAAGACAAGGCGCGTGATCTGTTTTCCAAAATGGACAGCAAGAAGCGCGCGGAGGATTTTCTAGCCGTGCTGCGGGTGCTTTTGCACCACCCGGAGGGTACTGGCAAGGTTGGCGCCGTTGGCTTCTGCTTTGGTGGCGGCATGGTCAACACGCTGGCAACCCAGGTGCCCGAATTGGCCGCCGCCGTGCCCTTTTATGGCGGCCAGCCGCCTGCGGATGCCGTTGCCACGATCAAGGCCCCGCTGCTGATTCACTATGCCGGTGTCGACGAGCGCATCAACGCGGGCTGGCCGGCCTTTGAGGCGGCCCTCAAGGCCCATGGCAAACGCTACGCGGCCTACACCTACCCCGGCGTGCAGCATGGCTTCAACAACGACACCACGCCCCGGTTTGACGCCGCTGCCGCCAAGCTGGCATGGCAACGCACCATGGATTTCTTCAGGGCCCAGCTGATCTGAGACTAGGCGTTGGCTATTTGGCGTGGCTGGCCTCGTAGGCCGCAATGGCGGCCTTCAGGTCGGTGAATTCCTCGCAGCCAAAAAAGCACAGCTTGTCCAGCGTCGCCAATTGCTCTTTGGCCTTGGCCAGGTTGCCGACCTGCAGATAGGCCTCGCCCAAGTATTCATGGGCGCCGCGGTGCTTGGGGTCCAGCCGCAAGGCCTGCTCGTAGTGCTCAAAGACCGTGTCCATGTTGGGGTGTGCCGACTTGCGCACGGAGTAGGCGTACAGGTTGTGGTAGTCGGCGTTGCTGGCGTTCGAGCCCAGGGCCTTCAACAGAATGGCCTGCGCGCTGTCCCAGTCCTTTCGGGCAATGGCGGCCTGGGCCGATTGCAGCAGGGGGTCGTTGGCTGCGGCGGTGGTGGCAGTGTCGCCGCCCGCAGCATGCGCAGCGCAGGCGCTGCAGAGGAGGACACAAGCCAGCCAGTCTTGCATTCTTTTCACGAGGGTCTCCATGGATGGGGGTTCTCGCCATCCTACGCCGTATCAGAGCCAAGGCCAAGCCGGGCAATATTCAGTTGCCAGCAGGCCAAGCCGATTCCAGTTACCATGGCCCGCCATATGTACCAACAGGAGCTCTCATGACCATTTCCATGTACCAAGCCAGCGTGCCGCGATTCATCAATATCCTTGGCAACCTGTCCAACATTCTGGACAAGGCCATGGCCTATGCTGAAACCAAAAAACTCAGCGACACCAGCTTGTCGGCCTTCCGCTTGTTTCCCGATATGCTGCCCATGACGACCCAGGTCCAGATTGCCTGCGATACCGCCAAAGGTGCCGCCGCGCGACTGGCAGGTGTCGACATTCCGGCCTTTGAGGACAATGAAAAAACCCTGCCTGAGCTCAAGGCGCGCGTGGCCAAGACCATTGCTTTTCTGCAAACCATCACACCCGAGCAGCTGGATGGCACGGAGGACAAGGCCATTGTGCTCAAGCGCGGCGACAAGGAGACCCACTACAAAGGCATGCAATTTCTGCTGGGGCACGCGGTACCCAACTTCTATTTTCATGTGACAACTACTTACAACATCCTGCGCCACAATGGCGTGGACATCGGCAAGCGCGATTACCTGGGCAACCCGTAAGGCGGTTCATTCACGTGTGATTGCGCACAGACGGGTGGCGTCTCTGCAGGCTACAAAGACCGGCACGCACGGCGCCCTTGCGCGACGGCGTGCCAACCAGCAAAGGTCTAGCCATGCCACATACCCATCCCGTTCAAGTTACTGCGCCCAAACCGCCGCGCGCCAAATCATTGGATCAGCAAGGATCCGACTTCACGTCCGAGGGTGCGCCCTTGCCGTCCAAAGTCGGTCGGATCAAGCCTAGGCGGCAGAAAAAGAACAAGCCATTCCTGGAGCGCGGAGACGATCCAGCACAGGCAGCCGAATTGGAGCGGCAGCAGGACGCCTGACGCGCGCGTCACACCGCATTGCCAGCCGCACTGAAGGGCGCAAGAAAGACCTTGCAGCCGCTAGGGGGCAATGGTGCTTTTGGTCCAATGGCGGTTGATCGTGACTGTTGGCAGCGCGACGGCTTGGGGTGTCGGTGGCAAACCTGGAATGCTGACCTTTCATAGCCGCGAGCGTCGTCCCCCGCAATACAAGACTCCGTTTTCCAGCGCACAGATTGTCGCCCATCCGTGCAGTAGCCTTGCTTGCGGTCGTCGCGCGAACACAAGTGGATTTGAAAAAGCTGTTTGCTTTGATCACAATTACCCTTGCAGGAGATAGAAATGGACAAGACCCATCCACCGGAGTCCTTTGGTGCCTTCAAACCTGTGGGGCATACGGTCATTGCATACCGTGAAGACGCCCATTTGCAAAGTGCCGTCGCAGCGCTGCGCCAATTGGGCTTTGCAAACACTGCATTGGTCAGTTATACGCCGCAGGAAATGGCACAACAGGCGGCAGCCGAGCAACTTGCCGCCGGACCATTGGCTGGCTTTGGCTATGAACTGGATCTGGTCAAGATGCACTTGGGCCTGGCGCAGGAAGGCTGCAGCTTTCTGGTGGTGCATGCCCCCAAAAGTGAACAAGCGGCACAAGTGGCCGACATTGCACGCAGCACGCTGGCCCGGGCGGCCCAGCACTACGGGAGGTTTATGATTGAAGAAGTGATTCCCTGAACGCTGACAGCTGTGACCCGACAGCGGTCACCCGTCAGCCTTCAGCGCAGACGTCCTGAGCGGCCGAACAGCCCAACGATAGCGATCAATCCCGCGACTGCCAGCGCGGCCACCAACAGGGCCTTGGTGGGCTCCTCGCGAACGTAAGCCACGGTCTTGTCGGTTGCCATCTGCGCACCGCGGCTCACGGTGCGCGTTGTGTCCCGTACGGCCTGCATTCCATGTTGGACCAAGCCATAGGCGTTGTCAGGCGTCTTTCGGTTTGACATCTTTCCTACCTCTCATCTTGTATGCCACGCTGCAACAGCCGGTGTGTCTGCTGGAGGCGAGGGGGCTATCGAGCGAACTTCTTCTTGGCCAGTGCCAGGCAGTCGTCTTTGGCTGTACCGGCCAGCGCATCGCATTTCTCTTTTTGCACCTGGTACTGTGCATCCACTTTGTCGGCGCCGGCCTCGCTGCGTGCGTCCAGTACTTTCTCGGTGGCCTTGGCGGTGGCTTCGCCGGACGACTTGCGGGCGTCCGCCTGGGCTTCGGCCGTCTTCAACTGCAGCTTGGCATCGGCCTTGGCGGAAATTTCAGCCGACTTGGCTTCCTTGATGCAAACGTCTTTGGCATTGCCTGCCTGGTCCTGGCACCTTTGCGTGGCAATGGCATAGTTGGCATCCGCCTTGGCGTCGGCTGCGTCACGTCGGGCCTTTGCCGAGGGCTTGAAGGTGCTTTCCAGGTCGGCCAAAGCAGTCTTTTCAAACCCCTTGGCCTCAGCGATGCATATTTTTTTGGCATTTCCAGCCATGGAGTCGCACGTCGCTGACGTTGACTTGTAGTTTGCCTCTATCTTTTCCTTGGCGGCTTTGTATTCATCCTTGGTCATGGTCTGTGCGTGAGCGGCAATGCCGGCGGTCAAGCACAATGCCAGGGCCATGCGGCTAAGAGCCTTTGATGGCATGGTGATTCCTTCGGAAGTTGATGCGGGTGGTCAAGGTTGGCGTTCGCCGGAGACTTCAACGTCAACACGGCGGTCAGGTTGCAGGCAGGCGATCAGCTTGGGACTGGCCTTGTTGCCCTTGCAATCGTCCGGTTTGGTCACGGGGTTGGTCTTTCCGCGACCTACGGCTGTGATCTTGCTAGCGTCAATGCCACCGGTGCTGACCAAATAGGCCTTGACAGCGTCAGCGCGCGCCTGCGAAAGTTTCTGGTTGTAGGCGTCCGAACCCAGGCGGTCGGTATTGCCTTCCACGGAGATCTTGCTGTAGCGGGTGCCATTGAGCTCAGCGGCAAATTTGTCCAAGGCGGCGCGGCCATCCGGTCGAACCACAGCCTTGTCAAATGTGAACAGGGAATCGGCTGAAAACTGAACCCTGCGCGGCATAACGACGGCAGGTGGCGGTGGCGGTGGTGCCACAACGGCTTGTGGCGGTGGTGGTGCCGGGGGGGCAACATAAGGTGCCGGCGCGGCAACCGCTACCTGGCGCGGAGCCGGACGTCCGAACGGGAAGACCAGCGATACGGAGTACAGGTTGACATCGCCATTGTTGCCCATGCCGTCCTTGAGTCGATAGCGTTCAGCGTCGGCGCGCACCAGCATCGAACGGGTGATTTCATACTGCAGCCCCAGGCCCACCTTCATGTTGTTGGCGCGTGTACTGTTGTCCATCGGCGCGGCGGCGGGCAAACCGGGGCCGCCAAAATCGTCACGGGTGATGGCATGTTGCGCGCCGACACGTGCCAGCGCGGCCCAACGTGGACCCAGTGGCATGGTACCTACCAGGTCAATGTTCAGACCTTCAACTTGGTAGCGGCCATTCAATGTGCCATTGGGTACCGATGTTGAATAGGTAAATTTGCCGAGATTGAAATAGCCGCCCTCCAGTGCAAAGTAGTTGTTGAACTGGTAGCCACCAAAGACTTTGTAAGCGGTGTCCTGCCGGTTGCTGGAGAACGAGCCGGGGTTGTTCGCGGTTCCGAGCAGGCTGTTGGTGGTCAGGCTGTCGTCGATCTGGGATTGGGATTGCCCCGCACCGAGACCAAAGTAGTAGTACTTGTTGTCCTGCCCAAAAGCAGCGGTCGCCAGCATGGCGCTCACGCCGGCGATGCTCAGCAGGTAAATCGGTTTCAGTTTGTGCATGACGTTCTTTCGAATGAGAGTGGTGAGTACCGTGTGTACAAGCCGCATGTTCTTTGGAGGCCAAAGCCATGTCCGTGCGGCACATCACATAGGCGGCGAAGCAGGTGCTCGCAATCGGCCCATGTGTTGCGTGCGTGCCAACGATGGGTGTTGTGGGACGTGCGTGCGACACGTTACAGACACGGAATAAGCAAAGCCGTACAAAGTTGACGTCACCAACGATGTGGCAAATGACCCATTCATCAGGAAGAGAGTTGAATATGCAACTACCCCAAAAATGGTTACCTCGAGCATGCGTCGCCGCAGCATTGGCACTGGGCGCATGCAGCAGCATGAAAGCACCCGCGACGGCCGATGTCGCGGTCTCGCAGGCTGCAGTTGAGAACGCAAGCAGCGCCGATGGTGCCGAATACGCGCCAGCCGAAATGCGCTCTGCGCGTGACAAGCTAGCACTGGCGAAGCAGGCCCTGGCGGCCAAGGACTACAAGGCCGCCAGCGACTACGCCAGCCAGGCGCAGGGCGACGCCAAGCTGGCCCATGCCAAGGCCGAAACGGCCAAGGCCCGATCCGTTGCGGCAACTTTGCAAGAGGACATCCGCGTTCTGCGGGTGGAGCTTGACCGTGCCAAGACACAGCAACAGTAATTTTCCCAAAGGTGAACACCATGAAAACCAACCGTATCCATATCCTGCTGGCCAGCATCGTCCTACTGATGAGTGCCTGCGCCAACGTTCCCAAAACCACCAGCCAGTTGGAACAGGCGCACAGTGACTATGTACAAGCGCAGGCTGATCCAAGAGTAGCCAGCTACGCTGGAGCGGAAATGCAGGCCGCCAGCGACGCCATCGCACGAGCAGACGCGGCGGCCAGCGGCCGTGAGAGTCTGACTACCATTGACAATCTGGCTTACACGGCCAAGCAGAAAATCGCTCTCGCGGTCGAGGTGGCCAGCAAGAAATCGTCCGAGGCGGACATTGCAAAAAGCGCTGCCATGCGAGACCAGATTCGTCTGGAGCAGCGCACCGAGGAGGCCAACCAGGCCCGCATGAAGGCCCAGGATGCGGATCGCCAGGCGCAGGCAGCGCGAGACGCGGCAGCCCTTGCTACACAGCAGAAGAATATTGCGCAGGCCAATGAATCAGACGCTCAGCGCCTGGCATCCGAGGCCCTGATACACAACCAGCAGTTGGAGGCCCAACTGGCTGAGCTGGCAGCGAAGAAAACCGAGCGGGGTTTGGTCATCACGCTAGGCGACGTGCTGTTTGGTACCGATGTTGCCACACTGCATGCCAATGGCATGCGCATGACGCAGCGTCTGGCAACCGTGCTGCTGCAGAATCCATCACGAACGGTTGTTGTGGAGGGCTATACGGACAGCACCGGTTCGGTGCGGCACAACCAGGAGTTGTCCGAGCGACGTGCCATGTCGGTCCGCAACGCCTTGGTTGATCTGGGCGTGGCTCGCGAACGCATCACGGACCGCGGTCTGGGCGAATCCAATCCGGTTGTTCCCAATGACACAGCCCAGAATCGGCAACTGAACCGTCGGGTGGAAATCATTCTGTCGGACGAACGCGGGCTTATCAGCTCGCGATGATGCGGAGTTTCGGCCTGCGTGCCCTGGCGCACCGACGCCGAACACCGGTGTCTCTACAGTCCTTATGCCGCCCCAAACCCTGCGCACCATGCGCACACTCGGAGATACACCATGAAGATGCAAAACACCCTGGCCATTGCTGCCACCGCCATTGCCCTGCTTGCCACCACCGGTTGCGCTGTCGAGCGTAAACAGGAGACGGTTGGCGCCTACATCGACGACACTGGCATCACCACATTGATCAAGGCACGCTTTGTCGAAAACAGCGCAATCAACGCCGCCTCGATCAAGGTCGAGACCATGAAAGGCACGGTCATGCTGTCCGGCTTTGCCAAGAACGAATCCGAGCGCAACACGGCGGAAGCCATCGCACGCGGTGTGAAGAGTGTGGTCGCGGTTCGCAACGACATCGTTGTGCGTCCTTAGGCTAAAAGCCGTTCGCAGCCGCAGCGGCTATCCCTAGCCCCACGTGCTTTCACTGTTGTGGCCGCTGCGCCAGGAATTGCGCCAAATCCGCGAGTACTTTTTGCACAACCTGGTTGGCGGCGACAACCCCGGCCTTGGGGTCGTCACTGGTCGTAGGCAACGAGCCATCCCATTCATGCCAGACCACAACTCTGCGCGTCTTCTCGTCCACCAGATAAGCCCGTAGTGTAAAGTGCACGCTGCTGGGGCTGGTCAGAAACTCCTGCTGCAAACGCACGATCTCGGTATCCAGACGCAGTTCGCCACTGGCCGACGCCGGCGTTTGCACAACCGCTCGAAAGGCGCCAGTGCGCTCAATGCTGGCGACCAGCAAGGGCCCCAACAGGCGCGCCGGGGGTTCAACCCATTCGCTATGCGAAAAATACTCCAGCTTGTGGCTTTCGCGCACGTAGATGATGCGTTGGCTATCAAAACCGGCGGCTGCGCGTACAGGGCTGATGGTCAGGGTGGCTGTGGCCGTCCCGGCCCTGCCAACGGCAGCAGGCATCGGTGCCGGGGCGGACGGCGCGTCCTCCAGTGTGTAGAAGGACGGCGGTGGAGTTGCCGCGGGGTGCAGCACACTGCAGGCAGACAGGGATGCGCAGGCCAGACCCACAGCCCATCGTGCCAGCCCCGTGGTGATGCGCGTATGCGAGGCTGGTGTCATGGTTTGGTGTCCTGTTCACCGGGGCCGTTGGGCACCGGCTTCTTGCCGAAAAGCAACCCGCTGGGGTCGCGCGTGGTTTGTTCGCTGAGACGGCGCAGGGATGCGCTCAGCGTGCTGAGTTCGCCCAGCAAGTGTTCGATCTCAGGCAGCGTTTCGTCGCTCAGGCGCTTGACACCGGAGCCCAGACCATCGGCCGCCTTGGAGGCGCTGGCGCCGGCGTTGGACAAGTCGCGGCCCATTTTTCCAACCGCATCGGCATTGGTGCCAACCCTGTCAATCAAGGGCCCTAGTTTGGCCGTCGCCTGCGCAGTGTTGCTGAGAATGTTTTTGAACGCCGTCTGGTTGTCCTGGCTCAGGAGGGCATTGATATTGTTCGACGTGGCATCGACCTTGCCCAATACACTGGTCAGCACATTTTCAAGCCTGGCGCTCAGTGAAGGCTTGGTCTGTATCACCGGATAGCGGTTGGGCGCCACGGCTAGCAGTGGTGGTGATGTCTGCGTGCCGCCACTGAGTTCCACATACGTGATGCCGGTCAGACCCTGAGACTTCAGTACGGCGATGGTGTCCACCTTGACTGGCGTGTGGTGTTCAATGGCGAAGGTCAGCGTGACGCGCTGCGGGTTGGCGCGGTCCAGCTCAATGCGGCTCACCTTGCCAACATCGACGCCGTTGTACTTGACAGGTGCGTTCAGGTTCAGGCCCGCCACCGATTCATTTTCAACGGCCCAATAGAAGTCGTAGTCTTTCTGCCAGGCGCCGCCCGAGGCCAGCCACAGCACCACGCCGATCATGACTGCGGTCAGCACCAGTACAAACGCCCCCACGATCGTATAGCTGACCTTTGTTTCCATCATGGTTCCTGGTGAAGTGGCGCAGTAGTGCGCCCGGTCGCTTGCGCGCCGCGTGCGCGCGGTCCATCGAAGAACGGCCGTATCCAGGGGTCATCCATGGCGCCCAGTTCGGCCATGGAGCCAACTGCCTGCACAATGCCATCGCCCAGCACGGCCACGCGGTCGGCGATCTGCCACAGCGTGTCCAGGTCGTGGGTGATCATCACAATGGTCAGCCCGTGCAGGTCGCGCAGCGTGCGCACCAGCGCATCGACGCCGGCGGCGCTCTCGGGGTCCAGTCCTGCCGTGGGTTCGTCCAGAAACAGCAGCTCAGGGTCTAGTGCCAGGGCGCGGGCTAGCGCGGCGCGCTTCATCA
>JACXTT010008931.1_pt1 | contig 13788 bp, 13 predicted proteins | sample 9270951 | NCBI WGS metagenome assembly JACXTT01 (sample SAMN15532306, study PRJNA645909) | rock metagenome | isolation source: weathered quartz diorite | place: Puerto Rico | collected 2017-06-21 | reverse complement strand
AAAATCCAAGAGTAAACGCGAGTCTGCGCCGGTTTACAACCCCTTATCCGTCGAGATTCATCAACTACTGCCTCGCACCATCGCTCTGGCTGGCCGTACTTCTGTATAAGGCGATGGGCAGAGATGGGTCGTCTTCTGCCCTACGCGAACCGGTCCAAGGAGGAACGCCGGGTTGTGCTCGGCGTCGGGCCGCACCCGGCCATCTCCGGACGCTGGCCATAGGTTCAAGGCAGAAATTCGAAGGGCGGCACCGCACCTAATAACCGCCCTTCGAAGGTGCCTGCCTGCCGTAGACGCCAGCCGACGATGCTCGACTTTGGGCAGCGCCATCGCTATGCCCATACACGCGACTGCACGCCGCGCAGGAAGCAAACATCTGTCACCTTGCCTGTGGTGGGACGACGGGCTCGGGGAGGGACGGCGCCCGAGCGCGCTTGACGCACAAACTCCTTGACCTGCGTATAACTACCTTTTAGCCGGCATCGCGGATCTCCTCGACCAACCGCGTGGCGGTCAGTCGAAGGTATTCGGCAAAGTCGGTGTACTACAACGTACGTACATCACTCCCCAAAGAACCAAGCAGAACGTCATGGCTAGCTGCGTCTGTATCAGGGCGATGATTGCCAACGGAGCAGCGATCTTGGATTCCGGATGATCAGGCGCGCGATGCATCAGTGAAATGAGACTGCTTCGTTGGCGTCAGATACCCTTGCTCCGATGTCGTGGCCAGGTAACGCAAAGACATAGGGCCCGACTTTCAGAATTGCCAAGGTGCCAATAGCCAGCGCCCCAATGAATCCAAGGATGGCTACGCTGTATGAGTGTGCCGCGTCATACGACAGTCCCAGAAGGTAAGTTCCCAACGCGCCGCCCCACGCCCAAGTAACCCAGATGGCGCCAGTCACGCTGCCGAACGACCCCATCGGGAAGTACCGGCTGACCAGGAAGGTCAGGATGTCGCCTTCCGCTCCGGCGGCGATGCCGACCATGACTGCCGCGATGGTCATGAGGAGCACCGATTTCGCACCGATCATCAGGCCCATTCCAATCATGGCCAGCACGAACACTCCTGCCGCCACGTAAGGCGCAAAGATCCGGTCCATGATGTAGCCCGCTGCTAGTCGGGCGATCAGCGAACCGATACCTACAGTCGAGAGAATACCCGCCGCCACCATCGGCGAATGACCACGATCCGTCGCAATCGGCACCAATTGAGAAATGATTCCAAAGGTCGCAACCGAAACGGTAAAGATTGCAATCGCAATCAACCAGAAAGGTTTGCTTGATTTCAGAATGCTGGACAGCGGAGCAGCGCCCTCATTCGGAATGGCCCGTCGCCCTTCCTCTTTCGGTTGATGTGCCCGATCGTGCTGCGCAGTCGGAAGGCGTACCCACAACGCCAGGGCCACGAGAGGAATAAGCGTGACAACTGCCGCGACGCCCCAGTAGCCACCTCGCCAACCAAATCGCGAGAGCAGAAAGCTGGCGTACAGCGGCATGAGCGCCGCGCCGATTCCGGCGCCGGCGTTCACGAGCCCTAGAGCCAGACCGCGCTCGCGGTCAAACCAACTACAGACTGCAGTCGCATATGGCATCACGGTGGCTGCGGAGCCAAAAAATCCCATCACCGAGAACGCCGCGATAAAGTAATCAAGCCGGGCGGGCAATAGCGGAATAAGTGCGATCGCGCCCCCGAATAGAAGGACATAGATTGCGGTCACTTTGCGCAGCCCGAACCGGTCAATGGCCAGCCCCAGTGTCAGCGACCCAATACCCGAAGCCAGCGCGAAGGCCGTCAGCCCCAGTGAGACCGAGACGCGCGACCACCCGAACTCGGCGCCAATCGCCTTCGCAAATACTCCAAACATGTAGACGCCAACGACGCCTGCACCCACGGCTACGCAGAGAGCGCCGGCAACCACGCTCCACCATCGATTGACAGGTTGTGTGAACATGTACGTTTCCTCCAGTTCGATACTTGTATTGAAATTCGGCCGTCCATTCCTTAGAACTTGTGGCGAATACCGATCATGACCCCCGTTTGATCGACACCAGGCGAGGGATTCGAGGCGCCAGGAAGCGCGCCGCCGTCGACTGTGATCGTCGAATCACGCTGGTTGAAGACATGACCGGCAGTGATATACAAGGCGGACCGCTTCGAGAAGAGATATGACGCCCTCGCGGCAATGACGGAGGCACCCAACTGAGTGCCACTTATGGACAGATGCCCGTATTGCAGATCCAGGGCTACCTGAGGCACAGGAAGATATGTGCCACCAATCCACCAGTAGTCGCTGGCCTTGTTAACGACACCCGGGGCGACGACACCGTGATTGATCCGGTGTATGTAACCTGCGCCAACCGTGCCAGTCCCGAACTTGACGTACCCATTGATCAGTTCGCGCGTGTCGGTTTGCGAACTAGTCGGCAATGGCGAGCCCGTTCCTCCTCCGCCATAGTTTCGATCGAACGCCCCTGCCACACCCCACGTCTGCGTATCGTATTTGAGCAAGACGGACATCGCCTTACACGCCCGATAGTCACTTGGCGACTCCCCTGCGCAGCCACCGGCTGCGGACGGCGCGACCGCATCTCGCCCAAGCGAGTAGGTAGCGGCCACCGTGAAAGCGCCGATGTTCAATGTGTAATCGATGGCGTTGTCGACGCGTGGCTGCGCCAGATAAGTATCGAGCAACCCTGCCGCGAAGATGTTCGGGCCCATCGTATCGCCGATCATCCCCCAGTAGATTTGCGAGTACAGACGGCCAGCCGACACAGCGCCCCACGGTCCGATCAGACCGACATAGGCTTGCCGGCCGAACAGGCGCCCGCTCTGGTTAAGTGAGCCAGTATCCGGTGCAAAACCGGACTCCAGCACGAAAATCGACTTGTACCCGCTGCCCAGATCCTCGATACCGCGCAGCCCCCAACGCGACGGATACGATCCGGTAAGCGAAGGCATGCGTACCACGCTGTTCTTCTGGGCCCCCACGTTGTTGACGTACTCGATGCCCGTATCAATGAGGCCATACAGCATCAGACCAGGTGCTAGCTGTCCCCCGTCGTAAGCATTTGCGGCACTGCAGACGGCTGCTGCCGCAAGCGCCAGCCCGCAGCGTGTTGCCCCCCGCTGAATCCGGCTGTGGTGCTGGCTCGACTGTCGTTTCATCTCCCTGTCTCCTCCGTTCGTCGATTGGTTTCGTCTTCCACGGAAGATTGATCGAGGCAGAACGCTAAGTCAATGTAACGTGCTTACTGATTTTCCCTAGTCTGTGACACACTCATCACGTCTTCCATAGAAGACCCCGTACAAATCGGCATGGGTCCGTGAATTCGTCGAAGAATTAGTACTTCCCCTACCTCGACACATACGACCTCCCATAATATTCTTCCACGGAAGACGCTTTTTCCGTTGACCCACAAACTTCCCACAACACTTGTTCCGTGGAAGCCTTCGTGGTGACGGGTACTTGTAAGACCGCATTCGCGGCACCGAGGGTGATTGCGTTCAGGAGAGGGAACTGATGACGGATCTATATGCCGTCACGAAGCCCCGAGCGGAAACCTGGTGCCGGTGGCAGGCCGCTCGCGACCATCGGAGTCGGTGCGCCCGGATGCAACCGTGATGAAGGAGACACATGACAGAGTCCCCCGGCTTTACTTGGCATGACGACTTTTCCCTCAAGCATCGTTCAATGGACGACACCCACAGGGAATTCGTGGAATGCGTTCATGTCTTGCTGACCGCCCCCGACGCAGAACTCGGACTGGCACTCGACAGCTTTACCGAGCACGCGCGACGCCATTTCGGCGAGGAAGACGATGCGATGCGCGAGACAGCATATGGTTCGTCTGGCTGCCACCTTGATGAACATGCTGCAGTTCTCAAATCCGCGGCTGAAGTGCGGATCATGCTGGAACAAGGAAGGCCCTCCGTGGTTCGATCCTTTGCGCACGCGCTGGCAGACTGGTTTCCCGAGCATGTTCGCGTCATGGATCAAGGGCTGGCACGCTGGCTGATCCAGCGGCAACTCGGCGGTTCCCCGGTTACCTTGCAACGGCGTACCACGCTTGCTTGCTAAATTTTTTTACCTATTGATCTTCCACGGAAGATGTTTTGGAATCATCATGGAAATCTTGCTGAAAGTGAAAGTCGCCGCGAAAACGCTGCTGGCGGAAGGCATCGCGGGCTTCGATCTCGTACCGGCGACAGGATCTCCCCTCCCCGCCTTCGAAGCCGGCTCGCACATTGATGTGCATTTGCCGGAAGGCTTGGTCCGGCAGTATTCACTGTTCGAGTTGCCCTCCATGGACTCACGCTACCGCATTGGCGTGTTGCGCGAGCCTGAATCGCGCGGCGGCTCGGCCAGGCTGGTTGACACCATTTCTGTTGGCGACGAGCTTTCAATCAGCACACCACGCAACCATTTCACGCTCCACGACGGCGAAGCGACGTCGCTGCTGTTTGCCGGGGGCATCGGCATTACCCCGATTCTGTGCATGGCCCAACAACTCGAACGCAATGGGCAAACCTTCGAGATGCACTACTTCGGCCGGACCGCATCCCGAATGGCATTTATCGAGCGACTGCAAGCCGAAAGTTTCAGCGATTACGTTCGCGTGCATGTAGACGACGGGCTTCCCGACCAACAGCTCAATGCACGCGCCGCTATCGGCGATCCTGCACCGGACAAGCATCTCTATGTCTGTGGACCCGGTGGCTTCATGGCTCACATCCTCGATACAGCCAAGGCACTCGGATGGGATGACGCACACCTGCATCGCGAATACTTCGCGGCTGATCCAATCGACCACTCGAGCGACGCGGCGTTCGAAGTCGAAATTAAAAGCACCGGACAAATTATCAAGGTAGCGGCCGAGCAAAGCGCTGCCCATGCGCTACTTGAAGCCGGGTTCGATCTGCCGCTCTCCTGTGAGCAGGGTGTGTGCGGCACCTGCATGACCAAGGTGTTGTCCGGTACCCCGGATCATCGTGATCTGTACCTCACGAGTGACGAGCATGAGCGAAACGATTGCTTCATGCCCTGCTGCTCTCGCGCAAAGACCTCACGACTGCTGCTCGATCTTTGAGTGGCACGGCAGCTTCCAACAGAAATGAGCAAGGAGACCCAACATGTTGACTAAGCAAGATAACGAACTCATTTGCCTGACCGGACCAGATACCGCGATGGGCAATGCCATGCGGCGCTTCTGGTTGCCGGTGATTCAATCGTCCGATATGCCGACTCCGAATGGCGACCCCAAAGCGGTGGAACTCCTGGGCGAGCGCTTCGTTGTCTGGCGTGACCAGGACGGTCGCCCAGGCATGTATGCCGAAGGCTGCCTTCATCGGGGCGCGTCAATGCAACTCGCCCGTGCCGATGGCGATGGTCTGCGCTGCATTTATCACGGCTGGAAGTTTGCAGTGGATGGCAAGGTACTCGAAACGCCAAACGTCACCGACCCGAAATTCAAGGACCGCATCAACGCCAAAGTCTATCCCACTCGCGAAGCCGGCGGCCTCGTTTGGGCCTACCTGGGCCCTCAAGGGGAGGAGCCTCCGTTCCCGCACTGGCCGTTCATGGACGTGCCAGATACGAACCGGATTAACGTTCGCGCGATTGTCAACTGCAACTATGTTCAGGTCATTGAGGGTCTCGTCGACTCCTCCCATCTGACCGTGCTACACAGTTCGGCGCTAGCCAGGTCGAACGACTCCGATCTCGACTATGCCGGAAAGATCTCCCATATGCAGTTCGACTCGGCGCCGGTTATCGAGGCGGATGAGACTGATTTTGGATTCCACTATGTGGCGATCCGGCAAAACAATGAGAGTCGCGTCGCGCGTGTAACGTCGTTTATCAGCCCCTGCTTTGTTGCCAACGCCAATGGCGACGTGCTGCTGATGCTCGTTCCCATCAACGACGAACGTTGCAATTTCTACCATGTTTGGTGGGATGCTGCGAAGCCTATCGGAGAAGAACCCCTGCGCTCAGAGCAACTGGTATTCGTAGGACTCGATGAGCCAACTCTGCGTAAATACGGCATGACCGAAGACACCTGGAATGGCCCGAATGCGATGTCTTTGCCCAACGGCTTCGGCCAGGACAAACTGAGCCAGCGTAAGGGTCATTTCTCCGGCTTCGACGGTATTACCCAGGAGGACGCCGCCTGCAGCATCTCCAGCGGCAAGATTCGCGACCGCTCGCAGGAACTGCTTTGCAGCTCGGACCTTGCAATCAGCCGTCTGCATCGATGCCTGCTAGCTACGGCCCGTGCTGCTCGTGATCAACAGGAAATTCCAGCCCTGCGTGCGCGACTCGGAGAGGCGGTTGGTGTGTCCGGCGAAATCGGCCCCGATAACGACTGGCGCGGGCTGGTTCCGCACCATCAAATTACCTCGTCGCCCCGTGGCCGTTCAGGTCAAGGCCAGTAATTAAGAAAAGTCATTTACAGGAGTATGGCATGCTGAATTCTCAAGACAACGAACTGCTTTGCCGAGTTGGCCCGGGCACCCCTGGCGGCACCATGATGCGACGCTTCTGGCATCCGGTATGCACGTCTGCCCAGTTGCCGGAGCCGGACAGCCCTCCTCTTCGAGTCCGCCTCCTTGGTGAGGACTACGTGGCCTTTCGCGACTCAAGCGGCCAAGTCGGCTTTCTTGAAGAACTGTGCATGCACCGCGGGGCGTCGCTCGCACTCGGGCGCGTCGAGGAAGGCGGCATTCGCTGCCTCTACCACGGTTGGAAGTTCAGTGCTTCAGGCGCCGTGCTGGAGACGCCCAACCATGCCGACCCCAAGTATGCGGCCCGCATGAAGGCCCCTGCCTTCCCGGTGCGCGAGGAAGGTGGCATCGTCTGGGCCTATGTCGGCCCCAGGGAGCTCGAGCCGGCGTTCTCGCGCTATGCGTTCATGGAAGCGGAAGCAAGTCACCGTGTGGTGCTTCGCATCAACGTTGCCTGCAACTATTTGCAGCTTGTCGAGGGCGGCGAGGACAGCTCGCATGTGGGCGTCCTGCACACGAATATGGCTCGCCCGGGCTGGAAAGACAACTCCTTCACCCGAAACACAGACGTTATCAATCCGGCGGCACTCGCCTCCAATGATCTCGAGCCAGCGCTGAAGATTGAGGATACGGCATTCGGATTCCACTATGTCGCGCTGCGCAAGACCGATACAACGCGGACCCAGAATGCCCGCGTCGTGCCATTTATCGTGCCATATGGCCGCATCATCCCTGCGCCGGCGTTCCAGTTCACGGTGCTTGAAGTGCCGGCGGATGACACCCACACCAGCACCTTCCTCGTTATTCACGGCAGCGAGCCGGTGAACGAGAACCGCATCCTTGAACTTTTGGGCCTGGACAATCCGGAGTACTACAACCGCAAAACCTGCACTTATCTCGCCAGTTGGGCCAACTCCTTCGGCCAGGACCGCGAACTCATGAAGGAAAACTGGACAGGGCTGCGGGGCGTGGAAGTGGAGGATGCCGCGATTGGTCTCTCGCAAGGCCCGCTGTACGACCGGTCGCGCGAGCACCTGGTGCCTGCAGATCAAGCGGTCACTCGCGTGCGACGGACCTTGCTGGAGGCGGTGAAACGCGCCGGTGAAGGCGCTCCCCTTCGTGCCCTTGGCTTTGACTTGCGCGGGGTGAGTGCCTGCGATTTGGAACTGAAGGAAGGCGAGGCATGGCAAGACCTTGTGCCGACTCACCGCGACACCCCGGTCGCTTAATGTCCAATGGATGAAAGCATGACAAGCCAGACAAACCAATCTTCAAATCAGGACACGCCGGATTATCTTTCCCTCCTGCGTCTCGATGGTCGCGGCTTCGTGGTACTGGGTGCCGGACAAGGAATCGGTGAGCAGACAGCGCGTGCGCTCGCACAAGCGGGCGCGAGAGTGCTCTGTGTTGACAACGATGAGGCTCTCGCAACGGCCGTCGCTAACGAAGTCGGCGGGATTCCCTGCGTGGCCGACGCGACGCAGCGCACAGATGTTCAACGTGTCTTTGACACCGCGCGCCGGCACTTCGGCCGTGTGCATGGGGCTATCGACATCATCGGCGTCGCGGGCATCAAGCCGTTATCCGAAGTCGACGATGACTCCTGGGATCGGCAGTTCGACATTGTGGTGCGCCACGCCTACCTGGCCATCCAGATCGGAGGCGCGATGATGAAGGCCGACGGCGGTGGCAGCCTCGTGTTTGTGGGCTCGCTTGCGGGCAGTCGCGCGGTGCCAAATGAAACCGCCTATGCCTCCTCGAAGGCCGCTTTGCATCACCTGGTGCGATGCGCCGGGGCCGAATACGCCCTCCACAACGTCCGCATCAATGCTGTCTCGCCGGGCTTCGTGAGAACGCCGCGGCTGGTCCAGCGGCTCGATGAGGCGGCTTGGGCCGCCGTGAGTGCAGTCATCCCGCTCGGGCGCCCCGCAACGCCGGCAGAGATCGCAGGCCCACTGCTGTTCCTCGCTTCCGACCTCAGTGCTCACATGGCAGGAGAGATCATTGAGGTTGACGGTGGCGCGGGTGTGATGGCGGCGTTCCCCAAGATCACATTCGGCCCTCCTCCCACTCCGACGCCCTGAGAAAGATGAACGCTTCTTCCAACGACCCGATTCATCCGACGCTGCGGCCCGCCGCGGCGGCGGCTTCGAACCAGCCAAGCATGGCTCAAGTCGGTTGCCAGCAGGCACGTGCCGAAATGGCCGAGCGTACCGCCACCCGCATGCCAGGGCCTCGGATCGACAAGGTAATTGACTATCGGATTCCAGGTCCCGGTGGCACGATCCCCTTGCGTCTCTATGTGCCTGACGACGCGCCCGGCGTGACGATGGCATTCCATGGTGGCGGCTGGCTGATGGGGAACCTGAATAGCTTCGACGCCGTTTGCCGAAACCTGGCCAATGACTCCGGACTGGCGGTGGTCAGCGTCGACTACCGGCTCGCGCCAGAGCATCCGTTTCCGGCAGCAATCGACGACGCATGGGCAGCGACGCGTTGGATCGCGGAACATGGCCATGAGCTTGGACTGGCGACCTCGCATATGACGGTGTTCGGCGAATCGGCGGGTGGCAATCTTGCCGCTGTCGTCTGCCTGCTGGCCAGGGACCAGGCCGGCCCGAACCTGCTGGCACAGGCTCTTGTCTATCCCGCGACCGACGCGCGTCTGCAAGCGGACTCCCTTTCCCAGTATGCGGAAGGCTTCATGCAACGCAAGGATGACGTCGTGCACGCGTTCCGCACCTACGCACTCGATCACGGAGTGCCACCATCCACATGGAAACTATCGCCCCTGCTTGCGCACAGCCATGCCGGCTTGCCGCCTGCCATCGTCGTCACCGCCGAATGCGACACGGTACGTGACGATGGCGAGGCCTACGCCATGAAACTCGCTGAAGCCGGTGTGCCCGCAACCTGCGTGCGCTACCTGGGGATGCTCCATACGTTCTACAGCATGCGGGGCAAGCTGGACGCCGCGGCCATGGCCCAGCGTCAGATAGCCGATGTGCTGAGAATGGCCGTGGCGGGTGCCTGAACCGGTGCGTCCCGCGCGCCGTCCATAGAAGAACTTCGCCTGCTGGTCCGGACGTCGCCTGCCCCAAAAGTTCGCGTCGCTGCTCTCGTCGGTGTCACAGCAAAAGTCCAATTACTGCGTGGCACTTTCATCGGCGCGCGCGACATGGGCTCACACGGCGATGTCCGTACGTACAAGAATCCCGAAGGAAATCTCCTCCAGATCCTGCGTACAGCCCGGCAAGATCAGTTCAAGGTAAAGGATTAAGAAATGAAATTCGGCATCTTCGATCAGAAAGTTGGCTGTCCCATCTCGAACCACCACGCCACGACACCCAGTGCCAGCCCGTCTCAGAACGTCTTCCAGTCCGCAGTCTCGCAGCACACCAGAAATCTCAGGTTGTGCGCTGTGCATTGGAGACAAGTATGACGCAGCCGCCTGTGATGTCCCGGGGGATGATTGAAGCCACTCTGCCCGTCGAGGGCTTGTCCTATGTTCGAGGTGACAGTACGTTGCCACTTAGCGAACAAACCATCCCAGCCTTGCTGGCAGCGACCGTCGAGCGTCACGGGCAGCGCCCTGCGGTTGTGTTCCGAGAGCAAGGCGTCCGGTGGAACTGGAAGGAACTCTTTGCCGCCGTCAATGCGATGGCTGCTGGTTTGCATGTGCTTGGTTTGCGCAGAGGCGATCGCATCGGGATCTGGTCGCCGAATCGCGTGGAATGGGTTGTGACGCAGTTCGCAACCGCGAGGCTCGGTCTGGTACTGGTGAACATTAATCCAGCCTATCGGCTTGCCGAACTCGAATACACCCTCAACAAGGTAGGTTGCGTCGCGATCGTAGCGCCGGAAGCCTTCAAGTCATCTCGCTACCTGGACATGTTGCAGCGCCTCGCACCTGAGTTGATGCAGTCGGAGCCAGGGAAGCTGAATGCGACCCGATTGCCGGCACTGCGCTGGGTGATCCGCCTGGAGGATGTCCCAACACGCGGAATGCTGACGTACCGGGAACTCATCGAGCGCGGACAAGACGTAGACGCCAGCGCGCTCGATGCGATTTCCGCCGAACTGCTGGCGCGTGATCCTATTAACATCCAGTTCACAAGCGGTACTACTGGCTCACCGAAAGCGGCGACACTAACGCACCGGAATGTCGTGAACAATGCGCGTTACGTTAGCGCAGCCATGAATTTCGGAGCCGAGGATCGCCTGTGCATTCCCGTACCGCTATACCACTGCTTCGGAATGGTCATGTCTGTGCTGGCGTGCGCGGCCACCGGTGCTTGTATGGTTTTCCCGGGCGAGGCGTTCGATCCCTGCACAACCATGGCCGCGATCAGCGAAGAGCGCTGCACTGCGGTACACGGCGTGCCGACAATGTTCATTGCGCAACTCGATCACCCCCAGTTCGGCGATCACGACTTCTCAAGCTTGCGTACGGGAATCATGGCCGGCGCGCCGTGCCCGATCGAGATCATGAAGCGCGTGGTTTCCGACATGAACATGAAGGAGGTCACGATTGCGTACGGCATGACCGAAACGAGTCCAGTGTCGTTCCAGAGCGCCGCCGATGACCCCCTTGAAAGGCGAGTCTCCACTGTAGGGCGGGTGCAACCACATCTTGAGTGCAAGATCGTTGGTTCGGATGGAGAGATTGTCCCGGTGGGCGCTACCGGCGAACTATGTACGCGTGGCTACTCGGTCATGCTTGGATATTGGGAGGATGAGCAGCGCACTGACGAGTCGATTTGTGACGGCTGGATGCATACGGGGGACTTGGCAACGATCGATGCCGACGGCTACTGCAATATTGTCGGCCGGGTCAAAGACATGCTCATCCGGGGTGGGGAGAACATCTACCCGCGAGAGATCGAGGAATTTCTGTTCCGGCATCCCAAAGTTCAGTCGGTGCAGGTGTTCGGTGTGCCAGACCTAAAGTATGGAGAGGAAATCTGCGCGTGGATTGTACTCAAGCACGGGCAGACCACCACAGATGGCGAGATTCGGGATTTCTGTCGCGATCAAATCGCGCACTACAAGATTCCGCGCCATATCCGCTTCGTCGAGGTGATGCCCATGACAATTACGGGCAAGGTACAGAAGTTCCTCATGCGCGAGACCATGATCCGCGAATTGAATCTCGGGGAAAGCAAAACTGCCTGACGATTGCTCTGCACACAAAGGGCTACGACAAGGCGTCTATGACGCCTGATCGACCGCTTGTGCCGATTCCTGACTCGAAGCTCGATGCCTGGTCCGATGCGTTTAACGCCAACGCCGAGACCACGCAGGCGCTTGTGGCCGACCTCCAGGGTCGCCAGGCGCTCCCTCGGAAGGTGGTGGCGAGGATGCGCGCTACAAGCACTTGTCGCGAGGCAAGCTTCTGCCGCGCGAGCGCGTGCAGCAACTGCTCAATCCCGGCACGCCCTTCCTGGAACTTCCGCAACTGGCGGCGTACGAAATGATGACGCCGCCGCCCCCCCCAGCATCATCACCGGCATCGGCCGCGTGGATGGACAACGCCTGCCCTTGACGAAGCAAGAAACAGCAACGACAATAAGCTCCTTCCGAGGAAGGTAAAAATGGGTTCCGCAGCCTCAAATCAGCCTCCTGGCGCCCAATCGCGCAAGAAACCGGCATCTTCCACGACGGCGGACTCCGGTAGGCGACCTCGTTCACATGGCAGTAGCCATATCGATCTCATTACGCTTCAGTGGCAGCATGAGCGAAATGATCTCGATCTCTCCAACTTCCTGCTTGCAATCTATTTCATGCGACTTGGGACGCTTGTTGAGCGCTCCTTTGACCGCATGTGTCAAAGACACTGGGGTATCAAGGGCTCTGATATGCGAGTGCTGCTTGCCTTGCGTCGCGGAGGTCCCCCTTATGCTAAGCGCCCCACGGATCTTTACCGCGCCCTGATCGTAACTTCGGGAGCGATCACCAAGAAGATCGACCGCCTTGCAAGTCATGGGATGGTTGATCGCAAGGTCGACCCTGGCCACGCAGGCGGCTTCATCGTCCATCTCACGAAGAAGGGACTTGAGACGGTCGAGCAAGCTGTTGAGAAGCTTGCCAATGAGTCGTCCATTGCGCCAGCAATGGCGCAATTTTCGAAAGAAGAGGTTGCGTCTGGTAAGGAATTTTGCCTTAGAACGCTAGCACTGATGGAGGAGTTGGTGCTCCCCGGCTTAGATGATGAGGATGAAGGGGGGGCGTCCCGCTCAACATCGGGAACTTCCGGCCGACGCACTACTCGTGCTCGCTGAGCACTAGACCAAGTAGCTGCTTATCGCGGGCCAATTCGATTGCCAATGTTGCAGGCACCACCAGTGGCGTGGACTGTTATGTGATTGCAGACGGAATAGCACGCTGCCTCGTGCGGATTGACGCGGCGATGTTCGCTGTCTATACGCACAGGCCGGCACCATCCACTTCCGCGAACGACGCCACGGACGTAAGCGGCCATTTATTCCATCTTGAATCGATTGGCACGATAAAGCATCGTCCCCACGAAGGAGGATCGTGGGGACGATGGATCAAGTGTCGACAGTTGAGCGGCCACGCCGGCTTGGAGTCCAGCGCAGAGTTCAAGGCGATCATCCTGGAACAGGTTCGGCAGCCAGGAGCGCCTGAGAGCATCCGCAAAGAGATCCAGCGCCCCGGCGGTACGCTGGTTGTGTACTGGCCTCTGTCAGCGGCACAGCAATGTCCCCGTCGCCGGCCACTTCCGGAGCACCTGCGCCGAGTCGAGCATCACCACGAGCCCAAGGATACTCACCCAACACCGGGCTGTGGACGGACCATGGTACGCGTGGGTGAGGACATCAGTGAGAAGCTGGATATCGTGCCGGCGGAGTTCTTCGTGCACCGCCACATCTATGCCAAGTGGGCCTGCTAATGCTGCCAACGCCTTGGTGCTTTCGCTGCAGCCAGCTCTGTCAAGGTGGATTCGCCGGCCGCACACCCACGGACTACCTGGGAAGGAATTTGACCGTTATACGCCCGAAAGCGGGCATCAACGTGCAGCGTTACCGATTGTCTGAGATGGGTCGTAAACGACCTTTTGTTTCCCGGAAAACGGCGAATAACCATAAGAAATGGTTAAATCGGAATTAGGTGTTTTGACTGGAGGCAAGCCTGAGCATGACGGCCTTGAGCTGGTTCGGATCCCATCAGGCCAATCCAGCCGCGCGCGCTTGAGCGACGTCTTTTCCTCCACAACCCTACTCAAGTTCGCCAGCCAATCCCAAGGCGACCAAAATGGGCTT
>JACXTT010008930.1_pt1 | contig 13789 bp, 14 predicted proteins | sample 9270951 | NCBI WGS metagenome assembly JACXTT01 (sample SAMN15532306, study PRJNA645909) | rock metagenome | isolation source: weathered quartz diorite | place: Puerto Rico | collected 2017-06-21 | reverse complement strand
CTGGGAGGGATCTGGCAACGTGATGTGCCTCGACGTGCTGCGCGCGATGGGCCGCGACCGCGAGTCGGTCGACGCGTTCTTCGCCGAGGTCGGGCTCGCCGCCGGCGCCGACCGCCGGCTCGACGCGCACGTCGCCGCGCTGCGCGACGAGCTCGGCAACTTCGACGCGATCGAGCACCGGGCGCGGCGGATCGTCGAGCGCATGGCACTGGCGCTCCAGGGGTCGTTGCTGGTGCGACACGCGGACCCCGCCGTCGCCGACGCGTTCTGCGCGTCGCGCCTCGCGGGGGATCGTGGGCTCGCGTTCGGGACGCTCCCCCCGGGCATCGACTGCGCGCGAATCATCGAACGCGCGCGGCCGGCGATCCGCTAACGGACCGCCTCCGTTCCCGTATCGCAGCGACGCCGACGGTCCGGCCAGCAGGTCGGCCACCTCGTCGTCGTTCTCGACCACCTGCGCCAGCGGGCGCGTGTTCTGCTTCTCGAGCGTGGTCCGCGCCGGCACCGGTCGGACGCCGAGGAATGGACAGGGCGTTCCCTCCGGCCGACGCCCGCGCGCGGCGACGTTCAGGTGCAGCAGTCGCAGGAGACCTTCTTCGGCCGTCCGAGGCCGCTTGCGGCAGTCGTCCGCAAACCACACCTCGATGGTGCGGCGGTTCACCGTGGAACGGCCCGCGGGCGCGCGCCCGGGGCCGTCCCGCACCCGCGCTACTTCTTCTCGGGCGTGACGATCGTGCCGTGCTTGGCGGTGCAGTCCGCGGCCGTCGTCTTGGTGTTGCCCTGCCCCTTGCAGGCGTTCTTGCCGGCGCACTCGTTCTTCGCGGTGTGACAGCTCCCGGTGCCCTTGCAGGAGTTGATCCCGTAGCAAGTCACCTGGTCGCCGCCATCTGCGCGCGCAGGCTGGGCGGCGACGGCGCCGCTCAGGAAGAGCGCGGCCGCCGCGCTCGCGATCAGAAATCCCTTGCCATTCATCGCTGTGTCCTCCTTGGGGAAGCGTTTCCCCTTGGACGCCGCCGCCGCGCAGCGGTTTCAGTCCGGTTCACCGTCTGGCCGGGGCCCGCCGGTGGAGCCAGTCCGCCAAGGCACCCACGTATTCCTTCGGGCGGTCCTCCGGCGAGAAGTGTCCCGAGCCGAGGAGGACCGACACGCTGCTCCGCGGGAGCATGGCACGCCACCGCTCGACGTACCCCGCCTTGTATCCGTGATCCTCCGCCCCGTAGAGCAGCAGCACCGGCACGTCACCCAGCGCCGCCGACGCCTCGCGCTCGACATGCGCGAACAGCGACGCCTCCGCGCGCAGGCCGTAGAGCAGCGCCGAGAGATGTCGCCTGGCTTCGAGCGAGCGGAAGGGGCCGAGCACGGCCGCCTTCTCCGCCGCGGTGAAGGGCGGGTCGGTCTTCGCGAAGCGCGCGGCGGCGTGGGCGAACAGGTTCGCACGCACCGCCAGGAGCCGCATCGGCGCCGATCCCATCACGCGCGCCATGCGTCCCATCGTCCCGCGCTCCTCGCCGATCGGCCACCCGAAGCCGTTGGTGACGACGAGCCCCGCGAGGCGCGGGCGCTCGGCCGACGCCGTCAGCAGCGCCGGCGGCACCGCGGTCGCGTGCGCGACTATGATCAGGTCGCGGAGGTCGAGCGCCCGCACGAACGCCCGATAGACCTCGGCGTTGCGGGCGAAGGCACGCCCGCCCTCGACGGGCGCGGTCGACAGCCCGAGGCCCGGCATGTCGAGGGCGAGGCAGCGATGGGTGCCGCGCAGCGCCGCGAGGCAGTGCCGGTACATGAAGGACCACATCGGCGAGCCGTGCAGGAAGAGCAGCGGGCGTCCCGCTCCCTCGTCCACGTAGTGCAGCCGGCACCCGGCGAGATCCATGAACCGGCTCGTGAACGGGAATACGGAGGCATCGAACCAGGGCGGGCGCGGCGACGGTTCGGCGGCGAGCCACGGTCGGGGCTGGGGCTGGGTTGCGTGCATCAGGTGCCTCCGTGCTCGAGACCGGCGGCACGCGCGCCGTGTGACACGCCGTCGAGCGGGGGACGCGACTCGAGTGGCTCTCCGCGCCGCACGAGGAGCTGCCAGACGATCAGCCCGAGGCTCACCGCGATCAGCGGCACATAGAAGCTCGTGATCATCCACTCGACGCCGTGCTCCACGCCCGCCAGGTGCTCGCGCATCCCCACCGTCCGGACGTTCCGCACGATGTCGACGGCGGTCTCGACGGCGAGGAGCCACACCAGGGACACGGCGACGCGGGACCTCCGGCGCAGTGCCACGAGCGCAGCGGCGGCGAGCACCGCGGCGATGAGGTCGCCGTAGACGATCTGGTCCCGCCCGGCGTCCGAGATCGGGAAGCCGGCCTGCTGCGCCGAGAAGAGCTGGAGCGCCACGTACCGGAAGGCGTGCACCCACACGAGCGGCGCAAGGGCGTCGGCCCGGGACCGTGTCCGGGTCCAGGGCACGACGTACCACGTCGCGAGGGTGACGAAGACGAGGAGACTCCCGACCTGAGCCAGCGCATGCGCCTGGGTGACGCTCATCCGATACCTCCGGTTTCGAACGGCAGACCGACCGCGGAGGCCACCCGTGACAGGCGGTGTCACGCGTGCGCCCCGGTCCCGGTCTCTCTGGCATGGGGTCCGTCGATGCGAGACCATGGGCGATACGATGAGCCGCGACGTCGCACCCGGGGACGTGCCCCAGGCGTCGCCCGAGTCCCGGGTCGACGCGTTCCGACGGCACCGCCCGCTGCTCCTGTCGATCGCCTACCGGATGCTGGGCACGTGGGCCGACGCCGAGGACATGGTGCAGGACACGTTCGTGCGCTGGCAGCGGGCCGCGGAGCAGGAGATCGCCTCGCCGCGCGCCTTTCTCGTCACGATCACGAGCCGGCTCTGCATCAACCACCTCGAGTCGGCGCGGGTGCGACGCGAGGAGTACGTCGGTCAATGGCTGCCGGAGCCCTTCGTGTCGGCTCCCGGCGGCGATCCGGACGCGATCGTCCACGTCGACGAGTCGGTCTCGATGGCGTTCCTGGTGCTGCTCGAGCGTCTCACCCCGCCCGAGCGCGCGGTGTTCCTGCTGCGCGAGGTGTTCGACTACCCGTACGAGGAGATCGCGACCGTCGTCGGACAGAGCGCCACGACCTGCCGGCAGATTCTCACGCGCGCCCGCCGACACGTGAGCGAGGCGCGGCGGTGCGCGCCGGTCTCACCGCAGCATCGCGTGGCGCTGGTGGAGCGCTTCGTCGAGGCCTCCGCGGGCGGCGACCTCCGCCGGCTCGTGGCGCTCCTCGCCGAGGACGTGGTGCTCTACGCCGACGGCGGCGGGAAGGCCGCTGCGATCCCGCGGCCCGTGCGCGGCGCCGAGCGCGTCTCTCGCCTGCTGGCGAACGCGGTGCGCAAGTTCATCCCGGAGGACGTCGAGCGGCGTGTGCTGGAGGTGAACGGGGCGCCGGCGATCGTCACCTTCCGCCACGGCGCGCCCCTCTCCGTGGTCTCGCTCGACGTCGACGGCGACCGGATCACCGCGATCTACATCGTCTCGAACCCCGACAAGCTGCACCGCCTCCCGCGCCTCGCCGACGCGATCCGGTAGCGCGGTCACGCCGGAGGGGCCTGTTCGGTCTCCTCGGCATGTCGACGACCGCGATCCGGCTCGAGCGCCAGCCGCTGCGCGCGATCGGGAGGGCGTGCACGTGGTTCTTGGTCGCGCAGCTCCTGTTCTCGGGCGCGATGCTGATCGCTCGGCCCGAGCTGGTCACGACGGTCGTGCGCCACCTGGGCTACCCCAACTACTTTCCCGTCCTGCTCGGCACGGCGAAGCTGCTCGCCGCGCTTGCGATCGTCCGGCCGGGGAGCGGCACGCTCGCCGAGTGGGCCTACGCCGGCCTCACGTTCGACGTGATCGCCGTCGTCGTCTCGCACGCGGCGCTCCACGACTCGGCCGCCGAGACGCTCGCGCCGCTCGTCGTGCTCGCCGTGATCGCCGGGTCGTACCTCTTGGACCCGGCCCGAAGGGAGGAGACATGAATCTGTACGACGTCCGCATCGTGACCGGCGACGTGGATCGGCTCGTCCGGTTCTACGAGCAAGTGACCGGCATCGCGGTGGTCAGGCTCGACGCCGACTACGCCGAGCTCCGCACCGGCAGCGGGGTCGTGGCGATCACCGCGCAGCGCAAGATCGACGCGCGCAGCCCGGGTGCCGCGACGCCGGCCGCCAACCGCTCCGCCATCCTCGACTTCCGCGTCACCGACGTCGACGCCGAGCGGGCCCGTATCGACGGCGTCGTCAAGGAGATCGTCCTCGAGCCCACGGATCAGCCCTGGGGCACGCGCGCGCTCCTGTTCCGCGATCTCGACGGCAACCTCATCAACTTCTTCCACCTGCTCCGTCGGTGACGGGCGCGGGCGTCAGGCGTTCGAACGGCTGATCCCGAGGCGCTGCATGCGGCTCCGGAGCGTGCTGGGCGACAGCCCGAGCACCTTCGCCGCGCCGCGCTCGCCCTCGATCCGCCACGTGGTCTCGCCGAGGACGGCGAGGATGTGCCGCCGTTCGACCTCCTCGAGCGACGCGCCCGCGGGCACCTCGGCGCCGTTCGTCGCCGGCGGCGGTCCGGGGGCGACGGCGGGTAGCACGGAGTCGTCGACGGTGAGCACCGGTCCCGTCGCCAGCACGACCGCGCGCTCGATGACGTTCTGGAGCTCGCGGACGTTGCCGGGCCACGCGTAGGCTCGCAGGCGGCGCAGCGCGTCGTCGGCCACCCGCGTGACGGGCTTCCCGAACTTCTTCGCGAACTGCTGCACGAAGTACATGACGAGCGGCCCGATGTCCTCGATCCGGTCGCGCAGCGGCGGCACCCGGATCGGGAAGACGTTCAGCCGGTAGAACAGGTCGCTCCGGAACTTGCCGCTCTGCACCTCGGCCGCCAGGTCGCGGTTGGTGGCGGCGATCACGCGTACGTCCACCTTGAGCGTCTTGCTGCTGCCGACGGGCTCGAACTCCTGCTCCTGGAGCACGCGCAGCAGCTTCACCTGGGTCTCGAGCGGCAGCTCGCCGACCTCGTCGAGGAAGATGGTGCCGCCGTCGGCCAGCTTGAAGCGACCGTCGCGATGGTCGACCGCGCCGGTGAACGCGCCGCGCACGTGACCGAACAGCTCGCTCTCGACCAGCCCCGCGCTGATCGCCGCACAGTTCACCTTGACGAGCGGCCGGTCGCGCCGGGGGCTGCGGTCGTGGATGGCGCGCGCGACCAGCTCCTTCCCGGTGCCGGTCTCGCCGAGGACGAGGGCGCTGGCGTCGGTCGGGGCGACCTGCTCGACCGTACGCAGCACGGCACGCAGCGCCGGACCGTTGCCGACCACCTCGGCGAAGTTGTGCTCGCTCCGGATCTCCTCCTGGAGGTACGTGTTCTCGGCCGCCAGCCGGTCGCGCAGCCGCTGCACCTCCTCGTGCGCGAGGCAGTCGTCGAGCGCCACGGCGACGGCGCTGGCGACCTGCTCGAGCAGCACGCGCGGGAGGTGATCGTAGGCGGCGCGGCGGGCGGCCATGAAGAAGAGCACCCCGCGCGGACGGTCGGCGCTCACCAGCGGCATCGCGCACAGCGACTCCATGCCCTCGGCGGCCATGACCTCGTACGTGAGCGGGAAGCGCTCGCGCAGCTCGTCGCGCGACGCGGTGACGACCCACTCGCGCTCGCGCAGCACGAAGTCGCACGCGGTGCCTGCTGCCCGCAGCATCTTGACGCGCGTCCGCTTCTCCTCGCCGGCGTGCGGCGTCAACAGATGTCCCTGGAGACGATCACCCTCGATCGGCAGCTCGATGCCGAAGCGGTCGGTCTCGACCAGATCGCGGAGACACAGCGCGAGCGTCCCGAAGAGCACGTCGCGCTCGAGGTGACGGCTGACGGCGCGGTTCACGTCGAGGAGCACGCGCAGCTCCTGGCTTCGCTGTTCGAGCTTCTCGTACGTCGACAGGCGCTCCAGCTCGGCGCCGGCGCGGGCCGCGAAGCTCTGGAGGACCGACAGCCGGCTCTGGTCCGGCGTCATCGGCCGCCCGTCCATCACGACCAGGTGCCCGATCACCGTGCGCGTGGAATCGAGGACCGGGACACCGAGGTAGCTCTCCACGCCCAGGTCGGCCAGCGCCACGTCGTCCGGGAACGCCCGGCGGAGATCAGCGGCGTGGAAGCAGGTCCGGCCTGCGACGACTCCCTCGCACGGCGTGCCGGCGAGGTCGTACTCGAAGGCGGCGCCGTGCCGGTCCTTCTGCCAGAAGGCCAGCGAGCGGGCCCGTTGGTCGGGCAGGCACGCGGCCACGAACGCGTAGTCGACGCCCAGCCCCTTCGCGAGCTGCTCCACCAATGAGTGGAAGAACGGCGCGCCGGTCACGGCCGCGGTGCCGTCGGTGATCGCGCGCAGCAGCTCCTCGGCGCGCTTCCAGGCGGTCACGTCGCGCGAGACCGCGAGCAGCATCTCCGGCGTGCCGCGAGCGTCGAGAATCGGGCTCACGACGACGTCGAACCACTTGGGGGTCCGGGTCTGCGTGGTCGGGAAGAAGCCGAGGAAGCGTCCCACGCCGCCCGCGCGCGCGGTCGCGATCGCGTCCCGGGCGGCGTCGCGGTCGGCGCCCTCCCAGAACCCGATCCATTCGCTGCCGACCAGCGGAGCCAGGTCGCAGATCTCGAGCATCGCCATCCCGCCGGCGTTCATCGAGAGCAGGCGGCCGTCGAGGTCGAGGACCTTGATGCAGTCGAGGCTGCTGTCGATCACCCGCGCCTGGAGGTCGCCCGGGCCGCGGGCGGTCGCGCGCGCTGCCGGCTCAGTCTGCGCCATGCCGATACTCGGAGCCGGATATTCGCTCAGCCGACCGCCGATCACAACGGGGCGACACGCCGCTCAGAACCCCACGGCTGCCGTGTCGGCGGCGACGGAGCAGGCGCCGGCGGCCACTCCGTCGGCGGCCAACTCCCGCGCGAGGAGCGTGCGGAGTGCCTGGCGGGCACGGTGGAGGCGGATCTTCGCCGCATTCGCGGTGACGCCGAGGATCTCGGCGGCCTCGTCGGTGTCGAGGTCCTCGATGTCGCGGAGGACGAGGACGATGCGATACGACTCGGGCAGCCTCGCGATGCAGCGCCGCACGCGCGCGCGGGTCTCCACGCGCTCGAGGAGGACGTGCGCCGGCTCTTCCCAGACGCCGGGCCCGTCGGTCCACGCGCCGGTCGCATCGAAGCGCGGGAGCAGCTCCTCGATCGACTCCTCGCCTCGCCGCCGACGGCTGCGGAGCTTCATGAGCGCGGCGTTGACGACGATCCGATGGAGCCAGGTCGAGACCTTGGCGCCGCCGGCGAAGCCGTCGATCCCGCGCGACGCCGACAGGAGGGCGTCCTGGAGCACGTCGCGGGCCTCGTCCTCGTTGCCGACGATTCGCCGGGCGACGGCGAGGAGGCGGGCGCCATGACCACGCACGAGGTCCTCGAAGGCCTGGGGATCGCGGGCGCGCAGGCGGTCCAGCAGCTGACGGTCGTTCATCGCGTGCTCCTATCGAGGGAGTCGACCGGGGCGGTCTTGAGCAGCTCGTGAAGGAAGCCGGTGCAGCCGACGAGCCGCACCCGGCCGCCGTCGAGACGGCGCAGGAAGTCGAGGCCGGCGGTGTCGACGAACTGAACCTGGGAGACGTCGAGGTCGAGCGCCCGGTGGCGCATGAGCGCCTCGTCGCAGGCCTGCCGGAGCGCCGGCATGGTCTGCGCCGTCACGCGTCCTTCGACGGCCAGCCGGCCGACCTCGCCGTCTCCCACCAGCTCGTTGATCCGCAGCATCTTGGCGGGCTGAAATTGCAACCGTCGTGCCGCGGGCGCGGCGGCGTGGAATCGAGCGTCGTCGCGGTCGCGGACCACCGGACGTCGTGGGACCCACGACGGGTCGCGACCGCGCCCACGAAATATCGCGGCCCCGCGATCGACGCGGATCGAAACACGCCGGAGCACCAAGCATCCGACCCGTCAGCCATGACGACACGGACGGACTCCCCGCTGCGGATCCTGGTCTTGGGCGGCGGCTTCGGCGGCATCTACACGGCGCTCGAGCTGGAGCGCCGTCTCGGAAGCCGGGCCGACGTGCAGGTCACGCTAGTCAGCCGCGACAACTTCTTCCTGTTCACGCCCATGCTGCACGAGGTCGCGGCCTGCGACGTCGAGCTCACCAACATCGTGAACCCGATCCGGAAGCTGCTCTCGCGGACGCGGAGCTTCGTCGGCACGGTCGAGCGGATCGATCTCGACGCGCACCAGGTCGTCGTCGCGCACGGCTACGACCGCCACACCCACGCCCTGCCCTACGACCATCTGGTGCTGGCGCTCGGCGCGACCACCAATTTCTTCGGGCTGCCGGGCGTCGCCGAGCACGCGCTCACCGTCAAATCGCTCGCCGACGGGTTGGGGGTCCGGAATCACGTGATCGGCCACCTGGAGGAGGCCGCCTCCGAGTGCGCCGCTCCCGAGCGCGACGCGCTTCTTACGTTCGTGGTCGCGGGCGGCGGCTTTGCCGGCGTCGAGACCATCGCCGGGCTCAACGACTTCGTGCGGGAGTCCCTCCGCTACTTCCCGACCCTCGAGGAACGCCGCGTCCGGATGATCCTGATCACGCCCGAGGACCTGATCCTGCCCGAGCTGGGGCCAAAGCTCGGAGCCTACGCGCAGCGGAAGCTCGCCGCGCGTGGCGTCGAGATCGTGCCGCGCACGCGGGTGAAGGGCATGTCTCCCGGCCTCGTGGAGCTCGCGGACGGCCGCACGATCTACGCGTCGACGTTGATCTGGACGGCCGGGCTGGCAGCGAACCCGCTGGTCGCCGCGCTGCCGCTGCCGCAGCGGAACGGACGCGTACTCGTGAACGCGTACCTCGAGGTCGAGGGACACCCCGGCGTGTGGGCGCTCGGCGACGGCGCCGTCGTGCCGGACCCGTCGACCGGCGGGAGCTGCCCGCCGACGGCACAGCACGCCATCCGCCAGGGGCGGACGTTGGCGCGGAACCTCGCCGCGACGCTGGGAAGCGGGCGCCGGGCGGCCTTCCGCTTCCGCACGCTCGGCCAGCTCGCCGCGATCGGGAGGCGTACCGGCGTCGCGCGCATCCTCGGCGTCAACTTCTCCGGGTTCGTCGCGTGGTGGCTCTGGCGCACGATTTACCTGGGCAAGCTCCCGCGTCTCGAGAAGAAGGTGCGCGTCAGCCTCGACTGGACGCTCGACCTGCTGTTCGCGAAGGACTTCACGCAGGTCCCGAGCGTGCCGCTGCGGCGCGCGCGGTGAGGAGACCGCCGCCCGACTCCCGCATCCATCTCGTCCCCCCTTGCAGCCGCGGTCCGGATCGGCTGTCCTGATCGGGCATCGACATGCGGATCGCCACTCCATCCTCCGCCCCGGCCTCGTCGCCCGACGAGGCCGGGCTGGTCGCGGCGCTTCGCCGCGGCGACCAGGCGGCATTCGCGACCGTCGTCCGGACCCACGGCGGTCGGCTGCTCGCGGTCGCCAGGCGGCTCCTGCGCGACGAGGACGACGCCCGCGACGCCCTGCAGGATGCGCTGCTCTCGGCCTTCCGCGGCATCGACGGCTTCCAGGAAGGTGCGCGGCTCTCGACCTGGCTCCACCGGATCGTCGTGAACGCCGCGCTCATGAAGCTGCGCGCACGGAAGCGTCGGCCGGAGGACCCGATCGAGGGCCTGCTGCCCCAATTCCTGGACGACGGGCATCGGGTGGCCCTCGACAGCAGCGATTCGGCGTGGGCCGAGCCGGCGGAGACCCTGCTGCAGCGCGGGGAGGCGCGGGCGCTGGTCCGGAAGGCCATCGACCAGCTCCCGGAGGGGTACCGTACCGTTCTCCTCCTCCGCGACATCGAAGACTTGAGCACCGAGGAGGTCGCGCGCTTGCTGGAGATGACTCCCAACGCCGTCAAGGTCCGTCTGCACCGCGCTCGCCAGGCGCTGCGGACGCTCCTCGACCCGCACTTCAGGACGCCCCCTGCATGACGTGTCGCGACCTGATCGAGTTCCTGATGGACTACCACGCCGGGTCGCTGCCGGCGTCGCAGCGTGCCAGCTTCGAAGCGCACCTCGAGCTCTGTCCGCCCTGCGTCTCCTACGTGGAAACGTATGAGGAGACCGTGAAGCTCGGTAAGGGCGCCTGCTCGAACCCCGACGACGCGGTCACGGACCAGGTTCCCGAGGAGCTGGTGCAGGCGATCCTGGCCGCCCGCGCCAAGCAGTAGCTCAGTCGATCCCGCCGCTCTCCGCTAGGGCGCGACGCGCGGTCCGCGTGACGACCACCGTCACCGCGATCGTCGCCAGCAGCCCCAGCCCCAGCACGACGTAGTACCCAACGCCCTTCGCCGCCGCGGGCGCGCTCGCGAGCGCCGCCACGTCGCCCGCGAGCTTGCCGTAGTAGACGTAGAGGAACGTCCCCGGCAGCATCCCGGCCGACGCCACCAGGTAGTCGGCGAAGCGCACGCGGGTGAGGCCCAGCACGTAGTTGAGCGGCGTGAACGGGAACACCGGCGACAGCCGCAGCAGGAAGACGATCTTCCGGCCTTCGGCACCGACCGCCCGATCGATCGCCGCGAAGCGCGGCGTGCCGGCGAGCCGGCGCTCGACCGCACCGCGCGCCACGTAGCGTGCGACCAGGAACGCGGCGGTCGCGCCGAGCGTCGCCGCGAAGAAGACGTAGACCACGCCGCGCGTCAGGCCGAAGATCGCGCCGGCGGCGAGCGTCAGCAGCGACGCCGGGACGAACGCGACCACGGCCAGCGCGTAGCCGGCGACGAAGACGACGGGTCCGAGGGCACCCAGGCCGTCGATCCAGGCCGCAAAGCGTGGGACCGCGCCCGCCAGCGACCGTCCGAGCAGCGCCAGCGCGATCACGCTTGCGACCGCGAGCGCCGCGAGCACCGTCCGGCGGGACATCGGCGACGGGGTACGACGCGTCGTCCGTGAGGTCAACCACGGTAATGGCACCCCCGCGGTGGCCGAGGATCCGGCCACCGCGGGAGAACCGGGTGAGCATCGCCCGGCTTGGGGAGGGACGGGCGTTGCTCGGTTGGACTGAGCGAAGCAGCGAGCAACCAACGTGCCGCGTGCTCGAGGACGGATTTGCTTGGAGGACGTCGCTCGGGGAGCGGGGCAAGTCGCCCCAACCGGGACCAACCGTGGCGACTCGACCCGGTCAACGGTCCCGGTGGTCGAGCTTGTAGGTGACCAGTGCACGAGTCACGGGCGCGCCACCCGCATCGGTGACGTCGACCTCGCACACCACGATCGCGCGGCCGCGCTGGATGACGCGCGCGGTCGCGATCACATCGCCCCCCTTGGCGCCGGCAAGGAAGTTGACCGTGAGCCCGATCGTGGTGCCGCGCGGCTGGCGGGCCAGGTCCGCACCGGTCCAGGCAGCACCGGTCGCGGCGACGTCGACCAGGGCGGATATCGCGCCGCCGTGCACCAGGTCGCCGATGGTCGTCACCTGGGGCCGGAACGGCAGCCGCGCCCGGACCAGCTCCGGCTCGACGGCCTCGATCCGGATCCCGAGCAGGCCGGCGAGCGGCGACCCGCCGATGGCGGTGCGAACGATCTGCTCGAGGTCGGGCGTCATGGGTCGCCCTGCTAGCACGGGGGTCGACCCGTCGCACTGCCGGCGGTTCCCTTTTCACGGACGTCGACGCGGCCGATCGCTTCGCGCTATAGGGCGAATCGGAGGAACCGCACATGGCTACCGGAGCAAGCCCCACCATGGTCGATCGACCGACCACCCTTGTCGTCCGCGATCCCGCACGCGGCACGGTCATCGACGAGCTGCCGGTCGACGACGCCGACACCGTGGCCGCGACGGTCGCCCGCGCGCGACAGGCGCAGGTCGGCTGGGGTGCGTTGGCGATCCGGCAGCGCACTCGGCTGCTCAAGCGCGCGCGGAAGGAGCTGGTCCGCGACCGCGTCGCCATCCTGGAGCTGCTCGAGCGCGAGACCGGCAAAGCGCGCTTCGACGTGGTCGGCGAGCTGATGGGCGTATGCCTCGAGCTGGGGTATCTCGCGCGGCGCGCACCTCGCTTCCTCGCCCCGCAGCGTGTGAGCACGCGGCCGCTCTTCGGCAAGCGCGGCATCGTCCACTTCAAGCCGCGCGGCGTGGTCGGGATCATCAGCCCGTGGAACGCGCCGCTCAACCTGGCGCTCGGCGACACCGTGCCCGCGCTGCTGGCGGGCAACGCGGTCGTCGTCAAGCCGTCGGAGCTGACGCCGCTGTCGATGAAGCGCGCCGCCGAGGCGATGAACCGCGCGCTCCCGGCGGGCGTGCTCCAGGTGTTGATCGGCGCCGGCGAGACCGGCGCGGCGCTCGTCGACGACGTCGACATGGTCTGCGTGACGGGCTCGCCCGAGACCGGGAAGCGCGTGATGGAGCGCGCGAGCCGGCGGCTGACGCCGGTGCTGCTGGAGCTGGGCGGCAAGGATCCGATGATCGTGCTCGGTGACGCCGACCTGGATCGCGCCGCGGGAGCCGCCGCCTGGGGCGGCTGCATGATGACGGGACAGGTCTGCATGTCGGTCGAGCGCGTGTACGTCGAGGCGGCGGTCGCCGACGCGTTCACGCAGAAGGTCGTCGAGCGGGTGCAGGCGCTCCGCACCGGCGAGAACGGCGCCGACGCCGAGATCGACTACGGGCCGTTCACGAGCCCGCGGCAGGTTGAGATCGTCGAGCGCCAGCTTGCCGACGCCACCGCGAAGGGGGCGAACATCCTCGTCGGCGGCAAGCGCAAGCCGAGCGCCGCCGGGATCTTCTTCGAGCCGACGGTGGTCGCGAACGTCGACCATTCGATGCAGCTCATGACCGACGAGACCTTCGGCCCGATCATCCCGATCATGCCCGTCAAGGACGTCGAGGAGGCGCTGCGGCTCGCCAACGACAGCCGCTACGGGCTCAACGCCAGCGTCTGGACGCGCGACGTCGACCGCGGCATCGCGGTCGCCCGTCGCATCGACAGCGGGTCGGCATGCGTCAACGAGTGCCTGGTCTCGGCCGGCACCGCCGAGCTGCCCTTCGGCGGCGTCAAGCAGAGCGGCGTCGGCACGCGCCACGGCGGCGCCGAGGGGCTCCGGCAGTTCTGCGTCCGGCAGGCGATGATGGTGGAGAGCCGCCGGCGGAAGACCGAGCCCACGTGGTTCCCGTACGCCCCCCGGAAGGCGCGCCAGATCGAGAAGCTGATGGGGCTGCTCTTCGGCTGAGCGCAAGACATCTCTTGCCCGTGCGCGCGGGCCGGGATCCTCAACGACCACTGCGGCCCGGGCTCCCGCTGCGCGCTCACGAACCCCTGTCGCTGCTTCCCGTGAGCGACCGGCTTGTCCCGTCCGTCCCTGCGTGCGAGGACGACGCCGATGACGGCGCCCGCTCCCTCACCCGCGTGGGACCTCCGCCCGCTCTACGCCGGCCCTGACGACCCGCGGATCGACGCCGACCTCGCCGCCGCGTCCGCGGACGCCACGGCCTTCGCCGAACGCTACCGCGGCCGCGTCGCGACGCTGGGTGCCGACGCGCTCGCCGACGCGATCACCGCCTTCGAGGCCGTCTCCGAGCGCGGGCGTCGGCCGGTGTTCTACGCGTCGCTGCTCTTCGCCGCCGACACGCAGGACGCGGTCGCGAGGCGGCTCGCGGATCGCCCCCGCGAAGCCTGGGTCGGCCTCGCCAACCGCGTCCCGTTCTTCGGCCTCCAGCTGAAAAACGCCCGCGCACCCGGGTTTCCGCGCCGCGCGCCGCACTCGCGCGCAG
>JACXTT010008929.1_pt1 | contig 13793 bp, 13 predicted proteins | sample 9270951 | NCBI WGS metagenome assembly JACXTT01 (sample SAMN15532306, study PRJNA645909) | rock metagenome | isolation source: weathered quartz diorite | place: Puerto Rico | collected 2017-06-21 | reverse complement strand
TTCGAGCGCGACCAGAGACTGTGGCAAGTAGCACCTCCTCCCCTAACGTATCAATACGTAAGGAAAATAGCCACAAAAAAAAGAAACGCTCTTCTCAACACATTCAGGTCGCACACCCGGAGCGATTGCGATGATGCATGAGCCGAAAGGCCGCCCTGTATCATAAGGGGATGTCCGGCTGGTACCAGGATACGGATCCGAAGGCGCTGGAGGTGTTCTTCCGTCTCCAGCGCGAGATGACCGCGTCGCAGAAGATCAATCTGGTCTTCGAACTGAACGAGACGCTGATGGGTTCGCAGATGGCTGAGATTCGCGCGCGCCATCCGGAGGCCAGCGAGCGCGAGGTTTTCCTCCGGATGGCTGCGCGGCGGCTGGATCGCGAGACTATGATCCGTGTCTACGGCTGGTATCCGGAGACGCCGTGAAGGGATTGGGCGCCGCTTTCCGGCAACTGATCGGGAAGCTGAATCTTCTTGAGATTCCTTTCATGGTCGGAGGCTCGCTCGCCAGTTCAATCCATGGTGTTTACCGATCCACTAACGACGTCGATTTGATTGCGGACCTTTCGGAAGCGAAGGCCAGCCGCTTGTGCGAAGAGGTTTCGAAGGACTTTTACGCTGACGCGATAACGGCCGTGGATGCAGTCCTCCGCAGCCGGCCTTTCAACCTGATTCATTACGCGACCAGCTACAAGTTCGACATCTTTCCGTTGTCCGCCGAGCCTTATGCCCAGGCCGAGTTCGCGAGGCGCGCCTTCAAAGAGCTTGCCCTTCCCGATTCGGAGCCGCTCAGAATTCCAGTGGCTTCCGCGGAAGATACAGTGCTCACAAAGCTTGTGTGGTACCGGTTGGGTGGCGAAGCCTCCGAGCGGCAATGGAGCGATGTCTTAGGTGTGCTTCGGACACTCTCCGCGGAAGCGGACCGGGGCTACTTGTCGAAGTGGGCCGCCGAGTTGCGGATTTCCGAGCTTCTGAGCCGGGCTGTGCGCGAATCGCGGGTGTAATTCTACTGGAAGCGGTCGCCCCACGCAGCGTGGCGGATGGCGCGCCAAGTTTCTTTGCGGCTGCGGGTGACCGTTTCGTCGCGCAAACCTTCAGGCGTACACAGGCGCAGCTTGACGTGTCCGGGGTAGCGCATGGGGTGACGCAGAATGCGAGCCGGCGCGGGTTCCACGGCGACGCGGGTTGCGGCGACGTAGGAATACTTCTCGTCTTCGTAGCCCATGGAGCCGTGCTTGAGCTTGCGGTGGAGCGAGGTGCGCTCCAGGCGGCGCGAGAAATGGCACCAGTCGCCGGACGGCATCGGGCAGGCGGCTGCATGCGGGCAGGGCGCGGCGATGTGAGCGCCGAGGGCGATCAGCTCGTCGCGCAGCAGGCGGATGCGCGCGAAGCCTCGGGGCGTTCCGGGCTCGATGACCAGCAGAGCGGTCGTCGAAACGGTCCAGGCGCGGCGCAGGACGCGCACGGCATCGGATTCTTCCAACTCGCCGAGCACGTAGGAGAGCGTTACCAGGTCGTGCGGTTCGAGGGGAGCGACGCGGATGTCGGCTGTGCGCCATTCCGCGGGGGTTGGCAGCAGCCGCTTACCGAGGTCGATGAGGCGGATGTCTTCCTCGATGAGCGTCACACGGTCGAGAGGGCCGAAGACTTCAGAAGCGGCCCACGCGGCCGTTCCGGGGCCGGCGCCGAGGTCGAGCAGGCTGCGTATGCCCGTGGGGCGGATCTCGGCGAGCACGCGCTCCAGCACGGCGAACGTCGCGGGCATCCGGACCAGCGCATAAGCCATGCGATATTCGTCGGCGCCGAAGCGGAAGGGGCGGCTGGCGCGGTAGGCTTCCGAAAGCTCGTCGGCGGCTTTCACCAGGACGCCGGACGGCCAGGCCTCGGCTTCGTCTAACAGAGCTTCGCGCAGGGCCGCCGGGAGCATCAAGCTCCGACGGATGCGGGCTGATTGGCTTGAACCAATGCCGCCGCCACCGGGGCGAGCTGCTCGCACTGCTGCTCGCTGAGCGGCGTGATGTAAGGAGCGATTGGGCCGGTGCGGCACAATCCGGCCAGGTCGGAGGCCGCATGGAGCACGCGGGCCGGACCCAGGGCGTCGCGCAGGTCCTCGTGGGCGAGGAACAACGCCCGGATGGATTCGGCCGCCTGGTAGTTTCGCTCCATGCAGAGACGCCAGATCTCGTTGGACAGTTTCGGCGCCAGGCAGCCGGAGCCGGTAGTGAAACCGGGAAGGCCGAACTGGCTCATGTGCACGATCGCGGGGCGCTCGCCGATGCCGCTGATCACTTTGGCGCGGTCCACGCGCTGGAGCAGCGCATCGAGATAGGCGTCCTGGGCGGGGTCTTGCCGGACTACGGCATACTTCACGCCGACGCAGACGCCGTCCGAGATCAGGCGCGCGACCGCGTCCAGTCCGGCCTCGCGGTTCGCGCCTAGGTTGTTCTCTTCCTTGACGTAAACAATCAGCGGCATACCGGCCGCGTCGGCGATCTCGCGGTAGCCCTGTTCCAGGCCGCGGGCGTCGCGAGGGTCGCCGCACGGCAGCAGCATCACGCAGGGGAAGCCGTGTTTGCGCAGCAACGGCGCCTGATCCATGGCGCGGCCGTAGGACGGTCCGGCGCTGGGGATGGCTAGATGCGCCGCGTCAAAGGTGCTCATCCAGGCCACCAGATCGGCGTATTCGGCCAGGGTGATGTGATACAGAAACGCATTGCCGCCATATAGAAAACGGGTAATGCCGCCGGCGGCCATGTGCTCCACCAGACGTTCGCTTTCGGCGAAATCGAGGGAGCGAGTGGCGTCGCGGCGGCGGGCAAGGGGCGGCACGGGGAGCACTCCCCGCCAGTCTTCAAGCCGGATAGGTGCGGTACGCATGACCCTGCTATTGTAGTGAATTCGGCGGTTCGATTACAGGTGGTCCTGGTTCAGAACGTCTCCAAACTATATCGTTTGTATCCCCGTCCGGCGACGCGCCTGCGGGAGATGTTGCCGTTTCAGCCACCGCTGCACACAGATTTCTGGGCGCTGCGCGACATCAACTTCTCGTTGGAGCGCGGGGAGACGCTCGGCCTGGTGGGTCCGAACGGCTGCGGCAAGAGCACGCTTTTGCAGGTGATCTGCGGCATCCTTCAGCCGACCACGGGGCGTGTCGTGACGCGGGGGCGGATCGCGGCGCTTCTGGAACTGGGCGCGGGCTTCAACCCGGAGTTCACCGGGCGCGAGAACGTCTTTCTGAACGGCGAGATTCTCGGGCTGAGCCGAGCGGAGATCGAGAAGGCGCTGCCATCGATCGAAGCCTTCGCCGATATCGGCGAGTTCATCGGGCGTCCGGTGAAGGAATACTCGAGCGGCATGTATGTCCGGCTGGCCTTCTCCACGGCCATCCACGTGGAGCCGGATATCCTGGTAGTGGACGAAGCGCTGGCCGTGGGCGACGCCGTCTTCGCCAACCGCTGCGTCCGCAAATTCGAAGAGCTGCGGCGGAGCAAGGTGACGGTGCTGTTCGTCTCGCACGATCTGGGCCTGGTGAAGCAGCTATCGGACCGGGCGATTCTATTGGTGGGCGGGCGCATGGAAGCGCAGGGCGACCCCAAGGACGTGATCAACCGTTACATCGGGCTGGTGTTGGAGAAGGAACGCTCCGCTGCGCCGCGGACCGGCGAGATCCGCGGCAGCTTCCGCCACGGCGACGGGTCGAGCGAAATTCTGGACGTCGCGCTGCTGAACGGCGCGGGCGTTCCGGTGCAGGCGGTGGAGGCGGGGGAGCCGGTGACGGCGCGCGTGCGCTGCCAGTTTCACCGGCCGATGCCGGATCCGATGGTGGGGATTCTGATCCGCACACGCATCGGCATGGACGTCTACGGCACCAACACGCGGATCGAGAGCGCGTCGCTGGGGGATTACGCTCCCGGCGACACGCTGGAAGTGGATTTCCGCTTCGATTGCTGGCTGGCGCCGCAGGAATACACGTTGACCGTGGCCACGCAGCATTCCGACGGCTCCTCCAACGACTGGGTAGACGATGCGATCTCTTTTACCGTCGTCGATTCAAAGACATTGGCTGGTGTGGCGAACCTGCGCGCCGAGGTGGAGTTCCGCCGATGAAGGCGCGCTTCTCGGTCAAAGTGCAGCCGCGAGCCAGGAAAACGGAAGTCGACGGCAAACTGGGCGACAGCTTCAAACTCCGCTTGGCGGCGCCGCCGGTGGACGGAAAAGCGAACGAGGAATGCGTCCGGTTTCTGGCCGGGCTGTTCGGCGTGGCGCGGCCGGCGGTGCGGATCGTGAGCGGTTTGACAGCCCGCATCAAAATAGTGGAGATTGACGGAGTCGATCAGGCGTCGGTCGAAAGGCGGTTACTGGGATGAACCTCTACGCGGTGGTCATCGGCATTATCGGAGCGACGCTGCTGACGGTTGCCGTTCAGCGCTCGCTCGGCGTGCACAGCCAGGCCGACTTTCTGGTGGCGGGGCGCAAGCTGACCTGGCCGGTGCTGGTATTCACGCTGCTTTCGAGCTGGATCGGCGCGGGCAGTCTTTTCGCCGGCGGCGAAAACGCCTACCGCAACGGGTTCGCCGCGCTGTGGCAGCCGGCGGGCGGATGGTGCGGGCTGGTGGTGATCGCGCTCATTGCCGGGCGCGCGCGGAGGTTCGCGCAGTTCACCATTCCCGACCTTCTGGAGACGCGCTATAACGCGGCGGCGCGCGTGCTGGCCACCATCGCCATCGTGATCTCCTACACGATGATCACGAGCTACCAGTTCAAGGCGGGCGGCGACATCCTGCACCTGATCTTTCCGTCGGTCGAGAAAACCACGGGCATGTACATCATCGCGGCCTTCGTGATTTCGGCGACGGCTCTGGCGGGCATGGCCAGCGTGGCCTACCTGGATCTGATCATCGGGCTGCTGGTGACGTGCATCTCCCTGGTGGCGCTGCCGCTGCTGCTGGAGCGGGCCGGCGGATGGGCTACAGTGACGCGGATTCTACCGGAGAATCACTTCACCGTGTTCGGCCCGCTGACGCCGGCGCGTTGTTTCGGGCTGCTGCTGCCCACGATGCTGCTGCTGATCGGTAACCAGGGCATGTACCAGAAATTCTTTTCAGCGCGATCGGAGCGGGACGCGAAGCTGGCCGTCTTCGGCTGGATCGCCGGGACGCTGCTGCTGGAGAGCGTGATCATCACCATCGCCGTGATCGGATCGTCGCAATTTCACCCGGAGAATCCGAGAGAGATTATCCCGACGACGGCGCGGCTGGGCCTGCCGGAGATCCCGGGCGCGATTCTGCTGGGCGGGATCTTCGCCAAGGTGATCTCCACGGCGAATAACTTTCTGTTTTCTCCGGCGACGAACTTGAGCCACGACCTCTACAAGCGGTTCATCAATCCCGCGGCGGGCGACCGGCGGACGCTGGTGGTGTCGCGGCTGCTGGTGGTGGGCCTGGGCGTGTTCGCGCTGCTGCAGGCGGCTTATTTCGAATCGATCCTGAAGGCCGCGCTCTACGCTTATACGGTGTACGGCGCGGCGGTGACGCCCGTGGTGATGGCGGTCTTCTTCTGGAAGCGCGCCAACACGCAGGGGGCGGTGGCTTCCATCGCGTCGGGCACGGTGATCACGGTGTTCTGGAACGTGATGGGATTCGAGACTGACGCCGTTTATCCGGCGCTGGCGGTTTCGGTGCTCAGCCTTGTGCTGGTGAGTCTGGCGACGGCGCCTCCTCCGGAGGCGAAGTGGCGTCCGTTCTTCGAGGAAGAAAAGGTGGCGGCTCAATGAACCTGGAAGCGATTCAGCAGGAACTCGGGAAACAGGGCCTGGACGGCTGGCTGTTCTTCGATCATCACGAACGCGATCCGTTGGCGTATCGAGTGCTGGGCTTCAAGCCGGCGCGGCACGTGACCCGGCGCTGGTATTACTTCATTCCAACCGCAGGCGATCCGGTGAAGCTGGTGCACCGGATTGAAGCGGGCATGCTCGACGCGCTGCCGGGCGTGAAGCGAGAGTATTCGAGCTGGGAGGAGCAGAGCGGAGGGCTGCGCGCGCTGCTGGGCGGGGCGACGAGAGTGGCGATGCAGTATTCGCCGCGCTGCGCGATTCCTTATGTATCGATGGTGGACGCTGGAACAGTGGAGTTGGTGCGCGGCCTGGGCGTGGAAGTCGCCACATCGGCGGACCTGATCCAGGTGTTTGAAGCCCGATGGTCGCCGGCGCAACTGGAATCGCACCTGGAAGCGGGAAAGCGCGTGGACGCCGTGCTGCGCGAGGGGTTCGTGCTGATCGGCGCGCGGCTCCGCTCGGGTGTGGCGGTGACGGAGCTGGACGTGAAGGAGTTTATCCGCGACGGCTTCCGCAAGGCCGGCCTTTACACCGATCACGGCCCGATCGTCGGCGTGAACGCCAACGCGTCAAATCCTCATTACGAGCCCACGCCGGAGTTGCACGCGCCGATTCATGCGGGAGACCTTGTGCTGATCGATCTCTGGGCGAAGCTGGACACGCCGGGCAGCACCTATTACGACATCACCTGGACTGGAGTCTGCGGCGAAGCGTCGGAGGAGCAGCGGAAGGTGTTCGACGTGGTGAGCGGGGCGCGCGACCGCGGCGTGGAGCGCGTGAAGAGCGCGGTGGCCGCCGGCGAGGTGCTGCGAGGCTACGAAGTGGACGACGCTGTACGGTCCCACATTCGCGAACGCGGCTACGCGCAATACTTCGTCCACCGCACCGGCCATTCGATCGGCGAGGACGTACACGGCAGCGGCGCGAACATGGACAACCTGGAGACGCACGACGAGCGGCTGGTGGCACCCTGGACGTGCTTCTCGGTGGAGCCGGGGGTCTACCTGCCGGCTTTCGGCATTCGCAGCGAAGTCAATGTCTTTGTGGGGCACGGCGAGGCGCGCGTCACCGGGGCGATTCAAACGGAGCTGGTGCGGATTTGATGTGGCTCCTGTTGCTCTGGCTTGCCACTGCGATGCCGGCTCTTCAGGGGTCGACGGTCACGGGCTACACGCGGGAGGGCAACCGCGTCCTGCTGAAGCTCGACGACGGAGCGGCGGCGGTAGAGTGGATCGGCAACAGCGTCTTCCGCTTTACACGGAAGTGGGAAGGCGCGGTGGAGCCGTCTCCGGGCATAGGCGCCGGAAGCGCGTCCATCACGGTGAGCGATGCCGGGCAGGCAATCCGTTTCGCAAGCGATCACATCGTGCTGCTGGTGCGTAAGCAGGGTTTGCAGGTCACGGTGACCGAACTGGACGGCACTCCGTTGATGACCGACCTGAGCGAAGCGTCGCGGCGCGAGGGCGGCGTCGAGTGGGAGCGCGCCGCGCCGGCGGACACGCGCTATTACGGGCTGGGGGCGCGCGGTGACGGTCCGCTGAACCTGCGCGGGCAGCGCGTGGAAGCGCGTAAGCCGTTTCTGCTTTCGTCGGCCGGATACGGCGAGTTCCACGTTGCCAAGGCAAGATACCGGTTCGATCTCGCGTCGGCGCGTCTGGACCGCTACCGCATCCGGGCCGAAGGCGCGGACGCGGTGGACTACTACTTTATTTACGGGCCTTCGCCGAAAGAAACGCTGGAAGAGCTGACGAAGGCCGACGGCTCCGTGAGCCGCCTTTCCCCGTCGCACTTCGCACCGTTGTCTCCGCCGAAGCTGCCCAAAGGCGCTCTAATTCCGGCGAAAGTGACGCCGGGCTGGGACGGCTTGGCGTGGCTGGTCCGCTGGTTCGCGCACGCCGGAATGTCCGGAGAGCTGACGCCGGTTTTCGATCTGTGGCCTTTTCTGGACGCGCCGTCGCCCCTGAAGGAGCGGGCGCTGCAACTGGCGTCGGTGACGCCGTTTTTGCTCGCCCCCCGGCAGCCGGGCGAGCTGCGTGACAAGCTGTTGGCCTTCTTTGAAACTTACGGTGAGGAAGCCAAAGACCGCGGCCTGCCCTTCTGGCATCCGATGCCGCTACAGTTCCCGAAGGATCCGAAGGCCGTGTCGCTGGACGACCAGTTCCTGGTGGGCGATGAGCTGCTGGCCGCGCCGGTGGTATCGGCGTCGCCTCGGCGGAAGGTGTATCTGCCGCAGGGAATCTGGACGCGCCTGGCGACCGGCGAGACCTATCGCGGCCGGCAGGACATCTCGATCGACGCCAAAGCGGACGAGTTGCCGCTGTTCGCCCGGAACGGAACCATCCTGCCGCTAGGCGACAATCCGATGGAGCTGCATTATTTTCCCCGTCTGGGCGCGGAGTTCTTTCTATGGGAACCGGAGGCAGAGGACTATTCGCAGGTCCACGCCGCGCCGGCGAACGATGTGGTCCGGTTAGAGATCGAATCCAAGAAGAACCGCGCCTACGAGTGGATTGTCCACAATTTCGACCGGCCGCGCAGCGTGATGCGCGGCGACCGCGAGCTGCCGGACGGCACGTGGAACTGGGACGCGGCGACGAGGAGCCTCCGCATCCGCGTGTGGGCGGCGCGGGGCGAGGATCACATCTTGCGAATATACTCTGATAGGAAAACGACTCCATGAAGAGCATGCTGATTCTGACGATGACGGCCGCGCTGCCGCTGGCCGCGGCGGACTGGCTGACGTACGCCGGCGATGCGCAACGAACCGGCTGGGCGAAGGGCGAGACGAAGATCGGCAAGGAGAGCGTCAGGAAGCTGGGACTGGCGTGGAAGACGAAGACCGACAACGTCAACAAGGAGCTGAACTCGCTGACCGCGCCGGTGATCTTCGAGAACTCCTACACGCCGACCGGCGTGAAGGACATGGTGGTGGTGGCCGGGGCGTCCGACAACCTGTACGCGATCGACGGCGACAGCGGCAAGATCGTCTGGAGCAAGAAATTTCAGACCGAAGGCGTGTCTAAGCAGCAGCCGAACTGGCTGTGTCCGAACGCGCTGAACGCGACGCCGGTGATCCAGCGCGGCAGCTTCTTCAGCAATACTGTTTATGCAATCGCCAGCGACGGCAAGCTGCACGCGATGAACCTGGTGAACGGCGAGGACACGATTCCGCCGACACAGTTCGTGCCGCCGTTCTCCAAAAACTGGAGCCTGAACCTGGTGGACGGGGTGCTGTACACGACGATCTCACAGGGTTGCAACGGCGCGAAATCAGGCATCTATTCGATGGATCTGTCGAAACCGGAACGGCCGGTGACCTTTTTCCTGGCGGCTTTGAACGGCGGCGGCATCTGGGGCCGCGCGGGCGCGGCGATTTCGAACGGCAAGCTGTGGGCAGAGACTGGCGACGGGCCCTACGACGCAGCGAAGCAGCGCCTCACGGACAGCGTGTTTTCGGTGGCGGTCAAGGATCTGCGGCTGTCCGACTATTACACTCCGGCCAATCGCGAGTGGATCACGAAGAAAGATCTGGACATGGGGAACCTGTCGCCGGCGGTGTTCAAATTCCAGCAGTGGGAACTGGTGGCGGCGGCGGGCAAGGAGGGTGTGATCTACCTGCTGGACGCGGCTGCGCCGGGCGGGGCGGATCATCGCACGCCGCTGTTCCGCAGCGCGCTTTACGCCAACGAGGACGTCGACTTCGCGGGTCGCGGATTCTGGGGCGCGTTCGCGACGTGGGAGGACCCGAAAGGCGAGCGCTGGCTGTACGCGCCGGCCTGGGGCCCGAAACATTCCAAGTCGGCTGTGTTTCCGCTGAGTTATGGGGACGCGCCGAATGGCAGCATCATGGCGTTCAAGGTGGAGGCCAAGGAGGGCAAGCCGGTGCTGACGCCGGCATGGATCTCGCGGGACTTCAACGTACCGGAGCCGCCAGTGGTGGCGAACGGCGTGGTGCTGGCTTTATCGAGCGGGGAGAATGTGCGGCAGTTGAGTCCGGAGGGGCGCCTGTTGACGTCCGCGCAGAGGGCGGAGACATCGAAGCCGGCGGTGCTGTACGCGCTGGACGCGGAGACGGGGAAGGAGCTGTGGTCGAGCGGAAATGCGATCGGCGGGTTTACGCATTTCAGCGGAATTGCGGTGTCGAGCGGCCGCGTGTTTGTGTCGGCTTACGACGGGACGGTGTATTGTTTTGCGGTGAAGGAGTGAAATCGCGAACAGTTCATGGCTACAGTTGCAGAACCAAACGCAGGCCTTCGTCGATGGCGTTCTGAAGACGCCGCGGCAGCGTTCCGGCGTGTTCAGTGATGAAACTGGTCGAGCGTCAGGAGTTGGGAGACATTCACAACCGAGTCGCGGGGTAAGCCAATCGAGCCAGCCGGCAATAAGACATTGCCAGGTGCGGCGCAAGGTTCCAGGTTGCCGGTGATCACTGCGAGAACAGTATGGATTCGGCTTTGATTGAATGAGTCGGCTTGGATAGTAAGCCCACAAAATCGATCCCGTCCATCTCTACCACGAGTCCCTATCGACGGAACGCAGTTGGGCGCGATGTAATGCGGAGTCCACTTTAGCGACTCGGCTCGAATACACCCCATTCAAACGCTCAGTGACTTCACTCGATTGCCGCCGGCTGAGGTACTCCGATATATCGCCGTAGCGTACGTTGACTTCTCGATACTCGGAGACGGCGGGCAGCGGCTTCCGCTCGGCGAAAAAAGGTTTGTGGGTAACGAAACCGTAGTCTTCACACCGTATGTCAGCCGTGGCGGATGACAAGGACGTCGCCGTCTTTGACGATGTATTCCTTGCCTTCCAGGCGTAGCAGGCCTTTTTCGCGGACGCCCGGGTAGCCGTTGTGGTCCACCAGCGCCTGCCAGTTCACCACTTCGGCGCGGATGAATTTCTTCTCGAAGTCGGAGTGGATGGCGCCGGCCGATTTTTGAGCGGTGCTGCCTATCTCGACGGTCCAGGCCCGGACCTCGGTTTCCCCGGCGGTGAGGAACGACATCAGGCCGAGCAACGAATAAGTGGCTGAAATCAGACGGACGAGTCCGGATTCGGCCAGGCCATAGCTGGCAAGGTAATCCCTGGCCTCCTCCGGAGGCAGCTCGGCCAACTCGGCTTCGATTTTGCCGCAGACGGCGGAGACGGCGGTGTGCTTGCGGGGGCCGATCTTCTGCCGGAATTCCTCTTCCCGCGCGTGGAGAGCGCCCGCGTCGGCCTCGCCGAGGTTGATGACATAGAGCATCGGCTTCAGCGAAAGGAACTGGAAGCCGCGGATGCGCTTCTCGTCGTCGCTCGAAAGTTCCATCTCGCGCAGCGGGCGGTTGCTTTCCAACACTTCCTTGCAGCGATTGAGCAGCTCGAATTCGTGGTCCAGCTCAGGATTCCGGATCTTCTTGCGATCCTTCTCCAGGCGCTCCAGGCGTTTTTCGACGACCACCAGGTCGCTGAGCACCAGCTCCACCTCGACGTTCTCCAAGTCGCGCAGCACGTCGACGCTGCCGTGCTCATGCGGCACGGTCTGGTCGTCAAACTGGCGGAGGACCTGGGCGAACGCGTCGACGACGCGCAGGCTGGCCAGGTACGACGGATCGCGAAGGTTCTCTTTCGATATGGCCGGGACGTCGAGATACTCGACGGTGGCGTGGGTGATCTTGGGCGGCTCGAAGATCTTGGCAAGCGCGTCGAGCCGCGCGTCGGGCACCTTGGCCACGCCGGTGCGAACGGCGGTGGAGCCGATGCGCGACTCGGTGGTCACGCCGGTCAGAATCGTAAAGAGAGAGGTTTTGCCTACCATCGGCAGGCCGATAATTGCGGTCTTCATCTGTCAACTTTTCAAAGTGGAACGTCGATGTGCTGGAGAATCTCTTCGATGATGCGGTGGCCGAGTTCGGAATGCTTCGGCGCCAGGGCGGCCCGCGCGTTGACGACGACACGGTGGCCACACACAGCGGGCGCCAGCCGTTTGACGTCGTCAGGAATCACGTAGTCCCGGCCTTCCACCAGGGCCAGAGCCTGGCAGGCGCGATACAAGGCCTGGGACCCGCGCGGGCTGACGCCCAGCGAAAGAGCGTCGTGCTCGCGGGTCTTGTGGACAATCGCAAGCATGTAGTCGGCGAGAGACTGGTCCACGACGACCTGATGAACGCGGTTCTGCAGGTCGACGATCTCCTCGGCCAGCAGCAGGGCGTCGATACTACCGGGTGTGAAATGCTCCGGCCCGCGCATGATCTCGCGCTCGCTTTCGCGCGCCGGATAGCCGATGCGGAGGCGCAGCAGGAAGCGGTCGAGCTGCGATTCCGGCAGCGGATAAGTGCCGTGGTGCTCCACCGGATTCTGGGTCGCGATCACCATGAAAGGGCTCGGAAGCGGGTAGGACCGCCCGTCGATGGTGACCTGCTGCTCATTCATCGCTTCGAGCAGCGCGGACTGCGTCTTGGGCGTGGTGCGGTTGATCTCGTCGGCGAGCAGGAAATTGGTAAAGATCGGCCCCGGCTTGAACTCGAACGACTGCGTGTGGACGTTGTAGATCGTGACGCCGAGCACGTCCGAGGGCAGCATATCGGACGTGAACTGCAGGCGGTGGAAAGTGCAGGCAACGGCGCCGGCGAGCGCCTGGGCCAGCGTGGTCTTGCCGACGCCGGGCACGTCCTCAATGAGGAGATGTCCGCGCGCCAGCAGACACACCAGCGAAAAGCTGACGGCTTCGGGTTTGCCCCGCAGGACATTGGATAGAGCCGCCTGAAGATTGGCCAGCTTCACGGCCGGCGCAACCAGATCGACGGAGTCCCGAGTGGGCGTGCTCATGGAAACTTACTGGGGCCGGGGCGGGCCGGCTTGCTCAGGCCCGAAATAGGCGTCGCTGATGCTGACGTTCGCTTTTTTGCGCAGGTCTTCCACGGTCCGGCGGGCGACGTCCGGACGGGTTTTCTTTTCGATCTCGGCCTTCACTTCGTCGAAGGTCTTGACGTCGCGCTGCTCGATGAAGATCAGGTGGTAGCCGAACTGAGTTTTCAGCGGCTCACTGACCTGTTTCAGCGGAAGGGTGAAAGCGGCCTGGTCGAACGGGCCCACCATCGTGCCGCGCTTGAACGTGCCGAGGCTTCCTCCGTTCGCGGCGGAGCCGCTGTCGTCGGATTCGGTTTTGGCCAGCCCGGCAAAATCTTCGCCGGCCAGCAGGCGCTTGCGAATACTTTCGGCTTTTTCCAGCGCCTCTGCCTCGGTCAGTTCCTTCGCGCCTTCCTTCAGCGGAACCGGGGAGCCCTTGTAGCGAACAAGAATATGCTTGCCGGTAGCCTGCTCGTAATCTTTCTTATGGTCGTCGAAATATTTTCGGGCGTCGGCGTCTTCGACCTTGGTGTTGTTCGAGATGTCCTGGTAGAGAATGCCGGCAAGGAGGTTTTCGCCTTGAAAAGCCAACTGCTGTTGAAAGCTGGGAGTCTGGTCGAGCTTGCGCCGCCGGGCTTCCTGAGCGAGCGACTTGATGCTGCAGAGTTGCTCGGCGATCTGACGCTTGGCGGGGCCGCGGGCCATGGCGCGGTATTGTTCGGGGAGGGCTTCGACGAACTGCTCGAATTGAGCCTTAGTGATCTTTTCATCGCCGATGGACAGGATCACCTGGTCGGCGGCAATAGCAGGCGCGGCGGGCGCGGCGGCAGGAGTTGCCGGCGCCGGGGGCGCCGGAACTGCCGGCTTCGGAGCCGGCGTTTGCGCGGCGGCCACGGCCACGACGAGAACGGGCAGAAAACGGTACATTTATCTATAATAGCGTTTCAGCGCGAGTCCGGGCGCATGACACAGGCGAGAGGGTGTGCGACCTGAATGTGTTGAGAAGAGCGGTTCTTTTTTTTTGTGGTTATTTTCCTTGCGTATTGATACGTTAGGGGAGGAGGTGCTACTTGCCACAGTCTCTGGTCGCGCTCGAACAGCAGCGGAGTGACATTGTGTCCCGCATCGTC
>JACXTT010008928.1_pt1 | contig 13795 bp, 12 predicted proteins | sample 9270951 | NCBI WGS metagenome assembly JACXTT01 (sample SAMN15532306, study PRJNA645909) | rock metagenome | isolation source: weathered quartz diorite | place: Puerto Rico | collected 2017-06-21 | reverse complement strand
CTTTGCAGCAGCGTCAGGGCGCGCGGCGGCTGGGTTACCACCGGCAACCGTAACGGTCACCGTTTTTGTGAGTACTTGATTGTTCGGACCACGAGCGGTCAACGTATAAGTCGTGGTTGCGGCCGGCGTGAGTTGACGGCTTCCTCTCGGAGTCACACGTCCCGGTTCCGGATCGATCGTGACACCCGCTGGATTCTCGGTGTGCCACACAAGAGTAAACGATTGCCCTGCGTTGATGGATGCGGGTTCGGCAGTGAACGTTATGATCCTTGCGGGAATGTCTCGAGCCTTCGTGTATGCCGATCCATCGAATCCCGCCGACACGGCGCCGGGCGCTCTCGGAGAGGGCGCGCTATTTTGTGCGGGGGCCTGCCCCCGCGCTTGCGCCCAAACCAACGCGCAAGCAAGCGAACAGATCATTGCGAACGAAAGTATTAGCCTCATATGCAAATCCTTTCTAGGACTTCATCATTCGGCCGTCGCCTAATTTCATAAATGAGCTGATCATCGAGGGTGCGCCGCTTTTGGCTGCGCCGCCGGTGGCGGAGATCACGTCGCCAGGCTTCACGGTGCTTCGAGTCCAGCCATAACCGCGGAGGTGATTCAAGCTCATCATTTCGACTTCCCACTCCACAACGTTCCCCTTTTCGTCCTTCACATCTAAGAAGACAAATGCGTGAGGATTCGTCCACTCGAATCGGTTCACCGTTCCGGTCACGGTAACGGGATGGTTCATGTCATACATTGAAGTTGAATGATGCGCGAACGCAGGCGCTGCGACTACGATTGCGAGGAGCGCCAGGAAGAGCCGAATCTTCATCAGGACCTCCTATAAAACAAAACGAATTTGCCACAAAAAGGCACATAAATCACAAGAAAATCAGATCCCTGGTCTAGTTTTGAATCGGCAAATTCGGGGCCAGGCATGTAAAGCTGATAAAACAAGTGCCTGACCCCAAGCGCCGATTCAAACTAGACCACTACCAGATCCCTTCTGTGATTTTTGTGCCTTTTTGTGGCCGCTTTATTCCCCTAATTTGAATGCAATAAATTCCCCCGTGTACGCGCCGCCGCTCACCGCCACGAGAATGTATTGTTTACCGTCGACCATGTACGTCATCGGTGAGCCACTCTGCTGCGCCGGCATCCACACCGCTCCGACTTGCTCGCCGGTCTTCTTGTCATAAGCACGAAGCATGGCGCCGCGCGGTCTGCCTGGAGGAGCAGTGATTTGAGGATCACCCATGACGACCAACGCTTTCGTGACCATCAGGCCCACTCCTGAAACACCGGGCTGGCCTGTTTTCGGAATGTTGAGGTCCTTCAACGCAGGATGCGTTCGGATTGCATCCGGCGTGTCGCCGTGAGCCACGCGCCACACGATTTCTCCACGATCGAGATTGATGGCCGCAAGCGTTCCGTATGGCGGCTTCACGATCGGCAGCCCTTGAACAGTCAAACCTGCGGTCGTCCGAGCAGGCGGCGGCTCAGCGGTCGAATTCGCCGCAGCAGCAGGTGCAGGTGCAGCCTGAGTCTCAGGTCTCTGCGCGCGTCCGCCATCCGCAGCACAGCAATCGCCGGGCCCGAGGACGACTTGAAATTGCTGTCCGCCGATTCCTTCGACGTAGCGAATATCCGAAAATCCCGACGGCGGTGCTACGAGCGATCTGGACGCAACCAAATTCGATGCCTGCGCAAACACAGTATGCGTTTCAGGATCGTATGCCGATCCCGGCCAGTTCGTCGCAGTACCCGCTCCGATGGCGCCGAGCAGGCCATTCACGCTGCCGAGGATAGGCGGAGTGAATGGTGACGTTCCGACTTTGTATCGTTCGAGTACCTGTAGCGCTTGCTCACGCAACGCGGGCGTGAAGTCGATCAAGTCATCCGGAACCTTGAGGTATTGCCGGGAATAGGCCGGTGGTTTGGTGGGAAAAGGCTGCGTTGGCGATGTCTTCTCACTCGGAACATTCGATTGCTCGACCGGACGTTCTTCAATCGGCCACACCGGTTGACCGTTTGTTCGATCGAAAACATAAAGCCATCCAATCTTGTGCGGCAATGCTACCGCTTTGATTGCCCGCCCACCGACGTTGATGTCCGCCAAGATCGCCGCCGAAGAATTGTCGAAGTTCCAAATCGGATGATGGACGAGCTGGTAATGCCACTTGCGCTGTCCGGTTTTTAGATCGACAGCGACGAGACTTTCCGCGAACAAATTGTTTCCAGGGCGGTGTCCGCCGTAGTAATCGGACGTTGGTGTTTCGACAGGCAGGTAAACCAATCCGAGTTCTTCATCGACGGTGATCTGAGTCCAAACGCCAGTGTTGCCATTGGTCGTCCAAGAACCATTCTCCCAAGTCTCACTGCCAAACTCGCCCGGGCCCGCCATGGTATTGAATCTCCATAGCTGCCTTCCAGTCCGTACATCGAAAGCTCGAACGAGACCTTTCGTGTTGTTGTGCGTTGGAACAGTCGCACCTTCACGCATGGCGGAGCCGACAATGACCACATCTTTGACAACGATTGGAGTCGAGTGAATCCCGATCTCCCCGGTTTCCAAATCGATTTGTTCGTTAGCTCCCTTGACCGCTCCGACCTTGAGGTCAACGATTCCATCCTTCCCAAACGAAGGAATGACTGCGCCATTCTTCGCGCTGAGCGCAACCAGCCGATAACCCGTTGTCACGTACAACACACGGTCGTCGCCCTTTCCGTCCGTCCAGTATCCCAAGCCACGTCCGGATAACTGACGGGGTGCAACCGCGGCGCGTTTGCCTTCGCGAAGACTGTGGGCCCAGATCAATTCGCCGGTTTTTGCATCGAGCGCAATCACGGAGCGCCGCGTGCCGGCCGTCGTGTAGAGAACACCTTTCACCATGAGCGGCGTTGCTTCCAACTTGTATTCCGGAAATGGACCGAGACTGTCCGTCTTGAAACGCCAGGCAATCTCCAGCTTGTTAAAATTGGTCGCGTTGATTTGATCGAGGGGCGAATACCTTGTGCCCTTCAGGTCGGCTGTGTAATAGGGCCATTCACCGTTGGCAGTGCTCGGTTGCCCGGTCTGTCCCGATACGCCGATCGTCAAGCGCAACAGAATCGCGATCGTCACTAAAGCGAGTAGCGGTCGATAAGCCTTTCGCAACATGGTAGTTTCTCCGATCTTTTGTGATGATAAAAGTTCATGTGCCTTTGTGTTTACTCATCACGTTGAATGTCCCAAAATGTCTACGGAAAGTGCACTAACCATACGTCAGCCGGGCGTGAGTGTAAATTCTTTTGACAGTGCCGACGCCCGTGTCTAGGATCAGGGAAATCAATTCTCTGCTCAGCCCGAGATTGGTCCAGGAGGTTCGCATGAGAACCGCAATGACGGTATCGATGCTTTTGATCGCAGGAACCGCAAGCTTGATGCTCGGCATGCAAGCACCATCCACGACTGCGGCGCCGCAAATCACTTTTACGAAGGACGTGGCACCGATTCTTCAGAATAAATGTCAGGTTTGTCATCGGCCGGGAACATTCGCTCCGATGTCGTTGCTGACATACGACGACGCACGGCCGTGGGCCAAAGCCATCAAAGAGAAAGTCCTCGCCCGCGAGATGCCGCCGTGGCACATCGATAAGAACGTCGGGATTCAACATTTCAAAAACGATAGATCACTGTCCGACGAAGAAATCGCAACCCTCGTGAAGTGGGTCGATGCCGGCGCGCAGAAAGGGAATCCTGCGGACATGCCGCCTCCGCGCCAGTTCGAGGATCAAGACAAATGGCACATCACGCCAGACCTGACGGTGGAGCTGCCGAAAGACATGATCGTTCCGCCAAAAGCGCCGGACCGATGGGTCGATGTCATCGTTGATCCCGGACTCACCGAAGATCGGTACATCCAGGCGATCGAAACCAAACCCACCAAGGGTTTCAAGGTCGTGCACCATGTCGTGACGTCAATGAAGCACGATGATGATCCTCCCGCGGACACTCGAGTCACTGCTCAAGGGACTTTTCTCAACGAATACGCGCTCGGAAAAAATGCCGATGTATTTCCAGATGGCGCCGCACGCCTGATGAAGGCCGGGACGAAGATCAGCTTTAATCTCCATCTCCATGCAATCGGCCAGGAGACAGCGGCGAACGTTGCTCTGGGTCTGAAGTTTTATCCCAAAGGATACGTGCCGAAGTTCGTCGAGATTACAGAACATGCCGGCGATGCGCCTGATCTCGATATTCCTCCGAACACCAACGATGTCCGGTCCGAGGGCTACACGACTTTAACGAAACCCGCCCGCGTGCTGTCGTTCCAGCCGCACATGCATAACCGCGGAAAAGCCCAGTGCATGGAAGCCATTTATCCCGGAGGCCGCAAGGTCGAAACGCTGAGCTGCGTGAGCAACTATCAGTTCGCATGGCATCTTGTATATCTGTATGCCGAAGATGAACAGCCGTTGCTGCCGGCAGGAACTCTGCTGCACGTGATCTCCTGGCACAATAACAGCGCCGGCAACAAATTCAATCCCGACCCGGACAACCTCGTGACATTTGGCCAGCGGACTGTGGACGACATGGCGTTCGCGTGGATCAGCTACTACTACTTGTCCGATGAAGATTACAAACAGCAGGTCGAAGAACGAAAAGCGAAACAACAGCAGAAACTCGCGGGGAAATTTTGAAATTGAACAAATCCTGCACCTCAAATCCGAAATCCGACAATTCAGATTGCACCGAGTCCAATTGGAAATCTCGGATTTCGGATTTGAGGTGCAGGATTCGTCCAATTTCAATTGTTTTCGTTGGACTGTTGTTAGCCTCTGCGGTTCTCGGGGCTCAAGTAAAGTACTCTCGCGGACAGAATGTCGCTCCGGCATTTGAGGGATGGGAACAGAATCCAGACGGAAGTTACAACTTGATCTTCGGGTATCTGAACCGAAACTACGAAGAGGAAGTCGATATTCCGATCGGACCCAACAACAACATCGAACCAGGCGGCGACCGAGGCCAGCCAACCCATTTCTATCCGCGGCGCCAGCGATTCGTTTTCAAAGTCACAGTTCCGAAGGACTGGGACAAACAACAAAAAGTGGTGTGGACGCTCAACTCGCATGGGCGAACCGATCAGGCGAAAGGCTGGCTCCAGCCCGAATGGGAACTCAACGATGAAGTCATTTCGGAGAACAACGGCGGCGGTGTTCTCGACGCGAACAACGAACCTCCATCCGTTACTGGAAGCAATATTCAAACAGTCACGCTGCCGAATACCCTGACGTTGACCGTAACCGCCCAAGACGACGGAATCCCGAAACCACGCCCGCGTACAACAACCTCATCCGGGAATGCGGATGCCGATGCGAGCCGCGAACCACCTCGTCGCGACCGGGGCGTGCAAATCAAGTGGACCGTCTACCGCGGTCCTGGACAAGTCCGATTTGATCCAGAGACCAGTGCCTATGCGTACGGCAAACCAGTCACGTTGACGTCGAAAGTGAGTTTCAGCGCACCTGGCACCTATGTGCTCCAAGCGGTCGCCAGTGACGGCCAACTTTTCTCGACTCACCACGTCACCGTGACGGTGAAGCCCGCGCCATGAGAACCATGTCCAGGAACTAGCCGCCCATTGTGGTAGAGTGGCGCCCACGTATGGCGGATAACACTTGGGAAGTTTACGCCGTGCGCTATGCGCATCACGAGCGCGCGGCGCGCGAGAATTTCATGGGAGGCGATCCGCACGATGAATCGCCGATGCCGCTCGATTATTACGTTTGGGCCCTGAAGTCGACCAACCGAACCTTCATTATCGATACCGGTTTTGATGAAGCGATGGCCCGCCAGCGCGGCCGCACTTTCCTGAAAAGCCCGGCCGACGGATTGAAGGCCCTCGGCATCGATCCCGCGCGTGTTGCCGACGTCGTGATCACGCACATGCATTACGACCACTGCGGCAATCACGATCTCTTCCCTGCCGCGCGATATCACGTGCAAGATCGCGAAATGCAATTCTGCACCGGCCGTCACATGTCGCACACATTCATGCGCTGGCCTTTCGATGCTGAAGACGTTGCGGCAATGATAGGGCGCCTGTTTGCCGGCCGCGTTGTGTTTCACAATGGCGACGAGGAAATTGTGCCCGGCCTCAGTGTGCACCATGTCGGCGGCCACACGATGGGCATGCAAATCGTGCGAGTGAACACGCGACGCGGAATCGTCGTACTCGCTTCGGATGCGTCGCACTTGTACGCCAACATGGAACGGGGCCTTCCCTACCCGATCGCTTATAACGTCGGCGAAGTTATGGAAGGCTATCGCCGCGCATACGATCTCGCGAGTTCGCGCGAGCACGTCATACCAGGGCACGATCCTCTCGTACTCAACCGTTATCCTTCGCCATCGTCTGAACTGAAAGGGTGGATTGTACGTCTGGATTAAGGAACAAGACGTGGGGGGACCGGCCAAACGCCATCAAGGAGTCGGTACCGACAGTGGCTCGGCCGGTGGGCCCCACGTTAATAAAATGGGTGGCGCCAACCGCCATCATGCTAGCCACGCTTCTGTCGTACATCGATCGGCAAGTCCTTGCCGTGCTCGCCCCGACGATCCTCCACGATACCGGTCTTAGCGCAAATGATTACACCATCGCAATCTCCGCGTTTTCGTATGCGTATATGTTGGGTAATCCGCTGTGGGGCTCCGTTTTGGATTGTGTCGGCCTTCGGTTCGGTATGTTACTAGCGGTTGGCTTGTGGACGGTCGCGAGCGCGTCGCATGCATGGGTCGTCGGCTTTCTCGGATTCGCAGTGGCCCGTGCTGTTTTGGGATTCGGCGAAGGTGCCGCCTTTCCAGGAGCGATGCGCACGGCCGTGGAGTCGTTGCCGACGAGTCAAGTGTCGCGAGGAACGGCGCTCGGATATAGCGGCGCGTCGCTGGGCGCCTTGATCACACCGTTACTGGTCACGCCGATCGCACTGAAGTTCGGTTGGCAAATGGCGTTCTTGATAACCGGTGCATTGGGAACTGCATGGCTCTTGTGCTGGCTCGCCGTCTCGCGGCCGCCGTTCTTGCCGCACAAAAAACGCACGTCATTTAAAGTTACGTGGCCCAATCTGCTCGAGCGCCGTTGCTGGGTTGTGGGATCAAGCTTTGGATTGGGAGCAGTCGCGCTTGGAATCGTTGCATATCTCAGCCCTCTATACTTGAACCGAGCTCTAGGACTAACGCAGGCTCAGATCGGAAAACTCGTGTGGATTCCGATGGTCGGCTGGGAAGCCGGATATTTCTTTTGGGGCTGGATCGCTGATCGGTATCTCTCGAACATGCCGGACCGTCGAGGGCCGGCGCGGATCTTTGTTCTTCTGACATTTCTTGCTTTGCCTTCAGTGCTCGTGACGCAGACACACTCTGTGGCTCTCACGCTGGCGCTCTTCTTTTGGGCAACATTCATTGCGGATGGATTCGTCGTTACATCCTTGCGTGTGGGCATGCGCATCTATCCAGCCGAGCGTACTGGCATGGTCGCGGGAATCGGCTCCGGCTCATGGTCCGCTGTTCAGGCCCTCGTGCTACCGGTATACGGACGATGGGTCGATTTACGATGGTTCGGTACGATCTTTGTCACGATGAGCTTGCTGCCGATCGCAGGTACCGCATTGTGGTTTTGGTTGAGCCGGAAGGATGCGTTGTGGAAGGTCACGACGTCTCAGCACCAACCCGAACCCCAGCCCAGCGTTCAAGCGGTTTGACGACTTCCGTCATGTCCGCGTTTGGGCCTTCGCTGGCCATCGTGATAGCCAACAGTTGACGCACTGCCGTACCGACAACCATCGGTACACCGAGTGCGTCTGCCTCTTCAAGGCATAAGCGCACATCCTTATTTAATAGCTCGATCGCAAATCCGGTATCGAATTTCCGTGGAATCACGCATCTCGGAATCTTGTCCGCGGTTGCGCTATTTCGACCGGTACCTGCGTTGATGACATCCACGATCTGCTGGGGATCGAGGCCGGCTTTCACACCCATGACAACGGCTTCCGATGAAATTGCCATCGCTGTTGCTGAGAGAAGGTTGTTCAGCAGCTTCATGGTTTGCCCCATCCCCGGCTGCCGGCCGACGAGGAAAATCTTTCCAAAAACTTCGAGAACAGGTTTCACGCGGGGCACGATGTCTTCGGTGCATGAAAGCATCACAGCAAGCGTGCCGCGCTCGGCGCCCGCGACACCGCCGCTGACGGGTGCATCGACAGCAGCGATGCCTTTCGGCGCCAATCCCTCCGCAATTCGCTTTGCATACGTTGCGCCCGTCGTGGACATATCGATGAAGATCTTCACGCGGGTCCCCTCGATGATTCCTCCCGGGCCGAGCGCCACCTTTTGCACAATCTGCGGAGTCGGCAAACAAGTCATAACGATCTCGCACGCCGACGCAACCGCCGCCGCAGAAGTCGCCCGGTTCGCGCCCTTTTGGACAAACTGCCGTGCAGCAGCGTCACTCGTATCGAAGATCGTCAACTTGAATCCCGCGCCCAGCAAGCGGTGCGCGAGACGCCCGCCCATCCGGCCCACACCGATAAAACCGATACTCTGCTCAGACATTACCCAGCTCCTTAAAAACTTCTCTGGCAATCCTGAAGCTGTCGACCGCCGCGGGCACACCGCAATAGATCGCAACCTGCAAGAACACTTCTTTGATCTCGTCCTTGGTGACACCATTCGCAAGCGCGCCACGTACGTGGGCTTTGATCTCGTGCGGCCGATTCAGCGCCGAAAGCATCGCTAGATTTAGCAGGCTTCGCGTTTTTTTCTCCAGGCCAGGCCGTCCCCAGATCTCACCCCAACAGTATTGAGTTACGAGTTCCTGAAGCGGACGGTTGAAATCATCCGCAGTAGCAAACTGAGTATCGACAAAGTCCGCTCCCAGAACCTGCCGCCGAATCTTGAGACCTTTTTCAAACATTTCCTTATCCACAATAGACTCCTTTTCAATTTTGAATTCCAGGACGGTTGCGTCGTTTCTCTAATTCGCAACCCAGAATTAGAGAAACGACGCAACCGTCCTGGAATTTATCGAGCTACGAACGGGTTGGGCGTTTTACCGGAAACATCGATCCAAACGCTCTTGGTCTGCGTGTACTCGCGAAGGGCGTCGATGCCACTTTCGCGGCCGAGGCCCGATCGTTTGTATCCTCCGAATGGCGACATATAACTGGTCGCGCGATATGTATTCACCCAGACCGTGCCGGCCTCGAGCCTTTCCGCCATGACGATCGCCCTTCGGATACTTGTCGTCCATACTCCCGCAGCCAATCCATAGATCGTGCCATTCGCGATACGCACCGCCTCTTCCTCATCATCGAATGGAATGATCGAGAGGACCGGGCCGAAGATTTCCTCATTGGCGACGCGCATATTCGATCGGACGTCCGTAAAGATGGTCGGCTCGATGAACCAACCGGAGCCGCACTCAGGCCGGCGAGCCGGTCCGCCACCTAACCGGCACACAGCGCCTTCTTGCTTCGCAATAAGGATGTATTCGAGGACTTTCTCATATTGCGGCCGCGTCGTGATGGGTCCGACTTGCGTTGAAAGATCCAGCGGATTTCCCATGCGCGCGGTCTTGGCGAGAGCCAGCAAGCGCTCTACGAACACATCATAGATTGGGCGATGGATGAGAGCTCGAGATCCCGCAACGCAAGTCTGTCCGGTCGCCGCGAAGATTCCGGCAATCACACCATTGACGGCTTGGTCGAGATCGGCATCATCGAAAACGATATTGGCGGATTTGCCGCCCAACTCGAGCGTGACGTGCTTTATACCTCGCGCTGCGAGTTGGTATACGTGTTCGCCGGTTTTGTCGCCGCCGGTGAATGCGATTTTTGCAACATCCGGATTCGTGATCAGCGGTTCACCGACCTCATTCCCATAGCCGGTTACAATGTTGACTACGCCTGGTGGAAAGCCTGCCTTCGCGAATAGCTCACCAAACGCGACCGCCGACACCGAAGAATGTTCGGATGGCTTCCAGACCACGGTATTTCCCGCCGCCAGCGCTGGAGCCAGCTTCCATGCCGCAAGCAGTAGAGGGGAATTCCACGGCGTTATTGCGGCAACAACTCCGAGCGGTTCTTCGCGGGTGAAGTTGAAGACTCCCGGTTTGTCGATTGGAATGACTCGACCTTCGATCTTATCCGCGAGACCGGCGAAGTAATGGAACCACTGAGGAAGATAGTGCAGCTGCGCTCGCATCTCGGCGAGCAATTTTCCGTTATCGGTCGTTTCGATCTCAGCCAGCCTCTCTGCTTCGGGGGTTACCAGATCGGCGAATCGCCGGAGAAGCGCGCCACGACCAGTCGCTGTGAGTCCGCGCCAAGCGCTGCCGTAGAATGCAGCCTTAGCTGCCTCGACAGCCCGAGTCACATCCTCCTTGCCACCACGTGGAACCAGCGCCCAAGGGGCCGCAGTAAATGGATTGATGCTTTCGATCCATTCGCCACCGGAAGGATCGGTCCATTCACCGCCGATTAGCATCTGATGCTTTTTCATCGCTAAGCCTGTGGAGCATACCACGCGCAGGTGCTATACAATCTCCACGCCCGAGGAGGAACGTTGTCTGAAACGAAGGCGCTGGCAACTTACGTCGTATCGAGTCGAATCAAAGACATTCCGAGCGACGTGATCCATGAGGCAAGGCGCGCGATTTTAAATTTCGTTGGCTGCGCCATTGGTGGAAGCCGTGAACCCGCGGTCGATACGGCGATCCAGGTATTACAACCTTTCTCAGGAGACCGAACAGCGCAACTTCTCGCACGGCCCGAGCGGTTCGATCCTCTGCACGCCTCAGTCATCAACGGCATCAGCGGGCATGTCTTCGAATATGACGACACGACGCCGATGAACTACATTCACCCGACGCCGCCGGTCGCATCGGCATTGTTTGCATTTGCCAGCGCGAATCCGACGACGGGCCGCGATTTTCTCCACGCGTTCATTATGGGTTTTGAAGTGGAATCACGAGTCGGCAATGCGATTTATCCAGCGCACTACAACGCGGGGTGGCACATCACCGCGACTGCCGGCGTTTTCGGAGCCGCGGCCGCAATCGGCAAACTCTTGGCATTGTCGACACAACAAATGGTTTGGGCATTCGGACTGGCAGCAACTCAAGCATCGGGCTTGAGGGAGATGTTCGGATCGATGGCGAAATCCTTCCACGCGGGACACGCGGCGCGGAATGGATATCTGTCGGCTGTGCTCGCGTCCGCGGGCTTCACGGCAGGCGAACATGCCATCGAAGGCGCTCGCGGTTTTGTTCCCGTGCTGGCATCACAATACGACTTGTCGAAGATCACCGACGGACTTGGAGAAGACTTCCAGATTCGACACAACACGTACAAGCCGTATCCCTGCGGCATCGTTGTGCATCCAACGATTGACGGTTGCATCGATCTGCATCGTGCTCACCGCCCGGCGCCGGAATCCATCCGAAACGTCCGCGTTCGTGTGGCGCCGCTGGTTCTGGATCTCTGTAACAAGCGCGACATCACGCAAGGCCTCGATAGCAAGTATTCCATTTATCACAGCGCCGCCGTCGGCCTCGTTCGTGGTAAAGCAGGGCTGCAAGAATATACGGATGCCGCAGCAAATGATCCGATGATCTCGCGTGTTCGCGAGCGTGTGGCAGCCATTGGAGACCAATCGATAACTGAGGATCAGTCGGATATTGAAGTCGAGTTGGAAAATGGTACCGTACTGCATCGTTTCGTCGAGTGTTCGCTTGGAAATGTGAAGAGGCCGCTCTCGGACCGTCAAATCGAAGAGAAGTTCCGCGACCAGGCCGCAGTCCCCAATGTGGATCAATTGATCAATCTCTGTTGGCGGTTGGATGAGATCCCGGATGTAAACGATCTCGTGCGTGCAACATCGTCATGAACCACAAACTCCTCTGTGTCGTAGTGGCTCTGTGGTTGTTGCCGTCAGCGTGCAGCAAGCAGCCAAGCAAACCAAAGAGCGAAGTAACCTCGGTACGCATCCCGCGCGGTGCGGGCGGTGTAGGTTTTCTTCCGCTTCTTGTCATGGAAAAGTACCGTCTCGTGCAGGAGCAGGCGAGGGAGAGCGGCATTCCCAACCTGAGCGTCCAGTGGATCGATCTCGGCGGACCGGCAGTGATGAACGACTCTCTCTTGTCGGGAGCGGTCGACTTCATTGCAGCCGGACCGCCGGCGTTTCTGGTGCTATGGGACAGGACGCAAGATTCGGCGAAGGTAAGAGGCGTAGCGGCAATGTCGTCGCTTCCGATGTATCTCAACACCCGGGCCGATCATCTAAAGAAGCTCGACGACGTCACAGATCAAGACAAAATTGCTGTCACTGCGGTGAAAGTTTCAATTCCATCGATCATCATGCAGATGTATGCCCGCGATAAATACGGCGCGGATCAATTTTCCCGTTTTGATAAGTACACCGTGACCATGACCCACCCTGATGGTGTCATCGCGCTCCTCGCGGGGTCGGGCGGCATCAGTGCGCATTTCACGTCGCCGCCCTTCCATCAGCGCGAGCGCAAGGATCCCAAGATCCGAACGATCATGACCACCGACGATGTCATGGGCGGCGCGACAACCTTCACGATGCTGTCGACGACGAATGCATTTCGAGAAAATAACCCGAACGTCTATAGGGCGGTGCTCAAGGCTCTCGACGAAGCGATCGACATCATCGTCGACGACAAACAAGATGCCGCGGAGACTCTCCTGGCCTCGACCGCCGAGAGCGGCTTCTCTCGCGACGAGATCCTCGCGCTCATGAAAGATCCGAGCGTGAAGTTTACGACGACACCTGAAAACGTGATGAAGTACGCGGAGTTCATGCAAAGCGTCGGCTCGATCAAGAAACGTCCGTCGTCCTGGAAGGATCTCTTTTTCCCAGAAGTCCAGGACGGACCCGGTAGCTGATGAGCCTGCTCACAGTCGACGGCGTCACGCTCGCATACCGCACTGGCAAGGAGTCCTTCACCGCTGCGCATCGTGTCAGCTTCAACGTCGAACGCAGCGATCGTTTCCTCATTCTCGGGCCCTCGGGTTGCGGAAAGTCGACGATCTTGAAAGCCATCGGCGGTTATATCAAGCCTGTCGAAGGCAACATCCTGCTCAATGGCAAAACGATTGATTCGCCCGGTCCCGATCGTGTGTTCGTATTTCAAGAGTTCGATCAACTGCTTCCGTGGAAGACCGTGAAAGACAACATCATCTTTGCGCTCACCGCGAGCCGCAAATTTGAGCGCCGCGAGGCTGAGGAACGCGCCGATTCGTTCATCGACAAAGTCAATCTCTCGAAGTTTGCCGGAAGCTATCCTCATACCTTGTCCGGTGGCATGAAACAACGCGTTGCGATTGCACGAGCGATGGCGATGCAACCCGAGGTGCTGCTCATGGACGAGCCCTTCGCCGCACTCGATGCGCTCACACGATCCAAAATGCAGGACGAATTGCTGCAGCTTTGCGAAGAAACCCAGTTCACCGTTTTGTTTGTGACGCACTCGATTCCGGAAGCCCTGCGACTAGGTACGCGCATTCTTCTGCTGAGCCCACACCCTGGACGCGTGAAGGCTGAATTTGATGGTGGAAGCGCTGATGCCGCGCGGATCGAGCAAATCCTTTTCGATGGACAGAAAGTGTAGGGAAAGGATGTATGGCCAACATAGCTCGCGCAGCGAGCGCCACAATTCTAGCCACGGGCGCAGCCCGTGGAACACGATTGCGGGAGGAATCCAGTCCCGTTAGGGACGAAACAAATCGATTGTGCCGCCCCTAC
>JACXTT010008927.1_pt1 | contig 13795 bp, 13 predicted proteins | sample 9270951 | NCBI WGS metagenome assembly JACXTT01 (sample SAMN15532306, study PRJNA645909) | rock metagenome | isolation source: weathered quartz diorite | place: Puerto Rico | collected 2017-06-21 | reverse complement strand
GGCCGGCGCGTCACCATCGGGGGTCTCGTCCTGGTCCGGCAGCGGCCAGGCGAAGGGAATGCTATTTTCATGACGCTCGAGGACGAGACCGGGATCGCCAACACCATCATGTGGCCGCGCAAGTTCGAGCAGTACCGCCCGGTGGTGATGGGCTCGCGGCTGATCAGCGTCACCGGCGTCCTGCAAAACGAGAAGGGCGTGATCCACATCGTCGCCGATCATTTCGAGGACCTGACGTTCCTGCTCGGCCGGTTGTCCGAGCGGGGCGCCCGTATCGATCCGACGATACCTCCTGATGCAGTCAGACGGCCCCCCATTTCACGGCAACGCCATCCTCGCTCCGGCGATGCGCTGGTGACGATGTTCAAGGAAGGGCATTCCATCGAGGAATTGGCGGCCGCCACGGCGCAACAGACCGCCAACGTCATGCCCAAAGGCCGGAATTTTCACTGACGAAAATTCACGTCCCCGGCTTCAGCACGTCGGCTGCCCAATCCCACATGAAGTTCGTGCCGATGGTCACGTTGTCGACCTGGCAATGGTGGAAGCCGCCTTCCTCGCGGGTGAACACCTTGAGGAGCTTCTGCTCCGAGCCGACCGCGTCGAAGCACTTTTGCGCGATCGCCAGCGGAATCTGCTCGTCGCCCTCGCCATGCACCAGGAGGAACGGGCATTGCATCTTCTGCACGATGCCGTCGAGGCGGAAGCCTTCCAGGATCTTCATCGCGGCGTCGCGGGTCTTGACGCCAAACACCCACATCAGATGCTCCGGCGGCACCGACAGCGACGGCAGCTTGCCGGAATCCAGAAGCTCGAAGCGCCGCCGCCAGGTCTCGTAATAGTCCCACTGCGCGCCCCACGCGACGCAGCAGGCGTAGCGCTGTTCGAGCGAAGCTGCGCGCGGCGCGTAATAGCCGCCCAGTGAAATCGCCAGCACACCGATGCGCTTCGGATCGACCTCCTTGCGGCTTGCCAGATACTCATAGGCCGCGGTGCCGTATTTCTCGGTCTCGGCAATCAGCGGCAGATCGCGAAAGCGCACGCTCTCGCCGTTGCCGGGCCCGTCCACGATCAGACACGCGATGCCGCGCGCCGCCAAGTCCGGCACGCTCTTGAAGTATTGGATCTCCTTGGTGATGTCGAAGCCGTCGAAGAACACCAGCGCCGGCGCGGGCTTGCTCTGCGCCACTTCAGGCGCGGGATGCACGAACAGCGCCGGCAGCGTCTTGTTGCCGTAGGGCACCTCGACCGACTCGATCCGCGGCCGCTTCAGCATCGCGGCGCCGTCGGCGAACGACTTCACCGCCTTCTTGTACACGGCAGGCGAGCGCGGCCCATGCTGCAGGAACCGCTCGCCGATCTGGTAGTAATGCGCGGCGCGCATCAGGCAGGCGGCCGCAGTCTGCCGGTGGCCTTTCTTCTCGGCGTCGCGGCCGCGGGCCTCGACGATATCACCCATGCGGGCCCATTCCTCGAACCAGGCGTTGTCATCGCCGGCCCTGTCCTTCAGCGCACGGCCGATGCGGTTGACCTCGTCGATCTCGGCGCCGCCGGAGGGCGCGGCCGACAGGCATAGCAAAAGGCCCATCGACCAGCGGTAATTATTTGGGAAATAGATGAAGGCCGGATCGTTCGCTCGGTCAGTCACGTTTCCTCGCAAGTCTTGTGGCAAGTCTGTTCTGTTATGCGGCACTCCCGCATTTTCGGCCCAGCTTGGTTTCGGTTCATGCTAGCGTCAACCCAATAAGCCCAAGGCAGAACAACCATGCTCGAAAAGCGCAACACCGCGCGGGCCTCCGCCGGACCCCGGCTCGATCTGCAACAGCATCTCGCCGATCTCGAGGCCGCAGGCCTGCTCACGCGCGTCGACCGGCCGATCAACAAGGACACCGAGCTTGGCCCCCTGGTACGCTGGCAGTTCATCGGCGGCGTGCCGGAGGACCAGCGCCGCGCGTTTCTTTTCACCAACGTCATCGACAGCAAGGGCCGGCGCTACGACATGCCGGTCGTCGTTGGCTCGCTGGCGGCGTCGCCCGCGATCTATGCCAAAGGCATGGGCCGCCCGGTCGAGGAGATCGGCGAGGCCTGGATGGAGGCGATCGCCCATCCGATCCCGCCGGTGCTCACAAACGATGCGCCGTGCCAGGAGGTGGTGATCACCGGCGACGCGCTGCGCAGCGAGGGCGTGAAATGCCTGCCGGTGCCGGTGTCGACGCCGGGCTTCGACGCCGCGCCCTATCTCACCGCAACGCTCTGCGTCACCCGCGATCCGGACAGCCGCATCCAGAACTTCGGCACCTACCGCGTCGGCCTCAAGGCGGCCGACCGCATGGCGGCGCGCATGGTGGCGCGGGAGGCGACCGGTGCCGGCGGTTTTTTGCATTGGCTGAAGTACCGCGATCGCAGAGAGAAAATGCCGATTGCGGTCGTGGTCGGCGCCGCCCCCATCGTGATGTTCACCGGGCCGCAGAAGCTCGCCGTCGACATGGACGAGATGGCGGTGGCCGGCGGCGCGATCGGCGAAGCGGTCCGCATGACCCGCTGTCGCACGGTGGACCTCGAAGTGCCGGCGGATTCCGAGATCGTCATCGAGGGGCTGATCGATCCCGACGTGCTCGAGCCCGAGGCGCCGTTCGGCGAGAGCAACGGCTATGTGGCGCTCGAAGCCTACAACATGCCGATCGAGGTGACGGCGATCACGCACAAGAAGAAGCCGGTCTTTACCCAGATCATCAGCCAGGTGACGCCGAGTGAATCGAGCGTCATCAAGAAGGTCGCCTATGAGCCGCTGTTCCTCGCGCATCTGAAGACCCAGCTCGGCATCAAGGGCATCCGCCGCGTCGTGATGCATGAGCGGCTGACCAACCTTCGCCCGGTGATCTTCCTGCAATTCGCCGCGGGCGCGCCGCGGACCGAGGTCTGGCGCGGACTCCAAGGCGCCTCTACGCTGCAATCGAACTGCGGCAAGATCGTAATCGCGGTGAGCGAGGACATCGACCCGTCCAGCATGGACGCGGTGCTGTGGTCGCTTGCCTATCGCACCAATCCGATCGAGGACATGCACATCGTACCGCATCGCGGCGGTGTGCAGGGCGCGCAGTATTCCGGCAACAAGACCGACTCCGGCCTCCTGGTTGACGCCACCCGCAAGCGCGCCATGCCGCCGCTCGCGCTGCCGACCAAGCCGTATATGGAGCACGCCCGTGCGCTGTGGGAGGAGCTCGGCCTGCCGCCGCTCAACGTGCAATCGCCGTGGCACGGCTACACGCTCGACGACTGGACCGACACCTGGGAAACCTACGCGCGCCGCACCACGGCAGGCGATTGGGAGGAGACCGGTCGCGAGACGCTGAAGCGGCAGCGCCGCGGCTTGCTGCCCGAGACGCCGGTGCGGCCAAATCAAGCCAAAGAAAAGTGACAAGCCAAAGAACAGCAATCGTCCCTCATTTTCCGACTGCCTCAAGTCACAGCGAGCAACAGCATGGCGCGCGTACCTTATCTCCAGCAATCCGACCTGCCGCCCGAGCACCAGGACATCCTGGCGCGGCCGATCGCGCTCAACCGCGCGATTGCCAACAGCCCGAACGCGGCGCGCGCCATGACCGGGCTCGCGATGTACATCCGCCACAAAAGCAAGCTCGATCCGCGGCTGCGAGAGCTTGCGATCCTGCAGGTGGGCTATCTCGCGAAGTCGACCTACGAGTATTCGCACCACGTCAAGATCGGCCGCGAGCTCGGTGTCACCGACGACGACATCCGCGCCATCGGCGAGGAGACCGCGGGCCGGCCGACCAAGCTCGACGCGCTGTCCAGGACCGTGCTGCGCGCCGCCCGTGAGATGACCAGCGATCTGGCGATGTCGGACGAGACCTTCGCCACGTTGGAGAAGGCGCTGGGCCGCGAGAAGCTCATCGACCTCGCGATGGCGATTGCGTTCTACAACGGAGTGGTGCGCCTGCTCGGCACCTTGCAGATCGACGTCGAGCCGGAATACGAGAAGTATCTCAAGGAGCACCCGCTGCCGCGCTAGCACAACGGGCTGACCAAGAAAAGAATAGCGGCCACTGACAACAGAATGGGGAGGTTCAAATGATGCGGCGCATGCGTTCGCTTCTATGGGCCGCCACCGCAGTGCTCATTGCTTCGACAGTCCAGGCGCAACAATATCCGTCACGCCCCGTCACCATCATGGTGCCGTTTGCCGCCGGCGGCGGCTCCGACCTCCTGGCGCGGCTCGTGGCGCAGAAGCTCGAAGACCGGCTCGGCAAGCCCTTCATCATCGAGAACCGACCCGGCGCCGGCACCACGCTCGCCGCGATGCAGACGGTGCGCGCCGCGCCCGACGGCTACACGCTGATGCAGGGCACGAGCTCGACCATGGCCATCAACGTGACCATGAACAAGAAGCTGCCCTATGAGCCGCTGAAGGACCTCGTGCCGGTGGCGCTGTTGTCGTCGTCGCCGTTCTTCCTGGTGGTCAGCACGGACTCGCCGTTGAAAACGGTTGCCGCCGTCATCGCGGCAGCCAAGGCCAACCCGAAGGGTCTCAACTACGGCTCCGCCGGCCCGGGCTCGATGCATCATCTGAGCACCGAGCTCCTGCAGAGCCTCGCCGGCATCGAACTTACCCACGTGCCTTACAAGGCGACGCCGCCCGCGGTGAACGATCTGATCGCGGGGCACATCCAGCTTCTGTTCGGCGACACCACCTCGACCCTGCCGTTCATCCAGCAGGGCAAGCTGCGCGGCATCGCGGTCACCACGGCGAAACGCAGTCCCGCAGCGCCGGACATCCCGGCGGTGGCCGAGACCGTGCCGGGCTTCGAATCCGCGTCGTGGCAGATGCTGATCGCGCCGGGCGCGACGCCGCCCGCGATCGTCGCGCTGCTCAACCGCGAGGTCCACGCGATCTTCAGCGACCCGGCGGTGATCCAGGAACTGACCCGCCGCGGCATCGGCCCTGCCGTGACCGGCCCGCCGGACGAGGTCGTGGCCTTCGTCAAGAAGGAGATTGTCCGCTGGGGCGATGTGGTCCGCAAAGCGGGCCTCGAAGGCAGCGAATAGGGCTGGAATTCCAGGCGTTTGAACCTTTTCCAGGACTCTCCCGACTAACGATCGGAACGGTCTGCTGCCTTGCGCGGACCGGCGTCCGAGTACCGGAGGGGTTTTCATGACACGCCGCTGGATGTCTGTGGTTGCGGCATCGGTGCTGCTCGCTGTGGCGGGTCATGCGGTCCAGGCTGAAGAAGCCAAAGAGCAGCCGAAGGCTGAGGCCAAACAGGACAACGTCTTTGCCGACAAGTTTTACGCGATGGACGTCACCAAGCAGAAGAAGACCTATGCCTGCTTCGTGCGCGAGTACGACAGCACGCACCTCGCCAAGCATCCGAAGCAGAAGGTGAGCGCCATGAAGCTTCTGGTCACTGCCGAGCAGGTGCCAGAGGACGAAAACCTCGATCACTCGTTCAGCCTTGGCGTGAAGTTCCGCAACCGCTCCGGCAACTTCGCGTCCGCCGGCAGCTGCGGCCACGCGAAAGCGTCGGAAAGCGAAAACGGCAAGGAGCATCTCCGGTGCTCGGTGGATTGTGACGGCGGCGGCATCGATGTGGAACTCGCAGCCGACGCCAAGGCCATACTCGCGAATCTGGATACGATCCGCATCTGGAACATCAAGAAGCCCAATGACGAAAACACCGTTTCTTTGAACGGCGGCGCCGACGATCGTGCGTTCCGGCTTGACCGCGCCCCGCTTGAGATGTGCAAATCTCTGGTGACAGATCGTGATGAGCTTGCCGCTATGAGGGCACAAGCGAATAGGCAGAAGCACGCGGCAAAGTAAGTGCAGGACCGGGGGAAGATCATATGAACAGGCGTGGAATTCTGGCGGCGGTTGCAGCGGCGATGGGCGGCTTTTTCGCCGCGAGCGCAAAGCGCACTGAGGCGGCGGCGACCGCTGCGCCAGACAAGTCGAAGGTCATCTACCATCTGACCGACCTCGATAAGGTCGGCTTCGTGCTCGGCAACATCAAGAACCACTACGAGGGCGTCGGCGGTCCCGCCAATGTCACGATTGCGCTCGTGGTGCACGGGCCGGCGCTGAAGGGTTTCCATCTTGCGACGGCCAATCCTGAATCGGTCAAGCGCGTCGCCGACTTCTCCCGCGCCGGTCTCCAGCTCAACGCCTGCGGCAACACCATGAAAGCCCAGGAGGTGACGTTGAAGGATCTCTTGCCGGGCTTCGTGGTGGCGGAAGCCGGCGGCGTGGTCCGCATCGCGGAACTGCAATCGCAGGGTTACGTCTATCTGAAGCCTTGATCGTTTGGCGCACGCCTCTCACCCGCTTGAGCCGGCGGCGTCGATAGCCGAAACTTCCCGGCCTCAGCCAGGGAGTTCGCGCATGATGGAAGGCTTCACCCGCACCGAGATCGAGACCAGCGGTGCGCGGATCGTCACGGTGCATGGCGGCAAGGGGCCGCCGCTCCTCCTGATCCACGGCAATCCATTCACGCATCTGTCCTGGCACAAGTTCGCGCCGCCGCTCGCGCAGGAGTTCACCGTGATCGCGATCGACCTGCGCGGCTATGGCGACAGCTCCAAGCCCCCCGGCGGCGAGCGGCAGGTCAACTACTCGTTCCGCAACATGGCGCTCGACGGCGTCGAGGTGATGGCGCATTTCGGCCATAAGACCTTCATGGCGGCGGGCCACGACCGCGGCGCGCGCGTGCTGCACCGCATGTGCCTGGATCATCCGGAGAAGGTGCAGCGCGCGGCGATCCTCGACATCATCCCGCAGCATCACCTGTTCAACCACATCAACAAGAACTGGGCGACTTTCTCCTGGCACTGGTTCTTCAACATCCAGCCGGCGCCGATGCCGGAGAAGATGATGGGCGCCGATCCCGACTGGTTCATCGAGAAGAAGCTCGCGAAGACCCCGCAGGGCCTGAGCTTCTTCGGGAAGGAGGCGCTGGAGGAATACAAGCGTTGCTTCCGCAACCCGGAGACCATCCGTGCCATCTGCGAGGATTACCGCGCCTGCGCCGGCATCGACTTCGAGATGGATACGGCGGATTTCGACGCCGGCAAGCGGATCACCTGTCCGGCGCTGATCCTGTGGGGGGCAACCGGCAGCGTCGGCCGCAACAGCCGGCCTTCGGCGGCGGAGATCTGGAAGGACTACGCCACCGACATCCGCGGCGCCAAGGCGCTGCCCTGCGGCCATTACCTGTCCGAGGAGGCGCCCGAGGAAACTTATCAGGCGCTGCGGGAGTTTTTCCTGTCGAAATAGCCGCTACAGTGTGCCTGGGGCGAAGTTCAAAAAACGCAAGGCGGTTGCCGTGACCAGCTCGCGTCCTTGGTACAGCGTTCTCTACATCCAAGTTCTGATTGCCATCGCCATCGGCGTCCTGATCGGCCACTTCTTCCCGAAAACCGGCGTGGCGCTGAAGCCGCTCGGCGACGGCTTCATCGCCTTGATCAAGATGATGATCGCGCCGGTGATCTTCTGCACCGTGGTGCACGGCATCGGCTCGATGAGCGACCTCAAGAAGGTCGGCCGCGTCGGCGTCAAGACGCTGTTCTACTTCGAGGCGGTGTCGTCGCTGGCGCTGGTGATTGGGCTCCTGGTCGGCGAGGTGCTGGAGCCGGGCAAGGGCTTCAACATCGATCCTTCGACGCTCGATCCGAAGGCGGTGGCGAGCTACGTGGCGCGCGCCAAGGAGGAGGGCATCATCGCCCATCTGATGGGCATCATCCCGGACAGCTTCTTCGGGGCGCTCGCCCGCGGCGATCTCCTTCAGGTGCTGCTGGTGTCGATCCTGTCGGGCTTTGCCATCTCGCGGCTGGGCGAGCTCGGCCAAAAGATCAACAGCGCGATCGACGCCGCCGCCAAGGTGTTCTTCGGCATCATCCGGATGATCGTCCGCGTCGCGCCGATCGGCGCTTTCGGTGCCATGGCCTTCACCATCGGCGCCTACGGCATCGGTTCGCTCGCCAACCTCGCGGCGCTGATCGCGACCTTCTATCTCACCAGCATTCTGTTCGTGCTCATTGTGCTTGGCGCGATTGCGCGGTTCTCGGGCTTCTCGATCCTGCGCTTCATCGCCTACATCAAGGATGAGCTCCTGATCGTGCTCGGCACCTCGTCGTCGGAGACCGTGCTGCCGCATATGATCCAGAAGATGCAGCATCTCGGCGCCTCGAAGTCGGTGGTCGGTCTCGTGATTCCGACCGGCTACAGCTTCAACCTCGACGGCACCAACATCTACATGACGCTGGCGACGCTGTTCCTGGCCCAGGCCACCAACACGCCGCTGACGCTGACCCAGGAGCTCGGCATCCTGGCCATCGCCATGATCACGTCGAAGGGCGCCTCGGGCGTCACCGGCGCGGGCTTCGTGACGCTCGCCGCCACGCTTGCGGTCATTCCGGACATTCCGGTGCAGTCGATCGCGATCCTGCTCGGCATCGACAAGTTCATGAGTGAGTGCCGGGCGCTGACCAACCTGGTCGGCAACGGCGTCGCCACGGTGGTGATCAGCCGCTGGGAGGGCGAGCTCGACGCGGACGCGCTGCACGAGACCATGGCGCATCCGGTCCGGGTCGGCGAGGAGCTCGAATCGCAGCCGGTCTAGCGGCTAGGCCACAAAACGACAGGCGCGGATCGGGATGATCCGCGCCTGAACTCTTTTGTCGCGTGACGTGCGGCTACACCGCCGCAGGCGCCGGAGCGGCGAGGAAGTTCTTGATCGCGTACCAGAGCAGGTGCCGGTTCTTGCTGTAGCCTGGGCTGTGCGCGGTGTTCGGCAGGATCACGAACTGTCGGTCTCCGTTCGGCAGCTGCGTGTAGAAATCCAGCAGGTCCTCGTTGGTCGAGTTGCCGTCCCAGATGCCGCGGATCATCAGCACCGGCGCCAGCACCTTCTTCGGATCGACGACCGGCAGGTTGACCGCCATGTCGAGATAGGTGCCGGTCGGGATGGTCTCGCCGAATTTCATCTCCATGGCGATGATCGCCTCGGGCACCGCCGGATCGGTGGTGCCGGGATGGCCGTCGCGGGTGAAGATCGAGCGGATCATCGCGGCGTCGCGTTTTCTCCGCGGGCTGGCGCGCAATTCGTCGGCGCGCGCCCGCCGCCGCGCGATCTCCTCGGCGCCGGTGCCCTTGTAGGTGAAGGCCGAGATGATCAGCCGGTCGACATGCTCGGGCTTGGCCTGGGCGAAGGCTGCGGCGCGGATGCCGCCCGACGACGTGCCGTACATGTGCATCTTGCTCAGGCCGGTTTCCTTCCGGATCACCGGCATCGCGGCCTTGAGGTCCTCGACGCCGCTCGCGATATCCGAATTGTTGCCGGAGCTGCCCGAATAGCCGTAGCCGTCGTGGTCCATGGTCCAGACGTCATAGCCTTCGCGCGCCATGACGTTCATCAGCGAGTACTCGCCTTTGCCGGGCGGCATGATGAGATCGTAGGACGAGCGCGTCGAGTTCGACGAGCCGTGCACCAGGAACAGGATCGGCAGCGGCTTCTCGCCGGCCTTCGGCACGCCGACGCGCTTGCGCCACAGGTTGAGCTTCACGCCGTTCTTGTCGGCCCAGTATTCCTGGCTCCAGATCTCGGCCTCGCCCGCAGCGGCCGGCGTCGCGCCTTCGGCCTGTGCCAGATTGGACACGAGACTCGCACCAAGGCCCGCGCCCGCCGTCGCCAGAACCGTCCGCCGTGCCACGCCATTGTCGCCGTCATCCATGTCGCATCTCCCAGTTGCCGCACCCGCGGTTCAGGTGCAGGCTCGTTGCTGTCATCATAGCAGACCGCGGAATACCGCGGCAGTGGGAGGAGCACGGTGACAACGCTCAAGGCGATCGGGCTTGCGGCGATGGTTCTGACGGGCTGCGCGGCGGCGTCTTCGCCGTCGCAGGCGCAGCAGTATTGGCCGAACCGCGCGGTCAAGGTCGTCGTGCCGTTCGGCGCGGGTGGCGCCGCCGATCGTCTGGGACGGATCGCTGCCGATCATCTTTCGAAAGCGTTCAAGCAGCAGTTCTACGTCGAGAACCGCGTCGGCGCGGGCGGCGCGGTCGCGTCTGCCGCGGTGGCGCGCGCCGACGCCGACGGCTATACGCTGCTGATCGGCGGCTCCGGGCCCCACATCCAGGGGCCGGCGGAAAATCCGAACATCGGCTACGACCCGGTCGCCGATTTCACTCACATCGCCATGATCGGCGGCGAGAGTTTCGCGCTTTCGGCGCAATCGAGCCTCGGCGTGAAGTCGTTCAGGGAATTGATTGCGCTGTCGAAGAGCAAGCCGGAACCGATCAACTGTGGCTCGCCCGGCGCGGGCACGCTCGGCCAACTCATGGTCGAACAGCTACAGCTCAGGCAGATCGCCAATCTCAATCATGTTCCTTATCGGGGCGGAGCGCCGCTGCTGACCGACTTTTTCGGCAATCACATTCCGGTTGCGACAACGCCGGTGCTGCCGATCCTGCAACAGGCGGAAGCCGGTGTGATTGTGCCGCTCGCGGTGACGTCGACCGAGCGGCTCGCCTTGCTCAAGGATGTCCCGACCTTTGCCGAGCTCGGCTATCCGGAGCTGAACGGTGCGATCTGGTTTTGGCTCGCTGGCCCGAAGGAGCTGCCGGCGCCGATTGTGTCGAAGCTCAATGAAGAAATACGCCACCTGATCGCCGCGCCCGAGACCAAGCGGCTATTCGAAAACAGCGCACTGTTATCGCTCGATGCGGATGCGCAGCGGCTGACAAGCTTCATCGCGGACGAGGTGAAACGCTGGACAAAATTCGTCGAGGAAAAAGGTTTGAAGAAATGACGTTTCAAGATACCGCGATGCTCTACGACTTCGTGCCGGTGCCAGAGCGCAAGCCGTTGCAGTGTGGTGGGCGACGCGCGAGGAGATCGCGGATTGGTATCTGAAGAACCACCAGGGTCACATTGGCTGACTTCAGCGCTTCTTCGTCTGTCGTTGCGCCTCCAGCGGCACGCGCGTTGATTCGTTGAAGGTGCGCGTGAACTTTTCGAGCATCGCCAGAAATTGTGCACGCTCGCGCGGCTTGAACGCCGACATTTGACGTTCTGTCACCCGCTGGGCCGGCTCCCTCAACCGCGCGAGCATCCGCTCGCCAGCCGGCGTGAGCGCCAGCGTCCGCCTGCGGCGGTCGGTCTTGCCGACGCGGCGGCCGACCAGGCCCGCCTTTTCCAGCTTGCCCAACACCATCCCCGTGGTGGAGCGGTCGAGGCCCAGGAGCTTCGCCACCGAAATCTGGTCGAGCCCGGGCTGATGCTTGAGCAGGTGCAGAATGCCGAACTGCGTGGTGGTGATGCCGAGCTCGCCGGTCTCCTCGAGAAAAAGCGCCACCGCAATCTGGTGCGCCCGCCGCAGCATGAATCCAGGGCGGCCGTAGAGCGCGTCGAGCGAATTTTTCGGTGAGACCATGGGGATCAATAAGCCGTAGCACCCTGAAAACGCAAACGGCGCCGGCGGTCGGCCGGCGCCGTTGCGATGAACATCGTGGTTATTGCCAGGCGCGGTTGTCGACCGTGTTCTCATAGGTCGCGCCGGGCGGCACTAAGCCCCAGCCCAGCGTCCAGTTGTAGTTATCCTCGAACCGCTCGCGCGTATAGGGCGTCGGCGGCGCGTTGAGGATACGTGACAGCTTGAGGTCCTTCACACCGATCATGCCGCCGGCCTCCTCGACTATATAGTGGGCGTACTTCGCCGGGTTTTTCTGGATCGCCTCGGCGGCGCGCGCCTCGGCGCGGAACATCTTGGCGAGCGTCGGCCCGTCGAGCTCGTCGCCGGCCGCTTCGCTGCGCGTCGAATGCGATTCCATGATGACGCGGGCGCCCTTGGCCTCGGCGACGCTGATCCACGGTTCTTGGAGGCTCGCGGCCTTCACGTTGCCGGACATCACCGCCTCCATACGCTGGCGGTGCGTGCCGTGATTGGCGATCTTGATCTCGTCACGCTTGATGAAGCCCTCCATCATTTTCAGCATGGTGAAATGCGAGCCGTTGAACCTGCTAACCGCGATCGGCACGTTCTTCAGCTGCTCGGGCTCATAGATGCCGGAGCGCGGATCGACCACGATGGCGAAGCTCGACATCGCAGAACCCAGCGCCACGATCTTGGCGGGGCGCAGGCTCTTGTCCTGGATCGTCTCGACCGCACGCTTCATGATGCCCCATTCGCACATGCGAAACTGGTCGCACTGGCTCTGGTCGTAGGTCGTCTCAAGCCCGCGCTTGAAGATGTCGTCTTTCAGCGCGCGGTCGTCGGAATTGTGCTGGCCCGAGCCCGGCGTCACCTTGATGTCGACGTCGAGACCTTCGTCCCGGAAGAAGCCCTCGTCGCGCGCGACCAGCAAGGGCAGGTCGTGCACTGCATTCATCATCGAGGCTTTGACTTTTTGCAGCTCCGGCATGGCCGTTTCCTTCCCTGAAAAGTCTGACGTTTCCCCTGAAATGCTTGCCTTTCCGCACAGTGACGGATGGCGGCATTTTCGGAGATCGTCAGACGTCTGTCAATTGATGCTCTTTGGCGTCAATTCGAAACCGCGAACAGCTCCTCGACCGAGAATTTCCGCGGCACCATCTTCTGATCCACGGCAAACCGCGTGATCGCCTCGAGCGCCTTTCTGTTCGGCTCGATGCCGAACGGAAACGGATCGCCGACCACGGCGGCATTGGTCTTGGCGGCCTTGTCCCACGACGTCGCGGCTGCGCCCATGTCCAGGTTCTTCAGGTACTCCACCTTCGACGCCTCGAACGCGCGACAAAGCTCGTCCGCGATCCACGGCGCTTCCTTCAGCACGGAATTCTTGACCACCACGCCGTGGTTGATCGGATAGACCCCGGTCTTCCTGAAATAGCCGAACGCCGCGTTCTGCGCGTCGGGAATCAGCGGCGCAATCTCCGGCACGTCGATCGCGACCTCGCCGATCGCTGCGTCGATCTCGCCGGACAGCAGCAGGTCGCGCATCTTTGCGCCTCGGAAGCGGTAGTCCACGTTGCTCGGCGCATCGAAGCCCTCGACGTGCTCGTCGTCGGTCGGAATCCAGGTCACCTTGCTCAGGTCGACGCCATATTCGCTGTGCAGGATGCCGCGGGCCCACAGCCCGGTGGTCACCGTGTAGCCGCGGTTGACGCCGACCTTGCGACCTTCCAGGTCCTTGGGTCCCTTGATCCCGGACTTGGTGTTGATGAACACCGCCCAGTGATGAAAATTCCGGGTCACGAACACCGGAATGGCGGTGAATGGCAGGCCGGCGGCGCGGGCGCATACATAGGTGGTGAAGGCCATCTCGCAGATGTCGAATTCCAGCTTGCGGCACATGCGCCGCATCATCGGGACGATCTGGTCGACCTCGACGAAGTCGAGCTTGAGCCGCCCCAGTTTGGCCCCTGCCGCTTTGATAGGCTTGGTAACGCCGTAATTGCCCAGCGCAATCGTCAACGCCTGCATCGAAATGCTCCCGGTTCGCAACCGTTACCATAGCGGTTCTGAACCGTCGCGGGTACGCGTGCATTGCGTCCTCGGAACGCTCGCCTCCTCTTCGAAGTTCTGGTAGTAGCGACCGGCTGGTGTCCCGAACCCGAAGTTCGCACGATTGTTCAGCAGGCACTTTTGCGAAACTTCGGGTTCAAAAGGGACACCAGCATCACAAGCTTGCTAGTGTCGCTTTGGTTCGGAAGTTCGCTTCGGAGCAAGCCGGGAGCCACAGCGAACTTCCGAACCGCCCACCTGGCGCGGGGGATCGGCCTGGGGACCTTTGAGGCAATGTGTG
>JACXTT010008926.1_pt1 | contig 13796 bp, 8 predicted proteins | sample 9270951 | NCBI WGS metagenome assembly JACXTT01 (sample SAMN15532306, study PRJNA645909) | rock metagenome | isolation source: weathered quartz diorite | place: Puerto Rico | collected 2017-06-21 | reverse complement strand
GGGATCACGCCTGCTTTTCGGGTGACTGCCGGGGGTGCCTAAAAACACCGCCCGGGCCCGGGGGCTGCTATGGCAAGGGATGTTCTTTTCACGAATCACTCCTCAACAAAGGAAACTGTATTACTTCAGGGGCGTGGCCGGCTTCGGAGCCGGAGCAGGCCGGGCGGTGGCCGGACGCGCGGCAGGCGGCGCAGTGCTCGGGGCGGGCGCCGTGGACGCAGCTGCCGGCGCGTTCTTATCGTACAGATCGATGATCTCTCTGGTGACATCAATGGTATTCGACGCATACAGCACCGGAGTTTGCGGGTTGCTGACATCCAGAATCAGGGTGTAGCCGTTGTCCTTCGCGTATTTGTCGATCACCTGCATGATGCGGCCGCCCAGCTGATTCATGATCTTCTGCTGGTCCTGTTCCAGGTCGGCGCGGGCATCCTCGGTTTCGCGATTGAGGGACTTGGTTTTCGAGTCGATCTCGCGTACCAGGTTCTGCTGGGCTTCCTGGCTGAGCGTGTTACGGCCCCGGTTGAGCTGGTCCTGTAACTGGCTGATGTCAGCCTGGCGCTTATCGATTTCCGCCCTCTTGGGGCCGAAGCGCGCCTGGAGGTCGGTGGCGGCCTTCTGTCCATCTTTGGTGCTGGCGATGGCGCTCTGAATATTGATCACCCCGATCTTGGCGGGGCTCTGCGCGCCCGCGGACAAGGCGAGGCATAGCCCCACAGCCGGTAAAACGAAAACAGTCTTCACGATGCAACTCCTTCAGTCAAGCGGCGCGGGCAATGGGCCCGGCCTGTAAAACCTATTCTAATGCGGACCGTGCTCACGGTTAAAACGTTCGTCCAATGGTGAACCGGAACGTGCTGTGTTTTTCGAAAAATGGATAGGCCTGGCCGAATGACGCGATGGAATTCAGAAAAGTCGCGTTGTTCGGGAAATACGACCGGTCGGCTACGATTGGCGGCTGCAGATACTGATCGATCCGGTTGGGATTGTAGGCCCAATAGACCCGGAAGGGCGCCTGCACGACGGGCAGCAACACTTGAAACTCGATGCCGGTTGACGAGCGCAGATTCTGCGTGCCCGGCGCGATCCTGACCTTCCCGTCGAAAGCCGCCTGCGGGAACAATGCGTTCAACTGCGTCACCCGGCCCGGGTTCATTTTCAACTCGCCGGGCAGCAGGATGCGGTTGACTCCGGCGTCAAAGAACAGCGCCATCGTGACGGGGCCGAAAATCGGGATGCGGTATTCGAAGTTGCCGATCAGCTGGGTATCGCCGCCAGGGTAGATGAGCTGGTAGGTGGGTATAGTCTGCTGCACGGGCACTCCGGTGGAGACACCGTTGATCAGGATTTTCTGCGTCCGCGGCGTGCCATCGTTGTTGAACACCGGGACAGTGGCGTCGCTGGCGACGAACGCGATCGGGCTGATGCCCCAAATGTCGAACCCGCGGATATCCTGCTCGCCGCCGATGTAGGTGCGGGCGAACGGCGGAGCCACCTTGCCGCCATATCCGGTCAGCAGATTGCCCATAAAGTGAAAGGCCAGGATGTGGGTCCGGTGCAGGGGGTTGGGCTTGAAATACTTGAAGTCCACCGAGGGACGGACGGTGTTCACATTGCCACCCAAAAAACTGCCTGCGAACTGCGTAGAGACAAATATACTCTTGCCGCCCGTGGGGTTGATGGGATGGTTGACCGTGTTGTAGGTATACGACGGCGTGATGGAACTGGTCTTGATTCCGGAGAGTGAATTTGAAGTTGGCCCGTTGACGCCCAGGAAGTTGATGTAGTCAAAGTACGTGGCCGCGGCGGGGCTGAGGGTTTGGATGTGCGATACGTCGTATCCGTAGGTGAGGCCCACGCGCGCAAAGCTGCGCCGCAGCATCTTGCTGCCCGAAGCGGTGAAGCCGTGGCTGTTGTTGATGTAATTCAGCAGATTATTCTGGCCCAGCCCATTAAACAGCCCGAGCAAGTTCTGACCGTACAGAATGGACGTTTCCCGCGCCTGGTTGTAGTCGAAGCGCGTCAGGTACACGCGGAATCCCACTTGGATCGGCTTGTCTAGGAAGTACGGCTCGGTGAATCCCAGGCTCACCGAGCGTATGCGGGTGCCGAGCTGCGAATCCAGCGACAGCGTTTCGCCCAAGCCCAGGAAGTTGTTGGTGGAATAGTTAAATCCCACGAAACTCCCCGCGATACCTGAAACGCCGCCGTTCAAACCGATGGAGTTTTTGCCGCGCTCCTTCACTTTTAGCGTGATGTCAACCGTGTTGCTCTGCGTATTGCGCTGGATGGTGGCCGCGTCTTCCGCCTTCAGAACCTCAAAATATCCGAGCTGGTTCAGCCGCAGGATGCTTAGCTCCCAAAGCCGCGAATTGTAGATATCGCCCTCGTCTAGCAGAATTTCGCGGCGGATGACTTTATCGCGCGTGGTGGTGTTGCCGGTGAAATCGATGCGGCGCACGAAGAACTGCTTGCCCTCGTCTGCGGTCAGCGTCAGGTCGATTTTGTCGTCGTTGACATCGAAGGAAGGCTCGGGGACGAAATCGATGTAGCCGAATTCGCCATAGAGCTTCTTAATGTTCTCGATGCCCTTACGCAGCTTGGCGGTGGAAAAGACATCGCCATCCTGCATCTGGAACACGTTTTTCTGCAAGAAGTCCGTGGTGCGGAACAGCTTGACGCCCACGAAATTCATCTTGCTCAGATGCATCAGCTTTCCTTCCTCCACGGGAATGATGATGTCCGCGTTCTTGCCGGGTTTGTTGGGCTTGATGAGCGGGAGGCGGAAGCCCGTGCCGCCCACATCATGAATAGTGACTTTGTGGTCGAGCACGCGAACGGTGAAGTAGCCCTTGTCCTGGTAGAACTGGCGGATACGTTCCTTGTCCTCCTCGAGCTTGGAAGAATCGTAGGTCTTGGCGAATAGGTTCTCAAGCAGGATAGAGTGCGGGACGCCGATAGGATGCAGGTTCTTCATGGCGCGAATCACTACCAGATCGCTGAAGACCTGATTGCCCTGGATATCGATCTTGCCGACCTTCACTTTCGGCCCTTCATTCACGTTAAAGGTGACTTCGAGCGAAGACGGCGGGACCTGGCGGATTTCCGGTTCCACGGTGGCGTATTGGCGACCGCGCTCCGCGAGATATTCTTTGAGCACCACGGCCGCGCGCTGGACCTTGTTCGGATCGTACTGCGACTCGACCGTCAGGCCGACTTTGCGCTCCTTGAACCGGTCGAGCACTTCCGATACGGTGACTGATTTCATGCCCTTGCCGTAGTTGATGGTGCGGATGACGCGACGCTCGGCCACGACGAAGCGGACGAGCATGCCGGTCTTTCCCGGCTCGGTTTCGATGCGAATATCGTCGAAGCGGCCGGAGTTCCACAGCAACATGAAGTCGCGGTGCAGAGCATCCTCGTTGTACACGTCGCCCTTACGAGACTGGATCAACGCGCGCAGTGTGTCCTGGGGGATGCGGCGCGCGCCGCGAAATTCAATAGCCTCGATGACATTGCCGGGAGTGGGAGGGGCTACAGGGACGGCAGCCTTGGGAGCCTCGAGTTGCGGCGTGCCGGGCTGCTGCGCCGGCTTGGGCGCCTCGGCCGGTGGGGCGGCCTCCTGTACATTTTCAAATGGATTGGCTTTTTTTGGTTCCTCTGGCGGTTTGGCCTGCTCGGCTGGTTTCGCCTGGTTCGCCGCCGGCGGCGTCTGCGGTGATTGGGTCTGAGACCAGGCGGGCGCGAGCGGTGCGACAAGGCAAACGAAGGTACTGGTCAGGCGGAGCCGCCTGCTAACACTCATGTAGAAACCAAGTTCCTTTCAACTCTGCGTCCATACAGAGACGCAGGTCTCCCTGGCGCCGTTTCAGCTTCATATGATTACGCAGTGATAAACGTCTATTCTAGCTAATGGTTCCCATCGGGACAACGACGGCGAGACACTGTGCCTTGCACACCTCACTGGGCCGTGTTTACACAGATGAACGCGGGAAGCCGGGCCGGAATGTGTTCGTAATACACCGGAGAGCGACATTTAATGGAAACGCAGTGTGGACGTCTGCAATCGAAGTTCCCGAGCAGCCTACTGCTGCTGGCATAACCGCTCGAAGAAGGTGAGGCGTGTGATTCGCGCGTTGGGCGCCAAGAATTTACAACTGTACGCGGACGCGCCGCGGGGTGCCCGGCCGCCGGGAAACAGCAGCGCGGCGAGCACAATGAAAAGCAGCAAAGCGACTACGGCCAGATCGGGATCGAACATGCTTGCCTGTGGATCTTCGATGGTAGCAGCATCGAGTGTCCGCCGCAAGAACCTTGCACAAAGCCGGTAACAGTACCGCGCGGTTCGCGGGGGTGTGTGGTAAGCTCAACCTCTTCATCACGCCATATCCAAGGGGGATTACCGTGGCTCGCTTGATATTTCTTTGTTTCGCCGTGCTCGCGCTGGCTCCGTTCCGTGGGGCGGCCGAGCCGGTATTGCATCCGCTCGACGCTCTGACGGCAGGGGAGTATTGGGCGGTGTTTGAAACCATGAAAGCGTCAGGCAAGCTGGATGCGGCCAGCCGCTACGCCGGCATCAATCTGCACGAACCGCCGAAAGCCGAAGTGCTCGGATGGAAAGCGGGCAATCCCTTCCGGCGCGAGGCCTTGGCCATCATCAAGCAGGGCCGGCGGACGTTCGAAGCTGTGGTGGATGTTGCCAATCGCAAACTGATTTCATGGAAAGAAATCAAGGGCGTCGAGCCGGTGCTGATCGCGGAGGAATCCGAAGCGGCGGAAGAGCAGGTGAAGGCCGACCCCCAGTGGCAAGCGGCCATGCGCAAGCGGGGCATCACCGACTTCGACGCGGTGGGCTGCGGCGGGGACTCGCCTGGGTACTTCGGAACCCCTGAGGAGCAGGGCCGCCGGCTGCAGCGCATCCGCTGCTCGGATAGACGGGGCTTCCAGAACGGCGGCGCACATCCCATCGAAGGCGTGATCGCGGTGTGGGATTCGGAGCAGCAGAAAGTGATCCGCGTGATCGACACGGGCGTGGTGCCCGTGCCGGCAGGGAACGCGGACTACGACGCGGGCGCCATCGCGGCGCGCGAAGTACCCGGGCCGATTTCTGTTCAACAGCCGGTACACGGGTTCCGCGTCAACGGCACCTCGGTGAACTGGCAGAACTGGAATTTTCACTTCCGCATCGATCCGAAAATGGGCGTGGTAGTGACCAATGTGAGCTACGACGACGCCGGCAAGACCCGCACCATTCTCTACGAAGGGTCGCTCGCGGAGATTTTCGTGCCGTATCAGGATCCGGCGGAAGGCTGGTATCACACGACGTTCGTCGATATGGGCGAAGGCAACGTGTGGGGCGGCGTCGCCAGCGTGCTCGAGCCCGGCGCCGACTGTCCGGACAATGCGGTGTACTTCGACTCCGTGACGCCGACATCACATGGCATGCCGCAGCGGTGGCCCCGCACGGCCTGTCTGTTCGAGCGCGAGGCGGGGGATTTTGCGTGGCGGCACGCCGCCGGTGGGCATCAGCCGGACAGCCGGCGCCGGCGCGATCTGGTTCTACGGATGATCACGACCTTCGGCAATTATGATTACGCGGTGGACTGGACGTTTCAGCAGAACGGCAGCATCAAGGTCGGAGTGGGCGCAACCGGCACGGTCGAAGTGAAGGCCGTGCGCAGCCGGACGGCGGCCGAAGACCGCGATGCCCGCGACCGGCGTTACGGGCACTTTGTCGCCGACAACACCGTCGGGGTGAACCACGACCATTACTTCTGCTTTCGTCTGGACCTCGATATCGATGGCACCGGGAACAGCTTTCTCAAAGAGGAGCTCAAAACGGAGCGCCTCCCGGCCGATAATCCGCGCAAGAGCGTGTGGGTAGCCGAGCCCAAGATCGCCAAAGTAGAGGAAGAAGCGCAACTTCGGATGATGATGGAGCATCCCGCGTTGTGGCGGGTGATCAATCCGAACGTGAAGGGGCCGCTGGGGTATCCGGTGAGCTACGAGATCGCGGCCGGCCACAACGCCATGTCGCTCATGACGGACGACGATTACCCGCAGCGGCGTGCGGGCTTCATCCGGCACAACCTGTGGGTAACACCATATCGCGAAGACGAGCGGTATCCGGCCGGCGACTACCCCACACAGAGTCATGGCGGCGACGGCCTGCCCGCGTGGACCAAAGCGAACCGGCCGATCGAGAACACCGATATCGTTGTCTGGTACACCTTGGGCTTCCACCACGTTCCGCGCCCTGAGGATTGGCCTATCATGCCGGCTGCGTGGCACGAATTCGAGTTGCGGCCGTTTGATTTCTTCGCGAGGAACCCGGCGGTGGATCTGCCCAAGGTGCACTGAACCGGTGGCCGACTATAGCCGGCCTAGGGGTCAACGTTATCCGATTCGTCCGGGAAATGACCCGATTTATCGGTGGGCGGGAACGTGGCACATTCGTACCAGGCGTAGATGAATTGGTTCTCCTCACTCCTTGGGAAGTCTCCACGCGGCGCGGCATCGCCCGGTTCGCGGGGCAAAGCCGGCCGCGCGGAGAATAGGTGCGACGGCCGTTTTCGGACCTGCCGGAAGTTACGCATCTCGTGGCAGGACCACCGCGGTAAGATCCGGCGCAAGATGGTGCGTGTAGTGGATATGAGCGGCAGCGGCGTAATGATCCGGTGCGGCGTGCCCATTGATCCGGGCTCATTCGTCTACCTGCGGACACCGGAACTCGGAATGACCGGCAGCGCCTACGTGCGCCGCTGCGATGCGCTGCTGTTTTCATACCGGATCGGGCTTCAGTTCGCGGCTCCGTTAGCTGCCCGATTCTAAAATTCGGAGTCCCCGCCGATCTGTGAGAAAATAGCTTCGCGAAGACGTTGAGCCGGCATTCCATACTTTCTTTCACAGGTGCAGTCAGGTATGCGCTGGTTGTCCCTCTGAGCATCCTTCCCGTCTACAGCCAGTCCGCCAAGATCGATTTTTCGCGCGATGTGCAGCCTATCTTTGCATCGCGCTGCCAGGGTTGCCACGGCGCGCAACAGCAGATGGCCGGTCTGCGCCTCGATTCGGGCGAATCCATTTTGAAGGGCGCGTCGGATGGAGTGGTCATCCAGCCCGGTAAGAGCGCCGAAAGCAAATTGATCGAACGCGTCACCAGCTCGAAGAAAGGCTTCGGCATGCCGCCTGTGGGCGAGCCGCTCCCCGCGGACCAGATTTCCACGCTGCGCGCGTGGATCGACCAGGGAGCGCAGGTCCCGGCTGCATCGCCCATGGGCGCTGCGGCGAATCCCAAGAGCGGTCATTGGGCCTTTCAGCCAGTTGTGCGTCCTGAGCCGCCGGAGGTGCACGAACGCGAATGGGTCCGCAACCCCATCGACCGGTTCATCGCGGCGCGCCTCGAAGCTGAAGGGTACGCACCGTCGCCTGAGGCCAGCCGCGTCACGCTCATCCGCCGGGTTAGTCTGGATCTCATTGGGCTGCCACCGAGCCCGGCCGAAGTCAATGAATTCGTCGCAGACAGCCGTCCCGATGCTTACGAGCGGCTGGTCGAGCGTCTGCTCGCTTCGCCGCACTATGGCGAGAAATGGGCGCGCTACTGGCTCGACCTGGCGCGCTACGGCGATAGCGACGGCTACGAGCGCGATCCCGCGCGACCTTACGCGTGGCGCTATCGCAACTGGGTGATCGACGCGCTCAATCGCGACATGCCGTACGGCGAGTTCACTATCGAACAACTTGCCGGCGATCTGCTTCCCGGCGCCACGGTGGAGCAAAGGGTGGCTACCGGATTCCAGCGCAATACGTTCATCAACCGCGAAGCGGGCGTAGACCGTGCCGAGGACCGGTTCGAGCAGCTCATCAATCGCACCAACACCGTAGGCACCGTGTGGCTGGGCCTGACGGTGGGTTGCGCACAATGCCACAACCACAAGTTCGACCCCATCAGCCAGCGCGAATACTACCAGATGATGGCGTTCTGGACATTGGCCGAAGAGCAGGATATCGACGCGCCGCTTTCCGGCGAGACGGGTCCTTATCTGCGCGCGCTGCCCGAATACCAGCGCAAGCGGCAAGAACTGTTCGCCCAGTATCACGTGCCCGAAATGGCGGAATCGTGGGAATCAAAGTTGCGGGATGCGCACCTGCATCCCGGCACGGACGTCGAGTGGGATTTCGCTCTCACCGAGTTTCGCGCCGGGTACGATTACTGGCAGAAGATCATGAACTCGGATGCGGCCCAGCGCAGCCGGCGGCTTCAGGACAGCTTCGTCGATTATTTCGTGATGCGAGGTCAGACGCCCGATATAGACAAAGACAAGGCCGCCAAAGACAAGATGAAAGAGCTGCGGGAGAAGCTTTCCGCGCTCAATGATTCGCTGCCGCCATACGCACAAGCCCCAGCTATGGCTCAGATGGCGCATCCGCCTGAAACTTACGTTGCGTTGGGCGGTGACTTCCGCGTGCCGGGCGCGAAAGTCGAGCCGGCCACGTTGGCGGTTCTGCCTGCGCTCCATATCGAGAATGTGGCGCCAAGACTCGCGCTGGCCCGGTGGATCGCCTCGCGCGATAACCCGCTCACCGCGCGCGTGATGGTTAACCGCCTCTGGCAGGAACTCTTCGGCCGCGGAATCGTGCGCACGTCGGAGGATTTCGGCACGCAGGGCGAGAAGCCGTCGCATCCGGAACTGCTCGATTGGCTGGCCAGCGAGTTCATGGACCGCGGTTGGAGCATGAAGGCAATCGATCGCCTGGTCGTGACGTCGGCAACATACCGGCAGGCGTCGAAGACGCGCCAGGAGCTCGAAGCGAAGGATCCGGACAACGTGCTGCTCGCGCGGCAATCGCGCGTGCGCCTCTCCGCGGAGCTGATCCGCGATGCCGCGCTGAGCGCAAGCGGACTGCTCAATCCGGCCGTCGGCGGTCCCAGCGTCAAGCCCCCGCAGCCGCCCGGCGTGTCCGAAATCACATACGGCAGCGGCTTGAAATGGAAAGAAAGCGAAGGTGCCGATCGCTACCGCCGCGGGTTGTACATTCATTTCCAGCGGACGTCACCGTATCCCGAGCTGGTCAACTTCGATGCGCCCGATTCGCGCCTGGCGTGCACGCGGCGCCGGCGATCGAACACGCCGCTTCAGGCGCTGAATCTGCTTAACGATCTGGTTTTCTTTGAAGCGGCGCAGGGGTTGGCGGTGCGCACCTTGCGCGACGCGCCGGATGATTTCCGCGGCCGGCTCAGCTACGCCTTTGAGCTGGCACTCTCGCGTAAACCGAACGCGCGCGAGCTGGACGATCTCGCGAAGTATTTCGTCGCGCAGAGGGCGCTGTTTGAGATAGACGGCAAGGCGGCGGCGCTGGCAGCGCCTTACGCTCCGGATGGTGTAACCGGCACGGATATGGCCGCCTGGGTGGGTGTGAGCCGCGTCCTCATGAATCTGGATGAGTTCATCACACGGGAGTAACATGACCTTCGAAGCGTTCGCGCGAATTCAGGCGCGCAGGGATTTTCTGCGCAAGGGAGCGGGCGGACTCGGCATGATCGCCCTGGCGCAGATGCTGGGGGCCGCGCAGCCAAAGCGCAACGATCCGCTGGCGCCTAAGCCGCCGCATTTCGCCCCCAAGGCCAAGAGCGTCATCTTCCTCTTCATGGAAGGAGCGCCCAGCCAGATGGACCTGTTCGATCCCAAGCCGGAATTGCAAAAGTGGCAGGGCAAGCCGCTGCCCGAGTCGATGACCAAGCAGGTGAAGCTGGCATTCATCAAGCCGAACGCGGCCGTGCTGGGTAGCCCGCGCGTATTCAAGCCGTATGGCCAATGCGGCGCCGAGTACTCGGATTTTCTTCCGCACACAGCCTCGTGCGCCGACGACATCTGCCTCATCCGTTCCATGTACACGGATGCGTTCAATCATCATCCCGGTCAATTACTGCTGATGAGCGGTACCACGCAGTTTGGCCGGCCGGCCATGGGCGCGTGGGTAACCTACGGCCTGGGGAGCGAATCTGAGAATTTGCCCGGCTTCGCCGTGATGAGCTCCGGCGTGGGTACCAGCGGCGGCGAGACCAACTTCTCTTGCGGTTTTCTGCCGTCAACGTACCAGGGTGTTCCCTTCCGCAATTCGGGCGATCCGATCTTATACCTTTCAAATCCGCCAGGCATCACGCGCGACACGCAGCAGGCAACGCTCGCGGCCGTGCGCGAGCTGAACCAGGAGCACTACGCCGAAACGGCTGACGTAGAGATCGCGTCACGCATCGCGTCGTATGAGCTGGCATTCCGCATGCAGATGGCGGCGCCCGAGCTGCTGGATTTTTCCAAAGAAACGGCGAGCACGCTCGAGATGTACGGTGTGAACAAGGAGCCAATGCGCCCGTTCGCCACCAATTGTCTGCTGGCGCGCAGAATGGTCGAGCGCGGCGTGCGCTTCGTCATGCTGATGCACGCGAGCTGGGACCAGCACACTTACCTGAACCGCGACCTGAAGAAGAATTGCGACATTACCGACCAGCCCACGGCGGCGCTGATCAAAGACCTGAAACAGCGCGGCCTGTTGGATTCGACGCTCATCATCTGGGGCGGAGAGTTCGGCCGCACGCCCATGGTTGAGATCCGTAAAGCCAGCGACCCGGAGAATGCCGGCCGCGACCACCATCCGCTGGCATACAGCATGTGGCTCGCCGGCGGCGGCATTAAAGGCGGGCAGGTGGTGGGCAAGACGGATGACTTCGGCTTTGGCATTCTCGAAGACAAGATTCATGTGCACGACCTGCAGGCAACGGTGCTGCATTGCCTGGGCCTGGAGCACACGCGCCTGACGTACCACTACCTGGGCCGTGATTTCCGGCTCACGGACGTGGCGGGCAACGTGGTGCAGAAGCTGCTGGCGTAGAGGTGGCGGCCACGCTCAACTGGGGCGCGATGTGAGGGGCTGCCGCCGGGAGTCGGGCAATGAGACGGTGATGACCGTGCGCGGCCGGGAATCGGGTCTCGGCTGCGTGATGGGTGTGCTGAACTCCTGCGGACCGGCAGCCGCGGGTTGGCCTTCCGGCTTGGCGGGCTCCGGAGACACGTTTTTCGGAGCGCTCAACAGTCTTTGCAGGTGTTCCTGCTTCGGAGAGTTGGTTTCCGTGTGTTCGGTCCCCTCGCCGGTAATTTCATATTCGCTGTTTTCGTTAAACCGGACGAACTTCTTCTCCTGCAAGAACCACAGGCTGAACCGCAAGTGCTCGCGTGGAAACGCCATTACATTTTCCAGTTGCAGCAGTGACATGCCCGGTTCTTCCGGATTCACTCGCCGTTTGTGATACAGCAGGCAGAGGATTCCCATGCGGCGATTGGCTTCGCCCTCGGTTCCCTCCGTGAAGTCCTTCAGCCAGAAGACCGCCATGGGCTCCTCTTTCTGCTGGCGGAAAAGTTCATCATATTCGCTCCGCTGATCCGGGTCGCTCAGCACTTCGTAGGCCCGGTTGAGCTCCATGAACCGCTGGCTGTCGCCCGTTTCGGGGTTGTCGGGGTGGAAGCGCATAGCCAGCAGCCGAAACACGCGATGAATCGTTTCCGGTTCGGCGTTGGGGCTGATCTGCAGCACCTCGTAATAGTCGGTTAGGCTCATGAGTGCGAATCTTGCCGCAGTCTCCTATTCTTGGGCAGAGACCGGCCCAAAGCTACCATGTTTTTAGTTAGCTTGCGACTGATGCGGCCGTGACAGAGGTTAGTTAACGTTAACTGGCACGACTGCGCCGGGCTGGCGGCGCCTATTGGCGCCGCGTTGTGGCAGGCCGATGCGGATCGTTAGCTCGAGCTAGAACCGCACGTACATTCCGAACTGAATCAGGCGCGAAGGGGCGCTCCCATAGAACGCCAGTTGTGAGATGTCGGCGCCGATCTTGCCGAAGCTCGGGTTGTTCACATTGAATACGCCGAGGTTGGCTTCGTCGCCCGCGGTAAACGCCGAATGGTTGGTGACGTTGAAGAAATCCGCGCGAAACTCGACGTTGAAGCGCTCGGTGATCTTGGTGTTCTTGATGACGGCGAAATCCCAGTTGAAATCCCAAGGACCGTTGAAGAAACGGCGTTGGAGAGTCCCGATGGTTCCCGGGCCCGGATCGAAAAAGGCTTGGCCGCTGAAGGGCGCTTCGCCAAAAGGCTGGACACCACGGCCATCGGCACCGATGATGCTGGGAGAAACAAACATCGGCCCGTTACCGGTCATGAAGAAGCCAACCACGTTGTCCAACTGGCTTTTGTTTAGGCTGGTATCGACGGTGTTCAAAGCTGAGCGAAGGCCAAATCGGTTAAGCGTGGCAAGGGAAGACAGGATCGAGAAGTTCGTTCCGGATTGATACGTGATGAAGCTGCTGATGTCCCACCCGCCCAACAGCCGGCCCAGGGGAGCGTAGTTGAAGCGGTGGCCGGGACCCATGGGAATCGGGAATACAAAATTGGCGTGGAAGACATGGGTCAGATCGAAAGGCAGCCGCGCACGCTCGACCCGGGCTTGGGCATTATCCAGGAAGGGCTCAAAGCGATCCGGGCTATCGCCCAATGAATTGCCAAGAGATTTCGAGAAGCTGTAGTTGAACTGAAATTGCAACCCGGAGGTCGTCCGCCGGCGCACATCGAGCTGCAGCCCGTTGTAAGTACTGTTGGAGATGTTGGTGATGACGTTGGCGCCGTTGGTGTACGGGCTGGGAAAGAAATTAACGTTGCCGTTGAGCCCGTTCTGCTGGTAGATGGCGGCAAGTCCGCCCACCTCGCCACTCGAGATGAAACTCTGGATGATGGGAAGGAACAGCAGGCCCCCGGCAGGAAGTTGGGGGAACACAGTCAGAGGCTGCTCGCCGGGGACGGTGGAATCGTAGTCCGGGTTGAAGCCCTTACCGGCAGCTTGTGAGAGAAACCCGTTGCTGCGCGCGCGCTTGAAGTCATTCAGAAACCCGGCCGCGTTAGGATTGATCTGGTTGTAATCGACGGCGCGCAATCCTTTGACGGCATGATTGCCCACATAACGCGCTTCCAGAATGAAGCCTTTCAGCTCCTGCTGAACGCCAAAGCTCCACAACTGCACGTAAGGCGTTCGCAGATTTGGATCGGGCATGCCCTGCGCATTACCACCGGGATTAATGTTGTAGTTATCGGCAAACGTCCGCGGCACCTTGAATGTTGGTGCGGTGATACCCGGCGGCGCCGAAACCGTATTGGTCAGGCCCGTATCTGCCGCGATCCCGGCCAGTCCAGAATTCGTGGAATCGATGTTATTGACAAGGGCGAGCACAGTATCGTCATTGACATAAGCCACGCTGTAGCCGCCACGAATCGCGGTCTTTCCGTTGCCGAAAACATCCCAGGCAAAGCCGGCGTGGGGAGCGAAGTTGTTGCGATCGGGATGATAGAATGGCCGCCCCACCGAGCTGCCGGCAAAGTTGAGCGTGGCATTGGAAAGCATGGTGGTGATGTAGTTGTTGCTGATCAACTGCGGCAGCAGTTCCAGTGAGTCGCGCTCGTTCATCACGGTGTAGTAGTCGTAGCGCAGACCCGCTGTCAACGTCAGATGGCGCGCCAGCTTCCAACTGTCTGCCACATAGCCGGAATACGTGTTGTACGTGAAATGGCGCATGTTGGCCGCACCGTTGACGAAACCGGAAGTGCGGCTGGTGACGTTGAACGTTTGTGTGTCCTCGGCGACCAGACCCGCCAGCGCAGCCAGCAGATCGTTCCCGGTATTGGTGTCGGTCGGATTGGCGCCGGGGATGTCGCCGACGCCGAAACCGTATTTGCTATTAGAGGAGAGGCCGATGC
>JACXTT010008925.1_pt1 | contig 13796 bp, 12 predicted proteins | sample 9270951 | NCBI WGS metagenome assembly JACXTT01 (sample SAMN15532306, study PRJNA645909) | rock metagenome | isolation source: weathered quartz diorite | place: Puerto Rico | collected 2017-06-21 | reverse complement strand
TCGCGAAGCGGGTCCAGCGCGGGCCGGCACCGGCCGCGAGCAGCGTCCAGTCGAGCGCGAGCCTGCCCTGCTCCGGCGCCTCGAGGAGCCGGACCTGCCGAGGGCCCGCGGCCAACGCCTCGACGATCGCCCGGTCCTCTCGCGCGAGCCCGTCGTCGTCCCGGGTCCCGCCGTCTTCTGTCGGCCGCAGCTCGGCGACGAGCTCGAGTCGCTCCAGGAGCCCGGGCGGGAGCATCGCCCGCAGCGTCACCGCCGGCGGCGCGAGGTAGTGCTCTGAGATCCAGGCTGCGAGGCGCATGCCGAGCTCGGGCAGGAGCGGCCCGTCCGCTCGAACACGGTCCAGGACCGGCTTCGTCTCGACCCCGGCGACCACCTCCCCCGGACCGAGCACGATCCCGAGGGCCTGTCGGCGCCCGAACTCGACCAGGACGGCCTCGCCCGGGGCGAGGTTCGCCAGGTGCTCCGGCACCCGATAGGAGAACGCTCGCTGGGCGGCGGCGCCCGCCGCGTCGACCGCGACCGCGACGATCCGGTCGACGGTGATCGCGGGCACCCTTCAGACCCTGGTTCGACGGTCCGGATGCGCCGCCTTCGCAGCCCGGATGATCTCGTCGACCCGGGCCGCGGTCCGGGCAATCTGTCCCGTCTCGTTGAGGACGACGTGGTCGTAGTCCTTCTGGCGGGCCAGCTCGAGGGCCGCGTTCCGCTGCCGGATATCCAGCTCGTCCGCCGTCTCGGTCGCACGCGCCTGGAGCCGCGAGAAGAGGTCCTCGAGCGAGGGCGGCACGAGGAAGACGAGGAGCGCCTCGGGCACCTTCTGCTTGACCACGGCGGCACCCTGCACGTCGATCTTCAGGATCGCGTCGCGGCCGGCGGCGAGGGCCGCCCGGACCTGGTCGCGCGGGGTGCCGTACCAGTGACCGTGGACGAGGTTGGCCTCGAGGAACCCGCCGACGTCTCGCTTCCGTTCGAACTCGGCATCGGTCATGAAGTGGTAGTGCACGCCGTCGACCTCGTAGTCGCGGCGCGGCCGGGTCGTGCAGGTGACGACGAAGTAGCGCTCCGGGTCGGTCGGGATCGTGCACAGCGAGGCGATGACGGTGTCCTTGCCGACGCCCGAGGGGCCCGACACGATCACCAGGAGCGCCCCGGGCGCGCCCCTGATGGGACGCTCCTCGCCCCCGCTCGACCCGGGGCTCACGCCCGGCTCCTGAGCGCGGCGAGCACCTGCTCCAGCCCATCCGGCAGCGGCGCCTCGGCCCGGATCAGCCGGCCCGTCGACGGCGACGTCAGCTCGAGCCGCCACGAGTGCAGGAACAGCCTGTCCAGGCCCGCCGGACCGCGGCGCGACGTTCCCGTGCCGTACACGGGGTCGCCTGCTACCGGGTGCCCGATCGCCTCGAGGTGAACGCGGATCTGATGCGTCCGACCGGTCACGAGGTCCACCTCGAGCAGCGTCCAGCCCGCCAAGCGCTCGCGGACCCGGTAGCCGGTCGTCGACGGCCGGCCGCTCTGCGTCACGGCCATGCGCGTCCGCCGGCCGGGATCGCGCCCGATTGGCGCCTCGATCCGGCCCGCGGCGGCCGCGACCGAGCCCTGGACGAGGGCCAGATAGGTCTTCTTGACCCGGCGCGCCTTGAGCTGCGCCTGCAGCGACGCCTGGGCCGCGTCGGTTCGGGCGACCATGAGCAGCCCGCTGGTGTCGCGGTCGAGGCGGTGGACGATGCCCGGCCGCTGGACCCCGGCGATGCCGCCGGGGGCGAGCTCGGCGCCCCGCCCCAGCAGCGCGTTCACCAGCGTGCCCGCGTTGTGGCCGGGCGCCGGGTGCACGACCTGACCCGCCGGCTTGTCGACGATCAACAGGTCCGTGTCCTCGTAGACGATGGCCAGCGGCAGCTCCGGCTGACCCTCCGGCGTCGCCGGAGCCGGAGGCGGGATTCGCAGCTCCAGCTCCGCGCCCGGGCCGACGATGGTGTTCGCCTTGATGGGCGCGCCATCGGCGCTGAGCCCCCCGTCCGCGATGAGGCGCTGGACGTGGCTCCGGGACAGGCCGCTGAGATCCGACGCCCAGCGATCGGCGCGCGCCGGCCGGGCGTCCGCCGGGATCAGCATCCGTCGCGCCTCAGCCACGGCCCCGGGCGCCGGCGCGGCGCGGGAGCGACGGCCAGATGCTCGCCGCGAGGAGCAACAGGATGGCGATGCTGATCGCGGCATCCGCCACGTTGAACGTGTACCAGCGGACGCTGCCGATCCCGAGGTCGACGAAGTCGACGACGTAGCCGAGCCGGAGCCGGTCGAGGAGGTTGCCCAGGGCGCCGCCCAGCAGCAGCCCGAGCGTGACCGTCAGGTACGGGTTGCGGCCGGACCGCGCGTGGTACGCCACGATCAAGCCGACGACCACGAGTGACACGAGGGCGAACGGGAGCGCCTGGCCCTGCAGCAGGCCGAACAGGCCGCCCGCGTTCTGGCCGTGCACGAGCCGGACGAGATCGCCAACGACGCGAACGGATTCGCCCGGCGCCAGAAATGAGACGAGCCAGGCCTTCGTCAGCTGGTCCGCCGCCAGGATCGCCGCGGCGAGGCCGGCGAAGGCGAGCCACAAGGGCCGCCCCGCGGTCCCGACGGCGGCGCGCGCTCCCGCGGCGGCGTCGGGCGACGCCGGGCCCGCTCCCTCCGACGAGGCGCTCGTCGTTCCGACCTCCGTCACTCGATGCCCGGTCCGCCGCCCACGGCGTGCAGCCAGATGGTGACCTTGCCGCCTGACAGCTCGACTGTCACGGGCGTCCCGGTGGCGCCGTCGGGTGGGCCGCGATGCACGGCGTCGGCGAGGGTCTCGCGCGCGACAGCATCCAGATGCTGCTCGACGTCGGCCGGGACGCCGTCCAGCCACAGCTCGATTCTCGCGTCGAGGTCGAGGCCCGCGTCCTTGCGCAGGTCCTGGATCGCCCGTTGCAGCTCACGCGCGTCGCCCTCGGCGCGCAGCTCGGGCGAGAGCTCGGTGTCGATCACGACGACGAGCCCCTCGTCGTGGGCCACCGCTGTGCCTGGCCGCGGGGTGGCCAGGATCTCGACCTCGTCCGGTGCGAGCGTCACACCGCCGAGGCGCACCGAGCCGTCTGCGTTGATCTCGTAGGCGCCGTCGCGGGCCGCGGCCATCACCCCTGGGATCCCCGCACCGAGCCGCTTCCCGATCTTCGGCAGCAGCGGCCTGACGCGGCGCTCGACGAGCTCGCTTTCGTCGCCGATGACCTCGACCGCCTTCACGTTGAGCTCGTCCGCGATCAGCTCGACCAGCTCCGGGCCCACGACGACCCCTCGGTCGGGGATCGCGAGCCAGGCGTGCGCGAGCGGCTGGCGAACTCGCAAGCCCGCCTGCGACCGGAGCGTCCGGGCCAGCTCGACCGCCCGCCTGGCCAGCGCCATGGACGCTTCGAGGCGCTCGTCCCGGAGACCGGCCATCTCCCCCGCCGGCCAGCGCGTCAGGTGCACGCTGTCGGGGATCCCGCCCGCCGGGATGACAGCGACCATCAGGTTCTGGTAGAGGTCCTCGGACAGGAAGGGCAGGATCGGCGCGAGGGTGCGGGCGAGGCTGACGAGCGCCGCGTGCAGCGTCGCGAAGGCGACGTCCCGGTCCACCTGCGCCGCCCCGGCGCGCATGCGATCGCGCGAGCGCCGCAGGTACCAGGTCGACAGGTCGTCGATGAACGCCCGGATGTGGCGCACCGCGCCGAGGGCGTCGTAGTCGCCGAGCCGTTCACCCGCGTCCGAGGCGACCCCCGCCGCGCGGGACAGGATCCACCGATCGAGGGCCGGCCAGCTGCCGGCCGCCCCGATCTCTTCGTCGATGCCCCGCCGCGGCGTCCAGCCGGCAAGACGGGCGTATGTCACGAAGAACGAGTACACGTTCCACAGGACCAGCAGCTCGCGCCGCGCCTCGTCCGCGGCGTGCCAGCCGAACAGGATGTTGTCCTCGGGCCGGGCCGAGGTGTACATCCAGCGCATGACGTCGACGCCCATTCGCTCGGCCGCCTCGTCGAACTCGATGGCGTTGCCCCAGCTCTTGTGCATCGGCCGGCCGTCCTCGCCGAACAGCGTGGCGTAGCCGAAGATCGTCTTGAACGGGGCTTCCCTCCGGAGCACCGTCGACATCGCGAGCATCGCGTAGAACCAGTTGCGGAACTGACCGGGGAAGCTCTCGGTGATGAAGTCGGCCGGGAACCACTTCTCCCAGTAGGCGCGGTCCTCGCGGTAGTGCAGCGTCGAGAACGGCACGATGCCCGCGTCCAGCCATGGATTGCCGACGTCGGGAATGCGGGCGACCGGGTCGCCGCAGCTCGAGCAGGCGATGACGACCTCGTCCACGTACGGGCGGTGCGGCGTGTGCCCCTCGAAGCGGTCCCAGCCCGCGATCGCCCGCTCCTTCAGCTCGTCCCGGCCGCCGATCACGTCGAAGGTCCCGCACCGCTGGCAGTCGTAGATCGGCAGCGCCAGGCCCCAGTAGCGCTTCTTGCTGATCATCCAGTCGTGCATGTTCAGGAGCCAGTCGAGCTCGCGCTCGTAGCCGAATGACGGGATCCAGCGAATCCCGTCGACGACCTCCATGATCTGGTAGCGCAGGCTCGCGTCGACCTGCTCCTTCGTCAGCTCCCCGCGCGGTTGGTCGTAGACCTCGCCCATCGAGATGAACCACTCGTCGACGAGGCGGAACAACAGCGGCGTGCCACACCGCCAGCAATGCGGGTAGCGGTGGGTGTACGCCTCGAGGTGGTAGAAGAAGCCCCGCCGCTCGAGGTCGTCGACGATGTCGTCCGCGACCTCCGGCGCGGCCCTGCCGCTCAGCCAGCCGAAGCCCTGGTAGTAGCGACCGTCCTCGTCGATCGGGCCGATGATCGGCAGCCCGAGGGCCTTGCCCAGCTGGTAGTCCTCGGCCCCGGCGCCGGGCGCGATGTGGACGATGCCGGTGCCCTCGTCCTCGCCGACCTGGTCCCACGGGATCACGCGGTGCTGGTAGGGCGTGGCCGGATCGTCCCGAGTGCCTTTCGCAAACGCGTCGCGGACCGCGGGGAGATCGTCGAACGGGCCCGTGTAGCGCCAGCCGACGAGCTCGCGGCCCTGCTTCGACTCGAGCACTTCGAATGGTCCTCGAGCCGCCTGCTTGAGCGTCCCTCGGCCGAGCCATGACGTGCCGTCGCCCTGCCGGATTCGCACGTACTCGAGATCTTCCCCGACTGCGGCGGCCACGTTTGCGGCGAGCGTCCACGGCGTCGTCGTCCAGACCAGCAGCGACTCGCCGGGCCGGTCCACGAGCGGGAACCTGACGGTCAGCCCGGGGTCCTCGCGGTCCTGGTAGCCCTCGGTCATCTCGTGCTGGCTGATGCCGGTGCCGCAACGCGGGCACCACGGCATGGAGTCGTGGCCCTTGTAGATCCAGCCGCGACGGTAGCACTCCTTCAGGAAGCCCCAGATGAGGTCGTTGTTCTCGTTGGAGAACGTGAAGTAGGAGCCGCCGACGTCGGGCATGCCCAGGCGGCCGACCAGCATCTCGACCGTGTCGGTGACGGGTCCATTCGGCCCGTCGATCGAGGTTTCCCGCCACGGTGATTCGGCGAGCAGTTCGCTGAGCCGGCGCAGTTCGTCGGGGTCGTTCCAGTCCATCCAGAAGCCGAGCCGCATCGACTGCTCGGTCTGGCGGGCGGCGTAGGTCAGGACGCGCTGCTTGCACAGCGACACGAACTCGGCGATGCCGTACGCCTCGATGTCGCGCTTGCTCTTGAAGCCGAGGTCGCGCTCGACGTTGACCTCGACCCACAGGCCCTGGCAGTCGAACCCGTTCTGCCAGCGCTGATCCTCACCGAGCATGGCGTGGTAGCGCTGGAACAGGTCCTTGTAGGTGCGGCCCCAGGCGTGGTGGACGCCCATCGGGTTGTTGGCGGTGATCGGCCCGTCGAGGAAGCTCCAGTGCGCCCCGCCCGCGTTTTGCGCGCGGAGGCGGGCGAACGTGCGTCGCTCACGCCATTGAGCCAGGAGCTCGTGCTCGAGCGCCACGAGATCCGGGCGTGTGGGCACAGGTCGGAACATAGGGGTCCGGCTATCCTACCCGCGATGCAGCGTCCCCACGCCTCACTCCCGCGTGGACGCTCGCCCTTCACCGCGGCATTCCTGTCGCTGCTCTTGCCGGGGCTCGGGCACGCCTACCTCGGCGCCTATCGCCGAGGCCTCGGCTTCGCCGCACCGGTGATCCTGTTGGCGGCGCTCGCGGCCGGCTTCGCGGTCCGCTTGAACGTCTTCGATCTCGCCGGCATGGCGGCGCAGCCCTGGTTCCAGGTCGCAACGTTCGTCGGGAACCTCGTGGTCCTGCTCTACCGCGGTTACGCGATCGTCGACGCCTGGTGGGTCGCCCGGGCCCTGTCCGACAAGCCGGCCAGGTCCGTCACCGTCGCGCTGCGCCAGGCGGGCCTGCTCTCGATCGCCGGCCTCGGCGCCGTGCTGCTCGTGATGAGCGGGGTCCATGTGGCGGTGGCGCGCTACGACATCCTGCTGCAGGAAACCACGAACTGCATCTTCAATCCCGACGCGACCAACTGCGGCCCGACGGAGAGCGAGGCACCGGGCGAGACGGCTGGTCCCTCCGAGGCACCGAGCCCGACCCCGAGCCTCGGTCCGACGGTGACCCAGCAGCCGATCCCCGAATGGGACGGCAAGGCGCGCCTGAACATCCTGTTGGTCGGCATCGACGAACAGGCCGGCGCCTTCAACACCGACACCATGATCGTCGTCTCGATCGATCCGCAGACCGACCAGGTCGTGATGTTCCAGCTGCCCCGCGACACCGTCGACGTCCCGACGCCGCCCGGGCCGGTGCGCAACTACTACGGCGCCGTCTACCAGGGCAAGATCAACAGCTTCGCCGCGAACTCGAACCGGGCTGACTGGTTCCCGGGCAGCACGAAGGCCCACACCCGCGGCCTGAATGGCCTCAAGGCGATCCTCGGCAACCTCTACAACCTCGACATCAAGTACTACGTCGCGCTCAACTTCGGCGGCTTCCGAAACGTCATCAACGCCCTCGGCGGCGTGACCATCAACGTGCAGGTCCCAGTCCTCGACGACAACTTCCCACAGCCCGATGGCCACCGCCTGCGGCTCTTCATTCCGGCGGGCATCCAGCACATGGACGGGGAGCAGGCGCTCAATTACGCCCGGTCACGGAAGAGCACATCCGACTTCGAACGTGCCGCCCGCCAGCAACGCGTGATCGTCTCGGTCCGCGAGCAGCTCGACATCGGCGAGGCGATCCAGAACATCGACGAGCTGGCGGCGGCCATCGGCTCGTCAGTCAAGACCGACATCCCGGTCGACCTCGTGCCGAAGCTGCTGGGCCTCGCCGACAAGATCTCCAGCCGCCAGATCCGATCGGTGATCTTCACCCCGCCCTACTACCAGACGGAGTGCCTCTTCTGCCCGCCGCGCGGCTACATCATCACGCCCAGGGTGGCGCGAATCCGGGCGGCGGTCGCCAACGCCTTCAACGTGGATCCGAACTTCGCCGCGGCGCGTGACGCGCTGCTCCAGGAGGGCGCCCGGGTGTGGGTCCTGAACGGCTCCGGACGGACCGGCGAGGCGGCGCGTCTCGCGCAGTTCCTGAGCTACCTCGGGATGGACGCAACGGCGCCGAACCAGCGACCGGACACGCGGGGCCTTCAGCGGACCACGATCCGGGCCTACAACGGCGCCGCCGGCGCGATGCCGCTCACGCTCGCCGCGCTGCAGCAGGCATTCGGGGTCCAGGTCGAGCCGGTGACGGACCCGACTGTCCAGGTCGACTTCGTGGTGATCACCGGGGTCAACACCCCCCAGCTCACCCCGCCGCCTGTCCCGTAGCGGTTCGACCTTCCGTCTCGTTCAGCCGGATGCCGGTCAAGGCGCCGGCGAGCGATGGAGCGAGCGCACTTGTCGGGTGCGTGAGCGACGGAACGACGCCGGCAACGAAGGCCGGCGCCGGATCAACGAGACGGGATCGGGGTAAGCCAGTGGGCGAAGCGCGAGTCGCGGCCGCGCACCGCCGCGTAGTAGGCCTCGTGCAGCTGCCTGGTGATCGGCCCGATCGCACCGCCGGCGATCGGCCGATGGTCGAGCTCGGTGACCGGCGCGAGCTGCACGCCGGTGCCGCACAGGAACATCTCGTCCGCGACGTAGATCTCCGAGCGGTCGATCGAGCGCACCTCGTACGGGATCCCGAGCACCTCGGCGAGCTCGAGGACGGCCTTGCGGGTCACGCCCTCGAGGATGTCGTCGGTGACCGGCGGGGTCAGGAGCAGGCCGTCGCGGACGACGAACAGATTGGCGGCGCTCGCCTCCGAGGCGTGCCCGTCCGGCGTGAGCACGAGCGCCTCGTCGAAGCCGTTCAGCTCGGCCTCGGTCTTTTGGAACGCCATGTTCACGTAGCCGCCGACGATCTTGCCGCGCGCCGGCAGGGCGTCGTCGGCGTTCCGCCGCCAGGTCGATGTCATGACCCGCACGCCCGAGTCCGTGTCGATGTAGTTGCCGAAGGGCAGCGCCACGACGAGGAAATCGTGGGGCAGCTTGTGCAGCCTGACGCCGATCGACTGGCCGGACTTGTAGACGCATGGCCGGATGTAGGCGTCCTCGCGGAAGCCGTTTCGACGGGTCGTCTCGACGACGACGCGCACCAGCTCGTCGACCGCGGGCAGGTCGTTCATCAGGAGCATCGCAGCGTTGCGCCGAATACGTTCCATGTGCTCGCGGAGCTTCAGCCCATAGAGCACGCCCTGCTCCGCGTTCCAGTAGGCGCGGATGCCCTCGAACACCGCCGTGCCATACATGAACGAGTGGGTGAGGACGCTGATCTTCGCCTCGGCGAGCGGCACGTAGCCACCCTCGAAATAGGCCACGCTGCCCTCGGTCGGCGTAGTCGCGCCGTGAACCCCCGCGGCCGGGTGCTCGTGCGCCGCCTTTGGCTTCTCGGTCAGCATCTGGACGGGCTCCTCGATGGACGGCGGCCGCGGCCGCGTGGTGATTCGAAGCGGCCGGAGTATACCGCCGAGCCCGCGGCCGACCGACCGGGACCCTTCGTCAGGCCGCGGTCACGGCGATCACGACGATCGCCAGGTAGACGACGTAGAAGGCGCCGCCGACGAGCAGGCCCCGGCCGCGGAGGCGGCCCGATCGGGCCATCGGCAGGAAGATCGCGGCGCTGGCGAGGAAGGCGATCGCGGCCGAGGTGAAGGCGATGTAGCTGCCGGGACCGGCGACCCATGTCGAGGGCGCGAAGACCAGGGCGACCGACGTCGGGATGGCCGACTGGAAGACCATCGCGCCCGTGATGTTGCCCATTGCCAGGGTGTCCTTGCCCTGCCGGACCCAGATGATCGAGTTGAACTTCTCGGGCAGCTCCGTCGCGATCGGCGCGACCACGAGGGCGAGGAGGACCTCGCTGACGCCGAGCGTGCGGGCGAGATGGCCGACGGCGTCCACGAACTCGATCGCGCCGAGGATGATCAGGCCGAGGGCGACGAGCACCTGCATGTTGACCACGCGCAGCCGCGGCGCGCCGTCGGGAGCAACCGTCCGGTGGCTGTCGAAGCGGTGGAAGCGGAGCGGCGCGAGGTCGCCGGCGTCGACCGTGGGATCCGCCTCGAAGTGGCCCTTCACGTACCACGCGTAGACCGCGAGCAGGACGATCGCGACGAGGAGCTTCGGCCACGTCGGCTCGGCGGGGAGCACCGCGGCCGCGGCGATCGCGAGCCCGTACGTGATCACGAACGTGCGGATGTCGGCGCCGAGGACCTTCGGATCGACCGGCATGACGTCGCCGGCCTCGCGGTGTCGCGCCTGGAGGACGACGGCGACGCCGGTCACGAACATCGCCAGCGTCGCGAGCATGAATGGTGCGCCGAGGATCGCGCCGACGCCGATCTCGTCCGAGTGCTCCTGGCGAGCGAACAGGATCGCGATGATCGGGATCATGGTCTCAGGCAGCGCCGTGCCCACCGCCGCGAGCACCGACCCGACCGCACCCTCGGCAAGCCCAAGCTTGTGCCCGAACCACTCGATCCCATTGGTGAACAGCTCGGCGCCGGCGAGGATGACCAGGAACGAGACGAGCAGGATCAGCAGGTCCATCGGGATCTAGCCCCCCAGGAGCCCGGTCACGATGCCGGTGACGACGACGGCGAGGATCAGGACCGCGACCGCGACCATCCCGCGCTCCCCGCGTCGCCAGAAGCCGACCAGCGCGCCGACCACGCGCAAGGAGGGCGTCGCGCAGATGCCCAGGATGCCGAGCCAGAGGAAGCCCTCGGGCCGGCCGGCGGCCACGTCTGCGGGCAACGTCGGGAGATGCAGCGCTGGGCCGCCGGCGAGCGGCGAGATGCCGCCCGCCAGCAGCAGGATCGTGCCGACCGCGATGAGCGTCATCGAGGCATATGTGCCGGCCTGCAGCACGCGGGCGAGCGCCTGTTCGAGATCCGCGCCCCGGCCGCCCGCTCGTGGGCCGGGCGAGAGGATGTCGCGCATTGCTCAGACCGCCAGGGCGCGGCGGGCCATCTCGACCGCCGTATACAGCAAGACGATCACGAACAGCACTCGCAGCGCCCGCTGCCCGATCCGGTGGCCGAGCCGCGACCCGAACGTGGCCCCGACGAACACGCCGATGGCGGTGGGCCCGACGACGTAGGCGTCGATGCCGCCCCGGACCAGGTACACGACCGCGCTGGCCGAGGCGGTGATGCCGATCATCAGGTTGCTCGTGGCGGTCGCGACGCGGAGGGGTACGCCGAGCACCAGGTGCATGAGCGGCACCTTGATCAGCCCGCCACCGATGCCCAGCAGCGCCGAAGCGACGCCGGCACCCACGCTGCCCAGCGCCGCCACGGGGAGGCGACCGGCGAGGTAGGGCCGATCCTCGCGCCCGCGCCCACCATCGTCTGCGCTCGCGTGGGCGTGCGGCGGCGTCTCGTCGTCGGTGGCGGGCTCGGCGTCCGGCCGCCGGCGGAGCCCGCCCAGCATCGTGGCCGCGACGTAGACCAGCAACACGGCAAAGAGCCCGGCGAGGAGCCGGTCCTCGATGAGGAACGCAATCGCGCCGCCGACGATCGCACCCGCAGCGGTGAACAGCTCGAGGACCATGCCCAGCCGCAGGCTCGCCTGCCGTCGCTGCAGGTACACGCCCGCCGACGCGCTGCTGGTGACGATCACGCAGACGAGGGAGACGCCGACGGCCTCGCGCAGCGGCAGCCCGAAGCCGAGCGTGAGCAGGGGCACGATGAGGATCCCACCGCCGAGGCCGAGGATGGATCCGAACGCACCGGCGGCGACGCCGCCGGCAAGCATCAGAAGGCCTACGACCACGCTGTGAGCCGGCTGGGTCTCGCCCGGCCGCTCAGGCGAGTGCAGGCCGAGGCGGAGCGAGCACCACGAGCGAGCGCACTTCAAACGTGCGTGAGCGAGTGGGCGCAGCCTCCAACGAAGGCATGGACCGCATCAGCGGCCGGTTCTAGGGACGCAGGTGCTGGGGCGCGTATGGCAAGAGCGCGACGTGTCGCGCTCGTTTCAGAGCGACAGATAGCTCGCGCTGATGGCCGGCGCACGTGCCGGTCTTCCTGCGCGGCTCGATCTTGGCCCGCTCCGAGAGGTAGCGGCGGAGGCGGTTGACCTCCTTGTAGTCGATCTGGACGGTCTTGTCGGCGCAGAAGGCGCAGACCTTCCGGCGACGTCGGTCGCGGTAGAAGTCGTCGCGCTTGCGCGCCCTGGCGGATGGCATTCGGTCGGGTCTCCTGGGCGGGTCGTCTAGAAGGGAAGCTCGTCGATCTCGGTGTCGTCGAAGCCGGCGCGCGGGGCGCCCGCCGCGGCAGCGGCGCCCGCCGGCGCTCCCGCGAACGTGCCCTCGGCGGCCTCGCGCTTGTCGAGCCCGAGGACGGTGTCGGCGGTGATGTCGAGCGACAGGCGCTTCTGGCCGTCATTGGCCTCGTACTCGCGGGTCCGGAAGCGGCCGTCGACGAACACGCGGCTGCCCTTGCGCAGGCTCTCCGCGGCGCGCTCACCGCGATCACCCCAGACGCTCACGCGGAACCAGTCCGTCGACTCGATCCACTCGCCGGTCTGCTGGTTCTTGGTCGACTGGTTGACCGCAACGGTGAAGCTGGCGACGGGACGCCCGTTCGGGGTGTAGCGCAGCTCGGGGTCGCGCCCGAGGTTGCCGATGATCTGGATCTTGCTCAGCGCCATCTGTCGACCCTCTCAGTCGATCGCGGCCGGAGCCGCCTCGCTCTCCGACTCGTCGATCCGCTCGCGCCCATCATCCTCTTCTTCCTCGTCCTCCGCGGAGGGAAGCGGCGCCTCATCGGCCGAGGTCGAGTCCCGCATCGCGCGGGCCGGCCGTTCCTGGCGCACGATGAGGTGGCGCAGGACCTCCTCGGTGATGAGGATGCCCCGCTCCAGCTCGGCGATGACCGGGGTCGGCGCCTCGAAGACGACGATGTGGTAGGCGCCCTCGCGGTGGCGGTCGATGGCGTAGGCGAGCCGGCGGCGGCCCCACGGGGCGACCTTGATGATCTGGCCGCCCGCGGCGGTGATCTGCCGGGTGGTGCGATCGATGATCGCGGCGATTCGCTCGTCCGGCGCTTCCGGACTGAAGACCAGCATGAGCTCGTAGCGGCGCACGGCCGAGGACGCTCCTTCCTGTGGGTATGCCCCGCGCTCGATCGACGATCGGCCGGAGCAGAAAGGTGAGTGCGGGAGTCTAGCACGGCACCTCGGCGAGCCCGGTGCGCGCTGTCCGGTCCGGTGGGGTTTGATCCGAACCGGAGCAGGGTGCGAACCCGGATGTATCCTCTGCCGTCTCTACGCCCAATTCGTCCAGGGGGTCCCGTGGCCGAAACCCGCATCCTGCTCCTGGGGGCCGGGAGCGAGACGCTGACCAAGGTCCTCGGCAAGCCCGGACGCGCGTTGACCCGGATCGAGGATCCGGAGAAGCTCGCCGCGGCGGCGGCCGAGCACGACGTGGTCGTCCTCGACAGCGTCCCTCTGCCGCGAACCATCACCGACCTCGCCAAGGCGTTGCGGGGCAACGCGGACCTGGCCGAGGTCCCGATCCTCGCGATCACGTCGAGCGACGACGTCGAGGAGCGGATCGGATTGCTGGAGGCCGGCGCCGACGACGTCATGATCCGGCCGATCGACGAGCGCGAGCTCGACGCTCGGGTCGAGGCCCTCGACCTGCGGCACCGACGTTCGAAGGAGCTCCGGCCGAGCACCCTGGTCGCGGCCACCCGCCGCCCCGGCCGACGCCTCGTCGTCGTCTACTCGCCGAAGGGCGGCGTCGGCACCACGACGGTCGCGGTCAATCTGGCGCTGGCGATCGGGGCGCGCATGCCCGACGCGTCGGCCGTGGTCGACCTGACGCCGATGGGCGGCCACGTTGCCACCCACCTCGACATCCGGCCGAAGCTGACGATCGCGGACCTCATCCGCGACAGCCAGGGCCTCATCAGCCCGGAGATCCTCCGCTCGACGTACCTGACCCGCCACGAACGCGGCGTCCAGGTCCTCGCCGGCTCGCCGAATCCCGCGACTTCGCCGCTCATGTCGGGGGAGGAGGCGTCCCGGACGCTGGAGGGGCTGCTCGCCGCCGTACCCAACGTGGTGGCCGACCTCGGCTCGCAGCTCGACGAACGCGTCATGTCGTCGATGGAGGCGGCCGACGACGTGGTGGTCGTGGTCACGCCGGACTTCCCGACGCTCAAAGCCACCCACTCGTTCTTCGAGTACCTCAATGA